>CDYT01025100.1_pt1 | contig 21213 bp, 25 predicted proteins | sample 557541 | NCBI WGS metagenome assembly CDYT01 (sample SAMEA3182060, study PRJEB8094) | gut metagenome | biome: human; feature: gut; material: Stool; isolation source: human stools | place: Canada | collected 2013-01-15
TAAAGTCGCCCTTTTTTAAGGATACGGCGGTGTCCAGGAGGTATCGCCGTGTCCTTTTTCCTTTTCCATCCCCCTAACCTGTCAAAAAAAGCCCACCCGCCCAGCAGGATCAGTCCGGCGGTGGATGCGAAATTTGGCAGTACATAAATGAATTTGTTATTTCATGCGCTTGCGTGACCATGTGTCGCGCAGGCGCATTTTGTTTGTTTGACTTCTGGACACTTTGTCCAGAGGTGCGGGGCGGTTCCCCAGGGTGCCGCTCCCCGCCAGCTCCCCATTTTGTTTCCGCTCAACCCATCAACCAAAACAAAATGGAGGACAAGCTATGACAACGATTAATCTGAAAGATTTTTATTATTGGTACTTAACGGACGAACTGGTAGAGGTGCCTGACGAGGTGGCCGAGGAACTCATGGTCAGTAAGCGGCGCGAGGCTGCCCATGCGGAACGGGTGCGCTACAATAAGGCATATTATTCCCTGGATTGTGACGATGGGATCGAATACTCCGCCTGCCTGCACGAGCCCAGCCCCCAGGAGCTCATGGATCGCAAGGAGTTGTTTTTCCGGCTGTGGAACGCCCTCAACTCCCTGCCGGAGATCCAGGGCCGCCGGGTGGACGCTCATTTGATCCTTGGAAAGAGCTACCGTCAGATCGCCCGCGAGGAGGGCGTGGACAAGAGCGCCGTCCGCTGCTCCGTGAAATGCGGGATTGAGCGCATGAAAAAATATTTGCAGGAAAATTTCTAAGTTACCATCTCCATTTACCCCTCTTTTTCTGGTGGTATGTGAGAGGAAGTTCTCTCCGCAAAGGAGGCGCGGGGGCCGCAGGCCGCCGCCCCCCTTTGTGGGGGAGCGCCGCTGCCGAGTATGGCTGTCTTATGACGGGGCAAGAAAATGAGCGCGGCGCTCCCCGCCATTTATGAAAGTGAGGGATTACAGAATGGACTATGATCCTATGTTGGCTGCTATGCTGTCCCAGCCGTGGAGCAACAACGCTTGCCGTGGCTATGTCATCTATGCCATGGAGAACTGCGGGTTTTCTCCCCTGAACATCCGGCGTGTACTGGCGGAGCTCTATGAGGTTTTCGACACCTGCAGTCTGGAAGAGGCCCAGCAGCACTTTGAGGAAAGCCCTTACTGACTTCTGGACAAAGTGTCCAGAGGTACATATCCGGCCAAAGGCCAGCACTTTCGCGGTGCTGGCCGTTTCTGCTCATCATTGGAAATACTGGCGAATAACTGCAAAGGAGGTTTTCTGTGAAGCTAAACGCACAAGTGATTGAAAAGATGCAGAGCGTCAATCTTGACGCGGTGGATAAGGAAACGCTTGTTGACGCAAGCGGTTTTGTTTTTGATAATTCGTTGCCGCTGGAAAAGCGAGCTGCTCGTATGCTGGAACAGTTGAAAAACCCCTATTGTTTCCGCTATGGCGATATGGCCATCAAGCTGGAATTTGCCGAGGACGGCCCCTCTCTCCAGGAACTGCTGACGGGCTTTTTCCTGCGGCAGAAAAGCGGACTGTAACGATCCGCTACTTCCAGACACTTTGTCCAGAGGTGGAGTCATCCTTGTTGTACCCCCGGTGCAGAGGTATACCGGGATATGGCCTATCCTGTCACAAAGGAGTTCCGGGCGCAGCTCAATTCTGCTGTGCTGGACGCCTATGAGGCAAAGCTGGAACAGATGGCGGAGCGCGGAAACACCGGGCGGGCCTCCATCTCCGAACAGCTCAAAGCCGGAAAGGAGGCCGCCGGGCAGACGAAAGCGGAAAAACCGGCAAAGGCCAAAGCCAGCCGTGGACAGGAACGGTAACTTCGGGCCAGCATGGCCCGAAGCGGAAAGGAGGCGGAATCCATGCCACGAAAACGGACCGGCTATGACGCGGCCTGCTACTATGACGGAAAGCTGCTGGGCCGCTGTACCAGAGCGGACAGTGAAGCCTACTGTACCCTGATGAAAGCCTGCGGCGGGGACGCCGCCCGGGTGCTCCGGGAGTACGCCTACTTTTCCCCGGAGCTTCGTGCCATTCTGGAAAAGGCTGCCCTGATACAGTCTGACCGGGACCGGACGGGCGGAATGTTCCATGCGCCCCAGACCTCCCCGTGGGGGCCGGTGCAGACCTGTGACACCCTCTGCCCGGGAGTGTTCTTAGTCACCACCGCAAGCCACGGCGGGACGATGGTTGCCAATGAGGCGGCGGCTATCCTCTCCCCGGCAGCGAAAAAGTGCGGCTTCAAGGATAAAGGCTACCTCTGCTTTGAGGAGGACGCCCAGGAAAGCGTGGTGCTTCGGGAGCTGCTGGACAAAAAGCTCTGGAAGGTGCCGGACCGGGTAAAGGACAGGGCCGCCTTTGAGGAAAACATCAACCGCTCCATCCGGCAGTACAACCCGGACTACTGGCGGGCAAGGCAGAGCGGCATAGAGGCCGCAAAGGAGGCCCGCCGCCCACGGCCTGACCGGGAGGCCGCAAGATAACCTCGGGCCATGCTGGCCCGAAGCGCAAAGGAGGTGTGAACCGTGGCCTATGTGCCAGTATCATCCTTTGCCTGCAATCTTTATATTATTGGCCATTATCGGATGTTCCATATTATTGCTGGCAAAAAAAGGGCGAAAGCCGCAGATACTTGTAGCCACGAAGAAAAAAAGAAAGACGGTCAGAAAACGAGGCTGGTGAGCAAATGAAGAAAAAGATCTATTTCATATTAGCGCTGACGTGCGTATTAAATTTATGTGGTTGTTCAAAGGTCTTTGAAGCTTTAGCTGATGGAAAAGACGCTGTTCTTGAAAACCTGATAAATGGGAAAAATGCTCTTTTAGATTCTGCCGCGAACCTTGCTGATGACGAGGTAAAGGACACAATATTAAATGCTATAAATTCAGTCAATGAGGCAGGCGGAAAGACTGCACTTACAAATGAAATCTTTTTGCAGGGTAAACGTACAGAAGGAGAAGATAGCTATACTGGCACATATCAGGCAGATTATACTCGCTTTTCAGGAACAGAAATTTTATTTGGAGGAACTACTGTAGAGTGTGAAAAAGGATCTACCGTTGAGGTGGAATGTACTTTAACGATTGAAGAAGGCGAAGCTATTATTTTCTTACAATCAGGAAATAATGACCCGACTGTAATTCTCCAGGCGAATGATACCTTTACCGGCAAATTTGAGGTCGGTAACGGAAGTAGCTATTTCGGAATATGGGGAGAAGAATTTACAGGTAGTGCAGAACTTAATATTGAGTGAAAATTTCTGCCGGACGACGGCAAAAGAAAAAAGCCGTCGTCCAGCGGATACTTTCCATGCTTATTTTCTATTACGGCGGCTTTCAAGAGCCGCCGCTTCTTTTATCCTTGGAAGGAGATGACGACTAAGGCATAACCAACTACGGCGGTTTATATGGAGGTGCCGCCGTGGTCTTTATTTGTAAGCGACAATTTTTGACAGGGTATGACCTGTCAAAAAAATTCCTGCGTTTGTGCGGGAATGTTGCGGCACTGTATGTGAAAAATGTCTTGACCTGACAGATAATGTAGTTTCATGTACCTGTGCGGTTATATGCCGTCCGGGTACTTTTTGTTTTGCCTCCAATGACTTCGGGCCATGTTGGCCCGAGGTCGTACCCTGGTGTCGCTCTCCGCCGCCTCCGTTTCGGCTACCCGTCAACCCGAACACCCGAAACGGAGGTATTTATGAAAGTTATCAATCTGCGGGATATTTACCCTCATTATACACAGGATTGTTTTGTTGAAGTAACTGACGAAGTGGCCGATCTGTTTTCCGAGTTCGACCGCAAAGAGGCAGCTTACCGTCTGCGTACATACCGGCACAAGGCGTACTACTCCCTTGACCGGAATGACGGTATTGAGCATGAGGCTCTTTTCGTTGCACTTTCTCCGCATGATCTGTATGAGCGCAAAGTGACTATGCAGGAACTTCATGCCGCTATTTCCCGGCTGCCGGATAAACAGGCGAAACGTATTTACGCCCATTTCATTCTCGGCATGACCAAAAAGGATATTGCCCGGGCAGAAGGCGTCCATGAGAAAGTCGTGCGGGTCGCCATTGAGCGTGGTCTGCGGAGCCTGGAAAAAATTTTGAAAAAAGTTCTGTAAGGCGTACCGATTTAGGCCAAAAAATGAAATGGTATATGAGAGGCAGTCAAAGCCTCGGGCCACATTGGCCCGAAGTTCGGACAAGCCTTACGCAGCTTGAAAACTGAATAAAAAGATACCCGGATACGAAGGGTGCTTGTGTCCAGTGACAGGCCCGCCATGATCTCTATTGTCAGAGGATAGAGGGAGCGATAAGGCCCATGCCGCAGGCGGGCCTTGGCAGGTCAGCCGGATAAAACACAAAATCCCGGATACTTGCGATTAGTCACAATCCGAGCGTGCAGCGGTGTTGCGAACCGTGAGCCGTCGCAGGTAATGAGATCGCCTTGCCATCAGAATGGGGAGAGCTGAAATGCTATGGGGAGGAACGCCAGCCGCCCGTCCGGTCTATCTGAAAAGCACTTTTGACCCGTGGGGCCCCGCCGCTATTCTGTCTGATGATAGAGCGACCTTTCCGGCGGGGCCCCATACTTTTATGAACAGGAGAACCTTATGAAGAAAACTTATCCGTCCATTCCGGGATTGGAACCGGACGCATGGAGCAACGATGCCTGCCGTGGTTATGTGATTATGGCAATGCAGGACTGTGGCTTCTCCCATGAGGATATTCGCCGTGTGGTACGGCAGCTTCGCGAAGTCTTTGACTTCTATACCATCAACGAGGCCGAGCAGAAATATTATCATGGTGACTATTGACCTCGGGCCATGTTGGCCCGAAGCTGGGGAAAGCTCAAAGAGCGGCACCTTCTGAGGTGCCGTTTTTTGACGTTTCCCCATTCGGACAAGAGGGAGACTGGTCGGCATTAACCTATACTGGAAAAGGGAGGTTTTCAATGGTTCAAGCTGTTACATACCAAAGCGACAAGCAATCTGTTTATTTTCAAGGCAAACTCATTGTGCTGGAAAACCTGACGCCGGTACTCTCCCCGGAGGAAAAGAAGAAGCGGAAAAGAGAAATCGAAAATAACCTGTACGATATATTCAGCAAGTACGGGGACAGGTTTCGCTAATCAATCGCAACATTGTTGTCCGGGGCTGCTAATGGTATAATATAGTTGTAAGGTTGGTAGCTCCATTCCATACGGAAAGGAGCCCAATATGGACATTATCAGAGAAGATTGTATTTACGCAAGACAGTCAGTAGACCGAAAGGACAGTATCAGCATTGAAAGCCAGATTGACTTTTGCAAGTACGAACTGAAAGGCGGGAGCTGTAAGGTATTCAAGGATAAAGGCTATTCCGGGAAAAACACGGACAGGCCGGAGTTTCAAAAGCTGCTGGGAGAAATCAGGAAAGGCAGGGTACGGCGGGTAATCGTCTATAAGCTGGACCGGATCAGCCGCTCCATTCTGGATTTTGCGAACATGATGGAACTGTTTCAAGAGTACGATGTGGAGTTTGTTTCCTCCACCGAGAAATTCGACACCTCGACCCCGATGGGACGGGCCATGCTGAATATATGTATCGTATTCGCACAGCTTGAACGTGAGACAATCCAGAAGCGCGTGACGGACGCCTACTATTCCCGGTGCCTGAAAGGCTTTCACATGAGCGGGCAGGCCCCATACGGTTATCAGTTGGAGCCGACAGTGGTTGAAGGTATCCGTACAAAAAAGATGGTTGCCGACCCCGTAGCCGCCGACCATGTACGGCTGATGTTTGAGATGTACGCCGAGCCGGAAACCTCTTTCGGAGATATTACCCGCTACTTTGAGGAACAGGGTATCAAGATTTACGAAAAGTCAATGGTTCGGAGTTTCCTTTCCCAGCTTTTGCGGAACCCTGTTTACGCACAGGCCGACTTGGAACTGTATGAGTTTTTCAAGAGCCAGGGCGCGGCCATTGTCAATGACGCTTCCGATTTTGCCGGAACCAACGGCTGTTATCTCTATCAGGGCCGTGATGTAAAGGAGGATAAGGACAGGTGCCTGAAGGACCAGATACTTGTGATTGCCCCACACGAAGCACTCATACCGTCTGATGTTTGGCTGAAATGCCGGAAGAAGCTAATGATGAATAAGACCTTTCAGCAAGGCCGCAAACCCAAAAATACATGGCTTGCCGGAAAAGTCAAATGCGGGCGTTGCGGATATGCTTTGAAAGCAACCCATGTTCCGAACAGTCCGGGATATTTCCGCTGTACAAAACGGGCAGAAAATAAGGGCTGTCCGGGATGTGGGAAAATCCGAAAGACTGAATTTGAAGAATTTATCTTCAATGCCATGCGGAAAAGATTTAAGAATTTTCAAGTCCGGCATGACAGGGAAGAAAAAGTAAATCCGAAACTGACCGCCCATCAGATCGAGCTTGCACAGGTCGAGGCTGAAATTGAAAAACTGCTTGATACACTGACCGGAGCCAATGCGACACTGCTTGCCTACGCCAACAAAAAAATTGAAGAACTGGACACTCGCCGCCAGACTATTTCAAAGGCGATTGCAGAATTGTCCGTTGAAACAATGTCACCCCAAAAGGAACAGGAGCTTTCCTATTTCCTTGACCACTGGGACAGCATTGATTTTGAGGACAAGAGAAAAGCCGCTGACGGCCTGATTATTTCAATCAGCGCAATCAGCGACCATGTTCAAGTAGAGTGGAAAATCTGAACACTCTTGATTTTGCCACTCTACTTACTTTCAAATCTAACATTTCTTTTTAATCTTGTTTGTACCCCTTGTACACCGATGCTTCCTTTATTTAAGGGGAAAATGTCATTTTCAAAATAAAGACCACAGTCAGTGCCGGACTGATTGTGGTCAAAAAGCATTATAAAAATGTGATATTGTTTATGCCTTAATTCGTTGCTGAATGGTAAAACACCCTTGACAAATCTCTTTCCAGAAGAAAATTTTGGAGCAGTACGCCAGCGACTACCATTTTCCCAACATCCAGTTCTATGTGGATGATGGATATTCCGGGGCCAGCTTCAACCGCCCAGACTTCCAGCGCATGATGGCCGACATGGAGGACGGGAAGATCGGAATCATCATCACCAAGGGTCTCTCCCGATTAGGCCGCAACCAGCTGCACACCGGGCTGTACATCGAGGAGCGGTTTCCCCAGTTCGGCGTCCGTTACATCGCTATCAACGACAATGTGGACACGGAGAACACCGAGAGAAGCGAGCTGATGCCCTTCAAGAACCTGTTCAACGAGTGGTTCGTGCGAGACACCAGCCGGAAGATCCGGGCAGTGCAGCGGGCCAAGGCGGAGCGCGGGGAGCGGCTGGGTACACGGGCACCCTACGGCTACAAAAAGGACGAGGATGTCAAGGGCAAACTCATTGTGGACGAGGAGTCCGCCGCTGTGGTGCGCCGCATCTTTGCCCTGTGCGCCGCCGGAAATGGCCCCAGCCAGATCGCCCGTATTCTCTGGCGGGAGCAGGTGCTATGCCCGGCCATGTACGTCTACCAGCGGTTCGGCAGCAAGCACGTTGGCCTTTTCTTGGACAAGCCTTATAACTGGAACAGCGACACAGTGGCAAATATGCTGGAGAACGAGCTGTACATCGGCAACACCCTCAATATGAAGTACAGCACCAGGTCCTACAAGGACAGACGGAAGGTAGAGCACCCCAGGGAGGAATGCGTGGTCGTCGAGGGTAGCCACGCAGCCCTGATCGGCAGGGAGACCTGGGACATCGTCCAGCGGGTGCGGCAGAACAGGAGACGTCCGACCAAGATGGAGGAACTCAACAAGTATTCCGGCCTGGTGGTGTGTGCCGACTGCGGCTCCACCATGGTGCTGCACCGGGCCCACACCATGTCCGCCTCCTACAACCACTTTACCTGCCGCACCTACAAGAAAGAGGGCACCGAGGGCTGCACGGCCCACTACATCCGGGAGCAGATCCTGGACGAGGTGGTACTGGAGAACATCCGGCGGGTGACCGCCCGGGCCAGAGAGCATCCCCAGGAGTTCGCGGCGTACATCAGCGGGAGACATTCTGCCGAGCTCCAGAGGGAGATTCGCGGGAAAGAGAAGGAACTGACTGCCCTGAACCAGCGGGCCAGGGAGCTGGACGCCATCTTCAAGCGGCTGTATGAGGACAGCGTGCTGAGGCGGATCAGTTCCAGACCTTGTCCGGCAGCTACACAGAGGAGATGACCGCGCTGAGGGAGAAGCTCCCGGACCTAGAGGCGGTCATCCACCGGCTGCGGGAGCAGGTGTGCGGCACTGACCACTTCATCGCTCTGGCAAAGAAATACACCGATATTCGGGAACTGACCCCGGAGTTGCTGCGGCTGTTCATCCGGAAGATCGTGGTACATGAGAAGGATGTGAAATGGAGCAAGCACGCCCGGCAGACAGTGGAGATCCACTACAACGACATCGGATGCGTGGATACTCAGGCGGACGAGGCCAAGAGCGCACCAGAATCCGCATAGACAGAACCCCCGGCAGGCCCTGCCGAAGCAAGACCTGCCGGGGGATCGGACACCGCAGTAGTTACCCCTATTGGGGGGGTACCGAAACCGGCCTCCTGGTTTTTGCTGTTCAGCTCTTCCGCCTGCCGGGCCGCCGTCCGGTCATCACGCCCGCACAGAGGAAATACACCCCGATGTGACACACCAGCGCCACCAAGCCAAAGCCCGCCTCCGCCGTCAGCAGGAGGATCACCGCCTGGGCTGCGGTATAGAGCAGAGTGAGGACCCGTTCCCGCCAGTGGTGGGCCGCGTCCGGCTCCCCGCCTAACCGCAGGAACTGCCGCACCGTACACCAGACCGCTGCTGCCAGGAAGAGGGCCAGCAGGGGCAGGTCCTGCATCCTGCCCTGCTGGACATACCAGGCGGTCTGCCCAACGCCGTACAGGGCCACCGCTACGCCAGCGGCATACCAGGGGGAGAACCGGGAATTCTTCTGATTCTCCTTCCGAACAGACGGCTGGGCCAGCAGCCACAGGCCCGCCAGGGCCACCGCCGCCCACAGGGCAAAGAGCCACTCCACGTTGTGCAGCTTCAAAAAGCCGGTCAGGCCGTCATACACCCGGACCCATTCTACCCCCACCGGGGCCTCGGAGACCACCGCCGGGAAAACGGCGCTCATGATCCCCATAGCCACCAGGCCCAGAGCCCCCGCGCCGGTGACGATGCCGCCGGCGATGTACCAGGGCCGATTTCCATGGGCGGCAGGTGTCTCTGTCCTCTGGGCCGGCTCCGCAGTTTGGGTCTGGTCCTCCCAGCCCCGGGCGTTGTCCAGCAGCCACTCCACGCTGACGGAAAACAGCCTGGCGCAGGGCAGGAGCTTGGCCGCGTCCGGCAGGGCCGTGTTCTGCTCCCAGCGGCTCACCGCCTGGCGGGAGACACCCAGCCGCTCTGCCAGCGCCTCCTGGCTTAAGCCCTCCCGCTTCCGCAGGCGGGTCAGCTTCTCTCCAAAAGTCATGGGCTCCCCCCTTTCATTCGATGGCTTTATCCTATCAGCCCCCGCCGGGAAAGTCCACCACGGGGCGCGGTCATCGCCGCAACCAAACGCAACATTGCCGCAAAATCCCGCGTCACGGGGCCGCGATCTCCTCCCGGACCACCTGGAGCACTTGCCTCATGCCGTCAGTCAGGTACTTGCTCCGGTGCCGCACCAGAAAATAGGTCCGGCGGAAGGCGGCGTCCGCCACCGCCAGCTCCCGGAGCCGGCCGGCGGCCAGATCCGCCTCCACCAGGGGCCGGGGCAGCAGGGTGATCCCGATTCCAGCCCGGGCGCAGGCCAGCAGCGCCCCGGTGCTGACGCTCTCCTGCACCGGCCGCACCGGGATCCCCGCCGCCTGAAAGCCCCCATCCACGCTGTTCCGGGTGCCGCTGCCCCGCTCCCGCAGCAGCAGCCGCTCCCCTGCCAGCTCCGCCAGGGTCAGCGTCTCCCGGTCCGTCTGGTAGGAGGGGGCGCACACCGCCGCCAGCGCCTCCTCCCGCAGGGGCTCCACCAGATAGTGTGGGGACACCGTGACGTTGTCCACCACTGCGAAATCCAGTTCGTTCTGCAGGATCATCCGCTCCGTCTCCCGGGAGTTCTGGACGCAGGCCCGGACCTGCATCTCCGGCAGCTCCGCCGCCAGCCGGGTCAGGATGCCTGCCAGCCGGGTCTCTCCCAGGGTCACATGGACGCCGAAGCTGCAGAATCCCCTGGCCCCGCTCTCCCGCAGGACCTCCACCGACTCCCGGAACTGGGACAGCACCGTGTCCGCGTACTGCCGCAGGGTCCGCCCTGCCTCCGTGAGATACACCCGGCGGTTCATCCGCTCAAACAGCCGCACGGCGTAAAAGGTCTCCAGCTCCCGAATGGCCAGGCTCACCGCCGGCTGGGCCATATTCAGCTTCTCCGCCGCCCGGGTGAAGCTCCCCTGGGCACAGACGGCGGAGAAGATCTCCAGATGCCGCAGCGTCATGCCTCGCCCTCCTTTCATAATATTTTTCTTATGGATTTTATCATAACATAAGAATTGATAGATGTCACGAAAAAGCATACACTGGGGGCAACAAATGAGAGAGAGGAGCGGTTGTCATGCGCACAGACCTGGGCAAGGCCCGTCTGTTGTTCTGGACCTTTTTCAAAATCGGCGCCTTCACCTTCGGCGGAGGCTACGCCATGATCCCCCTGATCCAGCGGGAGGTGGCGGAGCACCACCACTGGCTGACGGAGCAGGACATTCTGGACATCGTGGCCATCGCGGAGTCCACGCCGGGCCCCATCGCCATCAACTCCGCCACCTTTGTGGGCTATCAGGTGTGCGGCACTTTCGGGGCCTTCTGCGCCACGGTGGGGGTGGTTCTGCCCTCCTTTGTGGTGATCTACGCCATCTCCTTTGTGCTGCGCCAGTTCTCGGAGCTGACGGTGGTACAGTATGCCTTCAACGGCATCCGGGCCGGTGTCCTGGCCCTGCTGCTGAAGGCCCTGCTGTCCATGTACCGGCAGAGCCCCAAGGGGGCCGTGGCCTATGCCGTCATGGCGGGTGCCTTTGTGCTGACGGCCTTCTGCGGCGTGGATGCCGTGCTGGTGATCCTGGCCAGCGCCGCCGTGGGCCTGATCTCCTCTTATCTGATGAAACGGAGGGCTGCGTGATGGTATATCTGGAACTGTTCGGGACCTTCTTCAAGATCGGCCTCTTCACCATCGGCGGCGGATACGCCATGCTGCCTATGATTCAGGCGGACGTGCTGGCCAAGGGCTGGATGACGGCGGAGGAGCTGGTGAACTTCATCGCCGTCAGTGAGAGCACCCCCGGCACCTTTGCCGTGAACATCTCCACCTACATCGGCGCGGAGCTGGCCGGCCTGCCCGGCGCCTTCTGCGCCACATTGGGCGTGGTGCTGCCCTCCTTCCTGATCATCCTGCTGGTGGCCCACTTCTATCTGGCCTTCCGCTCCAGCCGGGTGGTGAGCGGCGTCATGACCGGTCTGCGCCCGGCGGTGATCGGCATGATCGGCGCGGCGGTGATCTCCGTGGGGCAGACGGTGTTTCTGCCGGACGGTCTGGCGGCGGTGACCGCCTATCCTCTGCTCTGCTCCCTGGCCATCTTCGCCCTGATGGCCTTCCTGACCTTCCGGAAACTCCACCCCATTGCCATCATCCTGCTCTCCGCCCTGCTGGGGATCGCCGCCGGTTATCTCCAGCCGATGTGACAGAATCTCAATCAGCCCGTCGCCTTGCGCAGGCGGCGGGCTGGTTTTCTCCTGTTTGCTCCAGGGTCTGCCGGGTTTTTGAAAAATTTCGCGGCTTCACTCTTGACTTGGAGCACGCTCCAGGTGCTATGCTGTCTCCAGAATCATCCGCCAGAGGCGGAACGGGGCCTGCCAGCACGGCAGGTGGACGGCGGAGAGGCCGCCATTCCCCAAAAGCCGCGGCCCCGGGCTGCGGAAATCGGAAAAAGGAGACATTGCTATGATCTACAAGGAGTTTCAGGACCTGAAGCTGTCCGCCCTGGGCATGGGCTGTATGCGCCTGCCGGTCCTCAACGGCGATGACGCCCAGGTGGACGAGACCGCCACCGCCGCCATGGTGGACGAGGCCATGGCCAGCGGCGTCAATTACTACGACACCGCCTGGGGCTACCACAACGGCAACTCGGAGATCGCCCTGGGCAAGGCCCTGGCCAAGCATCCCCGGGACAGCTTCTACCTGGCCGACAAATTCCCCGGCTATGATTTGGCCAATATGCCGAAGGTGAAAGAGATCTTCGAGGCGCAGCTGAAGAAGTGCCAGGTGGACCACTTCGACTTCTACCTCTTCCACAATGTGTGCGAGATGAACATCGACGCCTATCTGGATCCCCAGTACGGCATCCATGACTATCTGATGGAGCAGAAGAAAAACGGCCGCATCCGCCATCTGGGCTTCTCCTGCCACGGCGCCCTGCCGGTGCTGAAGCGGTTCCTGGAGGCCTACGGCCAGGACATGGAGTTCTGCCAGCTGCAGCTGAATTACATCGACTGGACCTTCCAGGGCGGCCGCGAAAAGGTGGAACTGCTGGACCAGTATCACATCCCCGTCTGGGTGATGGAGCCCCTGCGGGGCGGCCGGCTGGCCCGGCTCTCTGACGCGGAGGCCGCGCCCCTGAAGGCCATGCGCCCTGACGAGACTGTCCCCGCCTGGGCCTTCCGGTTCCTCCAGTCCATCCCCAGCGTCACCATGATCCTCTCCGGCATGTCCAACCTGGAGCAGATGAAGGCCAACATCGCCACCTTCCAGACCGATGCCCCCCTCAGCGAGGAGGAGATGAAGGGCCTGCTGGCCCACGCCCGGGACATGATCGGCAAGACGGCCCTGCCCTGCACCGCCTGTCACTACTGCGTCAGCCACTGCCCCCAGGGGCTGGACATTCCCCATCTGCTGGCGCTGTACAACGAGCACGCCTTCTCCGGCGGCGGCTTCATCGCCCCCATGGCCCTGTCCGCCCTGCCCCGGGACAAGTGGCCCAGCGCCTGCATCGGCTGCCGCAGCTGCGAGGCGGTCTGCCCCCAGCAGCTGAAGATCTCCGAGGCCATGGCGGACTTTGCCTCCCGCCTGTAATCCCGCAGAATGCCCCGCCGGAGCCCGGCGGGGCATTCTTGTCATGGCGGCTGTTTCAGTTCCGGGAATGCGGCGCAGAGTACCTCTGGCAGTCGCTCCGGGAGGATCTGTTCCCGTGTGCATCGCTCGGCAAGCCGGCGGACCAGTTCCTGGTCCGCGGAGATATTCGGCACAACTGTGAACGACGACATACCGCCAGATCGGATCTCCCGGACTGCGAGCCCGTAGAGAATGGGGCCTTGCGGATGGATGCCGCGGATTCGCACCGGCTCATACAGATACATGGTCTTCTCCTTCGGCCATGGAAGCTGGGCCAGCTCGTAGAGACTGCACTGATAGACCTGCGCCATCTGGATGGCGCGGTCAAAGGGAGGAATGGTGTCTCCTGACTCATAGGCCTGCAGGCTCCGCAGGGAAAAATCCAGCCGCTCCGCCGCCTTCTCCTGCGTAAGACTGGCGCGCTGCCTCGCCTCTCGAAATGGATTTTGCGGCTTCTTCAAGTCGTCCTCAATTTGTGCACCTCCTTTTGTAATCCTCCATCTATAGAGAGTTTACTATAGATTTGCGGAAATGTCCCCGCAGGATTCTGCGGATTTGGAAAAAAATGTTGAAAATTGTCGATTTCTGTCTCTTTCCCCGGAGCTCCCCTGTCAAAAACGCCGGCTCCGCGTCTTGGCGCGGAGCCGGCGTTCTTTAGACAAAGCCCTCCAGCTTGGCAATCCGGTATTCCATCACGGCGAACTGGCGGCGGGTCAGGGGCTGATCCAGCATCAGGTCTCCCTGGCTGTTGCCCCGCATGATGCCGTTTTCCGTCAGCCAGGCCACGGCGGCGCGGACCTCTTTCTCATAGTCCGTCTCCTCCCCATCATCTGTCCAGGGGATTCCCAGGTACTCCAGGATGCCCTTGGCCTCCGCCTCCGCCAATTTCTGGCGGTACGCGGGCTGCCCCAGCAGGGCGGCCTCCTCCCGGTTGGTGTGGAAGCCGTTCTCCAGCAGGACCGCGGGAGCTTTCGTGTGCTTCAGGACATAGAGCTCCGGGTCATATACGATGGGCGTGGACCGCACGGCGATGCCGGCGGCACGCACCTGCGCCAGGATGTCCTGGGCGGCCCGCTCCCGGTCGCCGCCGGGGCCGTAGAGGTAGACGCTCCATCCCTTGGCGGAGGACCAGCCGTCTCCGCCGGCGGCATTGCTGTGGAGGCTGACAAACAAATTCAAATCCGGGATGCTGTTGGCGATCTCGCACCGCTTGGCCAGGCTCACCGCCGCTCCGTTGGTGCGGGTCATGGTGACGGCGACGCCCCGGGCGGTGAGCAGCTGCTCCAGCCGCTTCCCCAGGTCCAGGGTGAATTCGTGCTCATAGTAGGTCCCGTCCGGGCTCTTGTTGGCCAGATTGCCCGCGTCATGCCCCGGGTCCAGGCAGACGCGCTTCGGTTGTTCGCTCAAAGACGCCCCTCCCTCTCTGTATCGATTCCGCTGTGCGGCGCGGAGGGGCTGCCGCCCCTCCTCTCCAGTATAGTCGGAGCCGGCCTGTCCGGTCCCTGTCCGGCGGGACCCCGCCGGGCGGCGGCGCATATCCTGGGGTGACTCCATTCTGAATCGGAGGCATTGCCTATGTATTCCAATCTGGTCAAGCGGCTGAGCAATCTGCTCTGCGTCAAAAGCATCGTGACGCTGATCCTCACCTCGGTCTTTTCCTATCTGGCCGCCGTGGGCCGGGTGTCCAGCCACGACTTTCTCACGGTGTTTTCCGTGGTCATCGCCTTCTACTTCGGCACCCAGAGTGAGCGGCTCACCCAGCAGGCGGAGCAGCACACCCAGCCGAAGGCCTGACGGCCTCTATCCCAGCGCCACGTCCAGCACCATCATCACGCTGAATCCGGCGGCAAAGCTCAGTACGCCGATGTTGGAGTGGCTGCCCTGGGACATCTCCGGGATCAGCTCCTCCACCACCACGTAGATCATGGCGCCGGCGGCGAAACTCAGCAGGTACGGCAGCGCCGGCACCACCAGCCCCGCCGCCAGGATGGTCAGCAGGGCACCGATGGGCTCCACGATGCCGGAGGCCACGCCCCCGGCAAAGGCCCGGAGCTTTCCCGCCCCCTCTGCCCGCAGGGGCATGGAGATGATGGCCCCCTCCGGGAAGTTCTGGATGGCGATGCCCAGGGACAGCACCAGCGCCCCCATGGCGGTGATCTCACCGTCTCCGGCCAGATACCCGGCGTAGACCACGCCCACCGCCATCCCCTCCGGGATGTTGTGAAGGGTCACCGCCAGCACCAGCATGGTGGAACGGCTCAGCCGGCTGACAGGCCCCTCCGGCTGGCTGCTGCCCCGGTGGAGGTGGGGGATGATGTGGTCCAGCGCCAGCAGAAACAGGATCCCCAGCCAGAATCCCGCCGCCGCAGGCACAAAGGACCACTTCCCCAGCCCCGCCGACCGGTCGATGGCCGGGATCAGCAGGCTCCAGACGGACGCCGCCGTCATCACGCCCGCCGCGAAGCCGGTCAGCCCCCGCTGGATCCCGTCGGACAGCCCCTGCCGCATCCCAAACACGCAGGCCGCCCCCAGGGACGTGCCCAAAAACGGCAGCAGCACACCATATACAGCCTCCATACGAACCCCTCTCTCCTGTTGTCAGTTTTTGGTTAGTTCCAGCTAACTATAGAGACAGCATACTGGATTCTGTCTCCGGTGTCAATTCTCTTTTTCTGGAAGACGTCCCTCTCCGCCTCCCTCCGGGCTGTCCATCCGCGGATTTTTCCCCGTGATTTCAGTCTCATTTTAGATTCTGGCGCTATGATGGAATAAAATGAAACCAAGTCTTGGAATCGGAGGTCTGCTATGAAAATCTTCCATCGTGCCAGAGGACCGCTGTGTCTGGTCCTCACGCTGCTGCTTCTGGTCCAGGCCGGTGGGCTGACGGTCTCCGCCGCGGACCCGGAGGACGGCCTGACCCCGTCTGTGCCGGACCCGGCCGCTTACACAGGCGGTGAGATCCTGGTGCTGTATCAGGACGGCAGCTGCGAGACTGTGGCCTGCCAGGACAACGCCGCGCTGGCGGAGACCCTGGCCCAGCTCTCCGCCCGTCCGGATGTGGCCCTGGTCCAGCCCAACTACACCTATGAGAGCACGGCCCTCTCCACCTCGGACCCCCTGGTGGGAGAGCAGTGGGCCCTGGACAACGACGGCTCCTTCCAGCTGGAGGAGCAGGAGAACCGCTACCCGGTCTTTGACGATCCCTTCGATGTGCCCTCCGCTCCCTGGCAGTGGATCGCCCCCTGGTGGATGTGGTCCGCCGGCAGCTCCACCGCCGGCAGCATCCAGGTGCAGGCGGTCCCCGGCATCGACATCGGCCTGGCGGACGCCTGGCGCCTGTATGACGGCGGCAGCCGGGACGTGGTGGTGGCCCTGGTGGACACCGGCATCGACTATACCCACGAGGACCTGGCCGGCCGCATCTGGACCAACACGGATGAAATCCCCGGCAACGGCATCGATGACGACGGCAACGGCTATGTGGACGACGTGTACGGCTGGAATTTCTACTCCGGCACCAACGACGTCTATGTGGGCACGGAGGACGCCCACGGCACCCATGGGGCCGGCACCATTGCCGCCAATGCCGGCAACGGCGTGGGCATCGCCGGCATCGTCCAGAGCGACCACGTCAAGGTCATGGCGGTAAAGGCCCTGGGGGGCTCGGACGGCAGCGGCACCACCGCCTCCATCATTCAGGCCATCCAGTACGCGGAGGCCAACGGGGCCCAGATCTGCAACCTGAGCCTGGGCTCCTCCCAGAACGACCCGGCCCTGTACCGCACCATCGCATCGTCCAAGATGCTGTTCGTGGTGGCGGCGGGCAACGACGGCACGGACCTGGAGACCGCTCCCAGCTATCCGGCCAGCTATGACCTGGACAACCTGATCGCCGTGGCCAACATCCGGTACGACGGGGAGCTGGATCCCACCTCCAGCTACGGCGCCGCCTCCGTGGACCTGGCTGCCCCCGGCAGCTACATCCTCAGCACCACCCCCGGCAACACCTACAGCTATATGACCGGCACCTCCATGGCCGCGCCCATGGTCAGCGCCGCGGCGGCCATGGTCTACTCCGCCTTTCCGAAGGCCACCCTGGCGGATGTGAAGGACATCCTCCTGGCCTCCGTCCACAAGCTGGACAGCCTCACCGGCCGCACCGCCACCGGCGGGATGCTGGATCTGGGCGCCGCCATGGCCGGTGCCGTCACCGCCTCCACCGGCCGGGCCTGGGCGGAGCCGGATCTCACCGCCTACACGGACAATCCGCCTGTGATCTCCCTGTCCCTCTCCCAGTGGCTGGGACGGCGGTATCTCACCGTCCAGGTCCTGGACGCCGACGGGGATCTGCTGAGGGCCGCCTACGCCTCCGGGACCCGCACGGCGGCGGACTTCCAGGGCGGCAATGCCGGGAATCCCATCTCCCTGAGCACCTGGGGCACCGCCACCTTCCTGGTCCGCACCGGCGGGACCTACACCTTCTACGCGGTGGACCAGGCGGGCAATGAGACCGTCCGCACCGTGGAACTGCCGTAAGGCCGGATTTCACAGATACCGGCCGGTGACGCTGTCCGGATTCGCCGCCACCTGGGCCGGTGTTCCGGCGGCCACCACCCGGCCGCCGGCAGCTCCGCCGCCGGGCCCCATGTCGATGAGATAGTCGGCACTGCGGATGACGTCCAGGTCATGCTCGATCACCACCACCGTGGCGCCGTTGTCGATCAGCGTCTGGAACACCCCCAGCAGCGTCCGCACGTCCAGGGGATGGAGGCCGATGGTGGGCTCGTCAAAGACGAACACCGTATCCTCCTGGCCCCGGCCCATCTCGCTGGCCAGCTTCAGCCGCTGGGCCTCTCCGCCGGAGAGGCTGGGGGTGTCCTCTCCCAGGGTCAGGTAGCCCAGGCCCAGATCCTCCAGCACCTGGAGCCGCTGGCGGACCACCTTCCAGTCCGCGCAGGCGTCCAGGGCCATGTGGACGTCCATCTCCATCAGCTCCGGCAGGGTGAAGGCCGCCCCGGACCGGGTCTTGACCCGCACCCGGCCCGCATCCCGGCTGTACCGGGAGCCCCGGCAGTCCGGGCAGGGGATATCCACATCCGGCAGGAACTGCACGTCCAGACTGATGGAGCCGGTGCCGTCGCAGGTGGGGCAGCGGAGCTTCCCCGTATTGTAGGAGAAGTCCCCGGCCTTGTAGCCCAGGGCTTTGGCCTCCGGGCTCCGGGCATAGATCTTCCGCAGCTCGTCATGGACATTGGCATAGGTGGCCACGGTGGAGCGGATGTTGATGCCGATAGGGGTGGCGTCGATGAGCTTCACCCGCCCGATGCCGTCCGCCGTCACCTGATGGACGTGGGGCGGCAGGGGCTTTCCGGCGATATGGGCCTCCAGCCCCGGCACCAGACTCTCCAAAATCAGGGTGGTCTTTCCGGAACCGGAGACCCCCGTCACCACCGTCAGCCGTCCCCGGGGGATGTTCACCTCCAGGGGCTTGACTGTGTGGATGGCCCCGGTGGAGAGATGGATGGCGCCCTCCCGGAACACGTCTCCGGCTGCCGCCGCCTGCCGCGCCGGCGGCTGGGGCCTTTCGGACAGGAAGGGGCCGATCCGGGACTCCGCATTCTCCGCCAGCTCCCCCACCGTGCCCTGGGCCACCACCCGGCCGCCCCGGGCACCGGCCTCCGGCCCCATCTCGATGATCCAGTCCGCGTGGGAGAGGATCTGGGTGTCGTGGTCCACCAGCAGCACGGAATTTCCGTCCGCCACCAGATCGTCCATCACCGCCGTCAGCCCCACGATGTTGGCCGGGTGGAGGCCGATGGAGGGCTCGTCCAGCACGTACAGCACTCCGGTGGTGCGGTTGCGCACCGCCCGGGCCAGCTGCATCCGCTGCCGCTCTCCGGTGGAGAGGGTGGACGAGGCCCGGTCCAGCGTCAGGTAGCCCAGTCCCAGCTCCATGAGCCGCCGGGCCACGGTCTGAAAGGACTGGCAGATATTCTCGGCCATGGGCCGCATCTCCTCCGGCAGGGAGGCCGGCACCCCTGCCACCCAGTCCACCAGCTCCTCCAGGGACAGCCGGCAGGCCTCATCCAGGCCGATGCCCCGGAGCCGCGGGGCCCGGGCCGCCTCCGACAGCCGGGTGCCGCCGCAGTCGGGGCAGACGTCCTCCTTCAGGAATTTCTCCACCCGCTTCATGCCCTTCTCGTCCTTCACCTTGCTGAGGGCGTTTTCCACCGTGCGGACGGCGCTGTAATAGGTGAAGTCCAGCTCCGCCACATCGTTGGAGTTCTTGGCGTGGTACAGGATGTGCTTCTTCACCGCCGGGCCGTCGTAGACGATCTCCTTCTCCCGGTCCGTCAGATCCCGGAAGGGCACGTCGGTCCGGACCCCCATGGCCCGGCACACGTCGGTCATCAGGGACCACATCAGGCTGTTCCAGGGGGCCACGGCGCCCTGGTCGATGGTCAGGGAGTCGTCCGGCACCAGGGTGGAGCGGTCCACCGCCCGGACCACGCCGGTGCCGCCGCAGGTGCGGCAGGCCCCCTGGCTGTTGAAGGCCAGCTCCTCCGCGCTGGGGGCGTAAAAGCGGACGCCGCACACCGGGCACACCAGCTCCTGGCCCGCCGCCACCGCCAGGGAGGGCGGCGCGTAGTGCCCGTTGGGGCAGCGGTGGCTGGCCAGGCGGGAGTACATCAGCCGCAGGCTGTTGAGCAGCTCCGTCCCGGTGCCGAAGGTGCTGCGGATGCCCGGCACGCCGGGCCGCTGGTGCAGTGCCAGGGCCGCCGGAACGTACAGCACCTCATCCACGTCCGCCTTGGCCGCCTGGGTCATCCGCCGGCGGGTATAGGTGGACAGGGCCTCCAGATACCGGCGGGACCCCTCGGCGTACAGCACCCCCAGGGCCAGGGAGGATTTCCCTGACCCGGAGACGCCGGCCACCCCCACGATTTTGTGGAGGGGCACATCCACGTCCACATTTTTCAGATTGTGTACTCTGGCTCCCCGGATCCGAATGCAGTCCGGGGCGTTCTTCTGATTCTTCACAGCTTCCACCCACTTCCCAACAGTTCCAGGGGCCGGGCGGCCATCCCGCTTCCCGGCCCCTTCCCTTCGTTTTCCAAGAGGATTATATCACATGACCGTCTGTGGGAAAAGTCCCTTGCCGCCGACAAACCGCATCCCCGGAATCACCGCGACTCCGGGGATGTCTGCATCCGGATGCCCTCTGCCGCAGCACACCGTGCTTTGCCGGCCCGGCAATGCCTTCCGAGGACTAAGCTTCCCTTTCAGCCCCGGCCATGCGCCGGAGAAGTCCTTGGCACCCCGCCAGTACATCCCGCCAGGTGGCCTCGAAATCGCCTGTGTACCAGGGATCGGCCACCTCCTGGCCGGGACGGCTGGCGTACTCCAGCAGCAGGTGGATCTTCCCCTTCGGATCGCCGCCGCAGATACGGCGGATGTTGCGGATATTGGCCTGGTCCATGCCGATCAGCAGATCATATGCCGCATAGTCCTCCCTGGTCAGCTGCCGGGCGGTCTTGCCCCCGCAGGAAATCCCATGTTCAGCCAGCTTCCGGCGTGCCGGGGGATAGACTGGGTTCCCGATCTCCTCCGTGCTGGTGGCGGCGGAGGCGATCTGAAATCGGGGCTCCAGCCCCATCTTTTTCACCAGGTCCTTCATCACGAACTCCGCCATCGGGCTCCTGCAAATATTGCCGTGGCAGATAAATAAAATGCGGATCATTTTGTTCTCATCTCTTTCCGGTGGTTTTGCACGGACAATCCCGCGAGGCGCTGGAATGCCGCACAGGCAGGTTTCCGGCGCCGTCGCAATCCATAATCTGCGTCACCAAAATTCCCCGGTCCGCTCCCCGGGCCATCTCCCTGTCCTTTTCCATAAGCAAAAAATCCCTGGAACCATTGCGATTCCAGGGATTCTTGTGGCAGCGGGTGAAGGATTCGAACCCTCACATACAGAGTCAGAGTCTGCTGTGCTACCCTTACACAAACCCGCTATACAGTTCCGTTCACTCCGCAGCGAACAGATATTATTATACAGAAAAG
>CDYT01010635.1_pt1 | contig 20229 bp, 19 predicted proteins | sample 557541 | NCBI WGS metagenome assembly CDYT01 (sample SAMEA3182060, study PRJEB8094) | gut metagenome | biome: human; feature: gut; material: Stool; isolation source: human stools | place: Canada | collected 2013-01-15
TGCCTATACAGTGTATCACACTGAAATTTGCAATATTCCTTCCACCGTGTAATCCAAACAGTAAGTAATTCTCTATATACGCGACTTTTCCTTTTCGTTTTAAAAGCATATGATTGTGTCTGTCACACCGGTATGCTATACTAAAAAACAAAGTAAGCAATTTGTCACAACAGAAATGCGAGGAATGTTGCTGTGAGAAAAATTTCCTATAAAAGATTGTGGGTTCAGCTTATTGAAAGAGATATAAGCCGACCGACCTTAAAGCGGGATGTGAATCTTTCCTCTGGAACGATGTGCAAGCTCAACAAGGGGGAAGATGTCTCCCTCTCGGTCCTCCTGCGCATTTGCGATTATTTGAACTGCGATATAGGTGACATCTGCGAAGCTGTGCGAGAGGACTAATTCCTTCCATTTTTCGTACAGCTTTTCTGCTTTAATGGGGATTATACTTACACGGAGGTTTTAATATGGCCGATAAAACTACGAGCAATATTGGGTTTGAAAAGCAAATTTGGGATGCCGCCTGTGTGTTGCGGGGGAATATCGATGCTTCTGAGTACAAGTCTGTTGTTCTGGGATTGATTTTTTTAAAATATATCTCGGATCGATTTGAGGCAAAGTATAGGGAACTGGTTGATGAAGGCGATGGATTCGAAGAGGACATCGATGAGTACATCTCGGAAAACATCTTTTTTGTGCCAGAGAATGCCCGCTGGGGTGTCATTGCCAGCTCAGCGCACACACCGGAAATCGGAACAGTAATTGATGAGGCAATGCGCAGTATTGAGAAGGAGAACAAGCGCCTCAAAGATATCCTTCCCAAGAATTTTGCCCGGCCGGAACTGGACAAGCGTCGCTTAGGGGAAGTGGTTGATCTATTCACCAACATTCAGATGATCGAGCATGGGGATAGCAAGGATATCCTGGGGCGCACCTACGAATACTGCTTATCTAAATTTGCCGAGCAGGAAGGTAAGCTGGCCGGGGAGTTTTATACTCCCTCCTGCGTAGTACGTACTCTGGTTGAAGTTTTGCAGCCGTTCAATGGTCGAGTTTACGATCCTTGTTGCGGTTCTGGCGGTATGTTTGTACAGTCCGCAAAGTTTGTAGAGAACCACGGCGGAAACATCAATCGGATTTCCGTTTTTGGTCAGGACTCCAACCCGACCACTTGGAAAATGGCGCAGATGAATCTGGCCATACGAGGAATTGAAGCCGACCTCGGCAAGTTTAATGCGGACACTTTCTTCAATGACTGCCACCCGCAGCTCAAGGCGGATTTCATTATGGCAAATCCGCCCTTCAATCTTTCCGGTTGGGGGCAGGATAAACTTCTGGATGATGTCCGCTGGCAGTATGGCACTCCCCCGGCTGGGAATGCCAACTTTGCATGGTTGCAGCACATGATCTGGCATCTCGCACCTAACGGGCGGATTGGTATGGTGCTTGCGAATGGCTCACTATCTTCTCAGTCTGGCGGTGAGGGCGAGATCCGAAAGAACATCATCAACGCTGACCTTGTGGACTGTATTGTCGCTATGCCGTCCCAGCTCTTCTACACAACACAGATTCCGGTGTCGCTCTGGTTCCTTGCCAAGAACAAAAAGCAAAAGGGCAAGACGCTGTTCATTGACGCACGAAAGCTCGGCACGATGGTCACACGAAAGCTGCGAGAGCTGACCGACGCGGACATCCAGAGGATTGCGGACACCTACAACGCATTTGTTGACGGAACTCTTGAAGATGAAAAGGGCTTCTGTGCTGTTGTGCCCACTCAGGATATTGCCAAGCAGGATTATATACTTACGCCGGGGCGCTATGTGGGCATTGAAGAACAGGAAGATGACGGCGAACCGTTTGAAGAAAAGATGGGCCGCTTGACCTCCGAGCTTTCCGAACTGTTTGCGAAATCCCATGAGCTTGAGGCCGAGATCAAGGAGAGATTGGGGGCGATTGGGTATGAAATCTAAACTTCACATCGGATTCAATTTGCCTCTCAATACACAAGACACCGAAAGCATTACATATGGATGCAGGGCAAATAATCCAGAAATATGTCGCTTCTATATGCTTGATGGAGTATGTGCATTTGTATGTGATGATCAATTATGTAGGCACCCTTCCCGTTCATGGGTGAAGCAGTATGAAAAGCTCAAGGAGGCGGAACATGATTGAATGCAGGACAATAAAAGAGTTGTGTTCAGTCGTTGTCGATTGCCCGCACTCAACACCTACCTGGACAGCAGAAGGTAAAATTGTAGTACGAAACAACAACATAAAAAACGGGAGAATTGATTTTTCCTCTCCCTCCTATACAGATGACGAACATTATCAGCAGCGAATAAAGCGCGCAACCCCTCAAGGTGGAGATATAATCATTACAAGGGAAGCTCCTATGGGTGAGGTCGGTATGATCCCAGAAGGTATCGTTTGCTGTCTGGGGCAACGAATGGTATTGCTCAGAGCAAATCCTGATATATGCGACAACTATTACTTGCTTTATAGTCTCCAATCAAGATATGTTCAACATCAGATTTCTTGGAGTGAAGGGACAGGGACAACCGTGAGCAATCTTCGCATTCCACATCTTGAGCAGTTGAAGATTCCCTATCTCCCCTTGTCGAAGCAGCGGCAAGTATCTTCCGTTTTGCGGTGCTTAGAAGAAAAAATCAAACATAATCGAGTGATAAACGATAATTTAGCAGCTTAGAGCTGAATGTCGGTGACATCAATCTCGCCGCTCATCAGCTTTGGTAACAGCGAATCTCTCAGTGCAGTCAAACGCTCATTTTCAAGAAGGTTATTCTCGATTTGAGGTATAACAGACCAAGCAAAATCAGCAAATGCTTGAAGTGATTGCTCATTTGCGAGCGGGATTTCAAACGCGGCAATCATCTTTGTTGTTAAGCTGCCTCGAATACTACTTGAATCTGAGATTGCACGAAGTTCGTCGTATCTGTTGACCAGATTCCAAAACAAATACGGCAAAATATTCCTCTCAGATTTAATGACGATTACGGATTGATTGACATAAGTATCAATTAAGAGCATGGAGATCTGACCTCTCGTGAAACCTTGACCGGCAGATGCCATAACAATATCGTATTTTGTAGCCAGTTTGGTAGATGAATTGTCAATGCCTGCTTGCGTAATGGTCTTCTCTGTCGAGATCACAAAACGATTCCGCGTTTCGCCGGACGAAAACCATCCAAATGTGCCATTCCAATAAGCTGCATTTGATGTCATGGGGGTCCCTCCGCTGTATATGCGTTCAGCATAGTTGCCAACGGTAGTCATCTCGCAATCACTTTCCTTGAAAAGCGATGTGTAGTAGGCGTTGACCATCTCATATAAATTATCGTTTACCGCCCTATTAACTCTCATCAGTGGCGAGAGTCATTTCAAAGGAACTGCCACTGTTCATCGTTCTCTTAAATACAAAGGAGAACAACGATGAAAGAACAACTTATCCAAGAGATACAGCGTAAAATGCTGCCGTATCTCAACAATGAACAACTATTGCAGTTGGGTGATGCTTTGACCGAGGCGCTACAAGGCGTGAGCGTAAGTTATGAAGATACCACCCCAAAGCAAGAAGAACGGGATGCCGTTGAAGCGTTCATTACTGCCAAGCGCATTGAGGGCTGTTCCGAGAAAACCTTGAGATATTACCGAAAAACGATTGAATCCATGCTGTCTGCCATCGCTAAGAAGGCCAGTCAGATAACAACGGATGATCTTCGCAAGTACCTGACTACCTACCAGACGCAACGCAGGTCCAGCAAGGTGACGATTGATAACATCCGGCGCATACTGTCCAGCTTCTTTTCATGGCTTGAAGACGAAGACTTCATCTTGAAAAGTCCGGTACGACGGATTCATAAGGTGAAGACAGCGAAGGTGGTCAAAGACACATACACGGACGAGGCGTTGGAGCTGATGCGGGATAACTGCACGAATACAAGGGACTTGGCAATCATTGACCTACTCGCTTCCTCTGGGATGCGTGTTGGAGAGATGGTCATGCTGAACCGTGAAGACATCGACTTCAACGAACGAGAATGTGTTGTGATCGGTAAAGGCAACAAGGAGCGTCTTGTGTACTTCGATGCAAGGACAAAAATACATTTGCAGAACTACCTCAGCGAGCGCACGGATGCGAATCCGGCACTGTTCGTCTCGTTGAAAGCCCCACACGACCGGCTGATGATCGGTGGAGTGGAAACACGGCTTCGGGATCTTGGCAAGCGTTTAAGCTTGACAAAAGTACATCCGCACAAATTCCGACGGACGCTGGCAACCTCAGCCATAGATAAGGGAATGCCCATAGAGCAAGTCCAGCAACTCTTAGGGCATCAGAAGATTGATACGACGATGCACTATGCAATGGTGAAACAACAAAATGTAAAGCTGGCACATAGAAAATACATCGGATAGGGGCGCAAATATGGAGCTTAAAGAATACCGATTTGACGAAGTTACTATTAACTTTGATAAGAAAAGGATTCCGCTTTCTGGCGCACAGCGAAAAAAAAGACAAGGTAATTTTCGCTATTATGGTGCGCAAGGAGTAATTGATCACATTGACGATTTCATCTTCGACGGGACATACCTTCTGATTGCAGAGGATGGAGAAAACTTAAAATCAAAAAAACAAAATATCGCGCAAGTAGTTGAGGGCCAATTCTGGGTAAATAACCATGCCCATATTGTTCAAGGAAACGAGCTGTGTAATACTCGCTATCTTTGTTACTTGTTAAACAGTATGGATTTGTCTGGATATGTTACAGGATCGGCACAACCAAAACTCAGCCAAGCCAACTTGAATGCAGTTACACTGTTCCTTCCATCCATCACAGTTCAAGAGCGGATAGTTGAGAGTTTATACTTGTTTGACAAGAAAATTGCAGTCAATCAGAAGATAAACGATAATTTACAGCAGCAAGCGCAAGCCATTTATGCTTCGATGTTCGTTGACAATGCTGAACCAACATGGAAACAAGGGCATTTGTCTGATTTCGTAATCGTTCGATATGGCAAAGACCATAAAAAGCTGGCTGATGGCATTTATCCAGTATATGGCTCAGGAGGCATTATGCGTCATGTTGAGCGCCCTTTATACGATAAGGAGTCAGTTCTTATACCAAGAAAAGGCACTCTGAACAATGTGATGTATGTTAATCAGCCTTTCTGGTCTGTTGATACTATGTTCTACACCGAAATGCGACAGCCCAATGTGGCTAAGTTTGTATATCACTTTGTAAAAGCCAAAGACCTTGCATCTATGAATGCTGGCTCTGCTGTTCCAAGCATGACAACAGACATCCTAAATGCAATGGAAATCGTCATTCCTCCGGCATCTGTCCTTGAAGAATTTGAATCGTTGGTTGCACCTATGTATAGAGCCATGCAGGAAAACGATGCTCAATCAAAAAAACTTGCCGACCTGCGCAATGCATTGTTACCCAAGCTTATGAGCGGCGAGATCGATGTCTCCGACATCCAGCTCTAAGCTGCTAAATTATCGTTTATCGCACTTGTCGCATTGTGAGCGACCACGCGCTGTCAAAACGCGGTATAATATGATTTGAAAATGGGAGGTATGTGCAATGGATATACAAGAAACAATCAGTCACGCCAGAAAAGAATACAAGGATTATCTGCGTGAGAAGCACCCTGACTGGGCAGAAAGCAGTCTCAGCACCCATGTTTCTGATGCCTTCTACCTGTATCAGAATACCATTGCCCTCTCCTTCTGGAAGTGTTTTGAGAGTGACGAGTCGATGGCAGCGGCAAAGCAGGATATACTCGAATATCTGAAACATGATGTGATGTCGGAACGCGCTGAGGAACGCACAGCCGGTTATTTCAATGATCTCAAGATGCTCAAAGAGTTCCTGGACACCAAAGGCGGTGTGAGGGCCTATGTGGGACCGGAGTACGATTGCGAAGTGACTGTCTACAAATACGCAAAAATGGCCTACGATGGAGCGCTTTCTTCCGATGACGCTGTTGCGGCCATGTGCAAGGAAGTTCCGTTCTTCGGGGAAACATCCCATAAGCTCATGGTCATGCTGTTTGCATCCATGATGGAGGGAACAAGGTACACCCGCCGGGGCAATACAGAAACAACGATTTACTTCATCGTCCATATCGGACAGGACTATGGCAAAGATCGCATGGTCAATGCCTTAAAAGCAACCCACCAAAACATAACCTACTACTACGAGCAGACCGGAAACAAGTCAAACAGCATCCGCCGGGGCTGCACAAAGGTAGCCAAGGACAACAATATTGATATGGATTTCAGCGAGAAGATGTTTGAGGGCATCATCCCGAAGGAATCCTCTGATACTGCCCTCACGGTCGATGACACAGCCGTCCGGTATTGGCTGTATGCTGCTGGCGATGGCTCCGTCAACTGGGAGAACGATTATGCTGAGGGTATTATGGCTATCGGCTGGGATAACATGGGCGATCTCATGCAGTACAGCTCCAAGGAAGAAATGCGAGCGAAGATGCGGGAAGTCTACGGAGGGACAAGCTCGTATAAGAACCAAGTTCACGCCACATGGCAGTTTGCAAATGACATCAAACCCGGCGACATCATCTTCGTCAAAAAAGGAAGAAAAGAAATCATTGGTAGAGGCGTTGTTGAGGGCGAGTATGTATATGATCCCACCCGTGAGCACTACCGTAACACCCGTACTGTCCGCTGGACAGACAAAGGTTTATGGGAGCATTCTGAGCAGTTGGCGATGAAAACCCTGACCGATGTAACGCCTTATACCGATTTTGTGAAGAAGACGCAAAGCCTTTTTGATGGAGAAAGCACAAATGTTGCTATCCAAGACGAGGATGAAGAGGAACGGACATACGATCCATATACCGCCGACGATTTCCTGCATGATGTGTTCATGGATGAAGACCGTTACAACATCCTCAAGGCTCTCTTGCTGACGAAGAAGAATGTGATCCTTCAAGGCGCACCGGGCGTCGGAAAAACCTTTGCAGCAAAGAGGCTTGCCTATTCTATCATGGGCGAGAAAGACACGAACCGCATCAAGATGGTGCAATTCCATCAGAGTTATAGCTACGAAGACTTTATCATGGGCTTCCGCCCCACGGAAACAGGCTTCGAGTTGAAGAAAGGCGTTTTCTATGAGTTCTGCCGCAAGGCCGCAGAAGATGACCGTCCCTATTTCTTCATCATTGACGAGATCAACCGAGGCAACTTGAGCAAGATTTTTGGCGAGCTGTTCATGCTCATTGAAAGCGATAAGCGCGGAGTTGAGTTGCAGCTTCTCTACGCGGACGAGCAGTTCTCCATTCCAAGCAATGTATACATCATCGGCATGATGAACACCGCTGACCGAAGCCTTGCTATGCTGGACTATGCACTGCGCCGCCGTTTTGCGTTCTTTGAGATGACACCGGCATTTAACTCGTCTGGTTTCAGGGCATATAGGGCGAAGATCAACAACCCGAAGTTCGACCGCCTGATTGCCACAGTGGAGCAGCTTAATGATGTGATAGCGAATGATGATTCGCTGGGCGAAGGTTTCTGCATCGGCCATAGTTATTTCTGTACGAACGCCACAGTCACAGACGATTGGATGAAGTCCGTGGTAGAGTTTGAGCTGATCCCGCTGCTCAAAGAATACTGGTTTGATGAAGCCGCAAAAGTCAAGGATTGGAGCCGTACTCTTCGTGAGGTGGTCAAATGATTCCCATTCGCAACATCTACTATATGCTGGCCTATGCGTTCCAAGTGTTGCACGAGCAAGGCTATAAGGATGTTGCCGCTGAGGATTTCCGAAACACCGCAGAGTTGCTGGCTGCTATCCTATGCAAAGGCGTGTCTGTTCAGATTAAGCGGGGCTTATGCAGACAGTACATAACAAAGGAAGAACCGCTGGCTTCCCCAAGAGGCAAGCTTGAAATTGGAGAATCCATCAAAACCCAAGTCCTTCGTAAAAAACAGCTCGTCTGCGCCTATGATGAGTTTTCGGTTAATGCCTATACAAATCGCATTATCAAAACGACAATGGCCGTACTGCTCCGTGCAGATATTACCAAGGCGAGGAAGAAGGAGATCCGCAAGCTGCTTGTCTTCTTCGATGGCGTAGATACCTTGGACGCTCATAACATCAACTGGAACATCCAATATGACCGCAATAATCAGACCTACCGGATGATAATTGAAATATGCCGGTTTGTTCTGAAAGGACTGCTGCAAACGACCGCAGACGGATCTACCCGTATTATGGATTATGCGGATGACATGACAATGGCAAAGCTGTATGAGAAATTCATACTGGGCTATTATCAGCGGGAGCACCCGGACATCCGTGCGTATTCCCCGCAAATCGCTTGGCAAGTGACAGATGGGTGCAGAACGCTTTTGCCTACCATGCAGTCCGACATCGTGCTTTCAAACAAGAAAGCTGAAAAGACGCTTATAATCGACGCAAAGTTCTACACGCACAATATGCAGATGAAAGCACCCTATATGACGCAAACGCTCCACTCAGGGAATTTGTATCAGATTTTCACCTATGTTAAGAACTGGGATGCAGCGCCTGGAGAAACGGTAGCGGGGATGCTTCTATACGCCAAGACAGACGATGCCGTTCAGCCGGATGGAGATTACCAAATGAGCGGCAATCAGATCAGCGTAAAGACGCTTGATATGAACTGCGAGTTCGCTGTGATCGCAGGACAGCTTGACACGATTGCAGAAAGGGTTAGATGATAACACAGCAGATCGAACAAAGGAGCAACGGAAATGGCAGGATATTATACCGAATCAAATTACGAGAATGCAGTTCTCCAATTACTCAACGAAGGGCTTGGCTACACCTATGTCTACGGACCGGATGTAGAGCGTGATTATCACTCTCCGCTCTACGAGGATGTCCTGTTGCCCGCCTTGCAGCGCATCAATAAGGGCTTGCCTCTGGATGCTATCAATGAGGCCATTTACAAACTCAAGAACTTTGAGTCCGGCTCACTGCTGCAAAAGAACATGACCTTTACCGACTATCTGCAAAACGGTATCTCTGTAAAATACTTTGTAAATGGCGAGGAACGCTCCACCCTCGTCTACCTTGTTGACTTCAAAAATCCTGCCAATAACGACTTTACCGTTGCTAACCAGTGGACTTTCATCGAAAATTCCGAGAAACGCCCTGATGTCATTCTCTTCATCAATGGTCTGCCCCTTGTCGTAGTAGAGCTGAAATCTCCCTCCCGCGAAGAGACAGACGCTTCCGACGCATACCGCCAGCTCCGCAACTATATGTACGAGATCCCCTCCATGTTTATTTACAATGAGGTCTGTGTCATGAGCGACATGACTACCTCAAAGGCTGGAACCATCACCTCCGGTGAAGACCGCTTCATGGAGTGGAAAACAACGGATGGCAGCTATGAGAACACACAGTACGCGGCCTTTGACACCTTCTTTGAGGGACTGTTTGAGAAGAACCGTTTCCTCGACATCCTGAAAAACTTTATCTGCTTCAATGTGGACGGCGAGAAGACATTCAAAGTGCTTGCCGCCTACCATCAGTATTTCGCCGTCAAGAAGGCGGTTGCTTCCACCCAAAAGGCAACCGTCACGGATGGCAAAGGCGGCGTGTTCTGGCACACGCAGGGCAGCGGAAAATCGTTGTCTATGGTGTTCTATGCTCACTATCTGCAAGAAGCATTGGAAAGCCCGACAATCGTTGTGATCACAGACCGCAATGACTTGGATGACCAGCTCTACGGCCAGTTCGCCCGCTGCAAGGACTTCCTGCGCCAAACGCCGCAGCACGCCCAAAGCCGAACCCACCTGAAAGAACTGCTTGCAAACCGTCAGGCAAACGGCATCATCTTCACAACCATGCAGAAATTTGAGGAAAGTGATGAGCCTCTTTCTGATCGTCGGAATATCATCGTCATGGCGGATGAGGCGCACCGCAGCCAATACGGATTAACGGAGAAGGTTGTAGTCCGTCAGAAAGAAGATGGTGAAGTCGAGGCAAAGACTATTATCGGTACCGCCCGTATTATCCGTGATAGCCTTCCGAACGCTACATACATCGGCTTCACCGGTACTCCCATCTCTTCTAAAGATCGGAGCACCCGTGAGGTGTTCGGTGATTATATCGACATTTACGATATGACTCAGGCAGTTGAGGACGGAGCGACCAGACCGGTTTACTATGAAAGCCGCGTCATCCATCTCAAGCTTGATGAAAAGACGCTGCATCTTATTGACGATGAGTATGACCTGATGGCAGAGAATGCCGATCCTTATGTTATCGAAAAGAGCAAAAAGGAACTTGGCCAGATGGAGGCAATTCTGGGGGCTAACCAGACGATCCGTTCTCTGGTAGACGATATTCTCGACCATTACGAAAACTATCGCGCCAATCTTCTGACCGGGAAGGCGATGATTGTTGCATACTCCCGCTCCATCGCCATGAAGATATACAAGCGGATTTTGGAACTTCGCCCAGCTTGGACGGAAAAGGTCGCAGTTGTCATGACGCAGGGCAACAACGATCCCGAAGAATGGCGTGAAGTAATCGGCAATAAGGCTCACAAAGAAGATATGGCGAGAAAGTTCAAAGACAACAACTCGCCGCTTAAAATTGCTATCGTTGTGGATATGTGGCTAACGGGATTTGATGTTCCGTCCCTTGCCACAATGTATGTCTATAAGCCGATGGCCGGTCACAACCTCATGCAGGCTATCGCCCGTGTCAACCGCGTTTTCAAGGACAAGGAAGGCGGCTTGGTTGTTGACTATGTGGGTATCGCTGCCGCTCTGAAACAGGCCATGAATGACTACACAGCGCGGGACAAGAAGAATTACGGCGACACGGATGTCAGCAAGGTTGCATATCCGAAGTTCCTTGAGAAACTGTCCGTGTGCCGTGACCTATTCTATGGTTATAACTACGATAAGTTCATGACCGGAACCGATCTTGATAAGGCGAAGACGATTACAGGTGGCGTAAACTTTATCCTTGGTAAAAGCGTTGCGGAACAAGACCTTCCTGACAAGGAGAAAACACAGAATATCTACATCAAGGAGGCTTTGCTGCTCAAACAGGCACTTTCGCTGTGCGGTAGCTTGGTGGATGAGAAAACACGACTTGAAGCTGCATTCTTTGAATCGCTCAGAACAATGATTGTTCGACTTCTGTCCGGAGGAACCGGCAAGAAGTTTACCCTCCCGGAAGTGAATGAGCGGATCAATGAGCTGCTGAAACACAGCATCAAGAGCGAGGGCGTAATCAACCTCTTCTCGGATGTAAAGACGGAGTTTTCTCTGTTCGATCCGAAGTTTCTTGAAGAGATTGCCAATATGAAGGAGAAAAACCTTGCGGTTGAACTCTTGAAAAAGCTGATTGCCGAACAGGTGTCGGTTTACCGACGAACCAATATCGTCAAATCAGAGAAGTTTTCTGAACTTATTCAGGGTGCAATGAACCGCTACCTGAATGGAATGCTGACGAACGAGGAAGTGATTCAGGAGCTTTTGAAGCTGGCAAAAGAAATCGCTGATGCAAACGCGGAGGGTGAAAAGTTGGGATTGAATGCCGACGAGCTTGCATTCTACGATGCTCTGACCAAGCCGCAAGCAATCAAAGATTTTTACGAACACGATGAACTGATTGCCATTACCAAAGAGCTGACCGATCTTCTTCGTAAAAACCGGACGATTGATTGGCAGAAGAAAGAAAGTGCAAGAGCCGGTATGCGGCGTTTGGTTAAGCGATTGCTCAAGAAACATAAATACCCGCCGGAGGGGATGGACGATGCCGTCCAGACTGTCATGAGTCAGTGTGAGATGTGGACGGACAATGTGATGACCGTCTAAGAATACAGAGCAGACAACAATTTTACGATGCTATGTTCTTACCAGCGCATAAGAAAATGAGGTCGAATATGGATCATTATTTCGGTTTCAACACACCTGAAAGTCGAAAAAAGCAGAGAAAAGCTGCCCTAACAGAAATCGGAGAAAAAGCAACGAATTTTTTCTGGGATGTCGCCCCGGAATACGGCTTTGAAATGCGCGAAGGGCAACAAGATATGTCCTTTGAAATAGTGGACGCTCTCATCCACAACCAACATTTTGCTGTCGAGGCCGGTGTTGGGATTGGAAAGTCTTTCGGCTACTTGGTGCCTGTCCTGCTTTATAAAAAAAAGCTAAATAAACCGGTGATTGTCGCTACCTCAACGATTGCCCTCCAGGAACAGCTCTGGAATGATGTTCACAATGTTATGTCCCTTCTGAAAACAAATCCAGAGGTCATTCTTGCAAAGGGCCAGACGCACTATCTTTGCCATAAGCGAGCAAAGGAGCACCTTGAAACGGAGAATGCTGTCATTCCGAAAGAACTTGCCGAAGGCATAGAGCAAGGCTTCCAAGAGCGCAAGCAGTTCACGGCAACCATACCGCAAAATATCTGGGACAAAGTAAATATCCAGCGTTTTAGTATGCGGAATTGTGGCTCCTGTGATAAGAAATGCCTCTATTATGACATCCGCTCTCAACTAAGATACACTGATGGAATTGTGCTGTGTAATCAGGATTTCTTGACTGCGCATCTCCGTCAACTACGGCGTGGACAGGACGGTTTGATCAACCGTGAAGCTGACCTGATCGTTGTGGATGAGGCACACAACTTGGATGATAAGGTGCGAAGTGCAACAACGGAGCGCGTCAGTCAGGGAAGGATTCTTGGTCTTATCAGAAGCGCAGCCGATGAAGTTAAGCCCTCTGACCGGCAAAATATTCTCAAAGAGACCGAGACAGCACAGAAGGCGGTCTACTCATTCTTTGACTGCCTCAAGGTACAGATGCAGCAGCAAATCAATACGGCGCAACAGGATATGCGCTATGCTGAGCGCTTCTTCTTTGACGGGAGCGAGGAATCCTTAGCGCTTTTGGAAGCAATGATCGAAGCCGTCAAGAGTGTGGCTCTCAGCATTCAGGTCTATTCCAGCTTCGAGTATAATAATCGGTCAACAGCGGCATCGGATGAGCTGGACGAATTGAGTGAAACCCTTGCGGAAATGATTGCAGAAGTGGATGACTACCTTCTCTGGATAGAACGCAAGGGAAGTCAATCTGAGCTTGTCTATTGCCCGAAGAATACCCGAGAGATTACCAACCGTCTGTATTTTAGCGGAACTGCCCGGACAATTCTTACCTCAGCAACGCTGACGAATGCGACGGAGGGAAGCCTTGAAGAACAGTATGCCTATTTCATCAGCAATACCGGATTTCCAACAGATGAGCATGGCTGTCTCTCAGAGCCGAAGCCCTCTCCTTATCCTTATGACGAGCACTCCATGATTTATTACTGCGACGATCTGCCGCATCCCACCAAAGAACATGAGGCATTCATAGAACAGGGAGTGCAGCGGCTACTCGAAGTTCTTGACATATCCGGCGGCAAAGCCTTGGTTCTCTTTACGGCCAAGACCGACATGGAAGAGGTATATTCCATCCTGAGTCAGAAGGAATTGCCGTATAAAGTTCTGATGCAGCAGCCGGGTTCATCTCAGGATCAAGTGCTTAACGAGTTTAAGGAAGATACCAACTCGGTGCTGCTCGGAACCGGCGCATATTGGGAAGGCATCAGCATTGAGGGTAAGAGCCTATCGAATGTAGTGATTTTCCGGTTGCCATTCCCTGTTCCTGATCCTATTATCGAGTACAAAGCATCTATCGCGAAAGATCCGCTGATGGATGTGCGCGTCCCGGAAATGGTAATCAAGCTCAAACAGGGTATTGGCAGATTGATCCGCAACTTTACGGATACAGGGATTGTCTGCATTATTGACCGAAGATTGAGAGATGCGCCAGCAGAGAGATACCATGATATTGCGTGGGCATCCCTCCCCATCAAAAACCGCACAAAAGACCTTGGAGAACTTAGACGCTTTTACGAGAGCCTTCCGGCTGCACACAACGAAACAGAGGGGTAATCTCACATGGAAGTCCAAGAGGCTGTTGGTGCTGCTATCGCCAATGAAGACAAAATCATATACAAGGATAGCACCTACGAGCTGGTCTCCAAGGTGGCCTATCTGATCGGCGTTCCTCGGCACATATTTGAAAATGAGCATGAAGCGCCCCAAATGGAAGTTTTCGAGCGGCTGGAAGCGGATAAGGCTGCTCGTATTATCCGGCATCTGAGCATCATCCGAACTGCCATTGAGCGAAACTTCCGGCACATCAACAGCGCAATGAGGATCGATTACCGAACACTCCTTTCCATGCCAGAGTATGTGCCAGCAGACAGTCTGCATCAGCTGAGTGCGGACGGGATCAACTTTATAAAGAAATCCAGCACAAAGCTCGTCCACCATGTTATCGAGATCAACCGGCTGATTTCGGACCGAATCAACAACTGTAAGAAACTGTTTCCTCTCTGGATTAGCTGGGACTATATCAAGGACCTGTTTATCATGCCCAACGGCTTGAAGGAGGAAGGGACCAGACAGGCTGCTTACCTCTATTACGCCAATCGCTCCTATTACCCCTATCAGGTGTATATCAACTGGGTGCCGCAGGATGAAGGCAATGTCCTCTATTATGACAAGAAATTTGCGGTGCTGCTGTATCAATGGCACAATGACTATTTCCGCGAGTTCAGCAAAGTCTCTGATGTCAGCAGCTATGTCAAAGGCAGCATCTATGAGTACATCGAAGGCAGCGAGAAGACGGTTGTAGTGGTGGACTGCGAAAACTCCGATCCGTACAAGCTATGCGCTGTTTTGAGAAACCTTGACTATAAATACACGCAGAAGATTTCGAGCATCATTCTCTTTGATGACATTCATACTGCCTCTGCGTGGCGTATCCTCGAAGATTTTACCAAGATACCGGTGGAGCATATTCTGATTGAGCGGGTCAAAGAAAGCAAATCCCTTGTAGACATCAAGCTGACTGCACGAGCCTGTCAGGAACACTATATCAACAAGGTGGATTCTTTCATCATCGTTTCCAGCGACTCTGACTACTGGGGACTGATTTCCTCGCTGCCGGACGCTCGCTTTCTGATGATGATTGAGCACGAAAAAAGCGGCCCGGATTTGAAGGCTGCACTGGTCAATACCGATATCTTCTACTGCTACATAGATGACTTTTACTCCGGGAATGCTGACGAACTGAAATTTGGCGCACTTATTAAAGAGATGTACCGGTATATAGACAGCGCAGTCCATCTAAATGTCAATGAAATGTTCTCAGCCGCTCTAAAAGCGACCCGCATTGAGATGAGCGACGCGGAGAAAAAACAATTCATGGCGCAGCATATACGAACCATGCAGATGTCCATTGCGCCGGATGGCGAAGTCGTTATAGAATTTAAGAATAAATAGTCTTAGGATTGGAGGGTACTGCTATGATGCAAGAGATCATGGACCAGGAAGAGCGGGTTATGCTTGACCAAATTGCCAAACTTACAGAAGAAAATCATGTTGAATGGGCTTGTGACGAATACAATCCGATTGGGTTTCTCGACAAAGACGATGACTCTGAACAATCCGCCTGTATCTGCCAAATGTTTCAGTTTTCCGCTGTCCTAAATGGTTTTCATTACGAACTTGAGTTAGCTGAATATATCAATGTACCCAGCGGTAAGATTGACCTATCCGTTACCCTCACAAGAAACGATGACGAACATTTCCTGAAAATTGACTCTATCCTGTCTGTGGAGCTTGCCACTTCCCAAGAAAAAGAGGCAAAGGATATAGACAACATCGCTGCTGTTCGGTTAGCAAAGCGCCTTGTTCCTCTGGCCGTTAAGACGGATGCCGTTGCAGAAGCCTTTTCGTGGGCGAGTTTCATCAACCAGACCGGCATATCTAAGGCGCTTCTCAATAATAATCTCACGAAATTGGGAGAAAAACTGTGTTCGGAACATCGGGCGCTCGACTTCCACTACGCTGTGTTTGACAACGCTTATAAAGACCGACTTCTTGCCGAACTATGAGAGTGAAGCCCCCCTGCAATTCACAGGGGGGCTTTGCGTCACTGTGCTATGCTATTCCCTTGATCCAGCATCATCGCAACCTGATAAATAAACTCTTCCGGTGTCGGCCTGTCGCCCTTGAAGGTCATCATGTCCCAGATAGGCTGTGCATCAGCATCATGATGATCGAAAGCTTCATCAATCGCTCTCTGCATCTCCTGTAAAACATTGTCTGGGGTAGTTCCATTTTCCTTTGCGATCCTTTCAAGAATTTCCTGAAAATTTCTCACGAGAAATCCCTCCATCTTTAGAATTTATACTTGCTCTTTAGAACAAGTATATAATTAAAAGATAGTCGAAGATGCGCAAACCTTGTCGAATGCAAGAAAAAAGATTGGAAGAGCCGGTGGCTCTTCCAACTGCTACTTTTCAACTAATGCGCTTACTGCTTTGAGTATTCGCATTTTCTCATCGTGTGGGAGATCCTCGATGGCGGCAGAAAGCTCAGAAGCGACGCTTTTCGTCGCGTGATCTACTACATCAACCAGTAAAGAATCCGCAGATACCTCAAGGACATTAGCGATTGCAACAAAGGTATCCAGCCGTGGGATTTTTGAACCACGTTCGATCACACTTACATGAGTTGGGCTAATATCAACAAGTGCTGCGAGGTCTTCCTGTGTCATATTTTTCTTTTCCCTTGCAGTTTTAATCCGTTGCCCGACTGCCTTAGCATCCATCGTACCGCCTCCTTCTTTAGAACATGAATTAGCTCTAAAGATAGTATAAATTGGAGGCGTTCAATCATACAGAAGCCAAAGACCAAGAGATAATTCTAAAGACCTAAAATGCAAAAAAAAGAAGAGCCGCAGCCGACACCCGGATAGAAGAACAAGTTACAATGCTAAAGAACGAATCTCAAGAATAAATCCAATCTGTTAACTTAGATATTATGAATAAGCGAGCCTTTGTTCGTCTCTTCAACCCCATTTTCAAATCTGCAGACAAAGTCGCACTGCGCCGGCCAGCTAAGTAATAATTCAGATAGAGTCCAACTTCACGATACATACTCCAACATATTTGTTTTCATAGTATTTTTTACTCGTGTCTGAAAAATCACATGCATAGAAGAATTCGTATTTTCGTGCCGCTGTCCGATCGCCAAAAAGTCTTTTCAGATCTGCTGTCAATTTTCCATTACTGCGGTAGCTGGTCGCAGCAAAGCATTCAGCAATGATTTCTCCATCAGTAGACTCAATATCATAGCCGCTGACATTGCCCCAATTAAGAAGGAATGATTTCTCGGGATAATGGGATAACAAATACTCAGTAGCGGCGAGCGTCACAAAATAAGTCTGACTTTGATTGATAACCTCAACTAAGTTCTCGGGTTTTCCAGATAAAGGCTCGGTGGCAATCTTGTCAAATTTGAAATGTTTGAAGATTTCTTGAGCATCCTCACTGTCAATCATCGCCTTAATATCCTGCACGCTTTTTCTGAGGTTTGACAGGATCGTGGTTTTGTATCTGCTAAGCTCTTCTGCACTGCTAATCGTTACCGTGTTTGCCATAGATTTCTCCTTCATTGCAGCGATGCAAATATTTCACCCTCGATGTCCAGTATGTCATCCATCGGCAGCTTTGTTCCGTCCTGCATCACAATCAACCGTTCAAAGTCATCTATCTTTTTTACCATACCAGTCACTTCGACATATGCTCCACCAGCTTTGCGTTTATCCGGCTTAAAGTAAGTAAAGGTGACTTCCGGTTTATCATTCATGCTATCAACAAGAATATGGAACTTCGTGTTCAGGGTGCTCAGAGCCTCTTCGTCCATTTCAACCTTTCCCACTGTTAGACGCCCGGTTTCTTTGATAGCGGCATCATAGCCGGTAAGCGCTGCAAAGGGTGAGAATTGGGCGGCTCGATCCTGCATGGACATCTGCGGTCTGATTTTGGATACATGGTGTGGTAGATGGATTATATCATCGTACTGCTTTTTCATAATCTTTGTCCTTTGTGTTCCGCTAAAAAGAAACAGCAATTCCCTTATGATCAGAGAGAAGTTTATCCTCATTCCATTCTTCAATCGTCAGCTTTACGAAGGAAGCAAAACGGCGGGAGATGGCAATATGGTCAATGCACTCGGCCTGTTCACCCGTCAAAAGGGACAGTTCGACCTCCTGAAATAAATTCTGCAAATCGTTTCTTCCGGCTCGCGTGAAGTAGTAGTTATCGAAGAAGGAACAGTTAAAATCACCGCACACGCAGATACCGTCACCTTTCTTACTCAAACGGCGTATGTCATCACTCTGGTGATGAAGTTCCTCCATGAAGGAAGGGTGACGGTTGCCCAGTATTCCTATGATTGTTCCATATACCAGCAGATTTCCAGCTTCCGTTTTTAGCTCAGCGCAAAGGGCAGTATGCGGATCATAGGTCTGATGCAGCTGAACAACGGGATAGTTGGTGTAGAGCGAAACACGATTTTCTGTAACGGCATAAGGGATGGCCTTATCTTCTATCAAAGAAGTGGTCTCATGGCAGAAGGTATACTTGGGGTGCAGCCGCTTGTCGGTCTCGGTCAGTACCAGGATGTCAGCCTTAATGCTATTGCACAAACCCTGAATCTGGTCAAGCTGCTTTTTGTGCTTGAGTCGCTCCACATTCCATGTGGCGATTTTCATGCCTTGTGACCTCCAATCTGCTGGTTCCGATCTTTGGCTGTTGCACCTTCTTCCAAGTTCATCCCCCGGAGAATCGCATTCTTACCAAACTTTTTCTTGATGTTCAGCATGGCCGTCTGCATTTTCTGCTCGCGTTCTAATTCCTGCTGCTCCTGTTCCTGCTGCGCCTCCTGAGCGGCATAGTCAGCGAAAAGGTCAAGTTGTTCAAATCCGCCGTTCTTTTTTGGTGCGGACTCTTTCGGGAGGACATGGTTTGCCACAACATTCAGTCTTCGGATGAGAAGACTTTGGTCTACGATGCGGTCAAACAGCTCCGCTGCGCCGGACATGATCTTTTTGGTGGAGGCCGTGTATCCATCCAGATTGATTGTGCCGTGGGCGTGTTTGGGAATCTGCCTCCCGTAATGATCCTTCACAATCGCGCCGTGATACTTTGCTTTTCTTGCAGGGTCGGTGAGATTTTCAATGTCATAGCCCACCGTCACCACAAGCTGATCGGTGACAAGCCCTTTGTCCACCAAATCCAGAGAAAGCATATCTGCCATCTCTCGCAGGACGAGCCGCGCCTTTTCTGCATCGTAGGGGCAGTGAAGCACCTGTCCCGATCCCAAGCTGTTAGAGGTTGGCTTGTATGCCTTAATTGCCTCGATGGTAGTTGGCTCCCAGCCCCACGCATGGTCGATCAGTAATTCTGCATTCTTTCCGAAGAGATGATACAGCAAATCCTCATTGCGCTCGGAGCATCGTGCAACATCGCCCATCGTGAACATCCCGTGCTCTTCCAGCTTCTTTGCGTAGCCACGGCCTACTCGCCAGAAGTCGGTGAGGGGCTGGTGTGACCACATGGTCTGCCGGTAGGTCATTTCGTCCAGCTGGGCGATGCGTACCCCATTTTTATCCGCCGGAATATGCTTTGCCACAATATCCATCGCCACCTTGCAGAGATAGAGGTTTGTCCCGATCCCCGCCGTGGCCGTGATGCCGGTGGTTGCGATGACATCCAGAATCATCTTCATGGCGAGGTCATGGGCAGACAGCTTGTAGGTAGAAAGGTAATCGGTCACATCCATAAATACTTCGTCGATGGAATATACCACGATGTCCTCCGGGGCGATATATTTCAGGTAGACCTCGTAAATCTTCGTGCTGTATTCCATGTAGTAGGCCATCCGGGGCGGAGCGATGATGAAGTCGATCTCCAGATTCGGGTTTTCTTGCAGCTCAGAGAAGAAGCAGGATTTGATATTGTCAATATTAGTTGACACATTTTGCTCAAGGATATCACTATCTATGCCGCCAATTCCAAAGTCTCATAATACTGCCTGCGTTTTATCATAGGGGGAAGCCCGCCATTGGCAGAGCAGATCCTTCGGTTATTCCAGTAGCTAAGGAAGTATCTCCAAATGAGTACCTTTAATTCCTCTACAGTCATCTGCTTTGTATCATAGCGGTCGTAGAGAAGTTCCGTCTTCATTCTGGCCCACATGCTCTCACAGCGTGCATTATCATGACAACGTCCTCCGGCACTGTTCATGCTTTGATGGATGTGGTGC
>CDYT01005579.1_pt1 | contig 20078 bp, 21 predicted proteins | sample 557541 | NCBI WGS metagenome assembly CDYT01 (sample SAMEA3182060, study PRJEB8094) | gut metagenome | biome: human; feature: gut; material: Stool; isolation source: human stools | place: Canada | collected 2013-01-15
ACCTACTACTACACCGTGGAGAAGAACGGCGTCCAGACGGAGGTGGAGACCTACCAGACCCGGAGCTTCGACACCGTGAAGATGCTGTATGTGGGCGATCCCCAGATCGGTGCCTCCAAGGGCCAGCCCCAGGGCAGTGAGACCCTGGCCGCCGAGTCCGGCGCGGCCAACACCGCCGCCCGGAACGACGCCTTCGGCTGGAACCGGACCCTGGAGGCCGCCCTGGCCCAGGACCCGGATGTGAGCTTCATCATCTCCGCCGGCGACCAGGTCAACAAGACCGGCCAGGCCAAGGAGGAGGAGTACGCCGGCTATCTGAGCCCGGACGTGCTGGCCTCTCTGCCGGTGGCCACCACCATCGGCAACCACGACTCCCTGAATCCCGACTATATGTACCACTTCAACAACCCCAACGCCACGGAGAACGGCGCCACCCAGGCCGGCGGCGACTATTACTACTTCTACGGCAACGGCCTGTTCATCGTGCTGAACACCAACAATTACAATGTGGCGGAGCATGAGCAGACCATCCGGGAGGCCATTGCCTCGGATCCCGACGCCGCCTGGCGGATCGTCACCATCCACCAGGACATCTACGGCTCCGGCCTGGATCACTCCGACACGGACGGCATGATCCTCCGGACCCAGCTGACCCCCATCTTCGACGAGTACGACATCGACGTGGTGCTCCAGGGCCACGACCACACCTACAGCCGCTCCAAGCTGCTGTACGGCGACGGCCAGACCCACGGTGCCTATGAGTTCCAGCTGAACGATGACGGCAGCGACTACGACTGGGATCACGCCTACGACATCAACGCCAGCACCCAGATCCCCCTGTACCCCGAAGATGCCGCCGGCCAGGCTCTGCTGGACGACTTCCAGGCGGACAACCACTGCTACACCATTGAGACCACCGTGGGCAACACCGTGGTGAATCCCAACGGCACCCTGTACATGACCGCCAACTCCGCCTCCGGCTCCAAGTACTACGAGCTGATCTCCGCCCAGCAGGACTACATCGCCGAGCGCAGCCAGAACTGGCTGCCCAGCTGGTCCGTCATCACCCTCAGCGCGGATGCCTTCTCCATCGACACCTATCAGCTGACCGCTGACGGCCAGACGGAGAAGATCGACCAGACCTTCACCATCCGCAAGACTGGCGACGGCGAGAGCCTCACCGCCCCCCTGACCCGGGCCCAGGCCGTCCAGCGGCTGTATGATGACGCCGGCCGTCCCGCCGTGTCCACCGCCGCCGGCTTCTCCGACGTGAGCGCCGATGCCAGCTATCTCAATGCCGTGGCCTGGGCCAAGGCCCAGGGCATCGTCAAGGGCGTCACCGGCTCCAGCTTCCAGCCGGACGAGCTGGTCACCCAGGCCCAGTTTGCCGCCATGCTGACCCGGTACGCCGCGGTCCAGGGCAAGGCCGGCGCCGTGCGGAACGCCACCCTCTCCCAGGGCATGGCCTACGCCCGGAACAACGGCCTGCTGGATGGCAGCGCCGTCACCGCCTCCAGCGCGGACTACGCCCTGACCAAGCTGGGCTGACCCCCTGTTCCGCGTCCCCTTCCGTCTCTCCGCAGGCCGTCCGCCTGCGGAGAGACCCTGTTTTTCGCCGGTCTCCCGGCCGTCTATATCTGAACGAAATGAGGTCTGTTCTCTTGAAGCTGTTGACACAACGATTGGATTGGAAGCGCTTTGTGCCGCCCCTGGTGCTGCTGGCGCTGTTTTTGGTGCTGGTGGTCCGCCTGAACCAGGTGGACAAGGTGGCGCTGGTCTCCCGGGAGGGGCAGACCTTTGAAAAGGGCGTGGTGACGGAGATCCTCCAGGACAACCTCCAGCCCAACGGCACCCGGGTGGGCGAACAGGTGGTCCGGGTCCGGATGACCTCCGGCGAGCTGAAGGGGCAGGAGATCGAGACCACCTCCAGCGCCGGCTTCCTCTTCGGCGCCCCCTGCACCGTTGGGATGCGGGTGGTGGTGATGCAGAGCGTGGCCGGGGACACGGTGGTGTCCAGCGTCTACTCCCAGGACCGGGAGTTCCAGATCCTCTGCTTCGTGGCGCTGTACCTGCTGGCCCTGTGCGCCATCGGCGGCTGGCAGGGGGCAAAGGGGGCCCTGAGCCTGGTGTTCACCTTCGCCTGCATCATCTGGGTGTACCTGCCCATGGTGTACCGGGGCTGGTCCCCCTTCTGGAGCGCAGTACTGGTGTGCGCCGTCACCACGGTGGTGACCATGTGGCTGCTGGGCGGCCCCACCCGCAAGACGGTGGCCGCCACTGCCGGCACCGTGGCCGGCGTGGTGATGGCGGGGGTGTCCGCCTCCCTCTTCTCCTTCTCCACCGGCGTCACCGGCTGGAACGTCAGCGACATCGAGAGCCTGATGAGCCTGTGGAGCACCTCCGGCATCCAGGTGGGAGGCCTGCTGTTCTCCGGGCTGCTGATCTCCGCACTGGGGGCCATGATGGACGTGGGGATGTCCATCGCCAGCGCCATGGCGGAGATCCAGGGCCAGTCCCCCGGCATCTCCCGGAAGGATCTCTTCCGCTCCGGGATGCGGGTGGGCCGGGACATGATGGGCACCGACTCCAACACCCTGATCCTGGCCTTCGCCGGGGGCAGCATCAGTATGCTGGTGCTGGATTACGCCTATGATCTGCCCTGGCTGCAGATCATCAACTCCAACAACATCGCAATCTCCATCATGCAGGGCCTCTCGGGCAGCTTCGGCGTGATCTTGAGCGTGCCGGCCACAGTTGCCATCGCCACCGTGCTCTATACCCTGCCGGCCCGCTCCCGGCGGGAGACGGCGGAGCAGGCGTGAAGCGCCCGCAGGCGGGCCATACCGTGCCAAAAGCCCCGGAGGGACCGGATGTTCCGGTCCCTCCGGGGCTCGTTTTCCTGACCGCTCCGGGTCAGTCCGTCCCGGACTCCGCGGCCACCCGGACCGTATAGGGCTGGCCGGGATCCAGAACACCATCTTGTCCCAGCAGCTCCCGCAGCCCGTCGTCAAAGGGCCGCCCCTGGTCCAGGTTGACGGCCGCCGCCACCGCCGCCCGGGCCTGGAGGGCGGCGTTCCGGTCCACTGTCAGGTACAGGCTGCCCTCCTCCACCGCGGCGGCCCCCTGGGCGGTGTGGTCCACGCTGACGATGGGCGACGCGGCGGGGTCCCGTCCGGCAGCCTCCAGGGCGTCGATCACCCCCAGGGCCATCTCGTCGCTGTCGCAGATGACGCAGTCGTAGTCCACCCGCTCTGCCAGCAGCGCCGTCATGTCCCGGCAGGCCTCCGCCCGGCTGGGGCCGCAGACCTGATCCCCTGCCGCGGCGATGGGGAAGAAGCCGTCGTACAGCAGCGTCTGGACGGCGCTGTCAGAGCGCACGTCTGTGCCCGCCCCCTGGAACAGCAGGCAGCGGACCTCCGTCCCGTGGTCCGTCTCCCAGAAGTAGTCCGCCAGGGCCTGTCCCTGAAGGACGCCGCTCCCGGCCTCATCGGCTCCCACCAGCACCAGCCGCTCCTGCAGGATGGCCGTCTCCGGTGTCCGCCCGATCAGGACCACCCCGGCGTCCCCCACGATGCCGGCGAGCTTTTCCGATGCCTCTCCGTCCGCCAGATCCACCAGCAGCGTCCCGATCCCGTCCGCCAGGGCCTGGTGGACCTGGCGGAGCTGGGTCTCCGGGTCGCCGCCGGCGTCATAGCACCGCACCTGATAGCCCCGTGCCTCGGCCTCCGCCTGGATGGCCGTTTTCAGCTCCGCTGTCGAGGCGTCCTCCCGGGGCAGCAGCAGCCCCAGCACCTGGGGCTCCCGCGCCCCCCGGAGCTCTCCCGCCCGGGTCTCCGGGGCGGTGTCTCCGCCGCAGCCAGTACACAGGGCGGCCAGCACCGCCAGCGGCAGGACGGCGGCAGCCGGTCTTTTCCAGTCATATCTCATGGCATCTCCTCCCCTTCCTCCGTCTGCCGTTAGGATGCTGGTTTGGGGATGCAATTATACCTGGGATTTAGGTGAGGGCCGCCTTCAGCTGCTCCCACCACTCCACGGCCTTGAATTTCAGCACATAGCCGCTGTCCTCCTCGGTCATCAGGCTGACCTGGTCCTCTGTGAGGCCGGCGGCCAGAGCCGTCTCCGGCACATCCGCAGAGGCGGCGGTGCACAGGGGCGGGAACACCACGCACCACCAGTTCTGCCCCGCCCCCGCGCCGATGAGGATCCGCAGCGCCAGATACTCTCCGGCGGGCAGGAAGAAACCGTCGTAGTCCTTGGTGGGGAACGAGGTATCCTCCAGCTCCGCCGCCACATCATAGGAATAGCCGTTGGCCCGGACCGTCTCCTCCCCGATGGTCTCCAGCTCCGGCAGGCTCTCCCGCAGGAGGGTCTCCGCCTCCGCCCGGCTCTCTGTCCTCTCCAGCAGTGCCGTGGCCCGCTCCAGCACGGCGTCCCGGACCAGGAGCTTCAGGGCCTGGTCCTCCTCCGAATCGGAGTTGGCCAGCACATGGAGCCGCACCACCCGGTCCGCCAGGTCCCGCTGGGTGTTCAGGGCCCAGGCGCCGGTCAGCAGAAAGACCGCCGTGCCCAGCAGCAGGGCCAGCTCCGCGATCCGCAGGGTCTTTCGGGTATGCTTTGCAGCTGTTTTCATCTTCGTTTTCCGTCCTTTGCTATGTAGCCCTCTCGGGCCCGTTTCCCCGCAGTATGGACGGAACGTTCAATTTCTATTCCAATTCCCTGAACTTTTTCACCGGCGCGGCCAGATAGGTCTGCCGGTACTTCTGGCCCAGGGCCTCCGCCGCCCGATGTGCCCTTGCCGGATCGTCGAACAGGCCGAACACCGTGGGGCCGGAGCCGCTCATGGCGGCCCCCAGGGCGCCGCACCGGGCCAGGGCCGCCCGGATGCAGCGGATCTCCGCTCCCTCTTCTTCCGTCAGCACCCGCTCAAAGACGTTGCCCAGGCACCCGGCCACGGCGGGCAGATCTCCCCGGACCAGGGCCGCCTCCATGGCCGCCGTGTCCGGCCTGGCGCCCAGCTCCGCCCCATCCACCCGTGCGAACAGCTCCGGCGTGGGCAGGCCGAAGTCCGGCTTGCACAGCACGATGGCGCAGTCCGGCAGGGGCGGCAGGTCCGTCAGGTGCTCTCCCCGGCCCTCCGCCAGGCAGGTGCCGCCGTGGACGCAGAAGGGCACGTCGCTGCCCACGGACAGCCCGATCTCCTCCAGGGCCCGCCGGGGCAGCTCCGGGGCGTACAAAGCCCGGAGGCCCCGCAGCACCGCCGCCACGTCCGCGCTGCCGCCCCCCAGCCCGGCGTAGGCCGGGACGCGCTTTGCAAGCCGCACCTCCAGCCCCGGCACAGGGCGGTCCAGATACCGGAAAAACGACTCCGCCGCCCGCTGTTCCAGGGTGGTCTTTCCCGCCGGCAGGGTGATGCCCTCCGCCAGCAGGGCAAAGCCGTCCCCGGACTCTGTCACGGTCACGGTGTCCCCAAGGGACACGGACTGCATCACCATCCGCAGGTCGTGATAGCCGTCGGCCCGCCGGCCCAGAATGTCCAGCGTCAGGTTGATCTTGGCCGGAGCCTCCAGTGTGATGGTCTTCATCCTTCCACCTCCCGCGGGTCTCAGCCCGCTGTCTGGGTCCAGTATAGCACATCCTGCCAAAGGTGGAAACCGCAGAATGCCCGCAACCGGCTGGTTGCGGAAAGTTGGTGGACGCAACCGGGAAATTCTGCTATGCTGGAATCCAAAAAAAGGAGGTAGTTCCATGGATCTGGGTAAGGCCATTCGGGAGGGGCGGGAACGGCTGGGCATGAGCCAGGAGGCCTTGGCAGAGCGGCTGTCCGTCAGCCGGCAGGCGGTGTCCAAGTGGGAGATGGGGACATCTGTTCCCTCCCCGGAAAACCAGCAGGCGCTTTCGGAAATTTTGACGGTGGACTTCCAGGCGGAGCCAGCCTCCCCTCTCCGGCGGTGGAAGCGGCTAACGCTGGCGGCGGGATTCCTCTGCCTGGCGCTGCTGGCGGTACTGGTCTGGATCCTTTCCAACGCGCGCCAGGACGGCTGGCCACCACCGGTAGAACCACAGGTTACAGGTGTCTATTTCTATGATGAGGATGGGCAGGAGATCTCCAAAAGCGACTTTGGCTGGTACCTGTTTTCGCCCAACAGCACGGTGACGGTGGCCGTCACCTTTCAGGATGGCCGGGAGTGCTCTGTGGAGCAGGTGGTTTTGTTTCTGTATCCCACCGGCACAGGAGTCGCCGAGGAGCGGCAGCAGCTGGGTGTCCGGCGGATCCGGGACGGTCGGACTTTTGTCCTGTTCCGCTGGGAGATCCCCGCCTGGCTCTATTCTCATTTTGAGGTACAGCTGGAGTGCGGGGATGGGCAGACGATCTCCGCCTTTCGCTGCAATGTGATCGACCGGGACTCCGCCTTTTGAGCGCGCACCCGATTTCTGTAAAATCTCACAATTCCTCTTCCATTTCCCGAAAAGATGTGGTACAATTTATACACAGAACAGAGGAGGTGGAACGAATTGTTTGGGCAGGCCGCCCAAACAGCGCCAGAAAGGAGCATTGTATGCTGGACATCCTGTTTTTGAGCGGAAGCACATTGCTGTACGCAGTCCTGTTCCTGCCGGTCATCACGATCCTGTCCCTCGCCGTGCTCTATTTCGCGTATGAAACCATCCAGAAGTTCCGGAGGCGGAGGGGTATGTTCTGAGGTTTCCCTTCGACAGCGCCGCGGGCACGCCCACGGCGCTCATTCTTCCAAAATAACCGGCGGAAAAGACGTTGCGGGGGCGGCTTCTGTCCCGTGGCATGACGGGAACAGGCAGAGCGTTTTGATCATTTCGGAAGGAGGATTGCCTATGGAATTTTTTCTCGTTCTTCTGCTGGTGGCAGCCGTGTGCGCCGGTGTGCCGCTGGCGCTGTTCGCCTATGACCGGGGCCGGCTGAGGCTCCCCCGCTGGCTGGTTGGCCTGCTGGCCGTCTGCGTCTGTCTGCTGGCGGCTATGTCGGCGTTTCCCCTCTTTCCCCGGGAGAGCCCCGCGGGGCTTCTGGGGAGCCTTGCGGCCTACGGCCTGATCGGGTACTTCCTCCGGCGGACCTACACGAAGGCGAACTGGCTGCCCTGCGGGGGGCTGGTGCTGGCCGCCAGCTGTGCCGGGATCGGTACGAAATGGCTGGCCTGCCGGATCGGAATGTTCCCGGAGGCGGCGTCCTTCTTCTCTCCAGAGCAGATCGCCCTGTTTCTGCCCCTCTCCCTGGCGGCGGCGCTGCTGCTGTTTTTCACCGCGGCGGATCCTCCGCCGAAGAAGGAAAAACCATATGAGAAGCCGGGCCAGCACCGCAGGTCTTGATGCGTCGGGCCGGCAGAAGATGCGCCGCAGGCAAAAGCCTGCGGCGCTTGTTGCTTTTGGAAATGAAGCGTTTACCTGATCTTCCGGGCCTCCACATAGTACCGCTTGTCCTGGGCGTGGCCCATGGAGAAGGTCTTGCGGGGCAGCACACCGTCAGCCATGACGGTCTTGAACAGCTGCTCCTTGCCCATGGCCGGCAGCTTGAAGCCGATGTTGCCGGGCTTGCTGCCCAGCTCGTCGGCGACGGCGTCGCCGTGGATGTAGTCCACCTCGCCGCCGTGCTCCTTGAGATAAGCGTCCAGGAAGGCCTGGAGGGTGCCCACCGCCAGCTGCATCCTGGGCTGGGGCACGGTGATGGTGCCGGTATGGCCTTCGTAGGTGTAGGCGATGGTATGGCCCTCGCCATCCCCCTCGTGGGCACCGGGATAATAAGCCTTGAGGGCCTCCAGCACCTGCTCCGGCTCCACACCGAAGAGTACCCGGTGGATGGGCTCGAACTGCAGCGCGTCGTCGTGGTTGTTCACCACTTCCACCAGGGCATAGCGGGCGGGCAGACTGGCCCACTGGTCCTCCGGCGTCACTTTTTTCAGGTTCTCATAGCACTGCTTGGCAGTGGCCAGGGAGTGGTTGCCGTCGCCCACGGCGAACAGCAGCGGCGCCGCGTCCTTCAGGCCGTATTTCTTCTCCATGGCCTCCGGCGTACACATGGCCGTCAGGGCGTCCGCCACCGCGTCCGTCTGTTCCGGCGTCAGCTTCCAGCCCTTCAGGTGGCCGCCGCCCTGCTGGAGGTCGAAGTCGTACAGCTTCTCCATGCCGTCCGTCCCGGCGGTCAGGGGCTCGATGACGGTCCGGTCCGGGTCGTCGATCAGCAGCATCACGTGGGGCAGCTCGATGGGGGCGTCCTGCCGGACCCGCACCCGGGGCGGGATACGGGAGAGCACCGTCCCCTCCGTGGCCCGGATCAGGGCGCCGGAGCCGGGGGTGAAGTCGTACTGGTCCAGATCCACCATGCCGATGAGGCCGTGGCGGATCTTGCCGTCGGACTGGGTCCGCTCGATGTAGAACAGGGACTCCGGCAGGGTCCGGAACACGCCCTCCGTGAGATACCGGTTCATGGCGCTGTTGATGTCCGCGATGTCCTTGTCCACATCCGGGTCGTTCAGCTTGGCCTCCGGCAGGATCAGCCGGAGGGTGGAGGGGGCGTCCCCCACCGTGTCCTCCACCGCCTGCCAGTACTCCGGCTGGGAGGTGAACTGGTCGCAGGCCACCACGGCCCACTTGGTCATGTCCGCGTCTTTGGGCAGCAGAATGTCCGCGGGATAAAAGCCCAGCTTCTGGAATTTCTCGTTCATGTTGCGTCCCCTTTCTCGTCGAAAGACGTTTTACAGTGCCGCCTTGATGGCCGCCAGCAGGTCGTCGAACTCCTCATAGGCCGGGATCTGGGGGTAGTCCTTCTTGATCTGCTCCGTGCTCTTGAACAAAAAGCCCGCCTTGCTGGCCTGGATCATGCCTAAGTCGTTGAAGCTGTCGCCGCTGGCGATGGTGTCATAGCCGATGGACTGGAGGGCCTTCACCGTGGTCAGCTTGGACTGCTGGCAGCGCATCTTGTAGCCGGTGATCTCGCCGCTCTCCGCCACCTCCAGGGAGTTGCAGAAGATGGTGGGCCTGCCCAGCTTTTCCATCAGGGGCTTGGCGAATTCCTCAAAGGTATCGCTCAGAATAATGACCTGGGTGGTGGAGCGCAGCTCGTCCAGAAACGCCTTGGCGCCGGGCAGCGGGTCGATCTTGGCGATGGTGGCCTGGATCTCCTTCAGGCCCAGGCCGTGCTCCTTCAGGATGCCCAGCCGCCAAGTCATCAGCTTGTCGTAGTCCGGCTCGTCCCGGGTGGTGCGCCGCAGCTCCGGAATGCCGCTGGCCTCCGCAAACGCGATCCAGATCTCCGGCACCAGGACGCCTTCCATATCCAAACATACAATATTCATACTGTCTCCCCTTTTATCAGTCGGTCTGCGCGGCTCCGCCGCGGGCGAAGTCAGATGTTCGCTGATTCGATTATACCGTCCCCGCCGGTTCTTTTCAATGCGATTTACAAATTTTGTGTGAGCCGGCGGACACTGCCCGCCGCATAGTTTTCCCACCGGCGGACACACTAGGGCCAAATCCCTGCTGGAAGGCATAAAGGAGGTTTTTCGCATGGTGATTGACAAGATCGCACTGACACTGGCCATCATCGGCGCGCTGAACTGGGGCGCCATCGGCCTGTTTGGCTTTGACGCGGTGGCGTTTCTCTTCGGCGGCCAGATGGCCGTGTTCTCCCGTGTCATCTATGCCCTGGTGGGCCTGGCGGGACTGTGGTGCATCACGCTGCTGTTCCGCTCCTCCGACGAGGAGACGGGCCACGCGCGGCACGCCGCCTGACGTTCCGCGCCGTCTGGAAACGCAAAGGGAGCCGGCCAAAAGGCCGGCTCCCTTCATTTTCAAACTTCCGCACCGTCAGGAAGAGTGCTTCTCCGCGTTCTGCTCCCCCTGCTTCAGATAGCTCTCGTCCTTGGCCAGCAGCTTTTCGGAGACGATGTCCAGCTGCTCCATCTTGTTGTAGTGGTCCACCAGGTTGCCGTCCGTCTGGCTGACCACCTGGTCGTCGTGGCGGAACACCAGCTTCAGCAGGATGGGCGTCAGAATGGTGCCGCCCACCACGGTGATGATCACCGGCGCCATCATGGCGCTGGACAGCACGCCCAGCTCCAGGCCCCGGTTGGCCACGATCAGGGCCACCTCGCCCCGGCACACCATGCCCACGCCCACCTGCAGGCTCTCCTTGCCGGTGAAGCGGCACAGCTTGGCACCCAGGCCGCAGCCGATGATCTTGGTGATGATGGAGATCAGCAGCAGCAGGACGGAGAACAGCACCAGGCTGCCGGACATCCCGCTGATCTCCGCCTTGATGCCCACGCTGGCGAAGAACACCGGCGTCAGCAGCAGAAAACTCAGGGGTTCAAACTTGGACTGGATATAGGTGGACTTGGGGGTGCAGGAGATCACCAGCCCCGCCACATAGGCGCCGGTGATGTCCGCCACGCCGAAGAACTCCTCCGCGCAGTAGGCCATCGCCAGGCACAGCACAAAAGCCAGCACCGGATAGCGCCGCCGCTCCCGGCCGGGCCACAGGCTCATCAGCCAGCGGAAGAATTTCAGGGCCAGAGCCGAGACCACGGCTGCAAACACGAAGAACAGCACGATCTTCAGCAGCACCAGCAGGATGCTCTCCTGTCCGCCGGCCACGCTGCTGACGATGGTCAGGGCGATCAGGCCCAGCACATCGTCAATGAGGGCCGCCGCCAGGATGGTATTGCCCACCTTGGTGTCCAGCTTGCCGATCTCCTTCAGTGTCTCCACCGTGATGCTGACGGAGGTGGCGGTGAGGATGGTGCCGATGAATACATCCTCCAGAAATCCGGTGGTCACGATCATGCCGGTCCGGCCGGCGAACATGGCCAGCCCCGTGCCCAGGATCAGCGGCACGATGACGCCCAGCAGGGCCACCAGAAAGCCCGCCTTGCCGCTGTGCTTCAGCTCCTGGATGTCCGTGCCCATACCGGCGGAGAACATCAGGACGATGACGCCCAGCTCGCTGAGCTGGGTGAGGAACTCCGTCTCCGTCAGCACGTTCAGCACTGCCGGTCCCAGGATCAGGCCCGCCAGCAGCGCCCCCACCACCTGGGGCATCTGGATCCGTTTCGTCAGGATCCCCAGTACCTTGGTGCTCAGGAGGATCAGCGCCAAATCCAGCAGATAATGATACGACATACAGCCCCCGCTTTCCGCGGCCCTCCGCCGCACAGTCTTCTTTGGGGCTTTATTTTAACCTTTCCGCAGGGATTTGCAAGAGACGTTTCCCACAAAAGCGTTTCGCTTTTTTGCCCGTTTTTCTGTGAAAAAGTCACGTGAAAATTGTCAGATTTTCACAACGCCTTTACGACTTTGCCAGCTTTTTCACCAGGGCCTCCTCCGGCGTCACGTTGGCGGTGCGGCAGGTGGAGTAGATCACCATGCCGGGCCGGGCGCCGGCAGGCTTCTTCACGTTCTTCACGGGGGTGTAGTCCACGGGGACGTTGGCGCTCTCCCGGGCCTGGGAGAACCAGGCTGCCAGCTTGGCCGCCTCCACGATGGTGTCGTCGTCCGCCTCCCGGCCCTCGGTGCAGAGGATCACGTGGGAGCCATGGATCTTCTGGGTGTGGAGCCAGATGTCCCGGGGACCGGCGGACTTTGTCAGCTTGTCGTTCTGGCGGTTGTTCCGGCCCACCAGCACCCGGAAGCCGGAGGTGGTGCGGAACTCCAGAGGCTTGGCCGGGCGGCTGACCTCCTTCTTCCCCTGCTTGCGGAGGAAGCCCGCGTCCCGCAGCTCGGTGCGGATGTCCAGAAAGTCCTGCTCTGTCTCCGCCCGGTTCAGCTCCTCCAGCACGCTCTCGATATAGTCCAGGTCCCGGCGGGCAATGGCCATCTGCTCCGCCAGGTACTTCTCCGCCGTCTTGGCCTTGGTGTATCGCTTATAGTATTTGGCGGCGTTCTGCTGGGGCGTCAGCAGCGGGTCCAGAGGGATGGCGATGGTGCCGCCCTCCGGGTCGTAGAAGTTCTCCGTCTCCAGCCTGCCTGCCCTCCGCTCCATCCGGTAGAGGTTGGCGGTGATCAGGTCGCCGTAAATCCGCAGCTGGTCCCGGTTCTGGGTGGCGGCGTAGTCCTTCTCCTGCATGGCCAGCTTCCGCCGCAGGCGGTCTCTCGCCGTGGTGGCGGTCCGCAGCAGGTCAGCCCCCCGCTGGCGCACCCGCTCCTGCTGCTCCCGGAGGACGTAGAAGTCGTCCATCAGGTCGGAGAAGGTGTCATACCGGACGGTCTCCACGGCGCCGCCGTACTGGGCGATGGGGCAGTAGGTGAAATCCGCCATCTTCCCATCCTTTTTCAGGCAGACGGGTATGAAGTGATTTTCCTTGATGGCTTCGATCAAATCGGAGAGTTCCCGCCACAGCCGGTCCTCCCCCTCCCGGCCCAGGCCGAAGAGATGGGCGTCCGTCTCCCCGGCGGCGCGGAAGGCCAGCTCCCGGGCGATCAGGGGAGAGATGCCGAAGTAGCTGTCCAGCAGAAAGGCGTCCGCTCCCCGCTCCGGGTTGGCGGCGGAGAGCTTCTCCCGGAAGCCAGCCTCCGTCTCCTCTGTCACCGGTAGCCGGCCCACGGAGGCCGGGGGCTCGTAGTACAGCCCCGGCAGCACCTGGCGGCTGGCGGACATATCCGCGTCCACCCGGCGGAGGCAGTCGATGATCCGCCCCTCCCCGTCCAGCAGGATCAGGTTGGACCGGCGGCCCATGGCCTCCAGCACCAGCGTCCGCCGGCCCGGGCGGCCGAACTCGTCGGTGACATCCAGCTCCAGCCGCACCAGCCGCTCCAGAGGCGGCTGGGTGACGGCGGCCACCCGGCCCCCCACCAGGTGCTTGCGCAGCAGCATGCAGAACATGGGGGGCTCCGCCGGGTTGTCCCGGGTGAGATGCGTCAGCTGAATGCGGGGGGCGTTGGCCCCGGCGTTCAGCAGCAGCCGCTGGTTGCCCCGCAGCAGCAGGATCACCTGGTCCCGGGCGGGCTGCTGGACCTTGTCGATCCGCAGGCCCAGCAGAGCGGGCCGCAGCTCCTCCACCACCGCCTGCATACAGATTCCATCCAATGGCATGGTCTTATTCCTCCATCATGACACAGAAGAGCTGGTTGATCCGCTCTTGCCGGCCCTGCAGATACAGCCAGCCCAGCAGAGCCTCCAGGGCCGTGGCCTCGCCGTACTGGGCCCGGGTGGCGTGACCGGGCACCGACTTCACGTGGGCATTCCGGCCCCGGCGGAATACGGCGGCCTCCTCCTCTGTCAAAAGGGGCAAAATCCGCTCCGCCTTCTCCGCCTGGCTCTCCGCCCGCACCAGGGCGATGGCGGCCTGGTGGAGGCCTTTCCCCGTGGCCTTGCCGTGGGCGCAGAGCCAGGTGCGCGCCAGCACCTCGAACACGGCGTCCCCCATGTGGGCCAAGCCGATAGAGCTGATGGCGCGCAGCTGGTCGGCGGTGAGATTCGGTTCAAAATAGTTTTCCATAGACGGCTCCCCGCATCACAGAAAGTTTCATACCGGGTCATTGTACCACAGATTTCCCGGTTTGTCACCTGGGGAGCGGCGAAGGGATCCCTATCACAGGATGAAAGAATATTGATTGTCTCACGGGCATCTGCTATGCTTGTTTTAAGAGGAACCAGGGGCAAAGTAGATTTGATGGAGGAGGCTGCTGTTATGTCGAGTATCATCCCCAGCCCGGAACAAATGACCTCTTTGCTCGGAGCGTCTCTGTATGAGGTCTGGGCGCAATTATGTATGCGCATCGACGAACAATACGATATGGATCACCTGTGGGGACCCGGCGGCAAAGCGTGGACATATGAATATAAGTACCGCCGGGGCGGCAAAACCCTGTGTGCACTGTACGCACGGGAACATTGCATGGGATTCATGGTCATCTTAGGAAAAGAGGAACGCTTAAAATTTGAACACGACCGGGAGCATTACGCAGAGGAAGTGCAAAGAATCTATGAGGGATCCCGCACGTATCACGATGGGAAATGGATGATGTTTGAGCTGACAGACATGTCCCTGTTCGACGATTTTATGAGACTGCTGCGGATCAAACGGAAACCCAACAGATCGTAAAGGCCGCATGGTTTCCCATCCGGCAGATCATCGCCGTAGGAGCGCATACCATGTGCCCGCGTTCCCCGCACCATCCCCCTGCCTGGTGGGAGGAACACAAGGCGGAGTGGGAAGCGGACTAAGATAAAAGTGAACAGATAAAAGATAAGAGATATTTCCCGGCGGAGGGGGTATCTCTTATCTTTTATCCTTTATCTCTCTTATCTTCCAACAGCTTACGTCCGCTTCCGCGTCAGGAACGCCCCGGCGGCCGCCCCGATCAGGAGCGCCGGCGCCAGCCGGACAAACAGCCACTCCAGCGCGTGGAGCGCGGTTCCCATCACGGCGGTCTCCGGGTCCTGGTAGTTCCAGGCCAGATAAGGGCTTCCCGCCGCAACCAGGACGCCGAAGGCGAGGACGACACCCGCGCACAGCGCGATGCACAGAACATGGACGCTCTTTCGCCGCAGCTCCCTCTGCCGGGCAAACTGCAGGTTGAGGACCTCCAGCTTTTCAGAGAGGGCTTTCAGCGTATCGGCCTCCGGCTCCGCCACCGTCTCCCCCAGCAGTGTGCTCACGGGCGTCTCCAGCGCCTCCGACAGGGAGAGCAGCAGCTCCGCGTCCGGCACGGACCGTCCCTGTTCCCATTTTGAGATGGTCTGCCGCACCACGTTCAGCTTGATGGCAAGCTCCTCCTGGGAGAGGCCCTTTGCTTTTCGGATATTCTTCAGGTTTTCGTTCAGCATACGAATCGCACTCCTTTCCTGCTGGCACAATCATACAGGAAACGGCCTGTTGCCGCAAGCAACGGCTGTTAACAGACCGGGAGAGGGCCGCGCCGTGCGCGGCCCTCTCCCCATTTCTCATGTTTACCGCAGCAGCGGCAGACTGCCGGTCAGCCGGTCCACCTGGCGCCGGGGGCCCCGGAGGGCCAGCCCCAAGTACCGCAGGTCCTCCGGCGCCGCGGCGGCCATCTTCTCGATGTATTCGCCGTAGGTCCGGCAGCTCTGGGCCAGGTCCGTGAAGTCCACGGCGGCCACGTCCGAAAACTCCGGCTCCGCCAAACGCCGCCGCAGGGTCTGAAAGACCTCCGGTCCGCCGGCAAGCACCGGCACCGGCGTGCGGATGATGCCGGGGTGGCAGTTTCCGGCGCGGTCCGCCACGTCCTCCCCCACCAGGTCCGGCCCCTGCCGGCCCAGGGTGATGCCCAGGATGGCAGCCGTGTTGGCCGCCAGCCCCCGGGGCATGGTCTCCTCAATCACCAGGACGCATTTGTCCTGCTCCTGTTCCATGGTGTGTTCCCTCTTTCCGTTGGAATCTGCCTTCCGAGAGAAGCAGGCCCATGAGCGTCAGCGCCGTCCCGGCCCCGGTCATCCAGGTGAAGGGCTCGTCCAGAATCGCCACCGACGCCGCCACCGTGATCACCGGCACCAGGTAGATGTACACGCTGGTCCGCACCGCCCCCAGCTCCCGCACCGCCACGTTCCAGGTGACGAAGCACAGCGCCGAGGCCCCCAGCCCCAGGAACAGCAGGTTCCCCAGATCCACCGGGTCCAGCAGGCGGGCCAGATCCGGCCGGGCGCCGGAGAGCGCCAGCGCCGGGAGCATGAACACCAGCCCGTAGAAGAAAGTCCGCCGGGTGGTGAGGACGGTGGGGTGGCCCAGGGCGCCGATCTTCCGGGTCAGCAGGGCGTAGCAGGCCCACACGAAGGCGGCCAGCAGCGCCAGCAGGTCTCCCCGCAGGTCCAGCGCCAGGGCGGAGCCGTTGAAGCTGATGAGGCAGATCCCCGCCATGGCAACGGCGAACCCCGCGAAGAAGGTGGGCCGCAGCCGGTCCTCTCCCCGCATCAGGAAGTGGGTCAGCAGGGCGGTGAAGCAGGGGGACACGGAGATGATGACTCCCACGTTGGAGGCCATGGTGTACGTCAGGGCGATGTTCTCCAGCAGGTAGTACAGGCACACGCCGCACAGCCCCGCCAGGGCGAACAATCCCTCCTGCCGCCCCGTCACGCCCCGCAGGCGGCGGGGGCAGGCGATCCAAAGCGCCAGATAGCCCATCAGAAAGCGGATGAACAGGATCTCCACCGGCTGGAAGTCCTCCAGCAGCACCTTGGTGGAGATGAAGGTCGTCCCCCAGATGGCAATGGTCAGCAGAGCCGCCAGATGGCCCCGGGCAGTATTCGTCTCCATGGCTGTGTCATCCTCTCTCCCATTTCTCCCGGAACAGCGCCCGGTAGGCCCCCGGCGTCAGGCCGGTGATGGCGGTGAAGCAGTTGGTGAAGTGGCTCTGGTCGGAAAAGCCCGCGGCCAGGGCGGTCTCCGCCGGGGAGCGGCCCTGTTCCAGCATCTGCCGGGCCCGGTCCACCCGCACCGCCAGCAGATAGCGGTAGGGGGTGACGCCTTTTTCCCGGGCAAAGGCCCGGACCAGGGCAGACTTGCCCAGTCCCGCCTGGCGGCTGATGTCCGCCAGGGTGAGGGGCCGGGCAAAGCAGTCCCCCATGAAGGCGCAGGCCCGCTCCACCTCCGCCCGGCAGGTATGAGCGGCGGGCGGCCGCCCGGCCCAGTCCGGCAGCAGGCGGCCGAAGGCCAGCACCAGTGCCTCCTCCCGCCGGAGGAGCGGGGCGCCTTCCAGCACCGCCCGGTGCAGGGCCGCCAGACGGCGGGCCAGTTCCCGGTCCCGGACCACCGGCTGGGTGAAGCCGGGCGGGACCCGCAGGTCTGCGCTCCGCTCCGCCAGGGCCCGCATGGCGTCCCGGGGGATATTCAGCCCCCGGTAGTCCAGTACGCCGTCCTCCTGGACGCAGCCGTGGCTGTCCCCGGGGTTGAACAGCAGCACGTCTCCGGGGCCGATGGCCTCCCGCCGGCCCCGGCAGGTGAGACTTCGGGTCCCCCGGTCCACCACACCGATCACATAGTGGTCGTGGACGTGGCAGGGAAAGGGCCGCTCCACCCCCTGGAGGCAGTAGGCCTCCAGCCCCAGGGCGGGGTCATGCCGGGCCGTGCGCACAGGTTGTCTCATGGGTCTTCCCTCCTGTCAGCACCACTCAGCATACCACGTCTCCGGGGCCGGGTCTTGCAACATATCCGCTTTTTCGCCGGGCGGTTCACTCCGGCCGGGCCCCCTCCCGCAGAAACCCCTCCGCCTCTGTCTGAAAGGCCCTCAGCAGCTTCTCCTCGGCGGACAGCATGGCGGCGCGCTCCTCCGCCGCCAGATGGGAGACGGCGGCGCCCTCCAGGGCGATCACCCGGTCCACCGTGTGCCCCAGCAGCGCCTCCCCCTGTTCCGTCAGGCAGACCCGCTTGTTTTTCAGGTTGCCGTCCACCGCCTCCAGCCGGAGGACCCCTGCCTCCACCAGCTTTTTCAGGGCGGAGTTCACCGTCTGCTTGGGCAGGGACAGCAGCTCGCTCAGCTGGGTCTGGGTCAGGGGGCCTTCCTCCTCCCGCATCGTGTACAGCAGCCAGAAGGCGCAGTCCGACAGGCCGCAGGCCCGGGCCAGCCGGTGATACAGCTGCCCGCTCTCATTGTACAGGCGGTTGTAGGTCTTCCAGAAGGCCGCCAGCTCCAAACACTCCATAATCCGCTCCTCCCATCGTCTGATTTCGGAATTTTTACATTATAAAAGGCTCCGGCCCGTTTGTCAAGGCGTGGGGCGGAGGGCCGCGTCCCTGCGACAGCGCCAAGGATCGCCCGGCATATGACAAAATAGCCCTTGTGTTTTTGGGAAAAATCGCATATCTTAGAGAGGCGGAAGGAGGCGTTTCCATGGACGCGGACAAGCTGTTGAATCTGGTGGTGTCGCTGGGCTGCCGGCTGGCGGAGAGCGGCGCGGAGATCTATCGGGTGGAGGAGTCCGTCTACCGGCTGCTGCGGGCCTACGGCGGAGCGGACGCCCAGGTGTTCGCCATCCCCAGCTGTCTGATTGTCAGCCTGATGGCGGAGGACGGCCGCCCCCTGACCCGGATGCGGCGCATCGGCGCCCACGGCACGGACATCGAGCTGCTGGAGGCCTGCAATGCCCTGAGCCGGAAGCTCTGCCAGACCGTGCCGCCCCTGGAGGAGGCCCAGCGGATGGTGGACCGTCTGCCGGACACCTGCCGGCGCCACCGCCCCGGCGTGGTGCTGCTGGGCTATGCGGCGGCCCCCGCCTGTTTCTGTCCCCTGTTCGGCGGCGGCCTCTGGGATGCCATCAGCGCCTTTTTCTGCGGCCTGGCGGTGGGGACCTGCCTGCTCTTCGGCAATCGGTGGCTGGGGAGCAACGGCTTCCTGCGGACGCTGGTGTGCAGCGGCGTGGCCTCCCTGCTGTCCCTGCTGCTGGTGCGGGCGGGGCTGGGCGACAATGTGGACCTGGTGACCATCGGCGTCCTGATGCTGCTGGTGCCTGGGGTGGCCCTGACCAACGCCATGCGGGAGCTGGTGGCAGGGGACACCTACTCCGGCCTCAGCCGGACGGCGGAAGCCATCCTGATCGCCATGGGCATTGCCCTGGGCTCCGCCGTGGGGCTGGGCATCGGTCGCATTCTGTAAAGGAGAATCGCTTTCATGGAATTGTGGTCACAATATATTCTGCCCTGCCTGTGCGCCTTTGCGGGGTGCATTGCCTTCACCCTGGTGTTCAACATCCATGGCCCGGGCAAGCTGATCGCCGGCTTCGGCGGCGCCTTGGGCTGGCTGGTGTATCTGCTGGGGGGCAAGACCATTCTGGCGGGTTTTTTCGCCGCCGCGGCCATCAGCCTGTTCTCCGAGATCATGTCCCGGCTCCGCCGCTGCCCTGTCACCGGCTATCAGCTGGTGGCCCTGCTGCCCCTGGTGCCCGGCGGCGGCATCTACTACGCCATGAGCTACTGTCTGGCGGGTGACACGGAGCGGTTCCTCACCACCCTGCTGGACACCCTGGGCATGGCGGCGGCCCTGGCGGTGGGGGTCATCCTGGCCTCCTCCCTGTTCCGGGCGGTGTTCTTTCACCTGGCCCGCTCCCGAAACGCCCCAAAACGGCACCCATAGCGTCTCCCAGCAGCCCGGCGGCTTCCGCCGGGCTGTTTGTTTCGCTGCCTTGCGCCATCGGGAGGATCGGGGTATAATGGGCTCGACTTGATTCGACAGAGGGGGACTCTCATGTACATCGCCGACCTCCACATCCACTCCCGGTTCTCCCGGGCCACCAGCAAGGACGGGGACCTGCCCCACCTGGACTGGTGGGCCCGGCGGAAGGGCATCGGCCTGGTGGGCACCGGGGACTTCACCCATCCCGCCTGGCGGGCGGAGCTGCGGGAGCAGCTGGTGCCCGCCGGAGAGGGCGTCTACACCCTGCGGGAGGACCTGCGCCTGCCGGACAGCGCCCCCGGAGAGGCGCCCCGGTTCGTCATCACCGGTGAGATCAGCTGCATCTACAAGCGCCACGGCAAAACCCGGAAGGTCCACAACCTGATCCTCCTGCCCTCTCTGGAGGCAGCGGAGGAGCTCTCCGCCCGTCTGGAGGCCATCGGCAACATCCACTCCGACGGGCGGCCCATTCTGGGGCTGGACAGCCGGGATCTGCTGGAGCTGACCCTGGAGACCTGCCCGGAAGCGGAGTTCATCCCCGCCCACATCTGGACGCCCCACTTCGCCCTGTTCGGCGCCTTCTCCGGCTTCGACACCATGGAGGAGTGCTTCGGGGACCTGACCAGCCACATCCACGCGGTGGAGACAGGCCTCTCCTCGGACCCGCCCATGAACTGGCGGGTCTCCGCCCTGGACGGCCTGACGCTGGTGTCCCACTCCGACGCCCACTCCCCCTCCAAGCTGGGCCGGGAGGCGGACCTGATCGACACGGGCCTGACCTATCCCGAGCTGGTCCACGCCATCCGCACCGGAGAGGGGTTCCAGGGTACGGTGGAGTTCTTCCCGGAGGAGGGCAAGTACTACCTGGACGGCCACCGGAACTGCGGCGTCTGCCTGACACCGGCGGAGACGGCGGCCCTGGGAGGCATCTGCCCCGTGTGCGGGAAGAAGCTGACCATCGGCGTGGAGCACCGGGTGGAGGCCCTGGC
>CDYT01016136.1_pt1 | contig 19992 bp, 16 predicted proteins | sample 557541 | NCBI WGS metagenome assembly CDYT01 (sample SAMEA3182060, study PRJEB8094) | gut metagenome | biome: human; feature: gut; material: Stool; isolation source: human stools | place: Canada | collected 2013-01-15
CTTTTAGGGGATGAACGGATAAAAATTACGCTTTTAAGGTATGGTTTTATACCCTAATAAGCTGCCGGAAAGTGAACGGGTATGCTCCGGAATATGTAGTATAAACGTAAAAGAACTTGCCGAGTTGAATGACAATGTGTATGGATTGAGGACGGATCTTACCGCATTGGTAGTTTTATTAGGAAAATACAAGTTGTCTATTACCCAGGATACGCAAGAGCAGGCTGTAAAATTTGGCAATACCGTTCTTAGCCAGTTCATTGACCAAATTGAGATCAAATGCACTGAGACAGAACAAAGGATTGCTCAAATGGATAACCGTATTTCTCTATCACATAAGGTATTTTATATTTTGATTGTTATTCTAATTGCCTTATCCTCTTTCTTGGTCTGTATGATAGTGGCGAATGTAGAATTTTTGCATTCCTGGTTAATTTGGAGAATGGTTGCTGCATGTGGGCTTATTTTGATCTTGGGAATTACGATGGTGGTAGTGGTGACGTGTTTTTTACAAAAGTAAAATATTAAGATAGTCTCAACTGGTAAACTTTAATCTACCAGTTGAGAATTCTTTTTTAATAATTCCCTATATACATTTAATCACGAACAACTAAGGACCAACCCTTTATACTTTCCTCCTATTCCAGAATGAGTTTTGTTATCAACCAAATTAAATTGGATTTTAAGTTCCATTTTGGCTGCAACAGCTTTTATACAACTAATAATGTTAAAATAAGAATTATCTTTAACTTCAGTATTTAAAAAACTACTATTAGTACATGGAATAAAAAGGTATTCATTATCATTTAACATACTAATACTTCTTTCCCTATCCGTATATGTATCAATTCTATCATCATTACCATATGGCGAAATCGCAAAAACTAATTTAGCTCCTTTTGCTATTAATGATAATAATGAATTTAGATCAGCAGAAAATAAATTTGACTTATTAGCAAAATAAACCATTAAAATATCACACATATCAATATCAAAATTACATAAGTTATATGGTAGCCATAGTTTATCACTATCAGTTAACCCTTGTTTAAGTAAAATGTCATATTGATCTATAACCCACTCATTTAATATTTTAGTGTCAAATTTTCCATCACGTCTAGCTGTATCTGGTTCTGTTGAAATATATCCCATATAAAGGCCCATTCCACTATCACCAGAGAAGGTTGATAATCCTCCAACTGTACGAATACTCATATATGAAAAATGACGTTGATAAAGTGTATTTAATGCAGCCAATCCTACAATTTGCCCATTGAGATAAATATAGCGTAATCGATTATAATTACTATCTATGTACTTTACATATCTCTGCCCTTCATGATGTCTAGCATACGTTGCATCTATCAACCATTGGTGTTTATCAAAGTTTTCAGAATATATATTAACATGTATTTTTCCAAAAGAATTTCCTAGTTCATTGTAATACACTTCCACATCAAGTCCTGCAGTAATATTTGCTAGTATGTCCTTAAAAGGAACGTTAAAATCCTTTACACCAGACATCCCTGAATGAACTTTTACAATGTTTTTCCAGATTACCTCTTTAGGATTAATACATACTTTTATTATTGTGCTTACATTCATACTGCTACCATTACATTGTGATACAATTGGACGTAAGCATAAACCATTAGGAAAACGTAATTTAATATTGCTATTTAGCGACTCATTATATTTCCTAGTCTCAACAATAACTTCAGAGGCAATCATAAAAATAGAATAAAAGCCTATTCCAAATTGACCTACAGATTTAAATCCAGAAGATGCCAAACCTGGATTTTCTTCTTTAGCTAGGTCTGAAGCCCAAAAGCTCTTTCCAAAATTCAATAAATAGTCTTTTATGGTTTGCATAGACATGCCGATACCATTATCTTTAACAATAAGCCATTGATTATTATCTTTTTCTTCAATATAAACATCAATACGACCTTCAAAGCCTTCTTCCAAATATTTTCTAGCGACAATTGCATCTCTTGCATTTTGTATTAGCTCGCGTACGACATACTCTACTTTTTTTTCTTTTCCATATAATTTTTCTCCTCCGAGAGTCTTTATAACCCCTTCAATATTACTAATATGAATATTAGCATCACAAGGGAACCATCCATATGTCTTTACATATTTACATAATTCTTCTCTTGATCCAGCACCACTTACCCGACGTGCCTGAAAAGGTATCGGAGACGGAAGATTGTTTAAAACTTCATAGGATTGAATAAGCTCATTGTTAAGAACCATAACAGCATCGTAAACAACATTCCATGCTGCATAATCTGATTCCGGAAAAGCAATATTTGAAGCAATAATAACATTAGATTTATTTGTTGTGTCAATATCTATTTGAGATAATTTATTTTGGGCTTCCCAATGATTCCGAGAAACTCCATTTATATCTAATAATTTTAAAAGATAGTCTGGCGCTCTCCCTGAATCAATATGTCCCGCATCTGCACATCTCAAAAGACAAGCTAATTTCAATGGATTTATTCGCCAGTCTACAGGAAAACCTGCTAAAGCAGGGATTTGATTTCCTAACGTTTTGACTTTATCCATATTCCAATGATGACTTGCTGCAATATCACCTATAACTTGCCATAAATGTTTTCTTAATTCATCATCTTCTATAATGTAAAACGTAGATCCATTTTCTCTATCAAAAATCTGATTACATAAATCCTTTGCGTATTTAGCATGGAGATAACGAATAGTTCTAAAATCGGTTTCATATTCTTTTTCTTCATCAGTCATATCTGATTTAGAATAATCTGAATGAAAATCTTTCCATTCAGTGGTAGAGCGCAATGAATCCTTACCCCCTACTGCTATATAAGATAATGCTGCATCATGTATAAGAAATGAACATCCTAAAATAAAGCCTTCCAAAGGATTTAATTGATAATCCTTTCCTGCAATTATACTTGCAACTTGCCAAAGACTATCAACATGAGTTATATCATGTATTATTAATGAAGGAAAATCTATTCTAATTTTATTGAGTAGAAATGATGCATTATTATGTGCTATTTCAAACGCATTAGTTAATCTTTCTCTTAATGCAATATGCCCGTATTTATCATTGAATGCTTCTTTCCAAAGTGTAGTATCTTTATAAGTCATCATAATTTATTTGATAAAAATTGATTTTGTATATTCAGGCTACCCCACCATATCGTTGGCTGATATAATTAAACACAGCATCACGATAATAAGTAATGCTTTCATCTGAATAACTTTCAGGTAGTTCTTGCCATAGTAAATCCCTTATTGCAATAACAATAGAAGCTTTTGTTTCCTGTTTATCAAACAGATGATCCATTGTTTTCAGCATAGACTTTATTTTACCCAATAAGTCTTTAGCTACCTTCTTCAGCTTTCTAATATCTTCTTTTGACAAATCGTCTTTAAACAATACATCGTACAAAGAAAGCTGTTCATCATTTTCAAATCCCTCTCTGATGTAACGCTTTTCTTCTTCCGACAACTCTTCTGTAAGATGTATCAAGTCTTCAAAAGTCTTTTCAATGCTTGCCCTATTCTGTTCAGCATTATAGTTGTGAATGATTTCCTGATACTTCTCGTAGAAATTGATTCTGGAAGGATTAGCTGCCATCATCTGGACAATACGTTCCTGCAGTAATTCCTGGATATCCTTCATTATCAAATTCTTTTCTCTTTTTTTTGCAAACTCCCGCCTGAGTAAATCAAAGTCGATTTTGCTGATATCAAAACGACGGTTCGAAGCACTTTCCGCTACTATACTGTCAGCATCCAGTTCCAAATGCTCATCAACAATGGCATTAATCGCCACGCTTAGATTAGTGATGTCAGCATGTTTGCGTTTTTTCTGCAGTTCTTTATAGATTGCCTCAAGTGCATCCTTGCTCTGCTTCATTTCCTGCGTGATATCATCACGGTCGAGGAACTTCCATAATTTCAGCAAAGTAGTGATGTATGTGCAGTAGCTTTTACGTATTTCAATCGGTTCGCATACAGCGTCTGCCCCTGTTCTCAGCAACGACAGTTTCAAGAATGTATCTGCATCAATCAGTTCCTGCAGTTCAAAATCATGTTCTTTAAGAAAAGCAGTAGCCACAGAGATTGTCTCTGCCACATACTTAATCAGTTCCTGTTTGTCAATTGTCGGATCATTGCCACCGACCCCACCTTCCGGACTGGCTGTATAATCTGCCAATGCTTTACGAAGAGCCTTTACAATTCCTATATAATCTATGATCAAGCCATTGTCTTTACCGTCAGCCACACGATTTGCACGTGCAATAGTCTGCATCAACGTATGGGCTTTCATGGGTTTGTCAATATAAAGGCATGAAAGCGACTTGACATCAAATCCGGTCAGCCACATGGCACAGACAAATACCACACGCAATGGATTCTCTGTGTTTTTGAACTCTTTGTCAAGCTCGCGTTTCTCCATTTTTTCGCGATGTGGCAAAATATCAAGTCCCCATTTCCGGAATGTCTGTATTTCGTTCTGCTCTTGCGAAACGACAACAGCCATTTCCGTTTGTTGCATCCATTCCAGCTTACGTTTCAGCTCCTGTACTTCCTGCTGATACATGGATTTGGATATCTGTTTTTCCAATGCCTCTATTTCCTTCTGCCAATATTCCTGGACATAATTATACATGCGTACACAAGTCACCTTGTTATAACACACCACCATCGCCTTTCCCGAAGTCCACAAGTCACTGTAATGGCGCACAAAATCCTGCGCTACAATTCTGAGGCGTTTCGGTGCCGTCAGCAAATGTACCTCTTTGGCAAATTCACGTTCCAGTTTCGCCTGTTGCGAAGCATCAATTTCGCCAGCCTGTTCCAGAACGGCAGCAATTTCTTCGTTGATTTCCGGATTCTTCAGTTCCTTCAAACGTTCACCGCGGTTTTCGTAATATAACGGCACTGTAGCCTTATCGTCAACGGCACGTTTGAAGTCGTATATACTGACATATCCACCAAAAGTTCTGGCAGTTATATTGTCATCACGTAGCAAAGGTGTGCCGGTGAATCCAATACGGTTGGCTGTAGGTAACAAATGCAGAAGATTTTCTGCGAATACTCCATTCTGCGTACGATGCGCTTCATCACTGATCACAATAATATCATGGTCAGGATAAATTGGTTCGGCATCAGGCTTGTTGAATTTCTGAATCAGGGAGAATATGAACGAAGGATTGCCTTTCAGCTTCGTTATCAAGTCATCCCCGCTGCTTGCAATGAAACTTTTGGCTTTCACATTCCCAAGCACACCGCAATTCTCAAATGTGTCACTGATTTGTTTGTTCAGTTCTTCTCGGTCGGTCAGGATTACGATAGTTGGCGAACCCGCGAATTTCCGTCTGATTTTACAAGCAAGGAACAGCATGGAATAGCTCTTGCCGCTTCCTTGTGTATGCCAGAAAACTCCTAGTTTTCCATTTACATATTCACGGTTTCTGTACATCTCCACAGCCTGGTTCACTCCCAGATACTGATGGTTTCGCGCCATAATTTTCACCGTTTTTCCGTCGGAGTGGTCATACAAGATATAGTTTTCCAGCAGGTCAAGGAAATTTTCTTTTTTACAGATACCACGCAGCATGGTCGGAAGCTCTATGTTTCCATTATCCAATTCTGTAAGTCGTTTCCACTCATGGAAAAATTTCCATTTCGAATCAATGGTACCGACACGGGCTTCCAATCCGTTACTGAAAATGATAAAGGCATTATGATAGAACAACTGCGGTATGGTGTCCAGATAGTCCCGGTAATTCTCGTTAAAAGCATTCTCCACTTCCACATTGTGGTTCTTCAGCTCGACAAACAGTAATGGTATGCCGTTTACAAATCCCACAATATCCGCTCTGCGCCTATATAGCGCACCATAAATCCAAAGTTCCCTGACGCATAGAAAGTCATTATTGTCGATATTTTCAAAATCTATGACTACAGCTTTTATTTCTTCCGATGTGCCGTCCGGTTTTATACGTGTTACGGGTATGCCATCACGGATAAACTGATATTTCTGCTCGTTTATCTGCATCAGAGTCTGACTGCTCATACGTTCCGTCATTCGCTCTATAGCTTCAGCAATCTGTTTGTCGTTTATCCACGGATTCAGCTTTTTCAAGGCAAGTCGGAATCGTTGTGTAAGCAATACTTCATGAAAACTGTTACGACCAAATGTACCGTTTTCTCCCAATACCTCTTTGTCGTATGCATAAATGGAAGTCCAGCCCAGTTCTGTTTCCATTAACTCGGCAGCACTTTTCTGTATGAGTCGGTCTTCGCTGTAGTCGGTTGACATGATTTAATCCAAATTAGTTTTAACCTAAAGTACGTAGTTTCTTTTGTAAATACCAAATAATGATACCGCAATATGGATAATACTTTTCCTTTGTTCCTTCTTCGTCTTTCTCGGAATGCTTTTCACTGTATTTCTTTAAAAACAATTCCAGAGTTCTCTTATCCCAGTTTTTCCCTTTTTTACAAGTTGAATTGATTTGACTGATAACCTCGGTCAGCATTAAAAACCTATTCCTACGCAGCAGTTCTGTATTCAGATTAAGAACATCTTTCATCTCATTATTATACACATCATTTGTTGAAGATATTTCTCCATTGGAACTGTATCTGATCGTCTCAATAAATTGTTTATCAATTGGACTAAACGAAATATCCTTTGGTCCTTTTAATCTATCACAGTGATCTTGCGCTCCAATATGACCGGGACAACAAACCACCATATTCGTGTAATCCAGTTTTAAGTCGTTATGTTGTTCTCTGCTTTTGATGTGCTCAACGCGATGGTCCTCATTGGTATAGACAAAGTTTACTCCATCTTTTTTATATATTTTGTCTTTCGTTGGTATCCTTCGCATACAATAGGCGCATATATATCCCTGTTCCTTCAAAAGCGATTGGACTAACTCTGGAATAGCCTGATAATCTACTCCTGGAGTGTTTCTATACTCAGTCCACTCTTTCGGCTCTTTATTTTTTGTAATCAGAATCATAAGGCTTGTTATTCCATAAACGAGATTAATGCTTCCATTCTTGTCAATTCCGGATCACCACTGGCAATATTCTTCTCTAACTCTTCCAACGATTTCCTCGCTGTTTGAATATCACCTTTATCTATTAATTCCAGTATAGATTTAATATCATTATTTACTTTCAAGTCTCGCGAAGGCTGCCCCATGTATGTTTCAATAATTGTTGAAGCATCCATTCCGTAGATATTCAATTCCTTATGCGTGTATTCCCCATCAATATATTCCAGTTTATACACAACATTGATATCATTTCCGTTTTCATCTTTTCTCGGTTCAACCGATGACATCACCAGCGGAGCATGTGTACTTACTATAAACTGAATCTTTGGAAATGTATCTTGCAATGCTTTCAGCACACGGACTTGCAAAGCCGGATGCAGATGTTCATCTATCTCATCAATGATAACAGTACCGTGTGTATGTTTGTAACACTGATCGCCAAACATAGATTTGTTGAGCAAAGCACAACGGAAAGCAATATCCATCACGATATTCACCAAACGACGGTAACCGTCGGAAAGTAATGCGGAATCTGATTCGCGTCCGTCAACAAACTTGAAATATACCTTGCCTTCATTATGACGTATATCCATATCATTGATGATATTGCACCCTGTAGGACCTAATGCATCGATAATGGCATTTCTTACGGAATTAATTTCCTCCTTACCTTTTTGAGCCTCTTTTAATACCAGCAGACGCTTTATCCAGCATTCAAGCAAACCCCTACAATCAGAACATCCATAATATCCGAAAGAAGGTTTTTGTACATATGTCTTAAATTTATTTTTCTCTAACTTGACAGTTGAATGAATATCTTCTGTGGTAAAACAGGCATATACAGGTAGAATATTAAATTGTTTAATACCCACACCTTTTACAAGAACATGAGACCAAAGTTTCATAGTAGACGCATAATCCCTTAAAGGTATTAAATCTGTTACTAAATTTCGAGAATTCTTTTTTGAATTCTTTTTTATTTTTAAGTCTTTATTTATATCTAATGAATGTGGAGACATGATTGAATTTGGGAATGTTATATCAATAAAATCCCATTCCCCTGGATGAAAAGCAATTTCTATAGGTTGTTCTGCTATACCTGTATTCCTAAAATCATTATTGTCTGCACTAATCCAAACTGTATTCTCATCACTATAACCAGAAAAAAAAGAATTCACCACGAAATTACAAGCATGCAATAATGATGTCTTACCAACAGAATTGTCTCCTATTAGCAAATTTACACCACGACGAAATTCTATACTTTTTTCTTCGTAGCATCGGAAGTTTTTTATTGTTATATCTCGCATAATATTTTAATTTTAGGTTTTATACTTCTATTTCTCCATTCATCAGCTTAGGAAGCAGGCGGTCACGGGCTTCGGTGAGAATATCTATTTGTCTTTTTAATATTTCTACCTTCTTTTGATTCCTATCACAAACTTCATAAAACTGTGTCGCAATTTTAGATGATGGTAATAATATAGAAATTTGTTCAAGCATTTGCTTTGTTAAAAATTTTATAGTTGAACCACTTGCTCCCATAAAAAGCTGTTGCATACTACTATTTACCGAATAAAACAAAAGAAATAAATTAATTGAATTAAATGGTGAGAACACATAAGTCCTTTGGTATGCTTCAAATTTTCCTCTATAAAGTTTAACATTAAAGTCTCCATTTCCTGCCAATATAACAGCATCACAATCAAATGAATAAGAAGAAGCTCTTATAGGTTCTTTAGCACAAGTAAAGAAAAGATATTCACCTCCTACATCTCCAAAATTTGCATCCTTTTTTCCGGTTAAAATATGTGATACCTCTTTTAAACACGTCTTCTCCCATCCTTCCGGCACCCCATCCACAATCTTAGTATTCTCATGCCCTGGAAAACGTAAATCAACAAACCATTCTTTATAAAGACGCTGTGCTGATTCTTCCAATAACTTAATCTGTTTTTGGTAGTTTTCTATTAAGGAATCATATCTGGAAAGGATTTCTGCAATACGTCTTTGAGTAATTATATTATCTTCAATCAGTATTTGCATTTTAGAAAAGGCAGATTTAGATACATTTTCTCTTCCTGAAGCCGTTCCCGAATCTAACATTTTGATATTTGGTAGAATATTCTTTACTGCATAATAAACATATTCATTATCAAAATTTTCATTAGGTATTATTGCATTCATCGCTTGATTAATAAAAAGGTCACAATGTGCCATTGTCATCTTTTTACCAATACTTCCAATAGTAACAACGCAAGTTGAACCTTTAGGAATCAAGCTTTTTATATACTTATTATATCCTTCTTCCGAATAATATTCTTCTGGATGATAAGTATATTTTTCTGTTTCAGAAATATCAGTTGCCTTAATAAAAGGGGTGTAATTACCATATAGTATAGGATTACTTCTTGGAGGAGTATTTCCTGTAATTATAATTCCTAATTCGCCTATTGTTACTATTTTTTTCATACCTTCCCCTCCTTTCTATTCTTCAAACTTACCACTTCCCAATATCCGCTCTTATTACTACCCACACGCACAATCATCCCAGCTTTCCTTAACTCACCCAAACGACGTTTGATAGTTGCTTCCGATACGCCCAATAACGCTCCATATTCAGCATAATTCAGTTTATTATTCTTTAGAATAGCCTGATACAAGCGTTCTGTTATCGGGTCAGATATATTATTTATCGGGTCAGATACAGGTTTTATCAGGTCAGCAGCCTGTGACTTCTTGTATGCTTCAATCTCTTTACTTATGTTCCGAATATGTTCATCGAACATAAATTCATAGAAAGGAAAAAGCGTTTCCTGTTCTCGTGCATCAATAAGCGACTGGATATATTCTGCCTTATCATCCTTGACTACTTTCGAAGGAATCAGACCGAATTCATATTGCAGATGATTCATCACCAGCCTTGACATGCGTCCGTTTCCGTCCACCCAAGGATGAATGGTAACAAACTGGTAATGAGCTTCAAAACTAAGCCTATATTTGGAGATTACATCGTCTGTATTCAGCAGTTCCTTTCGCTGACTGTTTATATATTGGCAAAACTCCTCCAATTTGGCAGGAACTTTCCGGAAATTCATATAGGAACTTCCTCCTACACCGGCTGTAACACCAAGCAAACGCAACTCTCCCTTCGATGAGTCAAAACTACCGCTTGCTGTGTTATATTCTCCACCCGTGTTTTTCATCACCAAAGCAGACAAGCCTTTTAACATATCGACAGAAAAATCAGCATGCACCTTGGCAAGCTTCATTGACTGTTCGTATGCCGCTTTCAAATCCAGATTCATCATCTGCTCCTGCAGGCTACGGCCTTTTGCCGTGATACCTTCATCGAAAAGCAACTGGTTCTCTATTTCAGTGACTGTGCTGCCCTCAATGGCTGTGGAATGGGTAATAAGGGAATACAGATAAAACTTGTTGTAGTCTATCTGCTCCGCAATACCCAATGCCTTATATTCATCCAGCAGGGAAAGCAGTGTTTCCGTCTTATTGTTCATGCTCATTTCAGCGTCTCCCAGTCGTTTAATATTTCCTTCATAAGCACATTTGCTTCTTCATGAAGTTTTGCCAGTTCCGCATGGATTTCATTCATACGTTCGTGAAAATCCACACCGTCGTCTTCTGCTTCCGGAACACCAACGTAGGCACCCGGTGTGAGCGAATAGTTCTTTTCCTCGATTTCGTCCAAAGTGGCAATCTTACAGAGCCCGGCAATGTCGTTATACTTGCCTTTACCGAATTTTCCGGTCAGCCATTCGTGTTCTTCTATAATCGTCAGAATTTCCTCAAGCACTTTGCAGAATTTATCTCCTGCCAGCCTCATGGATTTCAGTTCACGCTTTTTCAGCCTTTCTTCCGCCAACTTGACGCAACTCTTGGTTTGCTCTATCTGTCCATTCAAGTTCTTGGATAATTCATCATAATTGTTCCACGGACTGCTAAGCCATGCCAATGAACTGTTGAACTGATTGGCAGTCTCGTCATCAAGGAAAGACACAAATGAAAGTGCTTCTTCCGAAATAGAATTTACCGCCTCGCTTATATCATGATTATATTTTTCCAATAATGCCTGATATTTATCTGTTTCTCCACGGTAAAGATGGACGATTGCCTGCAAATTGAGCAGCTGCCATTCAGTCCATTCGTTCAGAGTGCGGTCAACAACTGTATAATATTTACGGGCATCTATAAAAAGCACCTTATCGCGGTTTTCTTCCCGTTTAGCCTTATCGAAAAACCACAGTGAACAAGGCAAAGACAATGTGTAGAAAAAGTTGTTCCCTACGCTGACCATTACATCCACATGTCCGGTCTTTACCAACTGCTCCCTGATGTCGCGGTCCTTGTTGGAACTGTCGGTAGCTGAACTTGCCATGACAAAGCCGGCACGTCCACGCTCATTAAGATAAGCGTAAAAATAATTAATCCAAAGATAATTGGCATTGCCCACCTCCTTTGTTTTGGCATTGACACCAGGCAGTCCGAAAGGAAGGCGTCCCGCACTGAAAGCCGACTCCGATTTTACCTTATCCACATTGAAAGGAGGATTAGCTATCACATAATCGCATTTGCCTGCGAGATTGAACGCATCATGATAGAACGAATTGGCTTCATCGCCAGACACAATACGTCCGTTAAGACCATGAACAGCCATATTCATCAAACAGAGCTGGGCGTTGTATTCCACTTTTTCCTGACCAAAGAATGTCATCTGCGTATTGGCGTTCATTCCTGCCGCATTTACGAAATCACCGGTCTGAACAAACATACCGCCCGAACCGCATGCAGGGTCGAGCATCACGCCTTGTTCCGGCTCCAGCACATTGACCAGCATTTTTACCAAAGACTTTGGAGTAAAGAAAACTCCATCGTCACTGGCTACAGCTTTCGCAAATTTTGAAAGAAAATATTCATATATTCGACCTATTATGTCGCCACCTATTTCATCAATTGTCTTATTATTGAAAATGCGCAGCAATTCACGGAGCAAATCATCGGCGAACATCGTATATGTCTTGGGCAATACACCTGTAAGCTGTTCGCTTTGCTCTTCCACCAATTGCATGGCGTTGTTTACGGCTTCACCCAATGAATTCACCGGCTGACCGTCCTTGTTTCTCAGTCCGGCAGAAGTGATATTGTCCGGCAAATTGACAAGAAAATCAAACTGAGCTTCCCGAGGAAGATAAAGTGCGCTTTTTGCTTCAAAATCGCTTGGCTCAACAGGCATTACTCTTCCTCCGCGCGAAGGACGATCTTTCAATATCTCTGCTTCCACCAATTTATATCTGCTATAAGCATAACGGAGAAACAGCAAAGCCAAAACCGGCATGCAATACTGGTTACTTGTCAGTTTGCTGCCTTGTCTCAACAGATCAGCCGATTCCCAAAGTTCTGCTTCAAGTTTTCGTATATTTATCATATATAATTTACTTTTTAATGCTGTTCCTTTTCCTTTCTCAATTCACTTAACACCTTACCATTATAACTGAAATATTTAGGACCTTGATATGCTCCCGATGTATTCTGCTTTTCTTCTGGCAAGAAATTAGCTGTAAATGCAGAGAGGCTATACAGACGGCCATCATACTCAATTTTATCATCACTGGCAATTCTGACAGGCATTCGAAGTGGATCAAAAACAATCGTATCCCCTACATTCAAGCCAATCATATGAAACTTAAACGGAGGCTTTTGGGTCTTGCGTTGTTTTTCTTTAGATTCAGCCTCTATCTTCTTATCTTCATCTTTACTTTTGCTGACAACAGGCTTCCCATCAACATACACATATAGCTCGGCGTCATCTAGCAAATCTGCAATATCACGCATAATATCCAAAGCGACAGATGGAGCTATATTGAAAAACTCACGATTCTGTCTTATACGCAAATCTGTCAGACGATCAATCTGTTTATGTATCTGTCTCTCAACTTTAGCATATTTGGTTGTTTTGAGAGTTGCATAAATCTCAAAAGGTAAAGGCACAGCAGTATTATCAAGTTCTTTACTTCTGACATCTACAGGACGTGAACTTTTACCAATCTTGACCCAATCTTCTCTAAAACTTGGGTTTGTCAATATATATACATAACCTGTTTCATTTTCCATAATTACTCGGTTCTTAATAAATCATCAACCTTTACATCCAAGCACTTAGCTATCTGAATCAACATTTCCACATTAGGCTGTGAAGTATTTGTCACCCATTTTGAAACAATTGCAGGATCTTTTCCTAACTGTTCAGAAAGCCATTTATTAGTTTTACCTTTTTCGGCAAGAATAACTTTTATACGATTCAAAAGTTTACGTTCCATAACTATTACATTACTGTCACAAATATACTATTATATTTAAACATATAATAAATTATTGATGGTATAATTCAAAAAAATGATAGAATTGACATTTTCTTGAATTATGATAAACTTTATATATTGCGTTAAGAGTGGAAAATGCCTTGACTTTACTACCGTATTCATATATACGTCTATTAAAGTAAAGTCAAATAAAGGGAAAAGAGAGAATAGTTTTATTTTTCCCTTTGTTCAGTAAAACAATATTTGCGAAACTCTCTTGCATTTAGTTGACATACTTGGCGAAAAACTCACGTATTATTTGTATCTTTGTAAGTAGATAGAAAACAGGTGAACTTCAGTTGGAAAATTTAGATTTTCCACGGTTTTAATTTTATGTTGAAGAATAAACGTAGGAACAGTAAATTCAGGCTCAAAAACAACCCGTTATGCTCTAAAAAATACTTTTCTACCGTTTAAAATATAAGTTTTTGATTATCAATTATATCTACATGTTGCATCGGAAAATCAAATTGTACAAACCAGTAATCGTAAAGTTGTTTTGCCATCGCCTCTAAATTCTGATTTAGCAGTCTCTTATATTATATATAAGAACAAAATTATCAGAATTATGAAAGAAAACATCATTCAGGCGATAGTTGCGGAAATGCAGCGTGACTTAGATTGCCGACAAATGGCACGGCTTAAAGCTGTGCTTACATCAGAACTGCATAATGTAGAAATCATTGAAAAGAGCGATTGCGCCACACAGCAAACGCAAGAGAATGAGCATCTTCTTAACTCCTTTATATCAGCCAAAAAGATAGAGGGATGTTCAGACAAAACTCTGGCTTACTACCGTAATACCATTGAACGATTGCTGGTTACATTTTCTTTGGCTATTTGTCACATCAGCACAACGGACATCCGCTCCTATCTATCCGATTATCAAGAAGAACATCAATCGAGCAAAGTAACCATCGACAATATGAGGCGCATCTTCTCCAGCTTCTTTGCATGGTTGGAAGATGAAGATTATATCGCCAAAAGCCCGGTCAGACGTATTCACAAAGTAAAGACTGATTCACTTGTAAAGGAGGTACTTTCTGACGAACAATTAGAGCAACTTCGTGATTGTTGCAACAACAAGAGAGACCTTGCTATTATAGACATTCTTGCATCCACAGGCATCCGTGTGGGTGAGTTAGTCAAACTGAACCGTGAGGACATAGATTTTCATGAGCGACAATGTGTGGTATTCGGCAAAGGCAACAAAGAGCGTGTAGTTTACTTCAACGCCCGTACAAAACTACATTTGCAACAATATCTTAATGAGCGAACAGATGATAATCCAGCTTTATTTGTTTCCCTCAATTCGCCACATTCACGACTGACTATCAGCGGTGTAGAAGTTAGAATCCGAAAGTTAGGCCAATCCCTTTCTATGCCCAAAGTTCATCCTCACAAGTTCCGTCGAACCCTTGCAACTATGGCTATCGACAAAGGTATGCCTATCGAACAGGTACAGCGATTACTTGGTCATGTACGCATTGACACAACACTGCACTATGCCATTGTGAATCAAAACAATGTAAAGTTGGCGCATAAGAAATATTTGGGATAACTGAACCACAAGAATCTGCCTAAAAATGTGTAACTTTGCATCTAAATTTGGATGCAAATGAGAAAATATAAATTGGGAGACATTGCCACTGTTGAAATCAGTGGAGTAGATAAGAAAATCAAAGACGGAGAAAAAGAGATTCGTCTTTGCAACTTTGTTGATGTATATTACAACTGGGCTATTACCACAGCTCAGCATGATAGTTTTATGCTTGCTACCGCCCGTCCTAATGAGATTTCTAAGTTCATTGTTGAAGAAAGGGCAAGTTGCATTAACCAAGGATAGTGAAACTCGTGATGACATAGGCATTCCTACTTATATTGCAGATGATTTTGATGATGCCATATTGGGCTATCATTGCGCTCTGGTTACTCCAAATAAGGATATTTTAGATGGACGTTATCTGAACGCTCTTCTGCATACAGACTATGCAAAGAAATATTTCGCTTACAATGCCTCTGGAAGCGGACAACGTTATGCGTTATCCGTAGAAGCACTCAATTCTTTTCCTGTTCCAATAATCCCATTGCATGAACAGAAACAAATTGGCGAAATATTCTCTGCATTAGATAAAAAGATTGAGCTTAATAAGCGGATAAATCAGAATTTACCGATGCCTGACCGTTCATCAAGAGTGGAAGAAGTTCGTCTCGCTGCTTAATCAAAGCGTTGATTTCTTCAATACATAGTTTGCGTTTCTCCCATAATGGAGATATGATACTTTCATATTTCTCAATCAAAATTGAATTAGGTAATACCATATTATACTCACAGAGGTTTTCTTGACTGATTTTTTTCTGAATAGAACCAGTTTCTATCTGCTTTGCAGGAATGCTCCTAAGCATTTGATAGGTAAACATTAAATATTGTTCGTTTTTGGGAAGAATTATATGTGCGTGATTGTTCACCCAATTCTTACCCCATATATATTGTACGATAGGGAATCCTTTTGAATCAGAAGTTGAACCATCTTCTGCCAACAGAATATAATCTCCATCAAAGATATATTCATTTACATAGTCCATAATACCTGTTGCACCATAGTACGGATAGTTGCCTTTTCTTTCCTCTCTATCTTTACTTGATAAAGGAATGCGTTTTGAATCAAAAAGATTGATAAAATCTTTTAGCTTGCAATTGTCCCATTCATTTGGTATCTTACGTTTCAACTTTTCATTCCAAACCATTTCACCACCGCTCGACTTGTATGGTTTGCCCTCCTCATTCGGAAAGTCAAATTGCACAAACCAGTAATCGTAAAGCTGTTTTGCCATCGCCTCTAAATTCTGATTTATCAGACGATTAAGCTCTATTTTGCGGTCAAGTTTTAAAAGAAAGGTTGAATTTTTCAAACAATTTTCATACAAGGCAGGAGCGTAGAATTCATAATTTATGACCTGAGTTGGAGATACATTTTTTATCGTTGATTGTCCTGCTATACGTTCCAAGTATGATGTGAATTCTTTAGCTTTTACTACAGTTAAAATGAACGGAACATCTTTGGCATCTTTAAGGTTTAGGAAACAGGCACTCTTTCCTAAACTTATTTTTTCTCCATTATATATGGCATATCTACCTAACGTGCCATTGATGGAGACCAAAATAGTTTTCCCTTTAACAATAAGCCTTTTTATTTTTTGATATTCCGTTTCTGTGATTCTTAATGTATTGTCCGTTATAACAATCTTACCAGTTTCTAAATTATTGCCATTTATAAAATAATACTCTCCACTTTCGTTATATTCTGGCGTTCCATGTATTCCATCACCATAGCTTTGAACGAATTCTCCTAATTTATATTTTTTCAATTCCATTACCGTTTTTGTTAAAGTCCTCACTCAAAAGTCTCTTCTTAATTGCTCCCCAAATTGGGGTGTATATACAATTGGTTATAACGCCGACTTTTGTAATCGCTCAGCAAGTTGCTGAGTAATTATAAATTCTCGTCATTTGTCGGAAATCTGCTATTTATCACCCAGCATATTCCTAACCTGTTTATCAAAGTCAGAATCAATCCGTTGGGTTTTATTGAAAATATCGTATTCACTTTCAGCCTTTGCCTTGGCTTGTACCGCTGAAATGCGACCTTTATCAGGCAATATCTGATATTTGCGGAAAGCCAGGAACTCGTTGACACTGGCAGCAAACTGCTCCATGTTAAATGTATTTTCACGTTCTATGAGGTCTTCAATATAATCAAAATATCCCGTTACTGCACGTTCCAACCGACGGATTTCATTTTCCTGCAAATAGTTCTTGGCTATTGACACATCCGATTTCAAGATGCGCCCACCAGGTGCATTCTTCCATGTAGTCAGTCCCATGTGTTCCTGAGTATGGTCTGCCTTAGAGTAGATGATTTCAGCAGCCGTCCGTCCTGTTATGGCATAATGGAAGCGGTTCTGTATCATGGCATAGAAATCATGTGTGGTAGGCGAGTTCTTGTCATAGTCCGTACTGCATTCAGCATATATATCGGTAATCTGTTGCCATATACGCCGTTCACTGGCACGGATAGAGCGTACTCTTTCAAGCAATTCACGGAAATAGTCTTTTCCGAATACCGCGGTTCCCTGTTTTAAGCGTTCATCGTCAAGCACAAATCCTTTTTTAATATACTCATTGAGAATCTTGGTAGCCCATTGACGGAATTTGGTTGCTTTGGGAGAAGAAACACGGTAGCCTACTGCAATAATCATATCAAGATTATAGAAATCTACCAACTCTTCAACCTCACCTCTTATACCTCGATTTACGACAGTTGCAATTTTTGCAACTGTCGTGTCTTGCTGTAGTTCTTCATCCTTGAAGATATTGGCTATGTGACGACTGATACCCGATTTGTCTATGCCGAAAAGCTCTGCCATAGCCTTTTGTGTACACCAAATGGTTTCGTCTTTTATTACCACCTGCACCTTACCATCCTCGTCGGGAAGACTATATAACAAAAACTGTATTTCGTTACTCATTGCTACCTATATTTGAGTTGAATTGCAAAGCATTCAACTGTTTCAATATTTCCTCTTCCAACCGATGGCTCTCCGCAAATTGCTCGGAGAGTGTTTGTTTATAATTTGCCATACGGTTGTTAAACTCTTCTTCCGTTATATCTACATAATCTATCTTGATGTCGAAATATTGTCCGGCAGAAAGAGAATAGCCTTTTTCCTTTATCTCATCGTAGGTAACAGCCACAGAAAAATCTTCCACTACCTCCTTGCGCTGGAATGTGCCGACAATCTTTTCTATCTCGTCATCGTTCAGACGCACCTTCTTCAGTCCGTTGGCATCTTTATATTCCTCGCCCAATTTACTGGCATCTATCAAGATTACTTTGTCAGCGGTTACAGACTTATCAAAGAACAACACACTGACATTCGTACCTGTATTAGCAAACACGTTGCTTGGCATGGAAACACAGCCGAATACCACTTTGTCATCTACTATCTTATGAAGAATCTTGTTCTCAATACCACTTTTAGCCGTGATAAAACCTGTCGGAATGACAATCGCACCCTTGCCTGTCTTTTTCAGCGAATTGATAACGTGCTGAATAAAACAGGTGTATATCGCCATTGACTCTTTCTTTTTGGCGGGTACATTTGGGACTCCTGCCCAAAAACGGGCTGGCATGGCGGCTATCTTCTCACGAGTGTCCGAGAAGTCCATCTTGAAAGGAGGATTGCTCACCACGAAATCAAACTGGCGCAACTGCTGCCCGTCATCGCTTTTATGATAAGGGCTTACAAGCGTGTCGCCTTGAATAGCATTATCAAGCGAAGACACAAGTCCGTTAAGCAGCAGATTAAGTTTCAACATTTTGTTGCTTCGCTGGGAAATATCTTGCGAAAAGATGGTACAGCGTTCTTCTCCTATTTGATGACTAAGTGCCATCAGAAGCGTACCTGTTCCTGCCGAAGGGTCATAACATTCCATGCTATGCAAATCTGCATTATCCCCCACTAACAGACGAGCCATAATCGTAGCTATGGCATGAGGCGTATAATACTCCGCATACTTACCACCTCCAGCGGTATTATAGTCCTTAATCAAATACTCAAAGATGCTGGAGAAGAAATCGTAATTCTGTGCAAACGCTTCTTCAAAGGAGAAATTCACGAGTTTATCCACCAGAGCACGGGCGAATGGCGCACGTTGTGCCGAATCGGTCACAAACGGTGTCAATGCCTCGAACAATGGAATCTTCATGTTGGCTGTGGTCTGTGTGGAAAATATATCCGCATTTTGTTCCGCTATATCTGTCATAGTGGAATCAAAGATAGTATCAAAATCCCCTTTTCCCTGTTGATTCCAAAGATTGGCTATCAGATGATAAGGTTCAAGCATCGGAACATCTGGAGAAATGGCACTCTGAATAAGCATACGTTCATCATCAGAAAGATTCTCGTATGCCGTTTCCCATTTTACATCCCCGGTCAGTTTCTTTGCTATTTCACTTTTCGCATTTTTCAGTTCATAACCAAATTTGTCATTCAGGAATTTATAGAGAAATACCTGAGTGATAATCTTATATTCGTTACCATCGTTTCCCATACCGTATGATTGGCAGGTAGCTTTAAGTCCATCGATGAGCCTTAATGTTTTTTCTTTAATATCTGACATAATCTTTATGCAATGCCGTAAGTGGCGTTATATTGGTTGATATACTGTTGTGAAATGCGTGTCTGAATAAATTTGTAATCCTCCATTTCGGGCTTTATTTGTGGGAAATGGAACAGACATCCATTGATAAGAGCCATCACCGTGCGTCCGAAATAAGCATCCTTTTTCAGAATGTCGTTACGGTCATACACTTTGGCATCCACATCCTCTTTTATAATATTGAGAATGGCAGCAATCTCTTCGTCAAGGAAAGAGAACATAGGCTTCTGTCCCTTATCTTCCCTCTGCTTATTCACTTCACGAATACGCTTGTGTACACGAGCAAATTTTTCATCGCCCTTGTACTTTTTCAACAAGA
>CDYT01027420.1_pt1 | contig 19857 bp, 19 predicted proteins | sample 557541 | NCBI WGS metagenome assembly CDYT01 (sample SAMEA3182060, study PRJEB8094) | gut metagenome | biome: human; feature: gut; material: Stool; isolation source: human stools | place: Canada | collected 2013-01-15
CTACAAGGGCGGGCATTTCGCCGCGTTCCCGCCGAAGCTGGCGGAAACCTGCATTTTGGCGGGCTGTCCCAAGGGCGGCATTGTGCTTGACCCGTTTTTCGGCAGCGGCACGACGGGGCTTGCGGCAAAAAGCCTTGACCGCCATTACATTGGCATTGAACTGAACTATGACTATTGCACCCTTGCAAGGGCGCGGATCGGAGGTGAAACGAATTGAGCAAAAAGCTGAAACCCCGCGATAAAATTACGCAGAAAATGAGCCGGGACGGGCTTATCGAGGTCAACGAAACCGCAGGCACCGCCGAGCTGGTCAGCGGGCGCGAGCAGGACGCGGATTTTTCCAAGAAGCCCGAACAGGCGGCGCAGGAAGCCGCGCAGCAGCTTCCGCACCCATCCGGCGGCGCGGCAGCTCGTCCCCATACCCCGGAGCTTTCCCCGAAGCGGGACGACGCCGCAGCCGAGCGTGTTTTGGAGCATATCGACGCTGCCCATACCCGCGCAGCATCCAAAAAGGCGATAAAGCGGGTGCAGCGGGAAGCGGCGGCAAAAACAAAGACCTCGCGCCTGCAATTCACCGAGGAAGAACGGGCGACGCCGGAGCTTCAAAAGGCGATCCGCAAATCGGAAAGAACTGCCGACCGCTTGGAGGAAGCGCGGGCGGCTATTCCGAAAAAGAAAGTCTTGACAAAAGAGCGCACCTTTGACGAAGCCGCAGGCAAGGGCAAAACCCGCCTGCGCTTTGAGGAAAAGGAAAAACCCATACCGGGCGGCAGGCAGCAGCATAACCCCCTCTCCCGCCCCGTGCAGGAGGTCGGCGTTTTCGTCCACAATAAGATACATTCCGTTGAAAAGGACAACTCCGGCGTGGAGGGAGCGCACAAGAGCGAGGAATTAGCCGAGCGCGGCATCCGGGCGGGGGCGCGGCAGGTGCGAAAGAGCCGCCGCAGCCGCAAGCTGAAACCATACCGGGCGGCGGCAAAAGCAGAAAAAGCCGCGTTCAAGGCAAACGCCGATTTTCAGTATCAAAAGGCGCTGCACGACAACCCGCAGCTTGCCGCGTCTAACCCCGTTTCCCGGTTTTGGCAGAAGCAGCAGATCAAACGGCAGTATGCAAAGGCGGTACGAACGGGCGGCGCAAAATCCGCAAGGAAAGCCGTAGAAAACACCCGCAAGGCAGCGCAGAAAACCGCCGAAGCGACGAAAAAGACCGCCGCCTTTGTAGGGCGGCATTGGAAGGTCTTTCTGATTGCCGGGTGTGCGCTGCTGCTGCTTATCATGCTGATGTCCGCAATTTCCTCCGGCTCTGCTCTTTTTTCGGGGCTTGTCAACGGCGTAATCGGAACCTCTTACACATCGGAGGACAGCGACCTTGTAGCGGTGGAAAACAATTATGCGGCAAAGGAAAACGATCTGCAAAGCAGGATAGACAATATCGAGCGCGATTATCCGGGCTATGACGAATACCGCTACGACCTTGCGTACATCGGGCATAACCCCCATGAATTAGCGTCCTACCTGACCGCCCTGTTGCAGAGCTATACCCCGCAGAGCGCACAGGCAGAGCTTGACCGCATTTTCAATCTGCAATACAAGCTGACCGTCACGGAAGAAATCGAGGTGCGCTACCGCACGGAACGGCGCACAGGCAGCTACACGGACGCGGAGGGCAACACCCATACCTATACCTACACCGTTGAAGTCCCCTATAACTATTACATTCTCAATGTAACGCTGACGAACAAATCCATATCCTCTTTTGTATCGGAGCTTCTAACGCCGGAGCAGCTTGAAATGTACCATGTCTATTTGCAAACAAGCGGCAACAAACCCCTCGTTTTTGGCGGCGGCTCTGCGGACACTTCCGCGTCCGAGGATTTAAGCGGCGTTACCTTTGTCAACGGCACCCGCCCCGGCAACACCGTCCTTGTGGATATAGCGAAATCGCAAGTCGGCAATGTAGGCGGTGCGCCTTACTGGAGCTGGTACGGCTTTAACAGTCGCGTGGCTTGGTGCGCCTGCTTTGTGTCATGGTGTTACGGACAGGCTGGACTTTCCGAGCCGCGCTTTGCGGGCTGCCAGTCGCAGGGCGTTCCGTGGTTTACCTCTCACGGACAATGGGGCGCGAGGGGTTATGAGAATATCGCTCCCGGCGATGCCATCTTTTTTGATTGGGATTTAGACGGCAGCGCAGACCATGTAGGTATCGTAATCGGCACAGACGGAAGCCGCGTTTACACCGTGGAGGGTAATTCCGGCGACGCCTGCAAAATCAGAAGCTATCTTCTTGATTACGCCTGTATCAAGGGCTATGGGCTGATGAATTGGAATTAAAATTTGAAAGGAGTTTTGAAAGTATGACAAACAGCAAAATTGACCGCATTGAAAAGGAAATGCAGAAAACACGGGAGAAAATCACCGAGTATCAGAACAGGCTGAAAGAGCTTGCGGCGCAGAAAACCGAAGCGGAAAATCTGCAAATCATCTCTCTTGTGCGCTCCATGCGCCTGACCCCCGCAGAGCTTACCGCCCTGCTTTCCGGCGAGCCGATCCCCGGCATTGCCGCCGCAGGGACAGACTACATGGAACAGGAGGAAATCGAAGATGAAGAATAAAGGCTTTTTCAAAACAGCCGCCGCCCTGCTTGCCGCCCTTGTCCTCTTGGGCGGCTTTTCTGTTACTGCCTATGCGGGCGGCGGTGAGGACATTCCCACCAACGACAGCGGCGTGATCGTAGAAACCGAGCCGCAGCCCCTTACGCCGGACGGTAATCTGTCGCTGATTGACGACATTGAGGGAGAAGCAGCTGAGGACAAGCAGTTTATCATTGTGCAGAGCAAAAACGGCAACTACTTTTACATCATCGTTGACCGCGCCGCCGAGGGCGAAAACACCGTACATTTTCTCAATCAGGTGGACGAAGCCGACCTGATGGCGCTCATGGAGGGCGACAGCGGCAAGGCGCAGGCTCCCGCCGTTTGCACCTGTAAGGACAAATGCAAGGCAGGCGCAGTCAATACCGCCTGCCCGGTATGCTCTGTCAATATGACCGAATGTGCAGGCAAGGAAGCCGTGCCGGAGCCGGACGATGCGCCGCCGGAGAAAGAAAAAAGCAATGCAGGCGGGCTTGTGATCTTCCTTGTCGTTACCCTGCTTGCCGGTGGCGGCGCGTTCTACTACTTTAAGATTATGAAGCCGAAGCAGGGTATCAAGGGCGACACCGACCTTGACGATTTCGATTTTGACGATTACGGCGAGGACGAGCCGGAAGCAGGCAGCGAGGAACAGGAGGACGAGGAATGAGGTTAGTCATTGCAGAGAAGCCGAGTGTGGCGGCGGCACTTGCCGCCGCCCTTGGCGTAAAGAACAAAAAGGACGGATATATGGAGGGCGGCGGCTACCTCATTTCATGGTGCGTGGGGCATTTGGTGGAGCTTGCGGAAGCCGCCGCCTATGGGGAGCAGTACAAAAAGTGGAGCTATGACAGCCTGCCGATCCTGCCGCAGCCGTGGCAATATACCGTATTCAAAGACAGGAAAAAGCAGTTCAAAATCCTAAAAGACCTCATGCGCCGCAGCGACGTTTCCGAGGTTGTCAACGCCTGCGATGCAGGGCGCGAGGGCGAGCTGATTTTCCGCCTTGTCTACCATGCGGCGGGGTGCGATAAGCCCTTTTCCCGCCTTTGGATTTCCTCTATGGAGAAAAGCGCAATCAAAAAGGGCTTTGCGGAGCTGAAACCCGGCGAAGCGTATGATGCGCTCTATGCGTCTGCGCTATGCCGCGCAAAAGCGGACTGGATCATCGGCATCAACGCCACCCGCCTTTTCTCCGTCCTTCACGGCAAAACCCTAAACGTGGGGCGCGTTCAGACGCCGACCTTAAAAATACTTGTAGACCGGGACGCGGCGATTACCTCTTTCAAGAAAGAAAAATACTATATCGTTCGTCTTGATGTGGGCGGCGCGGAAGCGGCAAGCGCAAGGATCTCCGACGCCGCAGATGCGGAAGCCCTCAAAACGGCTTGCGAAGCGTCGCAGGCCATTTGCATTTCGGTGAGGCGTGAGAGGAAAACCGAGCAGCCGCCCCGCTTGTTTGACCTTACAGGCTTGCAGCGGGAAGCCAACCGCATTTACGGTTACACCGCAAAGCAGACCCTTGACCTTGCACAAGCCCTTTACGAAAAGCAGCTGCTTACCTACCCGCGAACGGACAGCAATTATCTGACCGACGACATGGGCGATACGGCGGTGCATATCGCCGCGCTGCTTGTCGGCAAGCTGCCCTTTATGAAAGGCGCAGCGTTTACGCCGGACATAGCCCGGACGCTTGACAGCAAAAAGGTGTCCGACCACCATGCCATTATTCCGACAATGGAGCTTGCGAAAGCAGACCTTGCCGCGCTGCCGGAAAGCGAAAGAAATATCCTCACCCTTGCCGGGGCGCGTCTGCTGTTCGCCGCCGCCGAGCCGCACGTTTTTGATGCGGTAACGGCGGTGTTCTCCTGTGCCGATACCGAGTTTACGGCAAAGGGAAAGACGGTTCTTTGCGACGGGTGGAAAGAGCTTGAACGACGCTACCGGGCGACGCTGAAAGGAAAGCCCAACGCCGAGGGCGACGAGGAAAACGAGCTTATTTTAGATGCGCCGACCTTTGCCGAGGGACAGAGCTTTGACAGCCCAGCCGCAAGAGTTACGGCGCACGACACGCAGCCCCCGAAGCCGCACACGGAAGCAAGCCTGCTTTCGGCTATGGAACGCGCCGGAAGCGCGGACACCGACCCGGACGCAGAACGCCGGGGGCTTGGCACTCCCGCTACCCGCGCCGCCGTGATTGAAAAGCTGGTCAAATCCGGCTTTGTGCAGCGCAAGGGAAAACAGCTTATTCCAACCCAAAAGGGCAACAACCTTGTTTGCGTTCTGCCCGATACGCTGACCTCTCCGCAGCTTACCGCCGAATGGGAAAACGCTCTGACGCAGATTGCAAGGGGCGCAGCCGAGCCGGAGGACTTTATGCGGGACATTGAAGAAATGGCGCGGGAGCTGGTGAAAGCCTATCCGTTTCTTTCCGAAAATCAGAAAGACCTGTTCAAAGAGGAAAAGGCGGTGATCGGCAAATGCCCCCGCTGCGGCGGGAAGGTCTGCGAGGGCAGAAAAAACTACTACTGCGAAAAGAAGGACTGCGCCTTTGTCATGTGGAAAAACGACCGCTTTTTCGAGGAACGCAAAACCGCCTTTACCCCGAAAATCGCCGCCGCGCTGCTTGCGGGCGGCAGGGCGAAGGTCAAAAGGCTGTATTCCCCGAAAACGGGTAAAACCTATGACGGAAGCATTGTATTAGCCGATACGGGCGGGAAATACGTCAACTACCGTATCGAGCTTGCGAGGGACAAAGAACTTACGCAGCAAGCATAGGAAAGGGGTACCCTTTCCGTAAAATCCCCGTTCTGACGCTACGCGCAGAATGGGGATTTTGCTTGTACCCTCACAGGCTATCGCCTGTTGGGGCAGACCCTTGGGAAGTGTCCCAAACCCTCTGTAACGATGAAAGGAGGTGTAAGCCACGCAGAACAAGCCGAAAGCAGAGCTGACCGCCGCCCTGATGCTTCTTGATACCCGCAGTATGTCATTTGATATGCGGGAAATCGACAACCGCCGCTTTATGTTCTCCCCGCAGGCGGGAGAGCTGATTTTAGGCAGACAGTATAGGGGCGGGCAGTTATACAAAAGCCATGCCGAGGAACACTTTGACAGCGGGGCGAAAGCCCCTTTCGACAGCTTTATCCGGGGCTGGATCGGCACAGGCAGGGACTACCCGGACGGTGTTATCCACTTCGCCCCGAATATTGGTACAGACAATATCACCGCCTTTGACAATGCGTTTTCCACCCTGCAAATGTTCAGCGAAAACGGCGCGGCGGGAGATACCGTCGTGCGCGGCTTTGGGCGCAAGTGGGAGCAGCCGCTAAAAGACATCATCACACCAACAAAAGAAAGGAGCAAAACCGTGAGCGAACAGGAAAAGAACTATTCCAGCTATGATTTTGACAGGCTGGAAGTAGCGAAAAAGCTGGTAATTGAGCGAAGCATCTATTTTGAAAGTGAGAAAGCGGATATTTCCGCGCTGACCGGGCTTTCTCTTGCGGAGCTAACGCGGCTGCGGCAGGAGAGCGCGGCGGCGGAGCAGGCTGTATTTGACAGGCTGAAAACGGAGGCAGCCGCATGGGAGCAGCAGGCGGGCAACACCCGCTTTCTTGAAAAAGCCATCGAGTATGTGCAGACGCCGCCCGTCAAGCACACATCCAACAAATGGGAGAAAACAGATTATGAATGGCAGCTCCGCAGCAACGCAATCTATCAGATGCGCTATCATGTCTATGAAAACACCCGCTATGACAGACAGGCGCAAAAATCCGTGCCGTATTCATGGAGCCTGACATGGAGTGTCTACACCAACGGACCGAACCATGGACAAAACGTAAAAATCGCCGGACAGGAGCGCAAGACCTTTTCAGACAAGGCGGCAATGGAAAAATACCTTGCCGGACGCATCAAGGCATACGACCGCCTGTTTACCGAGACTATGCCGCCCGTTCCGAAAGAATACGCGGAGCCGTTCAAGGTGAATGGGCTGCTGCTTCCGGGTTATGCCATTGAGGGCGAGCCGCCGCAGCACACCGCGCCCCAACAGGCAGCGCAGCCGACGCGCCCTGACCCGGAAAAGGTGGAGATGGATGCCGCCGCGATGCAGGCAGAGCCCCTTACTGTCGAGCCGCCGCAGCCGCAGCCTGTTATCCCTATCAACATTACCGCAGAGAAGCCAGCCGAAAAGCTCAAGGAGATTACCGACCGTTTGGAGCAAGGTATTACGGAGCTGTTCGACAGCGAACGCTACAAGGAGTATTTGCGCGTCATGTCAAAGTTTCATAATTACAGCTTCAACAACACCCTCTTGATTGCTATGCAGAAGCCTGACGCTTCCCTTATCGCGGGCTTTACCGCTTGGAAAAACCAGTTTCAGCGCAATGTCAAAAAAGGCGAAAAAGGGATAAAAATTATCGCCCCGTCGCCGTTCAAAATCAAGCAGGAAACGGAGAAAATCGACCCGCAGACCCAAAAGCCCGTGATCGGCAAGGACGGAAAGCCCGTCACCGAGGAAAAGGAGATCACTATACCCGCCTACAAGGTGGTGTCCGTTTTTGACGTGTCCCAAACCGAGGGAAAGGAATTGCCGGATATTGCCGTGGACGCGCTGACGGGCGATGTGGAGCAGTACAGTGATTTTTTCGCAGCCCTTGAAAAGACCTCTCCCGTCCCCATTGGCTTTGAGAAAATTGAGGGCGGCGCACACGGCTATTATCACTTGGAGGACAAGCGCATCGCGCTTGACGAGGGTATGAGCGAGCTGCAAACGCTCAAAACCGCCATTCACGAAATCGCCCACGCAAAGCTGCACGATATTGACCTGAACGCTCCCAAAGACGAGCAGCAGCCCCGCGTAGACCGCCGCACCCGCGAGGTGGAAGCGGAAAGCGTCGCCTACACCGTTTGCCAGCATTACGGGCTTGATACGTCGGACTACTCTTTCGGCTATGTAGCCGGGTGGAGCAGCGGACGGGAGCTTGCGGAGCTGAAAAGCTCCCTTGAAACGATCCGCTCTGCCGCCGCAGACATCATCAACAGCATTGACGGACATATCGCAGAGCTGCAAAAGCAGCACGAAGCCGAGAAAGCCGCACCCGATCTTGCCGCCGTGCAGGAGCAACAGAGCGAAAAAGCCGACCCGCCCCTTACGGACTTGCAGAAAAAAGCCGCCGCAATCGCAGAGAAATACGAGGCACTTTCCACACAGGAGAAAATCGGAGTGATTGCGCAGGCGTTCGGCGGTACTTCGGGCAGGATTGAAACGTCGCCCTGTACGGGAAAATGGCGCGGCACAAGCGATATATCCATCCGCTTTGATAATGGCGCGTCCCTGTTTCTCGGCAACCGCCTTACGCCGAAAGCCAAGACCGCAGCGGTACAGCGGGAGCTTGTCAACGATACTCTGCTGCGGTACAACCCGGAGATCGTCAGCGCGACAAAGGAAGCCGCTCTCGCTTCCCTCATGGAGCGCGAAGCAAAGGACAATGCCCTTGCCGCGCAGAAGGGCTTGAAGCCCTACACCCTGCTCAATGTCGAGTTCAACGACGGTGCGGACGGTCAAAGCAGCGGATATATGGGCTGGTACTATGTGACACTGGCGGTGGACGGAAATATCTGCTCCCATATTGAAACCGGGCTGAATTACGACATCGCGGATGGCAAGGTGAGTGCAGAACCCACACGGGAGAAGTATTTTGCGGCGGGCGCGTTGAAAGATAGTGAAGTGGACTATGTTTTCAACAACGTCGGCTTTTCCTCTGCTTCCGGGCTGTATGCGCTACCCGTCAGCGATGCCGTTTTGCAACGTGCCGAAAAGACGCTTGCGGAGCGCACACAGGCGCAGGAGCCGGACAGGGACAGCTTTTCCATTTACCAACTCAAACGCGGCGACGAAACGCGGGATTTGCGCTTTGAGCCTTACGACCGTCTGACCGCAGCGGGACACACGGTTGATCCGGCGAACTATGACCTGATCTATTCCGCGCCCCTTGCACCGGGTACGAGCCTTGAAGCTATTTTTACCCGCTTTAATATCGACCACCCGAAAGACTTTAAGGGACACAGCCTTTCCGTTTCCGATGTGGTGGTGCTGCATCAGAACGGGCAGGACACGGCGCATTACGTTGACAGCATCGGCTATCGACAGACGCCGGAGTTTTTGCAGCCGCAGAATTATCTAAAGCACGTTGAGGATATTGTGGAGCAGAACGACAACAATTTTGACGGTATCATCAACAACACGCCGCAGACGCCCACCGTCGGGGAATTGGAGCAGAAAGCAAAGGCGGGTGAGCCAATTTCCCTGATCGACCTTGCGAACGCCATCCATGCCGATAAGGAGCGCGGCAAAGAGGAAAAGCCCTCGATCCGGGCGCAGCTTCGGGCGGCAAAGGAGCAGACCGCCCAGAGAAAGGCACAAAGGAGCAAAACGCAGGATTTGGAAAGGATCTGATTGTATGCAGAAATTTGAAAACGTGGATATACTGGCTTGCCTTGATGCGGTGATGAAGCAGAACACTGGCTTTTACCAAAGCGATTTTGAGATTGACAAGAAGATCATTCACGAGGCTGCTGCAAGCCCCGACTGTGAGGACAGGACGCTTTTGTGGCTTTCCCGTCCGTCCGGGACGCATTGCTTCCGGGAGCGCGACATTTTCTTGAAAGACACCCGCCCATACAACACATGGAAGTTCCACGGGGAGCAGACACGCGACCGCATCCTTGCCTATGCCGTGGAGCTGACAGGCAGGGAGCGCGGCAAAATCCGGGGAAACCTCTATGAGCTGGACTATGCAGCCCATTTCCGGCACGTTCGGGAGCAGGCGCTTCCCGCAGACACCGTAACGCTTTTCTATGAGCGCGGCGAGCGCAGCCAGCCGACAGGCAAATACTTTAGCGGTTCACCCGATCCGCAGTATGGCGCGTTTCTTCGCTTTGAGGTGCAGCCAAACGCCCCCGAAGCCCTGCGCGATCTTCTGCAAGAAGAACGGCGCAGCCGGGACAAGCTAACGCCGGGGGACTTCAAGGCGCATATCATCGCCCTGCACGACGGATTGATTGAAGCCGAAGCGCGGCGCATTGTTGCCGAAATGAAACGTCAGTACAGCCCCAACAGCCCGAACAAAACCCACTACATGACAGAGCTTGCCCCGGCGTTTATGATGCTTGCATCGAGCCGGGACGTTGACCGCCTTTTCTCGCTGCTTCCCTACAAGACGCTGACCTTTTCCAAAATCGAGGGCAGGCACGGCATCTATGCGCTGATCGACAAGAACGAAAACCGCGACCGGGATATTCGCAAGCCCAGCCCCTCTATCCGGGCGCAGCTTGCCGCCGACAAGAAGAAAGCCGCTCCGAAGCGGGCGGCGAAAACAAAACATCACGAAATGGAGGTATGAGAATGAACCGATTTACCGTTGAGGAAACAAATCTTATCAGCATCTACATCGCCGATACGCGCAGGGAGCTTATCGGGGAAATGACGGGTGCGCTGCCCTATATGGACGGCGAAATGCGCGAGCTTGCCTTGCGTACCCTTGCGAAGCTCCGCACCATGAGCGACGCCGACTTTGCCGCTCTCGCCGTATCTGCCGCCGACGAAGTATGAGCGAGCTGAAACGGCTGACGCCGCAGCAGAGCCGCAAAGCGAACGCCCTTATCAAGAAAACCTGCTGCAACTGTATGGGCGGGAACTGCATTTTGCTGGACGATGGAGACGAGTGCGTTTGTCCGCAGCTCATTTCCTATTCGCTTCTTTGCAGGTGGTTTCAAAACGCCGTACTTCCCGCCGACAAGCTGCTTTACGCGGAGCTTTACCAAGCCGAGGACAGGCGGCGGTGCGCCGAGTGCGGCGCGGCGTTTGCGTCCACCTCAAACAGTGTCAAATACTGCCCGGATTGCCGCAAGCGGATCACCCGCAGGCAAGCCGCCGAGCGGATGCGGAAACGACGCGCCCGCGTTACGCAGTAGGCGCGAAAAAGCCCTTGCGCCATGCCGCTTTTCAGACGCGATTTGAGCATGACAAGGGATTTATGCCTAAACCCGCAAAAACAGTGTTCTACTGCGTAACAGACCCTTAAAGCAGCACCCACGAAAAGACGGGGCGCGGTGGCCATCATCGGCTGCCGCGCCCCATTCTCTTTTTTTGCTTATTCCTCGCCGATTTCTGCTACGCCGACCCTGCCGACGTTTATAAGCCGATATATCGTCAGTGGGATATACCATGCCGCGACCGCAAGCCGCCATATCAGAATGACACCGCCAATCAAGCCGCCCACAATGAAGTTGAGCGCAACGACGCCCACCGTGCCGGAAAGGTCGAAGCCGCGTGGGATAAGCCATACGAACATACGGCGTATGCCAAAGGGGATGCCGCAGCACAGCCACACATAAAAGTAGTTCGTTGCCCCGTCCTTTGTGAATACCAGTGTAGCCCAATAAAACAGCACTCCGGCAATCAGAACGGTCAAAACCGTTTTCTTAAAAAAGTCCTTCCAAATCTCACCTCGCGTCATAACCTCACCTCTGTTTCGTAAAAATATGGATAGCGTTCAGCAGTCCTACATTGGGATAGTTTCATCATACCATGCTTTTTCGGGGATTTCCACACAATCCGCATTTATCCGCGCACATTTTCCTTACCCCGCTCCGGCTCACTTTCGCGCCGCAAAATACTGTCGATGTTCCGCTTGATAACATCGTATTCCTTGACCTGCTTTTTCAGCCTGCCATAGTCGGCGCACAGCGTTTCTTTCTGTTCTTGGAGCTTTGCATATTCCGCTTGCAGCGCGGCGACATTGGGGAGCTTGCCGCCAACCAACGCGGGCTTGACCGCTTTTGCGGCGGCTTCAAAGAGAATTAAGCTGCTTTCGTGGGCGGCGCGGTATGCCGCCTTATCCTTTGCTCTGCGGTATGCGTCATACACGGGCTTTGTCTTTTGATACGTCGTAACATTCTTGATTAAGACCGCCATATCCGCAAGCCGCCGTTCGACGCCCTTTAATGAGCCTGCCGCCTGTTCGCTTGCCGCGTTCACCTCCGCGATTTTTGCGGAAAGCTCTGCATAGCTGTCAATCCTGTTTTCCGTGAGGAAGTTCAGCGTCCTCGCCGCCTGTTTGAGATTGTGGATTTTCGCCCAATGCTCATAGCCCCGGCTTTCCTGCGCCTTGATGCTGTTCTGAATGTCGATAACAAGGGAGATACCGCCGCGCTCCTGCTTCGGGGCTTTGGCGGCGCGGGTGCGCCTGCCCTTGATGCGCTCCGTTATGGCTTCCTCTGTATAATCCGCGCCGAGCGTTTTCAGACGGGTAAAACGTTCCTGCCCCGGTGCGCGGCAAGATATGTATTTACCGGGCTTTATCTCATAGCCCGCAGCTTGCAGCAGCCGCAGAAAAGCGGCAAAGTCTGACGCTTGCGGGATAAGCGCGTCAACGGCAATTTTCAGCTTGCCTTTCCAGCTTGTACCCGTCTTTTCCGCTTGGTACTCCGCATAGCTCTTTCCCTTGCTGCCCCTGCCGGGGACAACGACGGACAAGCCGTTTTCCCGGCACAGCCTGTCGCTGATGTTGCGTATGCCGTAATAGCTCCGCTTGTTGGAATTGTATTTGCGGTGGTCTATGAAATTGACCGCACAAAAAATCACATGGTTATGGATATGCCCCTTGTCTATGTGGGTAGTCAACACATATTCGTATTGCCCCTTTGTTACCGCGTCGGCAAGCTGACGACCTATCTCATGCGCCTTTTCATAGCTGACTTCCCCCGGCTCAAAGGATTGCATGAGGTGGTGGGCTAAATTGTTGCCTTTCTCCAGCGCTTGCGACAGGGTATATGCAAACTCAATATCTGCCGTTTCAAAGGAGCAGCCGAACGAGGACACAAGCATTTTTTCTTCTGTCTTGGCGGGATTTTGGATATAGGCGAGGGCTTTGCTCAACGTGCTTTTAATAGGTTTAATCTTTGTAACCGCCATATCTCATTCAGCACCTCCTTTATCTCGTCTATATCCTCTTGATAGACGCTGCCCGTACTGTTCACGCGCCGCGCGATCTGATTGACGTTGACCCCGATCTTCTGTATCTCGGCGGTCATTGCCTTTATGTCGCTATGGTCTATCTGAATGATATATCCGTCGATTGCGATTTTCCGCAGATACGCCGCCATGTTCCGTGTTGGTATCAGCTTCATTTTTTCAAGGATCAAATCGCGCTCGGCTTCTGTCACGCGAAACTTTAGCTGCACCGTCCTTTTCCGTCCGTCCATGCTCTAACGCTCCTTTCCGCTTTTAGAGGGTTTGGGACACTTCCCAGCAAGCAATTTTCGACCGATGCGCCGCAGCGCGGGAGGTCGAAAATACGGAAGTGGGTACCCGCTTCCTATGCTTGCTATTCTTCTGTTTGCTTTCTTCCACGCTAAAAACGAGGAAATGCCAAAACCTAACGCAGAAAAGAAAAAACACCGCAATTTGCGGCGTTCCCAATGGTTGTATGCACGAAAAAACGGGGGATTTTATTCCCCCGCAGTTTCATTTTTGACTTCCTGTATTGCTTTTGCTGTGGCGGTGATAACCGTCAAATCCTTGTTGTCCATGCTGTCAAGCAATGTTTCAAGCTGCCGCCGTTGTGTGGACTTATCTGTTTCCTTGTTTGGGAAAAAGAATTGGTCTACTGAAACATCTAAAAGCGTAACAAGCTCATAAAAGATTTGCAGGCTTGGGTGCTGTCCGCTATTCTCAATGGACGCGATATAGCGGGGAGCGATGTTCATCTTATCCGCTAACTGATTGCGTGATATGCCCTTTGCCTTTCTTGCTGCTTTTATGGCTTGACCGAAAGCCTTAAAATCAAATCTTGCGACTTCTCTTTTCATCTCATTTCACCCTACTACATTTTACTGTTCACCTTTCGATTTCGATATGAGTACACATATCATAGACCTGACCGAAATAAAGCATATAATTCACAGATGGTCACTTGATTTTTGTTCGGCTGTCCGTATATAATTATACTTGTAGAATTATGTGAAAGGGTGTATGAAACATGGAATATATGTCTTGTCCGCAAGCGGCAAAGAAATGGAGCATATCAGAGCGGCGCGTACAGAAGCTATGCGAGGAAAACCGCATACCCGGCGTTTCAAAAATCGGCTATATGTGGCTCATTCCAATAGATGCGGAAAAGCCAGCCGACGGGCGAATAACAGATGAGAGAAGAAAGAAGCGGTGAAAAGCATCATATCACCGCTACACTTTCGATATTCAACAAAAACCTTACATCAACTGTAAGTGGCGTATTTGCCTATTCCGCTGTAAAATTTTAATGAGCAGACAAGCATCAAACGAAATAGCGAGGTGTTGAGTTGATATGAATTGCAAAGAAAAACTTTTAGAAGTTCGTGATTTACACAAGGTCTATACCAAAGAAGGTGTCCCTACAAAAGCCCTCAATGGAATTACCTTTAACGTTCTGAATGGTGAATACTTGGGCATTATGGGAGCAAGCGGCTCCGGGAAAACCACATTGCTGAACTGCATTGCTACGGTTATTAAACCAACCGCTGGACAAATCCTGCTTTCCGGCGCAAATATAAGCTCTTTTGACGGGGGCAAGCTGGCTGAATACCGTGGTAATAAAATAGGCTATCTCTTTCAGGACTTTGCATTGCTTGACAATCTGACAGGCAGGGAAAATATCCTGCTGCCGCTCTCTATTCATAACATGGATATTTCAACGGCAGAAAAGAGATTGACTGACATTGCAGGATTTCTCGGAATTACGGATGTGCTTTCCAAATTTCCGACGCAAATGTCCGGTGGTCAAAAGCAGCGTGTCGCCGCTGCCCGCAGTCTGATTTCTAACCCCGATATTATTTTGGCCGACGAGCCGACCGGGGCATTAGACACGAAGGCTGCGCGGCTTCTTATGGAAAAGCTGCTGGAAATCAATCAAAAGCATGGTCGTACAATTTTGATGGTGACGCATGATCCGAATGCGGCAAGTTTCTGTTCCAGAATTTTGTTCATTCAGGACGGTGTGATTTTCCATGAACTGCGTCGGAAAATCCCTGCTGAAACGCGGGAAGAATTTTATGCGCGCATTTTACAGGTTATGGCGCAACTGGGAGGAGGAAGTGCAAATGTTCTTTAGCATCGCTTGGCGAAATGCGAAACGAAGCCGCAGCGAAAATCTAATATACTTTCTCACTATGGTAACAGCCATAGCCACGTTTTATATTGTGCTTTCTCTTGGAGAGCAGGACGTGATGCGTTTTTTGAGTGAACTTGAAAGCGACGCTGTGGATCGCCTTTTGACAAAACTGTTGCCGACAGTGTACCTCTGTGCGCTGCTGTTCGTTTTTTCTCTGGTGATCTTTGCAAATAAGTACCAGCTTGAATGTCGAAGCCGAGAATTAGGTCTTTATCTTCTGTTTGGAATGACAAAGCCTCGCCTGTTTATTCAAATCATGGCAGAGGGGCTTATCAGCTCTCTTTTGGCTCTTTTAGGCGGTCTTATCTGTGGCGGCTTTTTGTCAGAGATAAGCAGTCTTGCTACGGCACGACTTGTGGGCTACGGTATTATTGCACATCAATCAAGTTTTTCCATTCGTGCTGTTATTTTGACGACGCTCGGATTTTTGATTATCCAGTCTGTCGCGCTGTTTGTCCTATGCGGAAAACTTTTTAACAAAGAAATTCAGCAAATGCTTTACGGTGAAATGGAGAAAAAGCAGCGAGCTGGGAGTAAGAGCGGTAATTGGCTTTCCCTCGTTCTTGGTGCTGTGTTTTTAATCTTCGCATACTGGATTGTATTAAAACATTTTATGACCGCTGGCAACGCACTGATAATCGTATCGGTTGTGTTTGGAATTGTCGGAACGGTATTATCTATCCGTGGTCTTGCAAGACTGTTGAGCGCAGCAGCGGCATCCATAAAGCGCAAAGCCACATCCGGACTGTATATCTTTACCCTGCGCCAACTTTATGAAAATGTCGTCCATAAATACATTTCCGTCAGCGTTGCGTCTATTCTGATTATGCTCACAATCATGCTCATTACAGACGGATCCGTTAGCATTATGTCATATGGAAAACAAATAACGAGAGGATCTTCCGTCTATGATTTTACAGTTATGGGCGATGAGCGGCTGGTTGACGAATATCTTTCAAATGAAAAAATGAACTCTTATGTTACCGCCTTGAATCGCATGGAAACAGGGACAATGAAACACCCCGTTTCGGGAGAAATGAAATCTCTTGTAGACTGGTCCGGACTGCGAGAACAGGTAGTTTTGAATTTGCCCCCGGATGTGCAAGACCCTGTTGTGCAAGGAGCAGTTAGCTATGAATTTGGCTCACACCAACCGGCAGCACTTATCCTTTTGGGGTTCATTGACACAATAGGAGCTGCCCCGCATCTTCTGCCAGTATCATCATACAACAGGCTTTTAGAAGCAGCAGGGGAAGAACCGGCAACGATCCGTAATGATGAAGCGATCTTTTACCTTAACCCGGATTTTACAGGAAATACACAAGATGAAATGTTCTCTATATTAGAACGGATTGCAATGGATGCACAGACGAGAGGGAAAACCTTACTTTCCATTGATGGACAGCCGATTGTTCTTGGTTCGTCCGTACCAATGAAAGGACTAACAGCAGATGAAAACATAAAAATCGTAACTGCATTGATTGTTTCCGACGAAGTTTATTACAAGTATGTAGCCCCGGACACCGTTACAGTCTATTATAGCTTCTGTATTCCGAGAGAAACCGTTGAGAAAAACGGTCTGTTGCAGTCTATTATGCAAGCCGAAAAGCTGTTAAAGCCCTCCGGATTGTATTATGAAAGCTATCTTGACAATTTCGGGCGGCAGTTATTCTATGTGATTTCCGGCAGTTATACCACCCTATACATGGGATTTATGCTGCTGATTATCGCTTGTGCTGTACTTGCTCTGCAATTTTTGACACAAATGAGAGCAACAAGGGCAAGATATGCAACGCTCTCAATTCTTGGCGCACGACGCGAACAAATGAAACGCTCTATCAACCAACAGGTGCTATGGTATTTCCTTCTCCCCATGCTGCTGGCGTGTTTGAGTGGGGCGGTTGGAGTTTATGCAATGCAACATTATCTGCATAATGCCGGAGTGCAAAAGTTGCAACAGTCCTTACCATTGCTGCTTGTTATGGGTAGTATCGTTGTGCTTGTGTTTGTGATCTACGGGGTTGCCACGGCTCGGACGGCAAACCGTGAGATTAGTAAATTGAATTGGAAACCAAACTCTTGACAGACTTTCGATAGAAAGAGGAGGTGATCATGTTGGCGCGGATTGTCGTAATTGAAGATGATGTATATATGCGGGAAGAACTGATTGATATGCTAAAAAAAGCAGGGTATGATGCCGTTCCTTTGCCTGCTTTTGAAAACGCTGTATCACAGTTAGCAGAGCTGTCCCCGGATTTAATTCTGCTCGACATCAATCTCCCCTTTCGTTCCGGCTTTGAGATATGTAAAGAGATAAAGGCAAAGCACCTTGGGGCAGTTTTGATTTTAACGGCAAGAGATAAATTACAGGACGAACTTCATGCCTTGGGATTGGGGGCAGACGACTACTTAACAAAGCCATGTAATATGGAACGTCTACTTGCCCGTACAAAAAATCTTCTGCGCCGCCGAGAGGAGCAGGTGCAGCAAGGATTACTCGACGGGGGCGGCTTCCTGCTTGATCCAAATACTTTTACGATATATGCAGGAAAAACCTCTTATGTTCTGCCGCAGAATGAGGGAAAAATCCTTCTTGCTCTTTTGAAAAACAGCCCGAACCTTGTTTCAAAGAACGAGCTGTTCCATACGCTTTGGGGGACGGCAGAGTATATAGATGAAAATGCCCTGCAAGTCAACTTTACCCGTCTGCGGAAAACGCTGCGTGAAATTGGGCTTGAGGAACGCATTGAAACGGTACGCGGACAAGGCTACCGTCTGAAAGAACAGGTGGTCTTATGAGAAAATTGCGTGCTCTCTTGACTTATATATCGTCTAATCGAATTTGGTTGGTTACCCTTGCGTGCTTGGAGTTGTTCTTTGTGTTTCTTGCATGGTTTGCTTACCCGGAGAATTTTTTGAGCCTTGTGGGACTGATGATATTTGTATCTCTTGCCGCCTTGATCCTCCCGCTGGTAATCTCAATCTACAAACGCAAGAAAATAGACATCGCCTTTCGATGTTTCCTGTTAGAGCCGGACGACAGAAACGAATACCTGTTATGTGAAAGTGTCCCCGCGTCAATGCGTCCATATCTCCGAGAACTGGGGCAACATTTAAGAACGCAGCAGGAATACGGAAAAGAGCAAAAGCTGAAAATTGCGGATTACGAAAACTACATCGAAAAATGGGCACATGAAATAAAGAAACCGTTATCCCTTATGACGCTGCTTTTGGATAACCGTAAGGGTGAGATGTCGCCTTTGGTGCATACCCGTATGTTATATGTGCGCGACTATGCGCGGCAGAGTGTAGAACAGATTTTATACTTTTCCCGCCTTGGAGCAGTTCATAAAGATTACTGTTTTGAGCAGCTTTCTGTTTTGGAAACTTGCCGGGAGGCGGTTGAGGATAATTTTTCCTTACTTGAAGAAGCCGGATTTTCTGTCGTGTATACCGGGGACGACCGCAATGCTGTATCTGATAAAAAAGGATTTATGTTCATTTTAGGTCAGATTATCAGCAACAGCGTAAAATATGCCGGAAAGAACCCCGCGCCCACGATACAATTCTCGGTGGCGGATCATGCAGATAGTGGAGAAATCATTTTATCTATCAGCGATAACGGAACTGGCATACCCGTGTCCGATCTCCCGTTTGTCTTTGATAAGGGCTTTACCGGGGACACAGGCAGCTATTTAAGCCGTTCTACGGGAATGGGGCTGTACCTTGTTCGTCAAATGGCGAATGACTTGACCCTAAAAGTAAGTATTTTTTCAAACGCCAACGGCGGAACAACCGTAACACTGATGTTTCCTAAAGTGGAGCAACCCTTGAGGAGGTGAGCATATGCAGCCGCAGAAAAAGAAATCTCATACTGTGGTATTGCTGATTGGCTGGCTAATTATTTTAGGCTCATACCTGTTAATACGATTAGCGTTTATTCTTTTTGGACTTCATTTGAGATCCGAAGCGTTGGGAGTTTGCCTTGCCGTAATACCGTACCTTTTAGCCGCGCTGTATTTTGGAAAATACGGCAAATCACAAAAGGCTTGGTTTTACTCGTTGGGCATTCTATTCCCGTCCATTGTTGAGAAAATAGCATTGTATTCTATCGGTGCGTTTCTTTACGGGATAATTCCTGCAAATATCGCAGGAGTTATGGAAGCTGTCGCAACCGGGGATGTATTTGTAAATCTCTTTACACAGCCGTCCGCACGTTATGTAATCAATATTTTGTTTTTCAATTGGACGTACATAGTATGTGGCATTGCGGTTTCTGTTCTTTGCGTTCTTATTTTCACGAAGGTGCAAAAGAACACAGAAAATAGCAAATAGAATTGTGGAGGTGGGATATGTTTGATGGTCTATATGCAGTAGTGATGTCCGGGTCGCTCATAGGGATATTTCTTCAAGTTGTCCCCATTACCTTTTTGGTAGGACTTGTTTACGCAATCTATCGACTTGTGAAAATCAGAAAGCGCGAACTGTCTGTTTCGTGGGGAGCAGAGATTATGCGTTGGCTTTTTGTTTGCTACTTAACAGGACTGATCAATCTTGTTCTTGTTCCGAGAAATTTTTGGACGTATATTTGGTTTTATCTGTATAACGGTTATAGCGGTGGTGAACTCGACCCCCTATTTTCCGGCAATTTCAACCTTGTTCCCACATTTTTGAAAGCTCAAACAGGCGAATTTACGATTGGGCGTTGGGTAAGAACAATGCTTGAGGGAAATCTTATCATCTTCTTGCCAATGGGGTTCTTCTTGCCTTTTGTTTCAAAGACCATAAACACACGGAACATTTTTGCTTTTGCTGTCATAACACCGATTGCGATTGAATTACTACAGCCTGTCATTGGGCGCAGTTTTGATGTTGATGATGTAATGATGAACTTTGCAGGAATCATCATTGGCTATTTTATAACTCTTGGAATTAAGGCAACAGCAGCAAAGCGTTAAAACGTTAATTCCATACGCTGCTTCAAACATCTGCCGCACGACGGCAAAAGAAAAAAA
>CDYT01014065.1_pt1 | contig 19308 bp, 22 predicted proteins | sample 557541 | NCBI WGS metagenome assembly CDYT01 (sample SAMEA3182060, study PRJEB8094) | gut metagenome | biome: human; feature: gut; material: Stool; isolation source: human stools | place: Canada | collected 2013-01-15
ACGCCCACGGCGGTGCAGTCCTCCGGCACCGCGCTGAGGACCACGGCGCCCGCGGCGATGCGGGCGTTGTCCCCCACGGTGAAGGGGCCCAGCACCTTGGCCCCTGACCCCACCAGCACGTTGTTGCCCAGGGTGGGGTGGCGCTTGCCCTTGTCCTTGCCGGTGCCCCCCAGGGTCACCCCCTGGTAGAGCAGGCAGTCGTCCCCGATCTCCGCCGTCTCGCCGATGACGATGCCCATGCCGTGGTCGATGACCAGCCGGCGGCCGATCTGCGCGCCGGGGTGGATCTCGATGCCGGTCCAGAACCGGCTCCACTGGGAAACGCACCGGGCCAGGAAGAACCGGCGGTGCCGATACAGCCAGTGGGCCAGGCGGTGGTACAGCACGGCGTGGACGCCGGGGTAGAGGAGAAAGATCTCCAGCTTGCTGCGGGCCGCGGGGTCGCGGCGCTGGTAGGCGGCCAGCAGGCCGCCCAGACGGGTCACTCGTTTTGCCATATTGAATTACTCCTTGTGGGGCTCGGGAGACAATGAAAAGCGCCTCCCGTACCAAAGTACGAGAGGCGACGGATCGCGGTTCCACTCTCTTTTATCACTCAAGGAGGCCCGTTGACGCTGGCCGGGCGGAGGGCTTCTGCATCCCCCGCGCTCCCGGGCGCACGTTCACAGCCTCCGCCGCAGGCGCGCTTGCAGCCGGTGACGCGCCCTCTCTGTCCGTTGGAAGTGCTGTTACTCTTCCCGATCATCGCGCTATTGACTTACGCCTTGTATCTTAACAGGATTTGGGCGGGGTGTCAAGACGGAACTTGCGGCGGGAGCGCCTCCCTCCCCTGGAAAAATCTGAACGGAGGCTGAACGGCCCGCCGCCTTGACAGGAACGCGGTCCATCCGTATCATGATAGCATATGCGCGATCTGCGGAAAGGAATCAGCCGCCGGCTCTATGGACGACTCTGACAGCGACAACGGAAACCCGGCCAACGTTATCACGTGCCATTTGAGACATGGTCTGCCGCCCAAGCGGGCGGGAGGCTGTGTCTTTTTGCGCTTCCGGGGCCGTCCGCGGCGGTGACCCCTCCCTGATCCCCACATTTCATGTTTCAAAAGGAGAGAATATTCTTGGACAGTATCCCCCAACAGCTGCTTTTGCAGGTCATCCTGATCCTCATCAACGCCTTTTTCGCCATGACGGAGATCGCCGTCATCTCCCTGAACCCCGGCAAGCTCCGGATGCTGGCGGAGGAGGGCGACAAGACCGCCCCCCGGCTCCTGAAGCTGGTGGAGGAGCCCTCCGGCTTCCTCTCCACCATCCAGATCGCCATCACCCTGGCGGGGTTCCTGTCCAGCGCCTTCGCGGCGGACAACTTCGCCGGGTATCTGGTGGACTGGGTCTATGGGGACCTGGGGTTCCAGGCCCTGTCCCGGGGCACCCTGAACACCCTGTCGGTCATCGCCATCACCCTGGTGCTGTCCTACTTCACCCTGGTGCTGGGAGAGCTGACGCCCAAGCGGATCGCCATGCAGAAGCCCCTGCAGGTGGCCCGGTTCACCTGCGGCGTGGTGATGGCCATCGCCGCGGTGCTGCGGCCGGTGGTGTGGCTGCTGTCCGTCTCCACCAACGGCCTTTTGCGGCTGCTGCGGCTGCCCACCCAGCCGGAGGAGGAATCCGTCACCGAGGAGGAGATCCGTATGATGGTGGACCTGGGCCAGGCCAAGGGCACCATCCAGCGGGAGGAGGGCGAGTGGATCGACAACGTCTTTGACTTCGGCGAGTCCATGGCCCGGGACCTGATGACCCACGCCGGGGATGTGACCGCCTTCCCGGTGACGGCGGAGGACGGGGAGATCCTCCAGGCCATCCGGCGGACCGGGCTCTCCCGCTACCCGGTGTACGACGGGGACCTGAACCACGTGCTGGGCATCCTCAACGCCCGGGTGTTCCTGCTGGACCGGGCCGGAGCCCATCCCCGCCCCCTGCGGGAGCTGCTGCAGAGCGCCTGCTTCGTCCCCGACACCCTGAATGCCGCCGCGCTGCTGCGGGATATGCAGAGCCGGAAGGTCCACATCGCCGTGGTCATCGACGAGTACGGCGACACCGCCGGCATCATCACCATGGAGGATCTGCTGGAGGAGATCGTGGGCAGCATCTACGACGAGTTCGACCCCGCCGAGCCGGCGGAGATCGAGGCCGTCGGCCCCGGCGTCTGGAAGGTCAGCGGCGGCGCCGACATCGAGGAGGTGGCGGAGACCCTGGGCGTGGACCTGCCGGAGGACCGGGAGTTCGACACCCTGGGCGGCCTGGTGTTCAGCCAGCTCCACACCATCCCCCGGGGCGGCCCGGTGCCGGATGTGGAGGCCTGCGGGCTCCACGTCCACGTGGACCAGGTGGATGGGTTCCGCATCGTCAGCGCCACGGTCCGCAAGTGCGGCTCCCCGCCGGAGAATGCCGCTCCGGCCTCCTGAAAGGCCCTTTTTCCCTCTGTCAACCGCCTGTTGACAAGATTCCAACGGCTGTCGCTTGCCAAGCGCCCGTCTTTTCGGTATGATGGGGCCAGAGAGAAGGAGGGGACGCCCATGGAATTGAAGGACCGCATCGCCGCCGTCCGCAAGGCGGCGGGACTGACCCAGGAGCAGCTGGGCGAGCTGCTGGGGGTCACCCGGCAGGCCGTCAGCAAGTGGGAGAGCGGCCAGACCACGCCGGACGCCGCCACCATCGCCGCCCTGTGCGAGAAGCTCCACGTGTCGGCGGACTATGTGCTGCTGGGCAAGGAGCCGGGAGAGGGGCAGGGCGCCGGGCCCGCCTACGAGCCGCCGGACACCTGTCCCTGCTGCGGGCGGAAGGTCTCCGGCAGCATCTGCCCGGGGTGCGGCTACCAGATCCCAAACTACCCGCCCAGGGGGCCGCGATATGCCATTGTTGCAACGACCACGGCGTTTTCCAAAAGTCCAGAGGCGGTCAATCAGCTCGTCAAATACTGCGGCTTTTCCCAGGAGGCCGCCGATGCCGCCATTGCCCGCTATGTAAAAGACATGGCCCGCATCCTGCTACGGCGTGGAGTGGATGACAGCGCGGCCCGCTATATCGCGGCGCACATGGACCATGGGTTTTTCGCCCCGGAGATCGTGGAGGACTGCGGAGAAGAGGAAGAAACCCTTCTGTATAAGGACAAGGCCTTTCCCTCGCCACCGCCTGCCACACCTCCTGACAACAGCATCGGCTTCTGGGGCGTGGTGCTGGCGGTCATCGTGGCCCTGCTGATCCTCTCGTTCTTCTGATGCGGCGCTATGTGACCTCCGGCGGGGCCGCCGCCGGGCTGTATCTGCTGAATCGCTTTCTCCTGGTGCCTTTGACCGGCTGGCGCCTCCTGGCCTGGCACGGGGCGGACTTCCTGGCGGGCGGCCTGATGCTGTGTCTCCTGAACGGCCTGCTGTTGCTGGCCCGCCGGCGGCCGGTGGAGCGGTTTCTCCCTGCCTCCGCCTTTCTCCTGGGCTGCGGCCTGTTCTGGGAGGTGGTGACGCCCCGGTACCTGCCCCGGTCCGTGGGGGACCCGTGGGACGTGCTGGCGGTGTGGCTGGGGGGCGCGGCCCTGCTGGCCCTCTGGCGGGCGTGGGACCGGCCGGGACACCGCCGCTGAATCCGCAAAAACCGCCCCCGGCGCGTCTGCGCCGGGGGCGGTCCTGCTTTCTTTACGCGGAGGCGATGATGTCCTTGTTCTTCACGAAGTACTCCACGCCGGAGTACAGGGTGGTCAGGGTGATGACCCACACGCAGAGGGTGTTCACCACCGGTGGAATGGGCAGGAACATCAGCACCACGCACACCATGGTGGAAGCGGTCTTGACCTTGCCGGACCACCCGGCGGCGATGACCCGGCCCTTGTCGCTGGCGATCATCCGCAATCCGCTGACGGCGAATTCCCGGCAGATGACGATCAGCAGCATCCAGGCGGGCATCTGGCCCGTCTCCACGAACCACAGCATGGCGGCGGTCACCAGCATCTTGTCCGCCAGGGGGTCGGCGAACTTGCCGAAGTCCGTCACCAGATTGTACTTCCGGGCGATCTTGCCGTCCAGCAGATCCGTCAGGCTGGCGATGATGAAGATGGCCAGGGCCACATAGGTGGCGCCGGGGAAGCCCCAGTACAGCACCACCATGAAGATCGGGATCAATATAATGCGCAGAAGCGTCAATTTATTGGGCAAATTCATGGTCACTCACTCCTCCACCAGTTCACCGGTCAGCTCGCCGTCCATGACGCCGGTGAGCCGGACGGTCACGAAGGTGCCCGGCTCCACGTCCCGGTCCGCCTCGAACCAGATGCGGCCGTCGATGTCCGGGGACTCGGCGTAGCTGCGGCCGAAGCACATCTGGGCCTGGCCGTCGAAGCCCTCGCACAGCACCTCCCGCTCCGTGCCCAGGAGGGAGGCGTTGTAGTCATCGATGATGTCCGACTGGACGTCCACCACCAGCTCCGCCCGGCGGCGGGCCTCCTCGGCGTCCACGTGGTCCATCTGGGCCGCCCGGGTGCCCTCCTCCGGGGAGAAGGGGAACACCCCGGCCCGCTCGATCCTTGTCTCCCGGAGAAAGACACACAGCTCCTCCAGCTCCGCTTCGCCCTCGCCGGGCAGGCCGGTGATGAGGCTGGTCCGCAGCACCAGGCCGGGGATGCGGGAGCGGAGTTTGGCGAACAGCTCCAGCAGCTCCGCCTTGGTGTCCCGGCGGTTCATGGCCTTCAAAATGGCGTCGTTGCAGTGCTGGATGGGGATGTCCAGGTACTTGACGATCTTGGGCTCCTGGGCGATGGTGTCGATCAGGTCCTCGGTGATCTCGTCCGGGTACAGGTAGTGGAGCCGGATCCAGTGGAAGTCCAGCTTGCACAGCTCCCGCAGGAGAGATGCCAGCTGGTGCTCCCCATTCAGGTCCGTGCCGTACCGGGTGATGTCCTGGGCGATCACCAGCAGCTCCTTCACCCCAGCGTCCGCCAGCTCCCTGGCCTCCGTCAGCAGCCCCTCCATGGGGCGGCTGCGGTACTTGCCCCGGAGGGAGGGGATCACGCAGTAGGCGCAGTGGTTGTCGCATCCCTCGGCGATGCGGAGGTAGGCATACCAGGGGGGCGTGGACAGGATCCGCTCCCCATCCTGGGGGGCGGTGTGGATGTTGCCCAGGTGGCAGGGCCGCAGGCCGGAGGTACCCATCACCTCGTCAATGGCATCGCAGATGTCGCCGTAGCTGCCGGTGCCCAGGATGCCGTCCACCTCCGGCAGTTCGTTCAGCACGTCCTGCTTGTACCGCTGGGTCATGCAGCCGGTGACCAGGATCTTTTTCACCTGGCCGGCGCGCTTCAGCTCCGCCATCTCCAGGATGTTGTCGATGGCCTCCTCGCAGGCGGACTGCAGGAAGCCGCAGGTGTTCACCACCACCACATCGGCACCCTCCGGCTGGGCCTGGATGGTGTGGCCGGCGGCCTGGACGGACGCCATCATCTGCTCGCAGTTCACCTGGTTCTTGGCGCAGCCCAGGGAGATAAAGGAAATGTTGTATGGCACGATTGATTCCTCCAATCGATGGATTGATTGCAAAGTGGGCCCGGCGGGGGCCTTTTCCGTGTCGGAGCAGTTCCGGTGGCGGCCGCAGGGGCGTCATTCCTCCGGCATCGCCGCCCCCAGGCGCCCCCAGGCCTCCCGGACGTCTCCCCAGGTGAATCCCCTGCGGAGCAGCGCGCTGGTGAGCCGCCGTTTCTCCGCCTCCTCCGGGGCCCGGCCGTGGAGCTTGGCGGCTAAAAAACGGTCAATCTGCCCGGCGCTGTCCGGTGCCTGCTCCAGGGCCTCGTCCCACAGCTCCCGGGGCACACCCTTCTCCCGCAGCTTCTCCCGGATCCGGGCGGGGCCGTAGCCAAGGCCGGCACAGTGGCGCGCCAAGGCCGCCGCGTAGTCCGCGTCGTTGATGGCGCCGATGGCCTCCAGCCACTCGGCGGCATACCGGGCCTCCGCCTGGCTGGCCCCCTTCTCCTGGAGCTTCCGCTCCAGGTCATGGCGGCTCATGGCCCGCTTGCCGATCAGGTCCGCCGCCGCGGCCTTCACGTTGGAGACCCCGGCGGCCTCCTTCAGCTGGCCCAGGCGCTGGTCATCCAGCTCGTCCCCCGGCCGCAGGCCGAAGTCCAGCAGCTCCTGCTCCGTGATCTTCAGGCAGGCGCCGTCCTCCAGAAACACCAGCACCCGGCCCTTTTTGCGGGGGGATGCCTGGATGCGCTCAATCCGCATCGTCGAAGTCGTCGGCGCTCACATCCACCGCCCGGCCCGCCGCCTTGGCGGCGATACGGGACTGGTTGCTCATCAGCTTGTCAAAGTTCTTGCGGATGTCCGCCTCCAGCTTGTCCGCCGCCTCCGGGTTCTCCTGGAGGTACCGCTTGGCGGCGTCCCGGCCCTGGCCGATGCGGGTCTCCCCGATGGAGAACCAGGAGCCGGCCTTCTGCACCAGATCCAGCTTCACGCCCAGGTCGATGAGCTCCCCGAAGTGGGAGATGCCCTCGCCGTACATGATGTCGAACTCCGCCTCCCGGAAGGGGGGCGCCACCTTGTTCTTCACCACCTTGGCCCGGGTCCGGTTGCCCACGATCTCGGAGCCGTTCTTCAGCGCCTCGATCCGGCGCACGTCGATGCGGACGGAGGCGTAGAACTTCAGTGCCCGGCCGCCGGTGGTCACCTCCGGGTTGCCGTACATGATGCCCACCTTTTCCCGCAGCTGGTTGATGAAAATGACGATGCAGTTGGTCTTGCCGATGGCGCCGGTGAGCTTCCGCAGGGCCTGGCTCATCAGCCGGGCCTGGAGTCCCACATAGCTGTCGCCCATCTCGCCCTCGATCTCCGCCCGGGGTACCAGGGCCGCCACGGAGTCCACCACCACCACGTCGATGGCGCCGGAGCGGACCAGGGCCTCGGTGATCTCCAGGGCCTGCTCGCCGGTGTCCGGCTGGGCGATCAGCATATCCTCCACCTTCACGCCCAGGGCCCGGGCGTAAGTGGGATCCAGGGCGTGCTCCGCGTCCACGAAGGCCACCTCGCCCCCCCGCTTCTGGGCCTCGGCGATCACATGGAGGGCCAGGGTGGTCTTACCGGAGGACTCCGGCCCATAGATCTCCACGATCCGCCCCTTGGGCAGGCCGCCGATGCCCAGGGCCACGTCCAGGGACAGCGAGCCGGTGGGGATGTAGTCCACGTTCAGCTCCGCCTTGTCGCCGAAGCGCATGATGGCGCCCTTGCCGTACATCCGCTCGATCTGGGCCATGGCCGTGTCGATGGCCCGCTTCTTATCCTCCGCCGGAGCCGCGTTGGGCAGCGGTGCTTTCTCTCTCGCCATTGTGTTCTCCTCCTAAATTTCTTTCAACGATTGCTCCACAAAACAAAATCTATTTTTTTGACCTTGGAAATGTGCGTATAGTGAGGCAACATCTTGTCAAATGCCTGAACACACGCAGTCGCATTTTCCGTTGGCAGATATTCCTCATACCACTGACATATTTCCTGATAAAGCCTTTTTGCCGCCCGCAATTGCGTGGAGCGACTTCCTGTTGGCATTTTCAATCCAAGATTCTTCAAAACATACTGATCCCAAATTGGCATATCTGGAAATAGTGTTGCGATTAGTTTGCTGGAAAAGGATGCCTCAATATTGCCCGTCATTAAAAACAGTGCATCAAGCACTTTTTCAAATGTCAGGTCAGGCGCATCTTTCATCTTTTCAAAATAGTCAAAATAACTTTCTCGCCATGCCTCATTTCTCCGGACCTTATAAAAATGGTCATATATACGTTGAAAGTCACGATCATGTGAGACGTCTGTACGCCGAATACGATTCATAATATAGGTGTACTCGTCCAAATTCAGCGCCTTGGCAATCATCCGCTCCTGTAGGCCATCTATATCAATTTCAATCTTTTCCATTTGTATGTCGACTCCATTTCAGATCTCCGTACACAGCGTGCCGAACACCACCCGGGGGATGTCGTGGTGGTCCTTCACCACCTGGATATCCCCGAAGCCCTGGGCCCGCATGATCCGCAGCACGCTGTCCGCCTGGCCAATGCCCACCTCGAAGTACAGCCGGCCGCCGGGGGCCAGGGCCGCCTTCCACTTCTCGGAGATGCTCCGGTAGAAGTCCAGGCCGTCCTCGCCGCCGTCCAGTGCCAGATGGGGCTCGTAGTCCTTGACAGAGGTGTCCAGGGTCTCGATGTCCGCCCAGGGGATGTAGGGGGGGTTGGAGACGATGCACTGGAACTCCCCCAGGGACTTCTCCGGCTTTTCCCGGGCGTCCGCCTGCATGGGCACCACCCGGGCGGTGAGGCTGTTGCGGCGGATATTCTGCCGGCAGATCTTCAGCGCGCCGTCGGACCACTCCCCCAGCACCACCCGGGCCTGGGGTGCCTGGGCAGCCACCGCCAGGCCGACGCAGCCGCTGCCGGCGCACAGGTCCAGCACCCGGCACTCCCCCAGGGTCTTGATGTAGCCGATGGCCTGCTCCGCCAGCACCTCCGTGTCCGGCCGGGGGATCAGCACGTCCCGGGAGATGTCCAGGGGCAGGCCGTAGAACTCCCACTCCCCGATGAGGTAGGCCACCGGCTCCCCGGCCAGGTGCCGTTCCACCAGCTCCCGGACCCGCCGCTCCAGCTCCGGGGAGGCGTAGAGGCCGCCGTCCCGGGCCAGCTCCTCCCGGCTCTTGTTGGTGCCGAAGCACACCAGCTCCCGGGCCTCCAGCGTGGCCTCTTCAATGCCGGCCTTCCGCAGCTGCTGGCGGATATCCAAATACAGATTGTTGTATGTCGTCGCCATAATACGCCTCGCTATCGTTTTCCTGGCGGGAAAACCAGTTAGGAATTAGGAATGAGGAATTAGGAATTGTGGTGTCCGGCAAAGCCGGACGATTTGAAATCATTCGCCTCCGGCGAATACCGCATCTCCACTCTTCACTCTCAACTCTTCACTCTCATAAATTCCTAATTCCTAACTCCTAATTCCTCATTTACCAGGTGTCCTTCCCCTTCTCCTCCGGGATCACCAGCTCCAGGGACCGGATGGCGCACTCGATCATGGAGTCGTCCGGCTCGTTGGTGGTGAAGTTCTGCATCCACATCCCAGGGGCCGTCAGGATCTTGGCCAGGCGGCTGTCCTGGACATGGCGGCCCACCCAGCGGTTGAACTCATAGGTGATGCCCACCACCAGGGGCAGCAGAATCAAATGGGCCAGGGTCCGCAGCCAGACGCTGGTGATGGGCCAGATGCCGAACACCACGCTGGACACCAGAATGGACACGAAGATCACCACAAACAGGAAGCTGGTGCCGCACCGGGGATGGTGCCGGGGCTGGATGCGCACATTCTCTACCGTCAGGGGCAGCCCCGCCTCGTAGCAGAAAATCGTCTTGTGCTCCGCCCCGTGGTACTGGAACACCCGGTAGATGTCCTTCTGCTTGGAGCAGAAAATCAGATACAACAGGAAAATCAGGATCTTCAGCGCGCCCTCCACCAGGTTCCGGCCCCACATGGGGAAGCCTGGGAAGAAGTGGAGAATGCCGCCGGTCACAAAGGTGGGCAGCACCAGGAACAGCAGAATGGAGAGCCCCACGCCCAAAATCACGGAGAGGGTCACGATGGCCCCCTCCAGCTTTTTGCTGGAGAGCTTGGAGTTCAGCCACTGTTCAAATTTGGAGGGCTCCGAAACCTCTTCCTCCGGGTAGAAGTCGGCGGAGTACATCAGGGCCTTCACGCCGTTGACCATGGAGGACAGGAAGTTGACCGTGCCCCGGATCAGGGGCCAGCCCAGGATGGGGTACCGGTCCTTGATGAGCCGCAGCTCCTCCACCTTTTCCACCAGTTCGCCGTTCTGGTCCCGGACCACGATGGCCTGCTTCTCCGGGCCCCGCATCAGGATTCCTTCGATCAGCGCCTGTCCGCCGATGCTGGTGCGGAAGGCGCAGGACTTGTTTTCTTCTGCCATGGGAATTCCTTTCTAAGGCTCGTCACGAGCCAATCATATCATGATCCGCGGGAAAACGCAAACATTTGTTCGATTTCCTGTGGAAATCATTCTTTCATGGGCAGGCAGATGGTGACCACCGCGCCGCCGCCATCGGCGTTGCCGATGGTAAAGATGCCGTTGTGGAGGCCGATGATCTCATCGCACACCGCCAGGCCGATGCCGCTGCCCCGGGCCTTGGAGGACCCCTTGTAGAACTTCTGCTTGATGAAGGGCAGCTCCGCCTCCGGGATGCCGGGGCCGTAGTCCCGGACCCGGACCACCTCGAACTCCCCCTCCCGGCTGATGGAGGTGTCGATCCGCTTGCCGGCGCCGCCGTGCTTGGCGGCGTTGTCCAGCACGTTGCAGAACACCTGCTTCAGCCGCTCGGAGTCGCCGGGGATGGGGGGCAGGTCCTCGTCTCCGCACTCGTAGTTCAGCTTGATGCCCTCCTGTCGGAACAGCTCACCGTAGGTGAAGATGGCGTCCTCAAACTCCGCCTGCAGGTCCACCTGCTCCATATGGAGGGTGAACCGGCCGTCCTCCATCTTGGAGAACTCCAGCAGCTCCTCCACCATGGTGGAGAGGCGCCGGGCCTCATTCAGAATGATGCGGATGCCCCGGCGCATCTGGGCCGGGTCGTCGTTGGGGTCCTCCAGAATCGTCTCGCCCCAGCCGTTGATGGCGGTGAGGGGCGTCCGCAGCTCATGGGACACGGAGGAGATGAACTCGGATTTCATTTTCTCGTTCTGGCCGATCTTGAGGGACATGTCGTTGATATTGTCCACCAGTTCCCCCAGCTCGTCGGTGTACTTGTTCTCGATCTGGAAGCCGTAGCTGCCTGCGGAGATTCGCTTGGCGGCATCCGTCACCACCGCCACCGGCTCCACCACATTGTTGATAAACAGCAGGCTGGAAATCAGCACCAGGGCCATGCAGATGACGCCCACCGCCATGATGATGAACACCACCAGGACGATCTGCCGGTCCACCAGCTTCAGGGAGGTCACCAGCCGCATGACGCCGGCCACCCGGCCGTTGAACAGCAGCGGCGCGGACACCGCCAGGATCTTCTCCCCGGTCTCCGGGTCCCGGCCCTGGTAGGGGCGGATCTCCTGATTGGCGATGGCGCTGGTGATGTCGCTGGTGCCGGGGGAGGTGCCGGCCGTCAGGCCGGAGGTGGACATCTGGATCCGGCCGGTGCTGCCGATGAACTGCAGCTCGATCCGGTCCTTCTCCTCATAGGTGTCCACCTGGGTGGTGGCCATCTGGTTGTACTCGGAGTAGCTGTTCATGAAGTAGTCGTTGAAGGCGTTGGACATGGCCTCCACCTGCTTCACCAGACCGTCCTCCATACTGCCGTAGTAGTAAGTGGAAACGCCGGCGGACACCAGCGTCACCAGCAGCACCAGCAGCACCAGCACCGGCAGGATGGTGTTGACGATCCAGCGCTTCCGCAGGCCCCGCAGGCGCAGGGCCGTCCACTTTCTATCCCGTTCTTCTGCCATAGGCCCTGCCTCCTCTCTTGTGTGTTCCCTGTGCCGGCCTCACAGGCCGGCGGGACTCCTCAGAATCCCCACTTGTACCCGTAGCCCCACACTGTCGTAATATAGGTGGGGTTTTGCACATTGTCCTCGATCTTCAGCCGCAGGCGGCGGATGTTCACGTCCACGATCTTCAGCTCGCCGAAGTAGTCCCGGCCCCAGACCATGTCCAGGATCTCCTCCCGGGACAGGGCCTTTCCGGGGTTCTCCATGAACACCTTCATGATGGAATACTCCACCTGGGTCAGCTTGATCCGCTGGCCGTTCTTCTCCAGCGTCCGGTTGCGGGTGTTCAGCAGGAAGGGATCCTGCCGGATCTCGCCGGACTGGGGGATCTCCTCCCCGCCGGCCCGGCGGAACAGGGCATCCACCCGGGCGGTGAGTTCCGCCGGGGAGAAGGGCTTAGTCACATAGTCGTCGGCGCCGGTCATCAGCCCCGTCACCTTGTCCATCTCCTGGGAGCGGGCGGTGAGCATGATGATGCCGATCTTGGTGTTGGTGGCCCGGATCCTGCGGCAGACCTCAAAGCCGTCGATGCCCGGCAGCATGATGTCCAGCAGGGCCACCCGGGTGTCCGGGTTCTCCTTCAGCTTGTCCAAAGCCTCCTCGCCGGTCTCCGCCTCGATGACGTCGTAGCCGGCCCGGCGCAGGTTGATGACGATAAAACTGCGGATGCTGGACTCATCCTCCAGCACCAGAACTTTTTTCATGGGGCTCTCCGTCCTTTCTTCTCTGTCAGCTTTCGCCGGCAGTCCACTCTGTGGTGATGAGGTTGAAGGCCTCCCGGACCTCGTCCTCCGTCAGGCCGTATTCCCAGCTGCTGTTGGCGTCCAGCAGCTCCGCCACGTAGATGATCTCCGGCTGGCGGCGGAGGATGATCCGCCCGCCCCGGGTGGCCTGCACCTCCCGGTTGGAGCCTGTGAGCTTGAGGATCCGCAGGAAGTCCTGAGGCGGCTCCGTGTCGCTGCCCCGGATGGAGAAGGTGACGGCGGACTCCTCGGTCCCGGCGGTGCGGGTGATCAGGATCTGGTCCCGCCAGCTGTCCGGCAGGCGCAGGTACCAGCCGTCCTCCACGTTGTGATAGGTGCTCAGGGCCAGCGTCTTTGTCCCGTCGCTGGCGTAGGCATACCAGTCGATGCGGCGGCAGATCTCCTCTCCCACGTTCCCCCAGGACGGAATGGACTCCGGATGGGGGACCTCCGTGATGCCGTCGCTGTTGATGTCCTCGGGATACAGGGCGCAGAAGGGCGCCACCTCCGAGGACACGCCGGTCACATCCGACAGCAGGATGTTCACCAGCTCCTCATTTCTCACGGCGAGAATGTCCGTGGCCATCCAGGCGGACTCCTCCACTCCGGTGACGAACAGGGCCGGGATGCCGTCCTGAAGCACGCCGCTGCGGACCTTCCCCTGCTGGCTCAGTTCCGCCATGGTGCTGGTGATCCGGGCGGAGGTCCGCAGCTGGAGCTCCCCCTCCTGCCAGCAGTAGTAATCCGCGATGCCGTTGTTCTCCTCGTCGGCCCGGAACACCACCAGCTCCCACAGGCCGTCCTGATTCAGGTCATTGACGGCGTAGCGCACATAGCTGGTGCCCTGGATCAGCTCCTCCGGCTGGCCGGACCGCAGGCTGTAGACCGACAGGGCCTGCATATCCGTGTTGACCCGCCAGCCCACCAGCAGCTCCTTCTGGCCGTCCTGGTCCAGATCCTCATAGGCGATGCTGTAGATGCTGGTGCCGGTGCCCTCAATGACGGCGGCCTGCTCATAGGTATCGTTCCGGGGGGTGAAGATGTAGATCTTCAGCGGCTTTTCCTCCGCGGAGTTTCGGAAGAAGGCCACCGCCTCCTGGGCGCCGTCGCCGTCCAGGTCCTCCAGCTGCACCGGCTGGATGTTGCTGCCGGAGACCGGGGCCGCGTACTCCGCGCCGCTCTCCAGCACCTGGTTCAGGCAGTTGTTCAGCTCTGTGTACTCCGCTGGCAGCTGGGGCAGGCTGTACAGTTCCTCCGGAGAGAAGGTGAAGCCGCAGCTGCTGACGCTCAACAGCAAAAGCAGGCCCAATGCCGCCCGGATTCCCCGCTGGATCTGCTGTCTCATGGTCTCCTCCTCTCTCCGCCGGATGGCGCGTATGGTGAAATCGCAGAATTTGACTGATATATGATAGCACGTTTTCCCCGCAATGTGTAGGGGTTCTTTGTATTTTTCCCGCTTTTTACGTTCTGTTCATTTTTCCGCCCTGGCCCCGCCTGGAGGGCCCGGCGGACCACCGGCGATCAGGGCCAGCTTGGCCCCCCGGTCCAGCCGCTTGATGGCCGCCTCCCGCCGCAGCGCCGCGGAGCGGTCGGCAGCCTCCTCCTGGTAGACCAGCTCCACCGGCAGGCGGCTCCGGGTGTACTTGGCTCCCCGGCCCGCCTGGTGGGCCCGCAGGCGGCGGGGCAGGTCGTTGGTGCAGCCGGTGTACAGCGTTCCGTCCCCGCAGCGCAGGATGTAGACCAGATAGCCCATGGCACGTCTCCCCTCCGGTGTGATGATTCCCAGTATACCACGGCTGGGTGCCGCCGGCAAAGGTCTTTCCGCATGGGGACTTCCCTGCCCGGCATAGGATGGGGGAAGGGAGGGATTCTATGCTGTCTGCCGCACTGCTGCTCTTTGCCAACACGCTGCTGCTCTCGCTCCGCCTGTCCGGCGGCGGGTCATTTCCAAAGCCCCTGTCCGCCGCAGAGGAGCGGGAGTACCTCAGCCGGTACGCCCAGGGGGACCCGGAGGCCCGGGACGTGCTGATCCAGCGGAACCTGCGTCTGGTGGCCCACATCGTGAAAAAGTACTATACCCAGAGCGCCGATCAGGAGGATCTCATCTCCATCGGCACCATCGGCCTCATCAAGGGGATCACCAGCTTTGACCCGGAGAAGGGCGCCCGGCTGGCCACCTACGCCGCCCGGTGTATTGAAAACGAGATCCTGATGTACTTCCGCAGCCAGAAAAAGCTCCAGGGTGAGATCTCCCTGTCTGACTCCATCGACACGGACAAGGAGGGCAACGCCCTGCAGCTGATGGACGTGGTAGGGGTGGATGACACCATGCTGGAGGATCTCCACGACCGGGACACAGCGCTCCAGCTCCGCCGCCTGATCGACCAGTGCCTGACCGCCCGGGAGGCCAAGATCATCCGCCTGCGGTACGGTCTGGGAGGAACCATTCCCCTGACCCAGCGGGAGATTGCCTCCTCCTTCGGCATCTCCCGGTCCTATGTATCCCGCATCGAGAAGCGGGCGCTGGAGAAGCTGCGGCAGGCCTTGGAGGAGGGTCCTCATCCCCGACGGACCGGCTCCCCGCGGCGCCGGGAGAGGCATGATGGATAATCATCCATCATGCCCCTCCCCATACGCTGTTTTGTTGTCAATACCGTCTCACCACGGCGGCCACCTTCCCCAAGATTTGGGCATAGGTGCCGTCGATGGGAGAATAGGCGTCATTCTCCGGCATCAGCCACACCTGACCGTTTTTCAGGGACAGGCGCTTCACCGTGGCCTCGTCCTCGATCAGCGCCACCACAATCTCCCCATGGCGGGCGACAGGCTGCCGGTGGACCACCACCAGATCCCCGGGCAGGATCCCTGCGTTCAGCATAGACTCGCCCCGGACCCGCAGGGCGAAATACTCCCCGGGCCGGCCGCCGGTGTCAAAGGTCAGATAGTCCTCAATGCACTCTTCCGCCAGGATGGGGCTGCCGGCCGCCACGTTGCCCACCACCGGCACCTGGTCATCCGGCCGGGGCGCCTCCCGCAGGGAGATAGCCCGGCCTTTGCCGGCGCCCTTCTCAATGACCCCGGCCTCCTCCAGCCGCTTGAGGTGGAAGTGGACCGTGGATGGGGACTTCAGTCCCACAGCCTCCCCGATCTCCCGCACCGAGGGGGGGTATCCCTGGTCCCGGATACAGGCGGCGATGTAATCGTAGATTCTCTGCTGCATCTTTGAGAGCTGCTGCATATGCGTCCCCCTCCTGTTGGTCTCCCGGCTGCATTCCGCGCCATACCCACTGAAGATATGGCGCTCCGGCAGTGGGCAGGCTTTTCCCCGCTTTCGGGCGGAGCCGGCCGCCGGGCCAGTGGTGCAATGACCGCTCTGCGGCTATTGTACCATATCCATTCCCGAAAAGCAAACATTTGTTCCACCTCCGTCAAGCTTTTTTCCGGCGCCCCCGCCGGGCCCTCCCTGCCGGATTCCTCTGCTTTTTTGCAGAATCCCCTTGAAATACGGGAAAAACTATGGTATCATTAACATCTGTGAAATCAAGTTCCATGCGCTGCATGGCTGAATGTTTTGGAGGTAATCCGGTATGGACGCTTTAACGCTTGTCATTACGATTCTGCAGCTGCTCTGCGGCCTGGCGATCATTGTGGTGGTGCTCTTCCAGTCCGGTAAGAGCGCCGGCCTGTCCGGCGCTATCGGCGGCGTGGCGGACTCCTTCCTGGCCCGGAACAAGGCCAAGACCTGGGACGCCAAGCTGGCCCGTGCCACCAAGTGGGTGGGTGCCGTGTTCCTGATCCTGACCCTGATCCTGCTGATCCTGCAGGGCTGATTGTTTGGAAGCAGAAAAGACCCGGTGTGCCTGTGCACACCGGGTCTTTTTTATGGGTCGCCGGAGCAGTACAGCACCCCGGCCGCCGGCTGGATGCCGTTGGCCTCCAGCAGCTCCGCCACAGTCACAAAGCGGTATCCCTCTCCCTGGAGAGCGTCCACAACGGCCAGGGCCGCGTCCACCGAGGTGGGATAGATGTCGTGGAGCAGGATGATCTGATTGGGGGCCGCCGCCTTCAGCACCGCCGCCGTCACCTGGGCGGTGTCCAGTTTCTCCCAGTCCCGGGGATCGATGGACCACTTGATCATGGGGGTCTGGATCAGGTCCCGGTCCGCCGCGTCCACCGCCCCGTAGGGCGGCCGCAGCCAATAGCTCCCCGGGCCCAGCAGGTCCTCCAGGGCCTCCTCTGTCCGGCCCACCTCCTGCCGGAGGGTATCCGCCGAGACGCCGGTCAGCCGGGTGTGGCTCCAGGTGTGGCTGCCCACCTGATGGCCCTCCGCCTGCATCCGCTCCACCAGGTCTTCATTTCCTTCGATCTGCCTGCCGATCAGGAAGAAAGTGGCCCGGACGTCCCGCTCCTCCAGGCCATCCAGCAGCCGCTCCGTGGTCTCCCGGCGGGGGCCGTCGTCAAAGGTGATGGCGATCAGCTTCTCCTCCGGGATCCGGGCGTCTCCCCCGGTCTCTGCCGCCGAGCCGCCCGGGGCACAGCCTGACAGCAGCGCCAGGGATATGCACAGAAAAAACAGGCGTCCTCTCCCCATCGCGCCCACACCTCCTCATTCATGCAGCGGTAGTTTGCGCGGCAGCGGGAAAAATACACCCGTCAAAATTTTCTCCTGCTTGCAGGCCCGAATTTTTACGGCATTGGGGCGCGGCAAATGCCGACCAAACGTTTTGCGCAGTCTCTTCCGGCCCCCGTGGGGGCCGGAAGAGACTGCGCACTTCCATGCTTCGGGTGTTTTTTCGTTTGAAAAACAGCAGCCCCGTGCCTCCCAGCGCCTCCACCGGCGCTAGAACAGGTCCGAGAGGGCATCTCCCAGCAGGTCCACTGCCAGATCTGCCGCCACCTCCAGCCCCAGCATCAGCCCGCCCTCTTCCAGAGCCGCCCGGGAACGCTTCCGCTGGCGGGACGCCGCCCGCTTCTCCGGCATGGGCGGCGCCGATTCCCCTTGGGAGGCGGTCACGATCCGGGGCTGCGGGTTGAAAGCCCCACACCGGGGACAGAGTTCCCCCTCGGCGGGGTCGTATCGTTTGCCGCAGGATACGCAGGTAATCCTTTCCATGGCGCTCCCCTCCTCTGCCGTACCTACCGATGGCCCCCCGGCAGGCGGGGCCCCCGGGGTCCTCCCCCCAGGAACTCCGTCATGGCCTGTTCCACCTGCTTCAGGCTGGCCTCCAGATCCCGCTGGAGCTGCTTTTTCCCACTGCCGGCGGCAGGTGCCGCCTCGCCGGGGGCTGTCCGGACGGCGGCAGCGGTCTTGGCCGGCTGGTTGAAGGCCCCGCACCGGGGGCAGAATCCGTCATCGTCATAGTCGTAGGATTTTCCGCACTCATAGCAGCGCACCATCCGCATGGGATCACACCCTTTCCAACCCCATCTTATCACGATTCCGGCGGTTTGCAAAGGAAAAATCAAAAGCCCTTTGTCACAGGTCCTAGGTACCCATGACAAAGGGCTTTTTTGATTGGCGCAGATTACTTCACCAGCTCGATGATGGCGGTCTCCGCAGCGTCGCCGCGGCGAACGCCGGTGCGGATCACGCGGGTGTAGCCGCCGTTGCGCTCTGCATAGCTGGGAGCGATCTCCTTGAACAGCTTTTTGCAGACATCCTCGCGGGTGATGAAGCTCATGGCCTGCCGGTAGGCGGCCAGGTCGCTCTTCTTGCCGAGGGTGATCATCTTCTCAGCCAGAGGCTTGATCTCCTTGGCGCGGGCAAGGGTGGTCTCCATCTTGCCGTTGTCCAGGAAATCCGTCACCTGCTGACGCAGCATCGCCATGCGCTGGTCAGTGGGCTTGCCAAGTTTCCGAGTTCCGGGCATTTCGGTTTTCCTCCTTATCAGGATTTTGGTCAGCCGGGGAACGTCCGCCGGCATTGGAATCAGTTGTTGTTGTCTTCGTCAGCCAGATGGAGGCCCATCATCGCCAGCTTATTGATGACCTCTTCCAGGGACTTGCGGCCCAGGTTGCGGACCTTCATCATCTCGTCCTCCGTCTTGGAGATCAGATCCTCCACGGTGTTGATGTTGGCGCGCTTGAGGCAGTTGAAGCTGCGGACGGAGAGATCCAGCTCCTCGATGGTCAGCTCCAGCACCTTGTCCCGCTGGGCCTCCGCCTTCTCCACCACGGTGGGCTTGTTGCCCACGTTCTCACTGAGGTCGGTGAAGAGCGTGAAGTGGTCGCACAGGATCTTGGCACCCAGGGACACCGCGTCCCGGGCGGAGATGGTCCCGTCGGTCCACACCTCCAGGGTCAGTTTGTCAAAGTCGCTGGAGGCGCCCACGCGGGTGGGCTCCACCGTGTAGTTGACCTTGTAGACCGGGGTGTAGATGGAGTCCACAGCAATGACGCCGATGACGTTCTGCTGGGGCTTGTTCCGGTCGGCGGGCACATAGCCCCGGCCGTGGGACAGGGTGATCTCCATGTTCAGCGTGGCGCCGTTGTCCAGTGTGGCGATGTGCATGTCGGGGTTCAGAACCTCAACCTCGCCGTCGGCCTTGATGTCGCCGGCCCGCACCTCGCAGGGACCCACCGCCTCGATGTAGACCGTCTTGGTGCTCTCGCAGTGCAGCTTGGTCAGCAGGCCCTTGATATTCAGGACGATCTCCGTCACGTCCTCCTTGACACCGGGGATGGTGGAGAACTCATGCTGCACACCGGCGATCTTGATGGTGGTCGGGGCAGTGCCGGGCAGAGAGGAAAGCATAATACGGCGGAGCGCATTGCCCAGCGTGGTGCCGTAGCCCCGCTCCAGCGGCTCCACCACGTACTTGCCGTAGGTGGCGTCGCCAGGGGTCTCGATACACTCAATCTGGGGCTTCTCAATTTCGATCATGCAGTAGTACCCTCCTTCATCTTCTTGTTGCGGACGCGCATTGCTGCGCGCCGCCGGCAGTTCCTATCATTATTGAGGGTAACCTCCGCTTACTTGGAGTACAACTCAACGATGAGGTGCTCCTC
>CDYT01036669.1_pt1 | contig 19290 bp, 18 predicted proteins | sample 557541 | NCBI WGS metagenome assembly CDYT01 (sample SAMEA3182060, study PRJEB8094) | gut metagenome | biome: human; feature: gut; material: Stool; isolation source: human stools | place: Canada | collected 2013-01-15
GGGCGGGGAACCTGTAAAAATAAGACGCTCAACGAGGATAACCGCTGCAAGTGGAACAAAGCCACCTTGACCAATATCCTCACACGGCAGGAGTATTGCGGCGATGTGGTCAACTTCAAGACTACAAAGCATTTCCGGGATAAACATAACCACTATGTAGACCGGAGCCAGTGGCACATCACAGAAAATGTGCATGAGCCGATTATCAGCCGCAGCGATTTTGAAACCGTACAGCGGATTTTGGAAAACGCACCCGTCAGACGCCCCAACGGGGACGGGGAAATCCACCCTCTGTCCGGCTTGCTTTTCTGTAAAGACTGCGGTTCAAAAATGCACATTCGCATAGATTACCGAAACGGCGGCAAGCGGCACGTTGCCTATTGCAGCGAGTACCACAAGGGGAAAGCCAAGAACCCCAAATGCCATTCCCCGCACATCATGGACGCGGACTTGCTCATGCAGACCATCGCGGAAGTGCTGAAGAAAATCGAGGACTATTCTATCAGCAACCGGGCGGAGTTTGAAGCCTTAGTGAAAAAGAACCTTGCCATGCAGCAGACCGACCAGACCAAAAAGCAGCAGAAGCGTATTCCGCAAATCACGACGCGCCTTGAACAGATTGACAAGGTGCTGAATAAGCTCTATGAGGACAACGCCCTCGGCACGATCCCACAAGACCGTTATGAGCAGATGTCGCAGAAGTATTCGGAAGAATACTATGCGCTGAAAGCGGAGCTTGCCACACTCCAAGAGCAGCTGTCCGCTTATGAGAACGCGGGAGGACGGGCGCAGAAGTTTTTGAAGCTGACGGAACGCCATGCCGCCTTTACCGAACTTACCCCCGCCATTCTCAACGAGTTTATCAGCCGGATTGAAGTGCATGAGCGCGACCAGAAAAGGGCGAGATACGCAATCCAGCACATCAGCATATATTTCAATTATATCGGCAAGTTTGAGAATGAAGTGACACAGCTTGCAGAGCCGACCGAGCAGGAAATCCGGCAAATGCGGGAGGAAATCGAAGAAGCCAAAAAGGAAAAGAGCCGCGCATACCACCGGCAGTATTCAAGGGAGTACCGGGCGCGAAACCTTGAAAAGCAGCGGGAGTATGACCGTATCAAGGCGCGGGAATACCGGGCGAAGAAAAAGGCGCAGGCAGCCGCCGCACAGCCCACACAGTAAAACAGAATAACCGTCAACCAAGAGGGATTTTCCGAGTTATGGGAAATCCCTCTTTTACGCCCAAAGAAAGGAGCCGCCTATGGCAGAACAGACCCCCGACAGTATCATCACGACCCAGAGGAACGGGCAGACCATTGTTGCGGAGTTGTTTTTCAATCACAGCAGCACAGAAACATTCCGCGACAAGCTGCTCAAACTGGTACTTGCCGACAGCTCGCGTTTATCCGCGTCTGACGGTCAAGAGCCGGAAAAAACAGAAATCTTGCGATAACAGCCGCCCCGACGATACACTCCCTGTCCGGGCGGTTTCTATTTGAAAATCCTCATTTTCCCCAAGTCAAGAGCCAAGAAAAACACCCGAAAAATGCCCCTATTGCGTAACAGGGGCGCAGAAAGGAGAGTTTATGAGAACAGGGCTTACGAAGCAGGAAAAGACCACCGATATATGGTTTGACGAGAAAGACCCGCTAATCCATATTCGCACCCACAACACTGACTTAAAGAAGCGGCTGCTTGCATACAGCCGCCGCTATCCGGCGATCTGCCAGCAGATGGACGCAGACCCGGAAACGGGCTGCATGGAGTTTGATATTGCAAAGGGACGTTTCTCTTTCCGTCTGACCGCCCCATACAGCGAGGAACGACGCAGGGCGGCAAGCGAAGCGGCGAAAAAGTGCGGCGTTCATAGAAAAGTTGCAAATCTGTATGAAAGCATTGGTTGAAAAGACCTCTGACCGCATGATATAATCATATTGGATAAGTTTAACCATTTCATTAAACATGTAGTTCATGACACCAGCACTCTTAAATAGAGCTTTTTGTAGGGTTTTTCATGTATATGTGGAGGTACATATATGAGCAAAATCAGCAAATCCATTGTTATATCCGAGTTCTTATGGCTTCTATTTTTTGCCGTAGTTTTTTTAAAATTTGATTATACGCGGACAACATTAGCCGTAGTTAATGCAATAGTTTGGCTTTGCATCGTACTAGTTTTTTCAATAATTATACTACAATTTCTAACCAGACAAGCATTTACGAAGGTACGGGGCATACTACTAGTGCTGATTTTCTTAATCATAGATCAGGTTATAAAAGCGCTACTATATTTTGCTCCGTCCGAAATCTCCATTCCTGTTATTCCCAATATTCTATCGATCCTCGTAATTCTGAACAAGTACCAGACCTTAGTACTTCAAGCAGCAGATAAATTCGCATCGCCTTATATTGTTGCGTGTGCAAAACTATTGCTGCTTCCCTTCTTTTTGCTATTGCTCTATCTGCTCTCAAAGAGTAAAAATCGTTTTAATTTCAAGACGCCTATCGGCTATGCTGGTGTAACCCTAATTTCCTCGGCAATTTTATCGACGGTCCTAGACAGTTTAATTTATAAGGGTACACCAGACTATTTTTACTTAATTCCTTTGTATTCATCTGTGGATTTGAAGGATGTATTTGCCTTTTTAGGAGCAGGTTGCATTTTGTCAATCATATCAACAAACGAGAAAAATATGCAGAAGAAAACAACGAACATGGAGGCAAAATGATTTATCAGCAAGACTGGCTCATGCGTCAAATTGAAGCTATGATCCAAGCAGTTTTGGCTGTTGCACTTGGGACATCAGCCAACGAACAGACTGCAACTCAAATTGAAGATTCTAGTTATGGAAAAATGCTTGAAAAAATGATTGACGATGGGGACATTTGTGCAGCAGAAGATTTGCTGTTCAATGACTTGGATCAGTCGGATTTATCATGGCTTCAGATAGCCCTTGATTTCTATTCAAAGCTAAATAACTGCTCTGATGATTATTTAGCAATGCATGATTTTTCTCGTGAAGAAATTGATCAAGGACTTCGATACATCTGCACGTTGTTTGGTTATGATTTTTTGGTAAGCAATTAGTCCATGTAAGTTAAGATACTGACATTCTAAAATTGTAAACCACCTATTGAGGGCAGCTATTTTCACACAAGAAAACGGCTGCTCTTTTTTTGCCCATGAGCAGAAAGGAGCGACCACCTATGACGAAACCGAGAGAGAAAAACCGTGAAGAGCTGCAAGCCGAGATTGAGGACGGAAAGAAGAAAATCCGGCAGCTTGAAAACCGGGAAAAGGTATTGCGGCAAAAGTTATCCAAAGAGGAACGCAGAACGCGCAGCCACCGCCTTATCGTCCGGGGCGCGGTCTTTGAAAGCATTGTGCCGGAAGCAAAGAACATGACTGACGAGGAAGCCACAGCGCTTCTCCGGCTTGCCTTGACGAGTGAACCAGCGCGAGAATATCTGAAAAAACGAGCCGAGGGAGCGACAAGCTGAAAATCCCTTAGGAACTAAGGGCGCACTTATACACCCTTGCGGGCGTGTGCGCTCTGCCGAGGGCTTATCTCCGCACAGGGAGATTTCCCTGCGCTCCGATATGGCGGCTTTGCCGCAACAAGGGGCTGCACCCCTTGCGCCGCTTCGCGGCTATCCCTGCACACCCACAAAAACAGTACACCCGCCTTTGGCGTCTGTACCATTTTTGCGGGTTTTATTATCCTATCCGGGAGGTGATACCCATAGCCATTTACCATTGGAACATCGGCATTGTGAGCCGAGGAAAAGGCAAATCAGCCGTTGCCGCAGCCGCCTACCGAAGCGGCGAAAAGCTGACAAACGAGTGGGACGGAATGACCCACGACTACACCCGCAAAGGCGGCGTTGTCCATACAGAAATCATGCTGCCGCCCCATGCCCCACCCTCATTCTCTGACCGTTCAACCTTGTGGAACAGCGTGGAGCTTTACGAGAAAGCCGGGAACGCCCAGCTTGCCAGAGAGATTGACGCGGCGCTCCCCATAGAATTATCCAGAGAGGAACAGATCCGGCTTGTCCGGGAATACTGTTCCTCTCAATTTGTTTCCAGAGGAATGTGTGTGGATTTTGCCATTCACGACACCAACAGCGGCAACCCCCATTGTCATATCATGCTTACCATGCGTCCCCTTAACGAGCGCGGAGCATGGGCGGCGAAATCCAAAAAGGAATATGACCTTGATAAAAACGGCGAGCGTATCCGCTTGCCGAGCGGCAGATACAAAACCCACAAGGTTGACCTTACAGGCTGGAACGACAAGGACAACACCCTCTTGTGGCGCAAGGCGTGGGCTGATATGGCAAATGACTTTTTAGAGCAAAACGGCAGCGCGGAGCGTATCGACCACCGCAGCAACGCCGAGCGCGGCATTGATGAAATCCCCACCGTCCACATGGGCGTGGCAGCTTGCCAAATGGAGAAGAAAGGGATTGCCACCGAGAAAGGCGAGTTAAACCGAAATATCCAGAAAGCCAACCGCCTTATCCGGGAAATCCGGGCGCAGATCGGCAAGCTCAAAGAATGGCTTGCCGGACTGCTTGCCGAGAGGGAAACCGCCCCGGAGCAGCCGCCCAAATCCTCCGACCTTACAAGTCTGCTGATGAAGTATTTAAGCGTTCAGAGGGAAAAGAGCCGGAAGTATTCGCAGAGCTGGCAGCAACAGCACGCCGCCGCTGAATTGAAAACCATAGCGCAGACGGTCAACTATCTTTCCGAGCATGGTATCTCCACCCTCGACGAATTGGACGCTTCTCTTTCCTCTGTCAGTGAGGAAGCCTATTCAATCCGGGAGGGAATGAAAACTGCCGAGCAACGCATGAAAGAACTGCAAAAGCTGATAGAGTACGGGAAGAATTACACCAAGTACAAACCCGTCCACGACCAACTGAAAAATCTGAAAAACGGTTGGACGAGCAAGCGCGATAAGTACGAGGAAGCCCACCGCGCCGAGCTTGCCCTATGGGACGCAGCAAACCGCTATCTTCATGCCAAGCTGCCAAAAGAAACAAAGACCTTGCCTATTGCTGCATGGGAACAGGAATACTCTGACATTAAGACACAGAGAGATACCGACTACACCAAACTGAAAGCTGCCCGCGCCGAGGTTGCCGAGCTTCAGAAGATACGCAAATGCGTGGATATTGCGCTGAAAGCCGAGCAGCCGGAGCAGACACAGAACCGCACCAAGCGGCATGATATAGACCGCTGAAAGGAGTTGAAATTTTATGTATTACACCCAAGAACAGATAGACCGCGCCAACCAAGCCGACCTTGTTTTGTTCCTGCAATCGCAGGGCGAGCAGCTTACCCGCGCCGGACAGGAATACCGCTGGAAACGGCACGACAGCTTGACCGTCCGGGGAAACAAATGGTATCGCCACAGCCAGAGCAAAGGCGGCGGCCCCGTTGATTTTGTCATGGAGTTTTTCGGCAAGAGCTTCACCGAAGCCGTTGAACTTCTCACAGGGGAACAGGGAGCAGCCGCGCCGGACAGACCAAGCCCCGCGCCCCTCTCTGATTTTCGATTGCCGCCCCGCAGCGATACCGCCGGACAAGTGAAAAGCTACCTTACCGAAGCCCGCCGCATTGATGAAGATGTGACGGGCTTTTTTCTTTCCAATGGCGACATTTACGAGGAAGCCGCCCACCACAACGCCGTATTTGTGGGGCGTGACAAGGACGGAGTACCACGCTACGCCCACCAGCGCGGCACAGCCGGGAACTTCCGGCTTGATGTGAAAGGAAGCGACAAAGCCTTTAACTTCTGCTATCGGGGCGAGGGCGAAAGATTGTTTGTCTTTGAAGCCCCGATTGACCTGTTATCTTTTCTCTGCCTGTTCAAAAAGGGCTGGCAGAAGCAAAGCTATTTGTCACTGGGCGGCGTGGGAGATAAAGCCCTTATGTGCTTTCTCTCTGACCGCCCGAACATCAAGACCGTATATCTCTGCCTTGACAGCGACAAAGCCGGAAACGACGCTTGCAGCCGCCTTGTGGAGCTTATGCCGGAGGGCTTGACCGTCCACCGTCTTATCCCACTTTTCAAAGACTGGAACGAGGTGCAGACGCGCCGGGGCGAAATCACAGACGGGAAATATCTGCGGGAAGCTGTCTATGGCTTGAAAGAACCGCCGCAGGAAGAAACCGTTGAGATTATCCGCATGAGCGAGGTTGACACACAGACCGTTGAATGGCTATGGAAACCGTATATCCCCTTTGGGAAAGTAACCATAGTACAGGGCAACCCCGGCGAGGGCAAGACCACCTTTGCGCTGCGCCTTGCCGCTGCCTGCACCACCGGGGGAACGCTGCCGGGAATGAAGCCCTTGCCGCCGTTCCAAGTAATTTACCAGACCGCCGAGGACGGGCTGGGCGATACCGTCAAGCCCCGCTTGATGGAAGCAGAAGCCGACCTTGACCGCGTACTTGTGATTGATGAAGCCAAGCGGGAGCTTACCCTCTCCGACGAGCGCATAGAAAAGGCAATCACGCAGAACGGGGCGCGGCTGATTATCCTTGACCCCATACAGGCGTATATGGGCGAAAAGACCGACATGAACCGGGCAAACGAAGTGCGCCCCATGTTCCGCCGCCTTGCCGATGTTGCCGAGCGTACCGGGTGCGCCGTTATCCTTATCGGACATCTCAACAAAGCTGCCGGAGGGCAGAGCGCATACCGGGGCTTAGGTTCTATCGACTTCCGCGCCGCAGCAAGGAGCGTCCTGCTGATCGGGCGCGTGAAGCGAGAACCGAATGTGCGCGTTATCGTCCATGACAAATCTTCCCTTGCGCCGGAGGGCAAGCCCGTTGCCTTTTGCCTTGACCCGGAAACGGGCTTTTCGTGGATAGGCGAATATGATATAACCGCCGACGAGCTGCTGTCCGGCGCGGGCGGCAACACCGCCACCAAGACCGAACAGGCGGAACGGCTGATACTTGACCTGTTGGCAGACGGGAAAGAGCTTGCCAGTGAGGACATTGTAAAAGCCGCAGCCGAAGCCGGAATATCCGAAAGGACGGTACAGAATGCCAAGCGCAACATGGGCGGCATTTTAGGCGCAAGGCGTGTCGGCGGTCAATGGTACAACTTCATCAAGAAGAAGCAGCCACCCGAACCCGCAAGCTGAAAGTGCAAAACGCAGACCCTTTGCACTTTGCACTTTCGCACTTTCACGATAATTTGCGTCAATAACTCAAAAAAGCACTTGACAAAACGCTTCATGGGGAAACGCCGAAGATATAAAGCCCTACATAGACCCGGATTTCCAAAACAACATCATTTTGACGCAGACGGAACGGCTTACCATGAACAGCCGCCCGAAGCAGCCGAAGTACGCGAGAAATAAGAACGTCGTCGTGATCGGCGGCAGCGGCAGCGGAAAAACAAGATTTTTTGTCAAACCTAATCTAATGCAGCTTCATTCCTCTTACGTCTTAACCGACCCGAAAGGTACGGTTTTGATTGAGTGCGGGAAGCTGCTGCAACGGGCGGGCTACCGCATTAAGGTACTGAATACGATTAACTTCAAAAAATCTATGCACTACAACCCCTTTGTGTATATCCGCAGCGAGAAAGATATTTTGAAGCTGGTAAATACGTTGATAGCGAATACCAAAGGTGAGGGAGAAAAAAGCGCGGAGGATTTTTGGGTAAAGGCAGAACGGCTTTTGTATTGCGCGTTGGTGGGCTACATCTGGTACGAAGCCCCCGCCGAGGAAATGAACTTTATTACCCTGTTGGAACTTATCAACGCCAGCGAAGCCCGCGAGGACGACGAGGAATATCAAAGCCCCGTCGATTTGCTGTTTGCCGACTTGGAAGAACGCGACCCCGACCATTTCGCGGTGAAGCAGTACCGAAAATATAAATTGGCGGCGGGCTTGCAGCTTTGTGATGTGGAAGAATGACCGCTTTTTTGAGCAGCGCAAAAAGGCTTTCACAAAGGCGATTGCCGCCGCCCTTTTGAAAGACGGAAAGGTAAAAATCAAAGGTATGTACTCGACCAAGACGGGAAAGACCTTTGACGGAGTTGTGCTGCTTGCCGACACAGGCGGCAAGTATGTAAACTTCCGCGTCGAGCAGAACCGAAAATGATAAGGCTTGATGAAAAGCAATACCGCGCCGTAAAGAAAATGACCCGCGCCGCTTGTGCAAACAACGATTGCGGGAATTGTCTGCTGCTGGACGACGGGGAAACTTGCGTTTGTGTGCAGAGTATCAGCTATTCGCTGCTATGCCGCTATTTCCGCGAAGCGGTATTACCCGCCGACAGGCAGCTTTGCGAACAGATCACCCGCAGCGGGGAAACCGATTTGAAGCGTTGCGCGGTATGCGGCAGCACGTTTGCGGCGGGCAGCAACCGGGCGAAATACTGCCCCGATTGCGCGGCAAAGATACGCCGCAGACAGAAAGCCCAAAGCGAGAGAAACAGGCGTTTACGGATAAAAACAACTACATAGCAAGCACAGCAAACGAGTACCCGTTTGCGAGAAATGCCCGCGCTTCCCATAGAGAGCGCGGGCATTTTGCTTGTTGGGATAGTCCCAAACCCTTATATGACCGAGAAAGGACGTGATGAAAGAATATGCCGTATTCCTCATACGACCATGACAAATTAGAAGCCGCCGAAACCATGCGGATAGAACGCCGGATATATTTTGAAGCAAAGGACAGGGAGATTGCCCCTTATGCTTCCTTGCCGATTGCGCAGCTACTTTCCATGCGCAGCGAAAGCGCGGCGGCAGAACAGGCGATTTTTGACGACCTTAAAGAACGCGCCGCCGCATGGGAAGAACAGGCGGGAAGAACGCTTTTGCTGGATAAAACACTTGAATATGTGAGAACGCCGCACGTCCAGCACACCGCTAACGAGTGGCAGACCACCGAGCATAACCGCCATATTCGCAGCAACCGGGTATATCAGATGAATTACTACATTTACGAGAATACCCGCTACGACAAAGAAGCGCAGAAATCTATCCCGTATTCATGGACGCTTACATGGAGCGTGCGCACCAACAGCCCAAGCAGAACCCAAGCGAAGATTGCCGGACAAGATAGAAAGGTTTTCACCGACAAGGCAGCTATGGAAAAGTATCTGAATGGGCGTATCAAAGCGTATGACCGCTTGTTTACGGAAATCTCCCCGCCTATCCCGCAGGAGTACGCCGACTATTTCAAAGTAAACGGTATGCTCATGCCGGACTACACCATAGAGGGCGAAGAACCCCCGCAGCAGCAACAGGCGGCAGCTATCCCCGAAAATACCGGGCAGGAAAAGGAGCGTGAACACATGAGCGAACAGTTTTCTATTATGATAGGCAACCGCAGCCGCTTTGACGCGGGCGACCCCGGCGGCTATTGGTTGGATATGCCCGCCACAAAGGAGCAGTTGCACGAAGCTATGCGGAACGTCGGCATTACCGCCGACAACCCGCAGGATTTTTCCATTCGCGGCTATTCCGACGACCCGGAGAAACATATTGCCTTGCCTTATGAAATGGTATGCGCCGCCGACGTGGACGAACTCAATTTTCTTGCGGCGCGGCTCGAACAGCTTGACCCCGCCGAGGTTGGCAAGCTGAACGCAGCTTTGCAGCAGAAAAACGGGCTTGCAAATATTGGACAGGTAATTGACTTCACCTACAACGTGGATTTTTACGTCCATATCCCCGAAGTACATAACTACCACGATTTGGGCGACTATTACTTAAATCAATCCGGCATGGTACAAATGCCCGAAGAATGGAAAGGCGGCATTGACCTTTCTACTTTTGGCAGGAACGCTGCCGCGCAGGAAAAAGGCGCGTTTACCGAGTACGGCTATATCGTGGAAAGCGGCGACGAGTGGGAACGGCAGTTTGAGGGGCGCGAAGTGCCGGAAGAATACCGCATTATGAGTTACCCGCAGCCGGAGCGCGGCGAACAGGACAAAGCCTATATGGACGCAGCCGAAACGCAGCAAGCAGACGCACAGGCCGCAGAGCCGCAGCAGCCCCGCCCCGTCGTCCCCATTATCCTTACTTCCGAAAAGCCCGCCGAAAAGGTAAAGGAGATCACCGCGCGTTTGGAACAGGGCGTACAGGCGATTTTTGACAGCGACCGCTACAAAGAGTTTCTAACCGCTATGTCAAAGTTCCATGATTATAGTTTGAATAACACTATCCTAATTGCTATGCAGGGCGGCAATTTGGTAATGGGCTTCCGTCAATGGGAAAAGGAGTTTGACCGCCATGTAAAGAAAGGCGAGAAAGGCATTAAAATCTTTGCCCCCGCGCCCTACAAGGTGAAAAAGCTGGTTGATAAAATCGACCCCGAAACGAGAAAGCCCATGCTTGACCGCGAGGGAAAAGTGGTAAAGGAAGAAAAGGAAATCACCGTCCCCGCCTTTAAGGTTATAACCGTCTTTGATATTTCGCAGACCGAGGGCAAGGAGTTTCCCGACCTTTCCGTTAAACCGCTGCTTGCCGATGTGGAGCAGTACGAGGATTTTTTCGCCGCCCTTGAAAAAGCGTCCCCCGTCCCGATTGCATTTGAGCAGATCACAAACGGCGCAAATGGGTATTTCAGTTTGACCGACAAGCGTATTGCAATCAAAGAGGGCGTGAGTGAATTACAGGCGGTAAAGACCGCCATTCACGAAATCGCCCATGCGAAGCTGCACGACGTAGACTTAAACGCCCCGCCGGAGCAGCAAAACCGCGTTGACCGCCATACCTGCGAGGTAGAAGCGGAAAGCGTCGCTTATACGGTTTGCCAGCATTTCGGCCTTGATACTTCCGATTACTCTTTCGGCTATGTGGCTGGTTGGAGCAGCGGCAAGGAAATGACCGAGTTAAAAGCGTCCCTTGAAACAATACAGACCACCGCAAAGGAACTCATTACCGAGATTGAGGGGCATTTTACCGAGTTGCAGCAGCAGCGGCAAGCCGAGCAGGAGCAGGGCGATACCTTTTCCATTTATCAGTTAAAGCGCGGGGACGAAACAAGGGACTTGCGCTTTGAGCCTTATGACCGTCTGCAAGCGGCTGGACTTACCATTGACCGGGTAAATTATGAACTCGTCTATACTGCACCGCTTACAAAGGATATGACGCTGGGCGACATTTGGGAAAGGTTTAATATCGACCACCCCGCCGACTTTAAGGGGCATAGCCTTTCCGTTTCCGACATTGTTGTGCTTCATCAGAACGACGAGGACACCGCCCACTATGTAGACAGTATCGGTTTTCAGCAAGTGCCGGAGTTTTTGCAGGAGCAGCAGACCCCCGTATTTGACAAGCTGCCGCCCGAACAGCAGCAAGCCTTGTCCGACACCGTACAAGACACTTTGCAAATGCTGGTTGACGCAGACAAGCGGATTTATGGCGACGTTACGGGCAAGACCCTTGAAGCAATCGCGGCGCAAGGATATTCCTACAAGGACGGGCAGCTTGAAAAGCAGCAGCCGGAAGCGACCCCCGACAGCCTTTTGACGGGTGAAACCGTTAGAACGCCGAGGGGCAATTTTCATATTACCGATATGAGCCGTGAACAGATCGAAGCGGCGGGATTTGGTTTTCACCATGCGTCGGAGGACGGGAAGTATCTCATTATGGGGAATGGCACACAGGCTTATGCCATAGCCGCCGAGCAGCCGCAGCGGGATAATCCCTTAAAGCACGTCGAGGACACCATAGAGCAGAACGACAACAATTTTGACGGGCTTATCAACAATACGCCGCAAACGCCCACCGTTGCAGATTTTGAGCAGCGGGCAAAGGCGGGGGAAGCGATTTCCGTTACCGACCTTGCAAAAGCGGTAAAAGCCGAGAAACGGGAACAGCCGCAGAAAAAACCGTCCATTTTGAAGAAGCTGGACGAATACAAGAAACAGGCGGCGCAGCAGCCGAAAGATAAACAGAAAGAGCATAAAAAGGATTTGGAGGTTTGATAGCATGAATACCCGCTTTACCATTGAGGAAGAAAACATTGTTGCGATCTACGCCGAGGACAGCCGGGAAACAACGCTTGAAAATATCCTTGCCGCCATGCCCTACATGGACGAGGATATGCGCCAGCTTGCCGCCGCAGCGGTGAACAAGCTGCAAGCCATGACGGACAGCGAGTTTTCCGAAAGGGAGTTTATCTTGACCGACGAGGAATAGCCCATAGAGAACAGGGGCGCGGTTGCCGATTTCCGGCACCGCGCCCCTGTTCTTTTTTTGTCCTTGCGTGGACAATTAGAAAGCCGTTTTTGCGGGTTTGAATATACTTTATCGTCTATGTCGTTTTCATGCGCTGGAAGCCGCAGAAACACAGGCGTTTTCAGCCCTTAACATTCCACTTGCCACCCCATGTTTTGCGCCTTATCGCTCCTGCTCCCGCGCCCTGCTTTGGGACGGGTAAAGAATACTATCGACGTTCTTTTTGACAACGCCGTATTCCTGCATTTGCTTCTTGGCTTGCCGATAATCTTCATACAATTTGGTTTTCCTGTCGTTTAAGCTTCTATACTCCTTGCGCAGCGCGGCGAGATCGGGCAGCTTCTTTATCTGCATTTCCTTTAATGCCCTTGCCGCAGCTTCAAACAGGATAATTTCGCTTTCATGCCCCCGCAGATACTTTTCCTTGTCCGGCGATTTTCGGTATTCATCGTAAATCGGTTTTAACTGTCGGTATGTGGTGGTGTGCTTGATAAGCAGCGACAAATCAGACATACGCTGTTCCACTTCCTTAACCGCCTTTGCCGCCGCGTCATGAGCGGTCATAATATCGGCTATCTTGCTTTCAAGTTCGCTATAATACTCAATCTTGTTTTCGGTTAGGAAGTTCATGCTTTTAGCAGCCTGTTTCAGATTATGGATTTTTGCCCACCGTTCATAGCCCGCCGACTGTTGGGCTTTGATACTGTTTTCAAGATCGACGACAAGCCGGATTTTCTTATCTTCCCGCAGCGTTTTTGTTTTGGCAACATACACGCCCTTGATACGCTCCTTTATCGCTTCTTCCGTATAGGCCGCGCCGAGCGTCTTTGTGCGGGTAAACCGTTCCTGTCCGGCAGCGCGAAAGGAAATGTATTTGCCCTGTTTGATTTCATACCCCATTTCCTGCAAGCGGCGCAGCAGTTCGTCAAAATCTTTCACTTGGGGAATGAGAGTATCTATCGCCGTTTTCAGCTTTGCTTTGTAGCTTGTCCCTTGCTTTTCGGCGGTGTATTCTGCATAGCTTTTTCCCTTGTCCTGTCCCGGTACGACGACGGATAGCCCATGCTCTTTACATATCCTGTCGCTGGTGCGCCGGATAAAGTGATAGCTTTGCTTGTTGGAATGGTACTTTTTGTAGTCAACGAAGCTAACCGCGTTGAAAATCAAGTGATTATGCAGATGGTCTTTATCGACGTGAGTTGTCAAAACAAACTCATACTTGCCGCCTAATACCGCCCCGGCAAGTTCCATGCCGATTTTGTGCGCTTCTTCCGGTGTGGTTTCTCCCACCGCAAAGGATTGTATCAAGTGCCGCCCTAAATGTGTGCCGCGATCTCCGGCAGCTTCCCGCGTCCATGCAAACTCAATATCGGCGGTTTCCAGCCCGCAGCCGAAAGAGGACGCAAGCAGCTTCCCGTCTGTCTTTTCGGGATTTAAGATATAGTCTATCGCAGCCTTTAAGGTTGATTTAATAGGGTGCGTCTTTGTAACCGCCATATCTCGTCCACCGCCTTTTTAATGTCCTCTATATCCTGCCTGTAAACCGTCCCCGTCGCATTGGCGCGTTTTGCAATTTGGTTGATGTTCCGGCTCACCGCTTGCAGTTCCCGGATATATGCTTTTGTGTCGCTTCGGTCAACGACAAGAATATACCCGTCTATCGCCATTTTACGGAAGTATGCCCCATACTGCTTTATGGGAAGCTGCTTCATCTTCTCGTCGATCAGCCGCTTTTCTTCTTCCGTAACGTAAAACTTCATCTGTATATTTCTCTTTCGGTTTTCCATTTCCGCACCGCCTTTCGGTATAAGGGTTTGGGATTATCCCAACAAGCATTTTCCGCAAACGGGTACTCGTTTGCTGTGCTTGCTATCTACTCCATACCCCCACCGAAAGGCGGTATTTGTTGCGCGTTCCTTTGATTTTGGACGCAAAAAAAGATTGCAGCCGCCATGCGCTGCAATCTCCCGATTTCTCATATTGTGAGGTTAATCCTCTGCTTTTTCGACTTCCGTTATCTCCCTTGCTGTTGCGGTTACAATCCGTATGCCTTTATCGCTCATACCGTCCAGCAGCGCGTCAAGCTGCCGCCGCCCGGTGGATTTCTCCGCATTGCTGTTCGGGAAGAAAAATTGATCTACCGAAATATGATACCGGGTTACAAGGTCATAGAATACCTGTAAACTCGGCTGTTGTCCCTTGTTCTCGATATTCGCAAGGTAGCGCGGGGAAATATATAACTCGTCGCTTACCTTTTTGCGGCTCTCGCCGTATTCATTTCTCGCGGCTTTTATAGCTGCCCCGAAAGCCTTAAAGTCGTACAATGGTACGGGTCTTTTTGCCATTTTCATTCACCCTGTTACATTTTACAGTTCACCTTTCTTTTTGGATATGTCCACACAATTCATATCATTAGGTTAAATACTTCCTGTTGTGTATTGACAGTAGACTGATTTTCTGATAAAATAAAATTTATGTAAAAGGAGGCGGCGTTTATGTTGCATAGCATGCGTATTAGATAAGCATTGAAAAAAAGGATTTTCCCATTTTCAACATGGGCTTTTTTGTCATGCTTATTTTGCGGATGCTATACAAAAAACTAACGACGTATAGATATAGTATAGACATAGTGCAAGCTATGCCTTAGTTTTGTTGTACTGCTCTGTGCATTATAAATGCAGGTCAATGCTCATGTTGAGGATTGACCTGCATTTTTTTGTGTAAAAAGGACGAGTGAAATATAATGCTTAAAAAATATTGGATAAAATGTCCGATTTGTAACGGAAAGACGAGAGTTCAAGTATTTCATAATACTGTATTAAAAGATTTTCCTCTTTTCTGCCCTAAATGCAAATTGACGCATATCATTGATGTAGAAAAATTAGAGATTGTAATCAAAAATACAGAAAAACAAACTTTTATTATTTAGAAGAAAGGATATAAAAATGAAACGTTTACCTAAATATACGCCTGCGGAAGTACGGAATGATCCATACGGATTTACTTACAAAGAAATGTCGGAAGTTATTGGCGAGAATGAAGCAAAAGCCTTATATGAAGAATTATATAAGCAATTACCACGCAAAAAAAATCTATCAATGTTGGTAAAAAATATTTGCAAAAGCAGTGATACTGAAAAGTATGTTTACGAACTGAAAGACAACAAATACATTGAAACGGTTTTTATCAAGCGGCGAGATGGTGGAACTGTTTGCGTGAGCACACAAGTCGGTTGTCCTGTTGGTTGTATTTTTTGTGAGTCCGGGCGAAATGGCTTTGTTCGTAATCTAACATCGTCAGAAATCGTACAACAGATTATATTGTTGCGTCGAAAAGTAAACCGTATCGTTTTTATGGGTATGGGAGAGCCTTTATTCAATTATGACAACTTGATAAAAGCAATCCATATTCTCCGAGATAGATATGGGCTCAACTTTCCAACCGACGGCATTACCATATCAACAGTTGGTCCGGTCGATCAATTAAAAAAATTGCGCGAGGAACATCTTAAAATTCAGTTGACAATATCTTTACACGCAGCAACACAATCTGCAAGAAATCGTATTATTCCTCACATGCGCATATATGCTATTGAAGATGTTGTTAAGCAAGCCTTATCCTATTCTGAAAGGCATAATCGCAAAATTGTCTTTGCGTATTTGCTTTTACCGGGTATAAATGACCGGCCCTCAGATGTAAGACAACTTGCAAAATGGTTTCGGGGCAAAAAAGTTATGATTAACGTGTTACAATACAACCCAACAAGCAATTCAAGAATTAAAGCACCACAGAAACGGGAAATAGTTGCATTCAAACATCAATTAGAGCAAGCAGGACTTGAAGTTACTATGAGAGTTTCTCATGGCAGAGAGATTAACGCGGCTTGTGGACAGTTAGCTAACACATATAATAAATTCAAAAAAAAATGATTAAAAGTGCCAGACGCATAGACGCAGAGCCGATAACGCATTAGGTCAAAAAACCTATGTGTTATCGGCTTTTTTATTTAATATTGCGCAAAAGCCGCTGTTCCCTATTATAGAATGGATTGCGGGTAGTGTATTAAAGTCGCCCTTTTTTAAGGATACGGCGGTATCGGGGAGGTATCGCCGTGTCCATTTTTATTTACTGTAACCCGCCTAATGCTTTGCGGTCAAAAAAAGCTATGCTCCGCAAGCGGGATATTCCGGCTATGAGTATGAACTGTCAATACATCTAAATACTTCTTACATTTCCTTTGCGCTCGTCCGCGTCTTGCGGACGGGCGCATTTTGCTTTTTTCAACTTTTTTCTGAAAAACGCACTCAAGAGCCATCTCCCGAACGGGTACGGAGCGAAAGGGGCAGAGAGGACAAGCCCTTAACTCCCGTCCTCTACTCCACGCGGGAAGGAGGTGAACTCTATGGAGCTATCTTCTTCCGACAAGGAAAGAATACAACATCAGTACGACGCATTAGCAAAGAAAACTTTGGTTGGCGAAGCGAAAAGCCACCGCCGCACTCTTGCGAAACGCGCAGCACGCGAAGTACCTTTTTCGGATTTGAGCGAAAGCGAACTCGCGCAGCTTTTCACAACGGACGAATACAAAAGCGATTATTTCCGTTTTCAAGTGTCCGGCTTTGATGTACTCGTCAAAAATGAACTGCTTGCCGAAGCCCTTAACGCTTTGCCCGAAAGGAAACGCGACATTATCCTTTTGTCCTACTTCTTGGACATGAGCGACGCGGAAATTGCTGAACTGCTGAATGTTGTACGCACGACGGTTTTCCGGCACAGGAAATCCGCGCTTGCGAAAATCAAACAGTATTTGGAGGGAAAAGCAGATGATGAATACCGTTAGGAAATCTGAAAATCTGTTGCCGTTCCCTGTCATTTCCGCAGCGGCAAACGGCGACACAACCGCCATGTGCGCGATCTTGAAGCATTACGAGGGTTACATAGCGAAACTTTGTACCCGCACGCTGAAAGACGACGCGGGCAATACCTATTCCTATGTGGACGAGGAAATGCGTAACAGGCTGCAAGTGCGCCTTATTACCCGCACCCTTGCTTTTCATGTAGGATAATCTTTTAGCCCATGCGGGGAGCGTGTCCCCTTTCCACGCTTCCCGTTATGGGCTATTTGTCGTTCCGTAACAGCACATCGGAAACGGTGTACTGTTACAGGCCGACAAAGCCTATTGTTCCTTGACAAAGAAAGCGGCCTTTGGTGCGCAGCATAACAGGCAACGGGTACATTCCGTCTGTACCGAGCCGGGCGGCGGGTACGCCATGACCGCTTTTCCCCGTTGGGGAAAAGTCGAGCGAGAACTACCGCGCCGTAAAACAAGTTTAGCAGCTTGTGGGCGACGACATACAAGGCGGCACAATGATACTCCCGCGTTGAACACCCTCAAAGTATTGCGCGGCGCACCCATAAGCATGGGCCGGGGTGAAACTCCCGTGAGGTTGCAGCTAACAACCGCCCGTTTTGCCTTTTGACGAATATAGTTTATCCATACAGGAAAAGGAGGTTTTTCTAATGGATAAAAAACAGACAATTACAACCGAACGCAAAATAGGGAAAATCACCTATCTTGTTCAAGCGTTGCCGAGTGAAAAGGCAACCGATACAATCCATAAAAAGATTGAAAAACTCATTGTAAAGGATTTGCAGAAAAAGCCCGGAAATCCGGGCTTTTTAGCGTCCGAGTAGTGCATTAGGCGGCGGGATATGGTATAATGATAGCAACACATTATACCTGTTTATTCGGCTGTCGGAAAGGAGGACTAATGTTACAGTCGAATAAAATCACCGCCCTTTACTGCCGTTTAAGTCAAGAGGATATGCAGGCCGGAGAAAGCGGAAGCATACAGCACCAAAAAATGATACTTCAACGCTATGCGGACGAACACCATTTTTTGAACACAAAGTTTTTTGTGGACGACGGATTTTCCGGCGTGAGTTTTGAGCGCGAGGGGCTGCAAGCGATGTTGCAGGAAGTGGAAGCCGGACGAGTGGCGACGGTTATTACCAAAGACCTCTCCCGTCTTGGCAGAAACTATCTGAAAACGGGCGAACTCATAGAGATTGTATTTCCCGAAAACGGAGTGCGCTATATCGCGATTAACGACGGAGTTGACACAGCGCGGGAGGATAACGAGTTTACCCCCTTGCGGAACTGGTTTAACGAGTTTTACGCCCGCGATACAAGCAAGAAAATCCGTGCAGTTAAACAGGCACAGGCGCAAAAAGGCGAGCGTGTCAACGGGGAATATCCATACGGCTATATCCCAGACCCGAACAACCGCCACCACCTTATACCCGACCCGGAAACCGCGCCGATTGTCAAACAGGTTTTCGCTATGTTTGTTAGCGGCGTGCGTATGTGCGAAATCCAAAAATGGCTTGCGGAAAACAAAGTCTTGACGATTGGAGCGTTGCGCTATCAGCGCACAGGACAGGCGCGGTATCAGCGGGCAATGATCGCCCCCTATACTTGGCCGGACAAAACGCTCTATGACATATTAGCAAGGCAGGAATATTTAGGGCATACCATAACCGCGAAAACTCACAAGGTATCCTACAAGTCGAAAAAGACCCGGAAGAACGAAGAAGAACAACGCTATTTCTTCCCAAACACCCATGAGCCGCTTGTTGACGAGGAAACCTTTGAACTTGCGCAAAAGCGGATTGCTACCCGCCACCGCCCGACAAAAGCAGCGGAGATTGATATTTTTTCCGGCTTGCTGTTTTGCGCTGGTTGCGGACATAAGATGTATTACCAACAGGGCGTAAATATCGAGCCGCGCAGGTTTTCCTATTCTTGCGGCGCATGGCGCAACAGGGCAAGGACAGGCAGCGAGTGTACCTCTCATTATATCCGCAAAAACGTACTTCTTGATTTAGTGCTGGAAGATATGCGGCGGGTTTTGCAGTATGTTAAGGAACACGAACAGGACTTTATCTGTAAAGCTACCGAGTACGGCGACATGGAAGCGAGAAAGGCATTAGCGCAGCAGCAAAAGGAACTTTCCAAAGCACAGGCGCGTATGACCGAACTTGACACGCTTTTCCGCAAGCTGTA
>CDYT01018337.1_pt1 | contig 19143 bp, 10 predicted proteins | sample 557541 | NCBI WGS metagenome assembly CDYT01 (sample SAMEA3182060, study PRJEB8094) | gut metagenome | biome: human; feature: gut; material: Stool; isolation source: human stools | place: Canada | collected 2013-01-15
GTTCTGGAGTGCGGATTTCACGGGTTCCGGGCTGCCTTCGGCCGAGGCCTATGAGAACATCACGCTCGTGACCCGCGAAGGCAGCCGCGAGGTGTACGACGACATCGCCCGTATCAGCCTTACGCCCAAGGGCGAAATCCTGATCGACGGCAAGGAGAACGAAGGGGCGGAGACCGATCGCAGGACGCCCCGGCAGGAGGTGCGCGTGCATACGAGCGAACTGGTGGTCCCCAAGGGCAAGCGCGCACATCTGCAACTCTCCGACGGGACGCGGGTGTGGATCAATTCGGCGTCGGTGCTCCGTTTCCCGTCGGCGTTCGGTGACACGCGCGACGTCTTCGTCGAGGGCGAAGCCTATTTCGAGGTGGCGAAGGATGCGAACCGTCCCTTCATCGTGCACACCGACCATTTTGCGACCCGCGTGCTGGGCACGTCGTTCGACGTGACGACCGCGCCCCGGGCCGACGGTTCGTCGGCCGTGGTGCTGGTCGAAGGCTCCGTGGCCATCGACGTGGCCAACGGCGAATCGGTGACGCTGAATCCTTCGGAACGCTTCTCGATGAAGGACGGCAGCTATTCGGTCTACGAGGTCGATCCCTATAAATACATCAGTTGGAAGGACGGACTGTTGTTCTTCACCTCGAACACGCTGTTCGAAGTCCTGCAAAAGGTGGCTGCGTTCTACAAGATCGAAATAACCTGCTTCGGGGAGATCGGGAGCCGGAAGTGTACCGGCAAGCTGATCCTGTTCGACGACCTGGACGGCACGCTCGACGTGCTCTCCGACATTTTCCGGATCGCCTACGTCCGGGGGCCCGACGGCTCGGTGGCGGTGAGGCCTGCCCCCGACGATTGCGCCGACGCCGTATATCGCTGACAACCAATTCCAGTCTTAAATACTAACCTTAATACTGTTACTTATGAAGAAACTTTTCTTTGTGAGGAGTGGCTCGACATGCCGTATGCTGCGGATTCTTGCGGCGGCGATGCTGTTGCTTCCGGTGAATCTCCAGCCCGTCCGGGCCTCCCGGCAGGACGCCGGGGCCAAATCGTCGCTGACCGTGAAGATGAAGGACGCAACGCTGTCGAGCGTCTTTGCCGAGGTCGAGCGGACCAGCCGCTACGCCTTCATTTACACCGACGACGTGCGGCCGCTGCTCGACCGCCGGGTTTCGGTTTCGGTCAGGTCTGCGACCATCGACGAACTGCTGTCCGCGGTCCTCAAGGGAACGGAGCTGACCGGACGGGTGCGCGAAAACCAAGTGATCATCTCGAAAGCGCCCGCTCGGAAAAACGCCGCCGTCACCCCCCCCCCTCCCGGCTGCGAATTCCGGTAGGGAAATCGTCTTGCAGGGAACGGTGATCTCTTCGGCCGACAACAAGCCCATCGTCGGTGTTTCGGTCTATGTCGAGGGGACGACCGTCGGCGCCACCTCGGACATCAACGGCAACTACACCCTCAAGGTGCCGGCGGGAACGAAACACGTCACCTTCGCTTTTCTGGGCTACGACACCAAGAAGATCGCCGTCGCCGATGTCGAACTGTTCAAGCTCGTGACGCTGATCGAGGCGTCGAACGTCATGGACGACGTGGTGGTCGTGGCCTTCGGCACGCAGAAGAAGGAGAGTTTGGTGGGAGCCGTGCAGGTCGTGCGTCCCAGTACGCTCAAGGTGACGTCGAGCAACCTCTCGACCTCGTTCGCGGGCAAGATCGCCGGCGTCATCTCGACCCAGTCGTCGGGCGAACCCGGCGCCGACGGTGCGAATTTCTGGATTCGCGGCATCTCGACCTTCGGGGCCAACAAATCGCCGCTGCTGATTCTCGACGGCGTGGAGATCGTCTCGGAGATGCTCAACAACATTCCGCCCGAGGCGATCGAGTCGTTTTCGATCCTGCGCGACGCCACGGCCACGGCGCTCTACGGTTCGCGCGGCGCCAACGGCGTAATGATCATTACCACCAAAAACGGCCGTCAGTCGGAGAAGATGGCGATCAACGTTCGTCTCGAATCGGGCATTTCGATGCCGACGCGCGTGCAGGACATCGCCGACGGCGTGACTTACATGGAGAACTACAACGAGGCGCTGCGCACCCGCACCCCGGCGGGCGAAACTTATGTGCAGCACTTTTCGGACGAGAAGATCACGGGCACGCGCAACCGGCTCAATCCCTACGTCTATCCCGACAATGACTGGTATTCGATGCTTTTCAAGGATTTTACGGTCAACGAGAACATGAATCTCAACGTGCGGGGCGGCGGCAAGGTGGTCGACTATTTCCTCAATGCTTCGATCTTCAACGAAAACGGTATCCTGAAGAAGCCCGCGGAGTCGAAATTCAACACCAACATCAATTCGCAGAAATACCTTTTCCAGGCCAACGTCGGCGCGCAGCTCACCCGAACGACCCGCGTGAGTCTGAAGATGAACACGCAGCTGCTTTTCTGGCACCGTCCCGTCGAAGAGGTGAAAGACCTGTTCTACTATACGATGCGCGCCAATCCGGTCGCTTTCCCGGCCATCTATCCCAAAGGCTCCGTGGAGGATCTCGACGACCCGATTTTCGGAAATGCCCCTTCGTGGGACGGTGGTTCTACGGACATCAATCCTTATGCCCTGCTGAGCCGCGGATACGGCCAGCGCCACACGCAGTACATCACCACGACCTTCTCGGTGGACCAGGACCTCGATTTCGTCACCAAGGGACTGAAGGTTCGGGGCATGGTCTCGTTCTACAACAAGACCTATGCGGCGACTTACCGTTCTTTTTCTCCCTATTATTACGAAATGACCGACTATACCGACAACGGCGACGGGACTTTCGACTACAACCTGCAAAGCATCGGCACGCCCGGATCGTCCTATCTGGGAACCTCCACGGGGCGGAACGGTTACCGTGAGATCTCGTTGCAGGGGCAGATCGAATATTCGCGCACGTTCGGCAAACACGACGTCAACGCCCTGTTCGTCTACCACCAGAAGGAGAAGGTCGACAATCAGCCCGCCAATGATGAGTACAAGGTGCTCCCTTACCGCGAGCAGGGCCTTGCCGGACGTTTTACCTATGGGTATGACAACCGCTACCTGATGGAGTTCAACTTCGGCTACAACGGCTCGGAGAACTTCATATCGGGTCGTCGTTTCGGGTTTTTCCCCTCGATCGCCGGAGCGTGGGTCGTGTCGGGCGAACCGTTCTGGGAAGGTATCCGCAGCAAGGTGAACCTGCTGAAAATCCGTGCTTCGTACGGTCTTTCGGGCAACGACTATCTGGCCGACAGCAGCAACAATATCGTCCGTTTCCCCTATCTCACGACGGTCAACATGAACAAGGCGCTCTACGTGTGGTTTTCGCCCAACTTCGTCAAGCAGACCGGACACGAGATCAAGACCGTGGGCAATCCCCTGGCCACGTGGGAGGAGAGCACCAAACTTAACGTAGGACTTGAACTGGGACTGTTCGACGCCCTGACGCTGAACGTCGACGTTTACAAGGAAAATCGTACCGGCATCTTCATGCAGCGGCGTTCGCTGCCCTCGACGATGGGCCTTTCGGGCGTCACGCCCTACGGCAATCTGGGTGAGGTGGAGAACCGCGGCGTCGATGTTTCGCTCGAATACAACAAGGCGTTCAACAAGGACCTGCTGGTCTCCGTGCGCGGAACGTTCACCTATGCGCACAACGAGGTGAAGGCCCGCGACGAGGCGAAATACCTGCCCAACAAATACAACTCCGTGCTGGGCAAACCCGTCAATTCGGTTTACGGACTGGTCGCCGACGGCCTTTTCGCCTCGCAGGAGGAGATCGACAACTCGCCCCGGCAGACCTTCATGCCCGATTATCTGCCTGGCGACATCAAATACCGCGACCTGAACGGCGACGGCGTGATCGACGCCAACGACCGCACGTCGCTGGGTTATCCCACCGTGCCCGAGATCTTGTACGGCTTCGGCGCCTCGGTCAACTACAAACGCTGGGACTTCTCGTTCTTCTTCCAGGGCACGGCGCGCGTCTCGCTGCGCATGTACGACATGCACCCGTTCCGCGACAATCAGTATTCGGGCTTCAACATGACGCAGTACGTTGCCGACGACCACTGGTCGGAAGCCGATCCCAATCCCAATGCCGCCTATCCGCGCCTGGATTACCGCTACAACGCCAACAACACGCAGACCTCGTCGTTCTGGATCAAGAACGGCAGCTACCTGCGCCTGAAGAGCGTCGAACTGGGTTTCACGTACAAAAGCCTGCGCGCCTATCTGGCCGGCACGAATCTGTTCATCATTTCGCCCTTCAAATACTGGGACCCCGAAATGGGAAGCGGCAACGGCTTGAAATACCCGTTGCAGCGCGTGGTGAAACTCGGCCTTCAGTATAACTTCTAAAATTCGAGCGACATGAAAAAAATCATATCCATTTTGCTGTTTGCGTGCGCCGGAGCGCTTGCCGCGTGCGATTTCCTCGACGTGGTTCCCGAGGGGCAGGCGACGCAGGAGGACATCTTCAAAACCTCCAAGGAGGCCCGCAAGTACCTCAATACGCTCTACACCTACGCCCCCAACATCGCGGCCTACCGCTACATGCCCGACTTCTGCGCCGGCGACGACATTATCACCGCCACCAACGGCCAGACCCGTTATTTCCCCTACAAGAGCATGCTCTACAACGAGGAGAACGCCAGCCAGACCTACTACGGTCTGTGGGACGCGACGACCTCTTCCCCGTCCGGGCGCACGAACTACGACATGTACAAGGGCATCCGCTACTGTTACATTATGATCGACAATATCGACGCAGTCCCGGGCATCTCGCCGTCCGTGGCCGACGAGTTCAAGGGCGAAGCCTATTTTCTGATCGCCTATTACCACTGGGTGCTGCTGACTCACTACGGCCCGGTCATCCTCGTCAGGGGGCAGCTGGACATGGGGCTTCCCGAGGAGCAGGTCTATGTGGCCCGCAGTCCGTTCGACGAATGCGTGACGTTCATCGCCGAGACCTACGACCGCGCGGCCGATTTGCTGCACGGGTATCCGACGCGTCCCGATGCCGACCTGGGGCGCGCCACCTCGGTGGCGGCCAAGGCGATGAAGGCCCGGCTGCTGCTCTATGCCGCCAGTCCGCTCTGCAACGGCAACACGGAGTTCTACGCGCGTTTCCGCAACAACGACGGCACGCCGCTGATGAGCCAGACCTACAATCCCGAAAAGTGGAAGTGGGCGCTCGACGCCTGCCAGGAAGCGATCACGCTGGCCGAGGACAACGGGCACAGGCTCTACGAAAGCCCGAACGCGACTGCGGCTGCAACCGCTGCCGAGCGCGGCGAGATCAACTACCACGACTGCTTCGTCGAACCGCTCTGGAACACGACCGAGTACCTTTGGGCAATGGGCGACCAGACCGGCATCGGGCACTTGCAGCGTTACGGAGGCGCGCGCCTGAAGCTGCCGTACAGTACCGACGGCTTCTGCATCAACATCGTTCCGACGTTCGAGTGCGTGGAGATGTACTACACGCACAACGGCCTGCCGTGGGACCGAGACCCCGAGACCATGCATATCGACCCCTATGCCTATAATGCCGAAAAGGAGACTGCCAACCTCCATGTCTACAAGGAGCCGCGCTTCTATGCGTCGGTGGGCTACGACCGCGGCAAGTACGCCATCAACGGCGAGGAGTTCATTCTCAAATGCCGCGCCGGCGAGATGCAGGGCAGCGTGCTCGACGCCTCGAAGGAGTACCAGAGCTGTACGGGCTATATTCTCAAGAAGTGGATTCACCGCCAGTCAGCCTTCAACTACGACACCAAGTCGTGGACCTACCGCAAGTACGCCTATCCTTACATCCGCCTTGCGGAACTCTACCTGAGCTATGCCGAGGCCGATTTCGAATACAACGGGTCGTTGAGCGACGCGAGCCTCAATTACCTGAATCTGGTCCGCCGCCGCTCGGGGCTGCCCGATTTCAAGGATTCGTGGGCCTTGGCCGGGGGCATTCCCACCGGCGACGAACTGCGCAAGGTGCTGCACCGGGAGCGTTCGATCGAACTGCTGATGGAGGGCATGCGCTACCACGACCTGCGCCGTTGGAAAGAGGCGGGCGAAGCGATGTCCCGGCGTCCCAAGGCGTGGAACCTCGACGGCAGGACGGCGGCCGATTTCTACCGGGTCTCCACGATGAAGGAGAGCGGCGTCCGCACGTTCGAATCCCCCAAGACCTACTGGATGGCCATTCCGTTGAGCGAAATCAATATCAACTACAACCTCGTGCAGAATCCCGGTTACTAACCTTAATAATCCGATTGCGATGAAGAATCTTGCGATATGCCTCCTGCTTCTGCTGGGAGCCGTAGGGTGCGGCGACGATTACGTCGTCTACGAGACGGTGGACACTATGGTCTGCATCCCGAAGAACGATTTCCAGGTCCTCGAATACGATGCCGCTTCGGGCCAGGCGTGCGTTTACGATCTCTATCTTTACAAGGGCGGTTACAATGACGACGGAATCACCGTGAAACTGGTGGTCGACCCCTCCGTGCTCGATGTCTATAACGTGGAAAACGGACTCGAACTGAAGGTGATGCCCGACAGGTATTTCGCCTTCGACCCCGAAGTGCGCTTGTCGGGGGACAGGGTCATGGACCGCGCCGAAATCCGCTTCGATGCCGCTTCGATGCTTGCCGACGGCATTGATTCCTCCTATGTGCTGCCGCTTTCCGTCAGGGCCGATGATCAGGGCAAGGTGCGTCCCGAAAAGAACAGCGTAATCATCCGGGTCGTGATGAAATAACCGTGATGCGGAGGAGGTCCGGCCTCCTCCGCATCCTCAATGCAAAAAAATATGTCAAAATTCTACATGCGGCTTCTGTCGGTGTGCCTCGCCGCCCTTGTCCTGGCGGCCTGCTCCTCCTCGGAGGGCGGCGGTGACGACGGCCCGACCGCCGGACAGATCCCCGATAAGGCCGGAATGACGGTGAAGGGAATCGTGAAGGACAGCGCCGGCAATGGCATTGCCGGGGTGGTGGTGAGCGACGGCCTGGAGGTGACGGCGACCGACGAACGGGGGATTTACTATCTGGCCTCCGACCTCGCGCGGCGCAATTTCGTCTTTGTCTCCGTGCCTGCCGACTGCGAGATTCCCGCCACGCAGGGCTGTCCGCGGTTCTACCGCAAAATCGACCGCAAACAGGCCGTCAACCGGGCCGATTTTACGCTGACACGACGCAAGACTCCGTCCGACCGCCATTCGCTGATCGTTATGGCCGACATTCAGCTGGCTGCCGATAACACGTCGGTGGATTCCTATCTCGGTCATGTCGTTCCCGATGTGCTGAAAACCGTGCAGGGGCTTCCGACGGAGGTTTACGGAGTCAGCCTGGGCGACCTGGTCTGGAACGATATGTCGCTTTTCCCGAAGTACCGTCAGGGGCTGGAGACGCTTGGCTTCACGACCTTCAGCCTGCCGGGCAACCACGATCACGATCCGGCCGAGTTGACCGATTCGCTCGCCTTGCAGAGCTACGAACGCTATTTCGGTCCGGCGAACTACTCGGTGAACATCGGGAAAATCCATTATCTGTTCCTCGACAACATCCTTTTCGACCATGCGCCGACCGCCGAAGAGGAGTATATGATCGGTCTTACGGACGAAATTTGCCGTTGGATCGAAGCCGATTTGCGCTACGTTCCGGCGGGCAGCACGCTCGTCGTCTCGTCCCATTGCCCGATTCTCTATCACACGAAGAACACCGCAGCGCGCAACCACCGCAATTTCCAGCGTTTCCTCGATGCGATAAGCCCCTATAAGGTCCATGCCTTCGGGGGGCACAAGCACTACCATGACATTTACCGTTACGACGACGGACGCAAGGTCATGCACTGCATCGCCCGCACGCCGGGCGACCTGTTCATCAACGGCGACGTCAACTGCGACGGCACGCCGCGCGGCTATGCCGTGGTCGAGGTCGATGGCGAACGGCTCTCGTGGTATTACAAGCCGGCGGGCGGGAAGCGCGATATGCAGATGCGCCTCTATGCACCCGGACGCACCAATTCGGCCTGTGTCTATGCCAATGTCTGGGGTTATGACACGGCCTGGAGCGCCGTGGAGTGGATTCCCGCTTCGGGCGGGCAGGCGGAGGCGATGGAGCGGACGCAGCGCACCGATCCCTATTACGAGGAGGTGCTGGCGACGGGTGTGCGCGGAGGGACGCCGACCAATACGTGGCATATGTTCCGGGTCGATCCGGGCAGCGAGCGGGGCGGCATGGTGCGGGTCACCGACAGTTTCGGGCATACCTACGAATCGTCCGTGTCCTGGTAAATACGACATTCGAACAAAACCTTAAATACAACTTCAACGATGAAGAGACTTTTTCTTTTTCTGACCGTCGCGGCAGCCGTTTGCTGTGCGGCGTGCAGCGACGATCCCGAGGTCGCCGAATCCAACCTTTCACTGCTCGAGGATAACGTGACGTTCGATATGTTCGGAGGGCGCAGCGTCCTTGAAATCACGGCCGATTCGCCGTGGACGGTCTCCTGCGACGACGATTGGTGCCGCACCAACGTCGCTGAAGGTTCGCACACGAAGAAGATCGTTCTGAAGGTCGACCAGAGTTTCCTGCCCGAGGAGCGCACGACCGCGGTGCGTTTTTACGCCGCGGGCGAAGAGAAGCACACCGTGACCGTGACGCAGGAGAAGTTCGAGCCGATCCTCGTGCTGGCGGAGAACGGCGCCGATATAACCGTCTACGGCGCCGGGAGCGAACCGGCCCTGAACCTGCGTGCATCCGTGGCATGGAAAATCGAGGGCGCGACCGACTGGTGCGCCGTGTCGCAGTCCGAAGGGACGAAAAGTTCGGTCGTGAAACTGTTGCTGACCGACGACGGCGAGGGCGTGCGTCCGCGCAGCGCGACGCTGACCGTCTCCTCCGAGATGGAGGGCGTCGAACCGCAGCAGGTGACCGTCGTGCAGCGGTCGACCGGAGCGAATACGGTCGTGGTCCGGGCGGGTGAAACCCGTGCGTTTCCGGCGCGGCGCACCGACGGCGCGTATGTGAAGGGCGTTGCGGCGGACTGGGTCTGGACCACCGACGCAGAGTTGCTTTCGGGGCTTGACTACGACGCTTCCCGGAATGAAATCATCTGCACTGCGGCCAAGTCGAAGCAGGGCAGCGGGCTGGTCGCGCTGTTCGACGCCGAAGGCGCGGTTGTCTGGTCGTGGCTGGTCTGGGTCGTGGACAAGATGCCTTCGGACGTGACCGTCGGCGGTATCGCCTGGCAGGACCGCAATGTCGGGGCCGAATACCATTCGACCGATCCGAAGGCCTGTGTGCAGGATTTCCGCTCCTACGGACTGTTCTATCAGTGGGGCCGCAAGGAGCCGTTCATCGGCGCGAAGATCCTCTCGAAGAACAAATATTACGAGGGGCATGCGGAGTATCCCGATGCTTTCGGCGCGATGACGCGCGAGGTGGTTTTCAACGCCTCCCGCACCGCCGGCTGGCAGGTCAGCGGCGAGGAGATGACCGCCGCAACGGCAAACGGCAATCCGACGACGTTCTATACCCGGTCGTCCGCAGCGATGTCCGAAGGCTGGACCGAGGGCGGCAAGGGGCTGAACGATCCCTGCCCGGTGGGATACCGGGTGCCGACGGCGGCCGAATGGCAGTCGCTGCTTGCCTACGTGGACGGCAACGCCGCCAAGAACCAGGACTCGGGCGACACGTACAGCCGCTGGTATGCGCTCAATTCGGGCGGAACCCTCATCGGCCCGTCGACGATGTTCCGCAAGGGCGATAACGGCCGCATCCACTATCCGGGGCGTTCGGCAGCCTATTGTTCGTCGACGCTCGCCGGCGGCAAGCCGCTCCCGATGTACGACTGGAAGGCGGGCGACGCCACGGGCGAGGGGACCTATTACGAACGGAAGATGACCACAGCCTACGGCATGCGCTGCGTGAAGGAGTGACGCCGCTGCGATCGCGGGGGCGTCGGGAGTGAGTGAGTTTATTCCGTTCCGAAGCCCTTTTTTTGCGGTATTTTCATTACCTTCGCATGTCTTTTCAAACTTTTACCGATGAAAAATAGCATCTTTACCGTATTGGCGGCCCTCGTGCTGTATCCCGCCGGGGCGCAGCCCGTCACCCCGCAGGACCGGCGGCGCGCCGCGGAACTGGTCGAACGCATGACGCTCGACGAAAAGATCGGCCAGCTGGTCCAGCAGCGCGGAGGCGGCGCCGTCACGGGACCCGACAAGACGGAACTTTCCGTCGAACGGCTGGTCCGCGAAGGGCGCTGCGGCAGCGTATTCAACATCAAGTCCTTCGAGGAGACCGAGCGGTTGCAGCGGATCGCCGTCGAGGAGAGCCGGCTGGGCATCCCGCTGCTGATCGGCGCCGACGTGATCCACGGTTTCCGGACGATCTTCCCGATCAACCTCGCCGTCGCCGCCTCGTGGGACCCTGCCGCCGCGGAGTCGCTGGCCCGCGTTTCGGCCCGCGAAGCCTCGGCCATGGGCATCCATTGGACCTTTTCGCCGATGTGCGACGTTTCGCGCGACCCCCGGTGGGGCCGTGTCTCCGAGGGCGCGGGCGAAGACCCCTATCTGGGCGCGCGTGTCGCCGAAGCGATGGTGCGGGGCTATCAGGGCGACTTGTCCGACCCCTCGTCGGTCCTTGCCTGCGTGAAGCATTTCGCCGCCTACGGCGCTCCGCAGGCCGGGCGCGAATACCATGCGGTCGATATGTCCGAGCGGGTTTTCCGCGACAGCTACCTGCCGCCTTACCGGGCGGCGCTCGATGCCGGGGCCGCGACGGTGATGACCTCGTTCAATGACCTCGACGGCGTTCCGGCCACGGCCAACCGCTGGCTGATGCGCGACCTGCTGCGCGACGAACTGGGCTTCGGCGGATTCGTGGTGACCGATTACGGCACGATCGGCGAACTGAAAGCTCACGGCGTGGCGGGCGACGATGCGCAGGCTGCCGAACTGGCCCTGCGCGCCGGGGTCAACATGGACATGATGAGCGCCGCCTACCTGTTCCATGCCGCCGAACTGGTGCGGGAGGGGCGTATCCCGGAGTCGCTGATCGACAGCCTTTGCCGTGAGGTGCTGGCCGTGAAGTTCCGCCTGGGGCTGTTCGACGATCCTTTCCGCTACCAGGCGAAGGAGCGCGAGAAGTGCTATTACGCCCCGGAACATCTCGATGCCGCGCGCCGCGTGGCCCGCAGTTCGATGGTGCTGCTGGAGAACCGCGGCGGCGTGCTGCCCCTGAAAAAGGGGAGCCGGATCGCGCTGGTGGGACCTTTCGCCGATTCCCGGTGGGACCTGATCGGCTCGTGGGTTCATTTCGCCGAGGCCGGTCGGACCTCGACCTTTCTCGACGGACTGCGGGCGCGTTTCGGAGCCGACCGTGTGACCTATGCCCGCGGATGCAACCCGCACAAGGCCCTCGAAGGCGGTATTTCGGAGGCGGTGGCCGCAGCCGCGAAGTCGGACGTGGTGCTGGTCGCGCTCGGATTGAAGGCGGGGGAGAGCGGCGAGGCGGCAAGCCTTGCGTCGCTTGCGCTGCCCGACGCGCAGCGTGACCTGCTGGAGAGCTTGAAGCAAACCGGGAAACCGATTGTCGTCCTGCTGGTTACGGGCCGTCCTATGGAGCTGGCCCGCGAAGCGGAACTTGCCGACGCCCTGTTGCTGACCTGGTATCCGGGCACGATGGCGGGCGAGGCGCTGGCCGATGTCGTGTCGGGCGACTACAACCCCTCGGGGCGTTTGCCGATGACCTTTCCCCGCACGGTGGGGCAGATTCCGATCCATTACGACATGAAGAGCACGGGACGTCCGGCCGACGAGTCGGGCAAGCCCAACAAATACACTTCGCGCTATCTCGACGTACCCAATTCGCCGCAGTATTGTTTCGGCTACGGGTTGAGCTACACGACGTTCGGTTATTCGGACCTGCGGGTGCTGACGCCCGAAACCGCCGTCGGCGGCGAGGTTCGCGTGTCGGTCCGCGTGACCAACACGGGCGGCCGCGACGGCGAGGAGGTCGTGCAGCTCTACGTGCGCGATCTGCTGTCCGGTGTGACGCGTCCGGTTCGTGAACTGAAAGGTTTCCGGAAGGTCATGCTTCGCGCCGGGGAGAGCCGCGAGGTGACCTTCACGCTGACGCCCGACGACCTTTCGTTCTGGCGTCTCGACAAAAAGTGGGGCCAGGAGCCGGGCGACTACCATGTCTGGGTAGGGCACGACTCCGACTGCACGCTCGGCGGCAGTTTCCGGATCACCGAATGATTCGTCTCTCCGGCACGGCGGCCGACGCCGCGGGTGCGGGACAGCTGCAAGGGAGCAGCGGCTTCGGCCGCCGCTCCCTTTTCCGTGCCCGGCGGGACGGTCCGGATGTCCCGGAAAAACCCGTTCGGAGATGTTTCGGACAAAAGGTTCCGGGGAATGGCTGGGCTTTCGCAAATTTTTTCTACCTTTGGAGGTCAAAACAGTACGCAATGATGGATTTGAAGACGATACGTGCCGAACTGCGCAAGCTGACCGCGATTGTCGACGGCTGGGAGCCTTCCGGGGAGATTCCGGCCCTCGAACGCGACCTGGCGCTGGAAAAACTGCGGACGCTCTACGATGCGGTGCGCTTTACGGAGGTGGAATCCCTTCCGGAATTCCCGGTTGCGGAGACGGAGCCTGCGGCGGCTCCGGTGCCCATCGACCTCGGGGCGGTGCTTTCGCTCGACCCGACGGACGAAGCCGTGTTCGAACCCGGTCCCGATGCCGTTTCCGGACCCGCGTTCGATGCGGAGGCGGAACCCGCAGAGCCGTTTTCCGAACCCGATACGACGGTCGCGGCCGATTCTGCCGGGGCGTTTGCCGGGGGGAATCCCGATACGGAGACGCCCGGAATGGCGGAGCCTGCGGCGTCGGATTCCGAGCCGGAACTTGAGGGGGAATCCGGATTTGAGCCTGATCCCGAAGCGGCGTCCGAAGCCGCATTCGTCGCCGGAGAATCCGAACCGGCCGCCGAATCCGGACCGGTCGCAGCATCCGAATCCGACGCCGTGCCCGAACCGTCTGCGAAGCCGGTCGCTGCGCCCGGACCTGCCGCTGCGGCTGAATCGGTCGTCGTTCCGGAACCCGCTCCTGCGCCAGCTCCGGAACCCGCTCCTGCGGAGAAACCCCAATACATCGCGCCCACGCTGTTCGGGCTGGAGGAGGAGACCGTCCGCCACCGTCACAAACAGCGCGTCATCATGTCGCTCTACGATACGCCTGCGCCCGCCGAAAAGCCCGCAAGGCCCGAAACGGCGGAAAGACCGGCGGAGCGTCCCGAACCTGCTGCCCGTCCCGAACCTGCTGTGACGCTCGAACCTGCTGCCCGTCCCGAACCCGCTGCGACGCCCGGACCGACTGTCCGTCCCGGGTTTGCCGCGACTCCCGAACCGGCGGCTGCGCCTGCGTCCGCAGGTCCCGGGCCGCAGTCCGGAATGTCCGTGCCGCAGTCCGCGGCGGAACCCGTCACCGTTTCGGAAGCGCCTGCCGCCGCCGAGCCGGAGAAGGCCGAATCCGGAGTGAGGGAGGTTGCGGTCCCTGTCGGGGCCGTGCTGGGCGAGGTGATCAACCACGACGTGCAGACGCTGGCCGACACGATCGCTCCGCGGCGCGACATGGCTTCGGAACTGCGCCGCGGCGAACCGGTCGCCGACCTTCGTAACGCCATCGGCATCAACGACAAGTTCCTGCTGATCCGCGATCTGTTCGGCGGTGACGGCGAAGCCTATGAAGAGGCGATCGCGACGCTCAACGCCTTCGACGATTTCGACGAGTGCATGATCCACATTGCCGAGAACTACGCCTGGAATCCCAATTCGGACGGCGCGAAGTTTATGATGGAACTGCTCGAACGCAAATTCGCCTGACACGATGGCCAAACTCTATATCGTACCTACGCCGATCGGGAATCTGGACGACATCACGCTGCGCGCGGTGAACGTCCTGCGCGAGGTGGATTTCATCCTCGCCGAGGACACGCGCACGACGTCGTTCCTGCTGAAGCACCTCGGCATCGAGCAGAAACTCCGTTCGCACCACAAGTTCAACGAGCACGCCACGGTCGAAATGGTCGCCGGGGCGATCGCCGCGGGACGCAATGCCGCCCTGGTGTCGGACGCCGGGACGCCCGGCATTTCGGACCCCGGGTTCCTGTTGGTGCGCACGTGCGTCGAGGCGGGGATCGAGGTCGAGACGCTGCCCGGCGCCACGGCGCTGATTCCGGCGCTGGTGCAGAGCGGGTTTCCGTGCGACCGTTTCTGCTTCGAGGGCTTCCTGCCCCAGAAGAAGGGGCGGATGAAGCAGTTGCAGGCGCTTGCCGGCGAGGAGCGCACGATGATTTTCTACGAATCGCCCTACCGCGTGGTCCGGTGTCTCGAGCAGTTCGCCGAGGTTTTCGGCGAAGACCGCCGGGTTTCGGTGTCGCGCGAGATCACCAAGAAGTTCGAGCAGACCGTGCGCGGAACCGTCGCCGAGGTGCTCGGGCATTTCCGCACGACCGAACCCAAGGGCGAGTTCGTGATCGTCGTGGCCGGAAAACCCAAAGTCCGCCGCGTCCGGGAGGACGGGGAGGAGTAACTCAAATCGAAACGCAATTGATGGAAGAGAACCGTACAGACGATACACAAAAGGTAAAACGTTCGTTTTCGGCGTGGCTCGGGGAGCTGCGCGAATTTATGAAGGGCCGTTTCAGCCTCGACGAGGACAAGGCGCAGCGCGACGAGGTCGTGGCCTCCGTCTCGAAGGGCGTGGAGTTCCGCGGCGTCAACCTCTGGGTGCTGATCTTCGCCACGATGATCGCCTCGCTGGGCCTGAACGTCAATTCGGCCGCGGTGATCATCGGCGCGATGCTCATTTCGCCGATCATGGGCCCGATCATGGGTGTCGGCCTCGCGCTGGGCATCAACGATTTCGAACTGCTCAAGAAGTCGCTGCGCAACCTGGCGCTGATGTTCATCGTCGCCATCATCACCTCGACGGTCTATTTCTTCATCTCGCCGCTCTCGTCGAACAGCAGCGAGCTGCTGGCGCGCACCGTGCCTACGACCTACGACGTGCTGATCGCCCTGTTCGGCGGCCTGGCGGGCATCGTGGCGCAGACGCGGCAGGACCGCACGTCGACCGTCATTCCCGGCGTGGCCATCGCCACGGCCCTCATCCCGCCCCTCTGTACGGCGGGCTTCGGACTGGCCACGGGGCAGTTCCGCTTTTTCATCGGCGCTTTCTACCTCTTCTTCATCAACTCGGTGTTCATCGCGCTGGCGACCTATGCCATGGTGCGTTTTCTGCAATACGAGAAGAAGGTCTTCATCGACAAGGTCCGCGAGCGCACGGTCAAGCGGCTGATGATGGTCATCACGCTGGTGACCTTCATCCCGAGCGTCGTCATCGGGTTCCACATGGTCCGCGTCTCGTTGTTCGAGGCCGTGGCCGACAAATACGTGTCGCAGGTCTTCAACTTTCCGCATACCCGCGTGATCGAGTGCAACAAACACTACGCGCAGGGCAAGAACCCCTCGCAGATCGAGCTGCTGCTCGTGGGCGAGCCGCTGGGCGAGGAGGTGATCGAGAATGCCCGTACGCAGATGCGCAATTTCGGGCTGGAGGAGGCCGAACTGGTCGTCCGGCAGGCCAATACGGAGGACAAGGTCGACGTGGTTTCGCTCCAGAAGAGCTATCAGGAGCTGCTGGAGGAGAAGAACCGCCGGATCGGCGAGATGTCTTCGCAGCTGAAACGCTACCGGGTGACCAACGTCGAGGTGAACGACATCTCGCGCGAAGTGGGGGCCATGATGGACAACATCGGGGCCATTTCGCTGACCAAGGGCATCACCTTCGACGTCGAGGGCACGCCCGGCGATACGACGCTCGTGTGCGTGGTGACGCCCCGGGATTCCGCGCTTCCGGTCGACCGTGAAACGCTGATCCGCTGGTTGAGAATCCGCACCAAGGTCGAGAACGTCAAACTTTTCGTGGAACCCTAATCCGGGCGGCAGGCATGAAACGAACCGATCTGACCATTTTGCAGCGCTTCTGGCTGGAGACCCTTTGGCTGGGCGCACGCGTGTTCGCCGTGATGCCTTACTGGTTCAAGTACTACGTCGTCGAAAACCTGCTTTTCGTCCTGCTCTACTACTGCCTGCGCTACCGCATGAAGGTCGTCAAGACCAACCTGCGGAACTCGTTCCCCGAGAAGAGCGAACGCGAACTGGCCGTCATCCGGCGGCGGTTCTACCGCACGCTGTCCGAAATCTTCGTCGACACGATCAACATGGCCTACATGAACGAGGAGAAGGGGCGGACGGTGCTTACGGTCAAAGACGTGGAGAAACACGTGGAAGCGGTGCACGGCCGCGACTGGATCGCCATGACGGCCCATTTCGGCTGCTGGGAGTACTGCTCCTACTGGGGGCTTTACGAGCGGTCGCAGATGCTGGTCGCCGTCTACCATCCGCTGCGCAGCAAGGTGATGGAGGAACTCTACCGGCGGCTGCGCAATTACGAAAATTCGATGACCGTCTCGATGAAGGAGAGCCTGCGTTTCTACCTGCGCAACCGGACCGGAGGCATCGCCGGCAAGAACCTCGTGATGGGGCTTATCGCCGACCAGAATCCCCCGCGGCGGCCCGACAGCCGTTGGTTCCGCTTCCTCAATCAGGATACGATCTTCTTCGACGGCGGCGAGAAACTGGCCCTGCGCTGCAACCTCCCGGTCTACTTCGTGAAGATGAGCCGCCTGCGGCGGGGACGCTACGAAATGTCCTTCGAACTGATTTATGACGGCAAAGAGGAGGTCGCCGAATACGAAATCACGCAGCGTTACGTTCGTAAGTTGGAGCGGATGATCTGCGAGTGTCCCGAACTGTGGATGTGGTCGCATCGCCGCTGGAAGCACAAACGAACTCATGCCGGTCGCTAAAATTATCATACTCAACTGGAACGGTGCGGACCACCTGCGTCGTTTCCTGCCGTCGGTCGTGGCCGCGGCTCCCGCCGGCGTCGAGGTCATCGTCGCCGACAACGGTTCGACGGACGACTCTCTTGCGGCGCTCGCCGCCGGGTTTCCGTCGGTCACGGTCCTGCGCATGGACCGCAACTACGGCTTTGCCGGAGGCTACAACCGCGCATTGGAGTATATCGAGGCCGATTATTACCTGCTGCTGAACTCCGATGTCGAGACCCCCGAGGGGTGGCTTGCGCCGATTCTCGACTGTCTGGACCGGAATCCCGACGTGGCGGTCGCCGCGCCGAAGCTGATCTCCTGCGCCGACCGCACGGAGTTCGAGTATGCGGGGGCTGCGGGCGGTTTCATCGACTACCTGGGCTATCCCTTCTGCCGGGGGCGCATCCTGCGCTGCGTGGAGAAGGACCGGGGCCAGTACGACGACGAGCGCGACGTGTTCTGGGTGAGCGGCGCGGCTTTCTGCTGCCGGGCCGACGTGTTCCGTGCGCTGGGCGGCTTCGACGGCGATTTCTTCGCCCACATGGAGGAGATCGACCTCTGCTGGCGGATGCAGCTGGCGGGTTACCGGGTGCGGATCGTGCCCCGGAGCAGGGTCTACCACCTGGGCGGCGGCACGCTCCAGACCGATTCTCCGGCCAAGGTCTTCTACAATCACCGGAACAATCTCGCCATGCTTTACAAGTGCGCCTCGCCCGCACAGCGGCTTTGCGTGGCCGTCGCGCGCCCGGCGCTCGACCTGCTCGCCGCGCTGTCCTACCTCATGCAGGGCCGCCGGGATAACTTCCGCGCCGTGTTCCGCGCCTGGCGCGACTTCATCCGCTGGCACGGGGCGCTGGCCCGCAAACGGCGTGAGATCCGCGCGAACCGCAAGGGCTCCGCCGCGGAAAACATCTACCGCGGCTCGGTGGTGCTGCGCTATCTTTTCGGCCGGCGGACCTTCGGCGGCATGATGCGCTGACGCGGAGCCGATGTCGTCGTTTTCGCAACGGGACTTGTGCGATCTTCGTTTTTTGCGTATCTTTCTGAAAAATACCCTCGCTTATGATACGTGCGGCTCTTCTGTTGTCGGCAGTCGTGTGTTTTTTGCAGCCTTTTCGCGCGTTCGGCGACAGGGCAGGCTGCCGAACGGCTTGTCGTCGGGCGCGATACGATGCAGTTGTTCGCACTGCCGCTGGCGACGGCGGATTCCGCCGTGCTCGCCCGGCTCGAAAAACGGCTGGACGAACTCGATGCCTCCGGCTCTACGGCTTGCTGGCGTCGGTGTATCGGTGTCTGGCGGCTGGACGACGAGGGCATCTTGTGGCTTGAGTGCGTGAACACCGAGGACGGCGACGTCGTATTTTCCGGAGCGGAGCTGGTTCCCGAATTTGCAGCGGGATCACGCGCCCGGGCCGGCTGGTTCAGCGGAGAGATCCGCTATGGCACGGGGAATCTGGTGTATTACCAACACGATGGATTTATGCGGAATCTCGAACGCGAATGGGTGGCTGCGGTGTCCGAGGGGCGCGTGAGGGAGACGAAAGCCTACCGGAACCGGCTGTATGAAAGAGGTGCGGATGCGACGGACAATGCGCAGCGTGTGGCCGCGGCGTTCGACAGCCTTCATGTCGGAAAGTCGCCCGATCTGCTGTCGCTGTATGTGGTCTTTGCAGCCGATTCCACAGGGCGGGTGGTTCGGATCGACCGGGCGCGACTGTTGTCGGAAAAGGGAAGTCCTGTTGTCAGCGATCCGGCTGACCCGCTGTTGCAGGCAGCTCTGCGGGCGTTTCGCTCGGTGTCGCGCTGGGATGCCTGGTGGGTCGGAGGGGTCTGGAAGGAACAGGCGTATTTTATTCCGCTGCGCAGGGCCGGGACGGTTTGGAAACCGCGAAGAGGATAACGATGCTTATTGCTCCGGCTTGCAGGGAAGCGTGAACCAGAAGGTCGAGCCTTTGCCCGGTTGGGATTCGACGCCGATGCGGCCGCCCATCGTTTCGACGATCGACTTCGAGATCGCCAGTCCGATGCCGATGCCCTGCCTGAACGATCCCGCCTTGACGAAACGTTGGAAAAGCTGTCCCCGGTGTTCTTCGGGGATGCCGGCTCCCGTGTCGGCGACGTAGACGTAGAGTTCCCCGCCGCGGATTTCGAA
>CDYT01021975.1_pt1 | contig 19016 bp, 16 predicted proteins | sample 557541 | NCBI WGS metagenome assembly CDYT01 (sample SAMEA3182060, study PRJEB8094) | gut metagenome | biome: human; feature: gut; material: Stool; isolation source: human stools | place: Canada | collected 2013-01-15
GGTATATTTTGCTCATCCATATAGCTCTTATGAGAGAGCTCAAAATGAGCGTCACAATCGCATTTTCAGAAAGTACGTACCTAAAGGAAAGTCTATCGAAAACTACTCTGCTGAGCAGATTCTCTGGTTTGCAGAGGATATGAATTCATTACCTAGAAAGTCCCTTGGGTATGATACGCCTGATGATTTATTTGAAGCTTATTTAGATACCGTCTATGCAGCTTAAATTATTTGGCTAAAGGTGTTCAATTTGAACTTGCAATTTTAGGGTAAAATATAACTAATAAAACAAATTATTTTGCCGTAAAGAAGTAAAATCTCGATTCCTTTATGCAATTTCAAATAATCTATTTGACAAGTAGAAAGGGCGTAATGAACATGAAAGAGACAGACATCAAATTTTTATCTGAAGTTGTTCATTTTGAAAAGGCAGTACATGCTGCTCTGAAAGTTGAGATACCCTCTAATCAGCGAAAAATAAAAATGGCTTATGACCGTATTAACAAGGCCATTAGCCGATATTGCAATGACAAAGGTGTTGAAATTAAAGATATAGAAGGCATGGAATATGATCCAGGGCTTCCTGTTGACCCATTAAATTTGGAAGATTTCACACCAAATGATGAGCTTTACGTTGGAGTCATGCTTGAGCCTATCATTAAAGAAAAGGGAACTAGCAAAGTTCTCCGTAACGGGAAAGTGTTCTTGGTTGCTAAATAATTTATTTTGCACAATGGAGGTTGAAGGACATGGCTTATTATATTGGTATTGACTTGGGGACAACAAATAGTGCAATTGTGACATTTGACGGTGAAAAAACACGTATATGGAAAACAGTGGGACAGACTGATGTTACCCCTTCCTGTATTTACATTGATAAAAAAGGAAGAAAATATTATGGGAATAAAGCTTATAAGCAATTGATGCTTCATGAAGACCGTGTGGCAAAACAATTTAAACGTTTCATGGGAACAAGTACAAAAATTCATTTTGCAGACGAAACGATGACTCCAGAGGAATGCAGTGCCGAAATTCTTCGGGAGTTATTTCGATGCCTTCCAGAAGATATTTCTCGTTCCGATGATCGCTATACAGTAATTACAGTACCTGCAGCATTTGACCAAATGCAAAATGAAGCGACCAAAAAAGCTGCTCAGATGGCAAATATTGGTAAGGTAGCTGTAATGCAGGAACCTGTAGCGGCTATTATGAGCGTAGTTAATGGACATAGCATCAAAAATGGCACATTCCTTATTTTTGATATGGGCGGAGGCACGCTGGATGTTGCTATTGCTAATTGCCTCAATGGTAAAGTAGACGTAATTGCTCATGGCGGCATTGCCATGTGCGGTGGAGCGGATATCGATAGAAGAATCGTCGATAATGTGATTAAGCCTTGGTTGCTGGATAATGGCGATTATAACATTCCAAAAGATTTTATAAAAATCCCTAAATACCAAAAACTCCTTCAGCGTGCAAGGTATAGGGCTGAGGAAGCGAAGATTAATTTATCTTCTGAAGAAGAAACAACTATTGAAGGTACGCTTGGTCCAGATATTACGGATGAAAATGGTGAAGAAATCGAGCTGGATATAGATTTCTCACGTGAGGATCTTAACGCCATAATTAAGGATATTGTTGATGAGGCAGTAACTTGTGCAAGAGAAACTATCCAAAAATCTGGAATCCCGGCAGCTGATTTCGAACGTGTCGTCTTTATTGGAGGGCCGTGCAATTATAAGCCGTTACGTGATTATGTTTCGCGTGAATTGGGAATTAAAAATGATGGATTAGAAGTAAACCCAATGACTGCTGTGGCAGAGGGTGCATCAATTTATGCAGAAAGCATTGATTGGACAACTGTAGAGCACGAAAGGAAGGCAAATAATAAATCTATTACTTCCAATGATTTGGGGTTAAAGTTCAAATTTGAAGCCCGAACAACGAAGGATAAAGCAAGGTTTGCCATCATGCTGAAAGCGCCATTAGCTGGATATACTGTCCAGGTGTCATCGGCAGATACCGGCTGGGAATCTGGATTAATGGAATTGCAAAGTATGCTTTCCTTTGTTTTACCACTTTCTAAAAAAGGTGACAATACATTTGAAATCACCATTTACGATGATAATAACCGTAAAGTGCAGTTAGAGCAAAATACTATTATTATTACCAAAACTTTAAGTACTGTCGGATCCATTTTGGCTTCGCATACAATAAGCGTGGAAGTACGTACAAATAGCCTTAGTGAGACTACTACACTTGATCCGCTGGTAAGGGAGGGAGATAAGCTGCCCTTAAAAGGTGTAAAAAAATATAAATCTACAGAAATGATTAAAGCCGGAGATGCTAGACCGGACGCATGTCTAAAATTCAAATTGTGGGAAGGCAATATCACAAGCAACATATCTGATAATAAGTTTATTGGAATGATAAAAATTGCCGGAACGGATTTGGATTATGGATCCATCAGACCTGGTGAAGATATTGAGTTTGAATATACGATAAATGAGGCTGAATCCCTGGAAGTATCTTTGAACATCGAACGTCTTGGAATTACATTGAATGGCCAGAAAAACCTGTATTCCACTACTGACGCAGAAAAGGATATGGGAAGTGAAGATTATATTCAAGAAGTTTATGATGAAGGATGCGACTTGGCCAATCGTGTAGACGAATTAGGAAAGAATATTGCAGATCCTAGAATAGAAGAGGTGCGAAGAATAGCAGGAGCAGCTCAGGCACTTGCTGATGAAACAACGGTAGATCCAGAACTGGTAAAGAAAAATGCTGATAATATTGTCAAAGCAAAAAAAATATTAGATAAAATTCAGAATGATAACTTTTCAACAGTTCATCAGATGGAGTTTGAGAATATTTCTGAGGAATACGAGTCTGATATTGTCCAATTTTGTTCGCCAACAGAAAAGGATGAATTTGAAAGGATGTTTTCAAATTTAAAGCAGATGGTTGATAGAAAGGATAAAACCTTTGAGGGAATCGCCAATGATATTCGCAGAAAATTCATACAGATTCTCTTTGATAGATCAAAACCTTTTGTTGGAAGCATGTTTAATTATTTAAGAGCAAGACCCTATAGTTTTATGAACCGGGAAAAATATACTCAATTAACTAACGAAGGAATCAAAGCAATTAACGCAGATGACTTTGAAAAATTAAAAGCAGTTGTTGTGTATATGCTCCAAGAACAAAGAACAACTGATGTATTGAACGATATGGGAACTCTGGCAAATATTATGAAGGGATGATGAGTATGCTTCCTCATTATGTGCGTGGCGATACCATGATAGAGGGCATTAGGGTGATAAGATCTCTGTGCCTAGACGCAAAGTATGCTATTTATCGAGTTGCGGGAGATAGAGACGCGTTGGTAACCTCTACCCAGGTTGTTAATCAGTGGTTGTCACAAACCTCTCTTTCAGAAAGGTTTGTACAAGAACATTTTTTTGAAATGAATGACATCATGATTTACATAACCGAACCTGGATATTACCTCTTTACTCCTGTTGGCGGCCCTTTTCCACAAAATTTTGAGGAAGTAGAAAATTTCGCTCTTTCATTAAAACATTTTGCTGAGACCCAGAAATTATTTCATTATCCCAATTTACTTTTTATAGAGCAATATGGATTTATATTACCGTTGCCTTCTTCTAATGATCATATGCATTCGGTAGACGAAATTATTGGCATGATGTTAACAGATGGCCTTCCAATCAATGCATCTGATGTGGATAAGATAAAGACATTTTGTGATTGGCTGCCCGACGATTCATTAATAAAGGTAATTAATGAGGCTGGAGTAGTGTTGAAGCCTACAGATGGGGAAACTGCACAAAATTTCAATCAAGTTGAACAGAGGGCCTCTGTTTATTCAAGCCATAAATACCTAAAACCATTTATCCTTAAAGGAAGAACAAAACTAACTCAAATTTTTAATGATCAAATTGTTGATTTCTTCCAAAGACAGAGTGCATATCAAAGGATGGGAATTACAACCGTGCCAGCATTTCTGTTATACGGACCACCAGGAAGTGGTAAAACCTATGCAGTAAATCAACTGGCTTCTTATTTAGGATTTCCGGTTTATTCTATTGATTCCAGTAGTGTTGCCAGTCCTTATATTCACGATACTAGTAAAAAAATAGGGGATGTTTTTAGGGCAGCAATGGATCACGCACCCTCTGTTCTAATCATAGATGAAATAGAGGCTTATGTAGGAAAACGTGGAATTGGTAACGAAGGACACCACATTGAGGAAGTGGATGAATTCTTACGTAATATCCCGCTTGCTGTTGAACATCAAGTTATTATCTTCGGTATGACGAATCATTTAGAAATGATTGATCCTGCTGTTCTTAGAAAAGGTAGATTTGACCAGATTCTTGAAGTTGGTATGCCTAGCCAATATGAAATCCAAGAAGTATTGAAAAATCAAATGAAAGAATTGCCTTTAGAAGATGACATTAATATAGAAAATATATCGAAAAAATTGGAAGGACACCCGCTATCAGATGTAGCATATGTGATACGTGAATGTGGTCGCATGGCGGTAAGAAATAACAGCGATGTAATCACTAACAAGATTGTATCTGATGTTCTTGCTAATGTAGTTAATACAAATACAAGCGAATCTAATAATACGCACACAATTGGATTTTAATTACTGAGTGCTTTTGAGGTGGTTTTGATGAGGATCAAAGATAATCCATTTTTTATATTAGGCGTCACTCCAGTTAGCACTTTGGAAGATATTGAAGATGCCTGTGAAAGCAAGTCTTTTATGGATGAGGAAAACGAGGAAACGTACGAAAAAGCACGCAGTGTTTTAACGCACCCACAAAGGAGGTTAGAGGCAGAAGTTCGTTGGTTTTATTCTCATCCTGCTATCATGACAAACAATCCATCACTTTGGACAAACAATCCATCACTTTGGGATTTCCCTAATGTGGGTACACTTACGAATCGAGAGATTGTATTTTATGGAGCCGAAGGGATATATGGCGTTAATTCTCAATTTTTTAAAGAATACAAAAACAACAATAAACTGACTTCTGTTGTTTCAAAAATTATTCAAGCCATGGATTTGGCCTATATGAATGCATTAAACCCAATCGACTTGCAGGAACTAATAAAGGAGATCGAAAATGCAAGAGAAAAAGCTGACATATCGCCAATACAAGATATCAATACGGTAAAAAGCACGCTTCAAGCATCGTTTAATGAAGATATGACCGCAGCATTTGAAGCGATGTTCAAGAATAATCATTTGGATAAAGTGGCCTTGATTATTCGTGATTTAGTGATAAATAAAGTAAAAGAAGATAATAGGGAAACAGGCAGAAACTATCATGAAGTGGTGCGCAAATTATTAGATTTGTACAATATTCAGAGCATGAACAATCTTGATGAGTTAAAAGCAGCGATTAATAATGAGATTGAGAAAGCTAAGACATATACACAGATTGAGCAGTTATCTACTTTATTTGCTAAAATACATCAGCTTGAATTTTACGCTGAGCCTTTGCAGTTATATTTTAGAGATATAGGCCAGGCCGATAAGCAAGCCCAAAGTCAGGAGATTGCCACTGCATTAAGACAATTGTCTCTTTACTATTGGAATGAAAAGCAGCTAGATCAAATGAGTCTGGCAGTTGCAGAGGAAGAACGTAAGATATTTTATGCACTGCCTGAAATAGCAGAACAGCTGGATAAAGATTTGGCAGAAATGCGTGCAATGCAAAAAAACCAGGATTTGTATCTAGCGGTGAAAAATATTATAGATGAAATTAATAAAGTTATAATTAGGGAAAATGGGTATGAAAATCAAAATTATAAGGTAATTTCTTCTAATAGGAGTAAATGGTTAAATCAGTTGGACGCATCTGTGTCTAAATTATCTACGCTGAATGATGTTGACATAAAGCATGGAAATTTTATTCTATCACAAGGTTATTATACCTTTGCAACTGCCTGCACCTGGGGAAACTGTTGGGACTTTGCTTTGCAGTTAGCACAAAAAGCGTTATCCTTTGCGCAAAAAAGTGGCAACCAAGAGCAGATTTCCAAAATCGAAAAGACTATTATATATTTTCAGCAAACGATTAGAAATCTTCCAAGACATGAGTCACTGACTAGTTCCCAAAATGGATTTTCGAAATTCGGCTGTTTCATTTTAGTTATTATTGCAATTGTTGGACTATTCGCCTATTTCGGCTCAGGCTCCATGAATAAGAACGGCTCCTCCAAGAACCATTCTGTCGTTACTACGCAGAAAAAATCAGAAAATTCTTCAAGCAGTAAGGATGATGGAACTGAAAGGAAAGATGGAATTGAGTATAAGGAACCGCCAATTGGGCATGATCGGAAATTCACGATAGCCGAGATGCATTGGGCGGCAAGAGAGCAGATCCGGTTGGAGGTCATGAAATCATTGATTAAAAACCGGAAAGGTATAGTTGCATATAACAAAATGGTTGATAATTACAACAAAAGGGCAAGCTCTTTCAAATATAGAGATAATACTTGGCCAATGGCTAAAGCAGATGTAGAAAAACATCGTGATGAAATTGTCGAAGATGCGAAGAAGGAAGTTCATGAAAATGGTTGGGATGTTGATACGGAATCATATAGTAGCACTGGTTATAATGATATATCGTCGATCGCGGTGCCAACAGGATATGGAAACCCAAAGATGACCACACAATCACCTACAGATGTTTTTAGAAGATATCATGAGTGTATTACATTTGTGAACTATAGGAATGCATGGGACTGCTTAAGTAGCGATTTCCAATCTCAGCTTAATTACGATGATTGGGTGGCCGGATATGCAACTACATTAGAAAGCGTCCCCATCGATATTAATGTTATTTCTAATGATGGGCAGAACGCATTGCTTTCCTTCCGGCTCAGGGCCACGGACACGTTGAATGGAAATAATGTTACAACTTATTATACCGGAAAGTGCGCCTTGATTAATACGGATGATGGATGGAAAATTGACTCTATCGAAGCGTCAAGAGTGTAATTACTCTGGTTGGGGCTTTTATGTTAAAAATGGAGAGGCTAAATGCGATTCAAAGTAATTAGTATATTGGCTGGGGTCGTTCTAGGTTTACTTATAAGTGGCTGCTCTTTAGCATTTTCTCAAGACGACTCTTCTATAAGGCAGGATTCCCATCCTCAGTCGTTATCCATTGAAGAAAAAGCTAATCATATTGTTTCCCAAATGAGTGACAGTCAAAAGATTGGTCAGCTCATGATGATTGGTTTTCGGACTACTGTAATTGATGAAGATGCCAAGCATATGCTTGCTAGCTGCCCTATGGGAAATGTCATCTTATTTGACAGGAACATGGAGGAACCGGAGCAGGTAACAAAACTTAATTCAGATATCAGACAGACGTTAACAAAGAGAAATGGTGTGGTGCCATTAATTGCGGTGGATCAAGAAGGTGGCATGGTCAAGCGAATGGCAGACTATCTTCCTGACATGCCATCAGCAGAGCAGATTGGGCAGGGAAATAGTGAACAGGCTGAATTATGGGCAGAAAAAACTGGCAGAGCATTGGATTCTTTGGGATTTAATACTAATTTCGCACCTGTAGTGGATTTGGATAGTACATACCATCGCTCGTATGGAGAAAAGCCAGAAGTTGTAATTTCTTTTGCAAAAGCTGTAATTAAAGGATATGATTCCGCTGGGCTATATACATCTATGAAACATTTTCCAGGTATCGGTAAAGTAAAGACAGATCCACACGTTGATGGAGACGTTGTTAATATAACAAGAGAAAACCTTGATAAAGAAGATGGAAAGCCATTCAAAATATTGATTTCAGAAACTGATCCAAACAGAACATTCATTATGGTGTCAAATGTGACATTTCCCCAATTAGATAAGACAAATCCTGCCTGTTTTTCAAAAGAAATCATAACAAATATTCTTCGCCAAGATTATGGCTTTAAAGGAATCATTTTGACGGATGATATGGAAATGGGGGCCATTTCTAAGCACTATGCCTTCAAGGATATGGGTGTACGTGCTATTGAAGCTGGGGCAGATATCGTTCTTGTCTGCCAAAATTATCAGCATGAACAGGCAGTTTTTAATGGCATGCTTGATGCCTATCGAAATGGGAGATTAGATAGAAACCTTGTTGATGAGAAGGTAAGACATATCGTTTATGTGAAGTTAGTGCATGAAATAGCATTCAATAAGAAGGACTGATACATATGATAGTTGCAGGTAGGTAGTAGCTGATGAATGATTTGGCGAATTGATGGAATCTAATGGTCGTCTGTGTGTTGTATTAAGAATTCCTCCCAGCCCACTAAAAAACATCCCGCCGGAGGCGGGATGTGGTATAATGTCACCAGACATCGTGATTGACCGGAAAGGGCCGCCTTCGGGCGGCTTTTTTCGTGTCTTTCTTTATTCATAGGTATCCGTAGATGGCGGGGCGGGGTAGAGCTGCATGGCTTCCTTGATGCACTCCAGCAGGATTTCCTGTTTTTTTCTCTTCACCATGCCGGACAGGCGGAAGAGGTCCACAATCCACCAGATTTCCCCGATGACGCAGAAGCAGAGGAGCCAGAGGAGGATGTTTTTGAAGGGGTGGCCCAGGTAGAAGTAGTACACCCCAAAGAGAATCCACAGGATGTAGGCGGTGGATTTCTTTTTCTCCCTGGCGGTGTAGAGGGTGAGGGCCTGGTCTTTCTGCTTGTCGGAAAGTTGATTCAGCAGGGAAATGTCTTCGCTGTCAAGGGTAGCGTCCATGGTTGTTCCTCCTTGTTAAAACAGGCGCTGTTTCAATTTCATGGCTTTCCATCTGGAAAGGGCCTGGCGGGCATCGTCCGGGGCGTTTTCGGTGAGGCGGATGTTTCCTGCCATCCTTTCCTTCATGGTCACCGACGGGGCGATGTAGGGTTCGAAGGTTTTGTACAGGTTCATTTTGGTGATTTCTTCTGAAATGTCCATGGCTGTCTCCTTTGGGAATGATGTCCTTTTCTTTATTGTATCACAGGAAGGGGCGGGACTGTTTACAGGGAAAGGAAATTTTAGTATAATGAAATCATCATATCGAAAGTATTCGTTTAAATACAAAGGACGCTCTATGAACTACAGAACCGGAAAGATTCTGCTTATCACATCCCTCCTGCTTCTGCCGGCTGCATTTTCTCCTGCCCGGGGAGAGGAACCGGCTTTTTCTTATACCCATATCCATCGGGAGGGCTCTGTTTCCACTATGGAGACAGGCAGGGTGGAGACGAGGGAAAAATCATCGAAAAAGACCACCCATTCCGATATATCGGTGAACCTGCCTTCTTCGCCGGCGGCGGGAGGCCTGCTGTATCCCTACCTGGCAAAGAACGGCCTTCCCGGCGATGTTCACCGGCGCAGGGGGGAAAGTGATGTTTATGGCTATGGTGTCACCGCTGCGTTTCGGAATAAAAAGGGCTGGGGGCTCCTGAACCGGGAGGGACATGAAATCGTTCCTGCTTTCTGGGATTCCATGTCCTATGAAGGAAATGGGCTGTTTCAGGTGAAGAAGGGAAAGAAGATTTCCTATATCACCGCAGATGGCCGCGTGGCGTTTCCGGATAGAGAAGAGGGCCCTTCTTTTTACAGGGAAAAGGGGAAATACGGTATTCTTGATGACCGTGGAAATCGGGTGACGGCGCCGCTGTATAGGGAGGTGCTGGCGCCTTTCAGTGAGGGCATTGCTTTTGTGCAGCTTTCCGACGGACGGAAGGGCGGCATCGACGGGTCGAGGAAACTTCTTTTTACCGCGGAATTTGACAGCGTGGGACCCTATGAGGATGGTTTGGCGGAGTACCGGCGGAAGGTGAACCGTTTCAACTGGGGCACCCTGGCAGGGGCCGTGCTTGGGGGCCTTGGCGGCAGCGGCGGAGGCGATGAAATGCTTCCTCTTTCCTATGACGGCGTGAAGCGGGGCTATCTGGACCGGCAGGGACGTATCGTGGTGGACAGCCGCTCCGACGAGGTATATCCCATGACAGAATGGGGCACCTTCGTGAAGGACCACGGCCTTCTGGGCTTCGTGAACCGGAAGGGAGAGTACATCATCCCGCCGGGGCGCTATGACCTTTCCGGCGGCATGCTCTATGAAGAGGAAGGGCTGGTGACTCTGAGGGATAAGGAAAAAGGAAAGATGGGTGCCTTCCGTCTGGAGGACGGCAGGCAGGTCATGGATTTCCTGTATGACCGGATTACATTCCTCGGGAAAGACCGCGTGCTTTATGAAATGGGCGGTAAAACGGTGCTTTCCGGAGAAAGCGGCGTCATTCGTGAGCTTCCCTCCGGCGCCGTCATGCAGCCCTATTCGGAAGAGGGGCTGGCCTGGCTGGAAGAGGGAAAGAAAATCCATGCCCTGGACCGGGAAGGAAAGATTCTGTTCACCCTTCCGGAAGGAGAGGCGGCGCGGCCTTTCCGACATGGCCTGGCACCGGTGAAATCCCACGGACTCTGGGGGCTTGTGGATATCCACGGGCAGTGGGTGAAATCTCCCCTGTATAAGGATGTACAGATGATGTGACACTGTACAGGCTGTGTTACAATATAAATATAAAAGGCCATAAAAGGGCGGCATTCTTTGCGAAGGCCGCTTCTTTTCTCAAATAAATCGATATAAGATGTTTCATTCAGAAAGGAGTCTTTCTATGTATGACGAATTGACAGCGGAACGGGAGAAAAGTATTTCCATCAATATGCCCGGTCTCATGAAGGATGTGTATGCCTGGATGGCCATCGCCCTGGTGGTGACGGGATTCAGCGCATGGTTCGTGGCGGATAATGCCCTGCTCCGGGGGCTTTTCATGGGAAGCCGCACCGGCACCCTGGTGCTCATCGTGGCCACCTTTGCCCTGGTATGGCGTCTGTCCTCTGCCATGGGGAAAATGTCTCTGAAAACGGCGGCGGTCATGTTTCTGGTGTATTCGGTGCTGAACGGCATTACCCTGTCGGCGGTATTTTTGACCTACACCCTTTCTTCCATCGGCGGCGTGTTCTTCATGACCGCCGGCACCTTCGGCATCATGTCGGTGTACGGCTATGTGACGAAGGCGGATTTGTCGAAGCTGGGAAATATGTGCCTCATGGGACTTTTCGGCATCATCCTGGCCACGGTCGTGGGTTTCTTCTTCGACAGCACCCTGCTGCAGATGCTTATTTCCTACGCCGGCATCCTGATTTTCACGGGCCTCACCATTTATGACACCCAGTCCATCAAACGCCTGGCCCTCACCTATCATTCCCGGGCCACCGACGAAGGACAGAAGATAGCCATCATGGGCGCCCTCACCCTGTACCTGGATTTCATTAACATCTTCATTTACCTCCTCCGCCTCTTCGGCGAGAAGAAATAGGGACATCAAAAAAGCGTGGAACTTCGTTTCCACGCTTTTTTGAATGCCCGTATTTGGAGTGGATGACCGTCGGCAGCCCCGCCGTCTCTGTCATTTCGACCGGAGCGAAGCGAAGTGGAGAAATCCCACTCCGAAATGGTACAAGCCTCATGACGGCGGGAGATTTCTCGACTCAGAGTATCAATAGAGGATAAAACCTTTACCCTCATACCGACATGCCGCCCCGCTCGAAATGACAGTAGAGGTGGGGCAGCACCTGTGCCATTCTGTTTCTTCCTCAAACGCCTGTACACAGCCCGCCGCCCCTGTCATTTCGACCGGAACGAAGTGGAGTGGAGAAATCTCACTCCGAAACGGGACAAGCAACATTGTGGCGGGAGATTTCTGGGCTCAGAGTATCAATAGGAAATAAAACACTTACCGCCAATACCGCCGTGCAGCCCCGCTCAACATGACAGTAGGGGGTCGCAGGTGTCTGATTGTCTGACCGTCTGAAGTCTGACTGTCTACCTTCTATCTTCTAATTTCTATTATCTATCGTCTATCTTCTATCATCTCATCCTCACCATCCGCTCTTTTTCCAGAAGGAAGGGATGAAAATGGAGAGGAGGGTTACGGATTCCAGCCTTCCGAAGAGCATGGACAGGCAGACGATGACCTTGGAGAAATCCGGCAGGGCTGCGTAGGTGCAGGTGGCGCCGAATGCACCGAAGGCGGGGCCGTCGTTGCTCATGGTGGAGAAGGCCACGCCCAGGGCGTCCATGAAAGCAAGGCCGTCAAACATCATGGCCCCTGCCCACAGGGTGGAGAGGGCCATGTAGATGAAGAAGAAGGCCAGCACCTGGAGTACCGTATTCCGGGAGAATTTTTCCTTTCCCACGGTCATGTGGAAAACCGCCCTTGGGTGCATGTGGAGCTTCAGAATGGCGGAGAAGCATTTGAAGAGAAGAATGAGGCGCATTACCTTCAGCCCGCCGGCGGTGGAGCCGCCGCAGCCTCCGGCTATGATGATGAGGAGAAGGATAAATTTAGCAAAGGAAGGCCATTGGTCGAAGTCGGCGGATACGTAGCCGGTGGTGGAGGACAAGGAGGCGGACTGGAAGAGGGCTTCCCGGAGGGATTCCGGAAGGGGCATATGGCCCTGAAGCACCAGGGAGGCGGTGATGAGAAGGACCGCCGCTGCCACCATGAGGAGGTAGACTTTGAATTCCGTATCCTGCAGGAGTACATGGAGACCCCGTTTCCAGGCGTCCACGTAGAGGCCGAAGTTGGAGCTGGAAATAACCATGAAAAAGGTGAGTATCATTTCCAGGGAAAAGCTGTGATAGTAGGCAATGTTTTCATTTCTGGTGGAAAAACCGCCGGTGGCAATGGTGGAGAAGGCATGGTCCAATGCTTCTCAGAAACCCATGCCCCATAGCATTAAGGCCGCCGTGGCAGCGGCGGTGAAACAAAAGTACACGCAGAAAAGGGCCAGTGCCGTTTCTTTGATGCGGGGGAGGGGCTTGGAAGAGGTGGGTCCTGTGCTTTCGGCATTCACCATTTTCGTGGTGCCCCGTCCGGCCTGGGGGAAGAGGGCCACGAAGATGACGATAATGCCCAGACCTCCCAGCCAGTGGGTCATGGCGCGGAAGAAAAGAATGGACGGCGGCAGGGGCGAAAGGTCATTGATGACGGTGGCCCCGGTGCCGGTGAGGCCGGACACGCTTTCCACCAGTCCGTCCAGCGGGGAGAGGGTGCCGGAACAGATATAGGGAATGGCATAGAGCAGGGACACGGCAATCCAGGAAAGGGCGGTGATGGCGCGGTGCCCTCCCGGGGCGTGAGGCTCACATTGGGAGATAGATTTCTTCTGCGGAGAAGAAGGTAAAGAAGAAGGGACAGCAGGGCAGGGATGAGGAAGGAAAGCACCGGCCCTCCGTAATAAAGGGACAGAAGGAGGGGAAGAAGGAGCACGGCGCCGGCGCCCAGAAGGATGCGGGAGAGCATGGATTGGATGATGCGGATGTTCATACTAGTCCCTGCCTTTGAAATAGGAAATCACGTCCTGCGCCCTGTCCGCCTCTGCAATGAGAATGACGCTGTCACCGGCGGCAAGGACGGAATGGCCGTCAGGAATGTAAACCCTGCCATCCCGCACATAGGCGCCTACCAGGCAGGACTTGGGGAGATTCGCCTTCATGAGGGGCTTTCCGGCGGCCTTGGAACCTTCGGGAATGACGATTTCCAAAGCCTCTGCCCTGGCCCCTTCCAGCAGGGACACAGAAACCACGCTTCCGCTCCGCACAAAGGCAAGCACCTCACCGGCCGCGAGAAGGCGGGTGGACAGGACGATGTCGATGCCCACCTGCTGCATGAGGGCGATGTATTCCGTGCGGGTCACCCGCACCATGGTCTGTCCGGCGCCCAGATGTTTTGCCAGAAGGGCCATCATGAGGTTCAGCCTTTCGTCCTTGGTGGTGCAGATCACCGTGTCCGCCTCCGATACCCCTTCCTGGGTAAGCATGTCCATGTCCGTGCCGTCGCCGCAGAGGACCATGCTCTTTTTCAGCCTTTCCACCATCTGCTGGCAGTGGTCTTCATTATTGTCGATGACCTTCACTGAAATCCCCTGCTTCTCCAGCATGGGAGCCAGGGCCTGCCCCGTGCGGCCGGCGCCGATGATGAGGGCCTTCTTCGTTCGGCGCTGGTACTTGGCATGGCCGTGGGATGAAATTTCTGCAAGGGATTCCGGATTTCCAAGGAAATACACGTTGTCCAGCGGCAGCAGCCTGTCACTGCCGTGGGGGATAATCATGTGGTGGTCCCGGAGGATGAGGGCGATGAGAACGGATGGCGGCAGGGTGATGTCCTTTAATTCCTTATGGGCAAAGGGAGAGCGGGGACTGAGTTTCATTTCCAGAAGACGCACCCGGCCTTTTGCAAAATCCTCCACGTTAATGGCGGAGGGCGTCATCACCAGCCGGCTGATTTCACGGGCCGTAATGAGCTCCGGACTCAGTACCAGGTCGATGTCGAAATTCTCCTTGATGTAGTCCACCGGCTCCGAAAGGAATTTCGGATCTCGGATGCGGGCGATGGTATGGGGAATGCCGTTCTTCTTCGCCAGCATGCAGGCGATAATATTGACCTCATCCATGGCCGTCACCGCCACCAGCAGGTCGCTCTTCGAAGCATCCCGGCTCCGCATAAAGGAAGGACTAGTGCCGTCGGCATGGATGGTAAGCACATCCAGGTCTGGGGCAACAGCGATCTCGAGGCAGAAAAGTCCAGAACCTTTGATATCGGCCTTGAATTTGAAAGAGGAAACGGCGCTGGCAAGGTGACCTATTTCCACAATAAGATCAAGAACATGATCAATTCCCAGCTGCTCGGCCGCTTCGGAAGAATCGTCCGCTACCAGTACGTCAATATCGACAATGCGGTCATGGACGGCGTCGAAGGGGAATACAGCTACCGCTTCAACAAGCACTGGGATGCCAAGGTGAACCTGACCTACCTGGATGCCAGAGACAAGGAAACGAATGCCCGCATTTCTGAAAACGCGCGCATGAACGGCCTCGTGCAGATTTCCTGGACCGATGCGAAGGAAAATCCGTGGACCGCATCTTTCTACAACCTCTGGTACAAGGATTACCTCGACGGCGAAGGAAAGAACTACACCTACAGCACGACCAATTTCGTCGTTACCAAGGACATCTCCAAGTCGACACAGATCTATGCCGGCGTCGACAACATTTTCGACAAGACATTCTCCGATGACGATGATTACTCCATTTACGGACGCACCTGGAGAACCGGCGTGACATTTAAATTCTAAGGGAGGACTTCATGAAAAGTATCGTTTTATATTCGACAAGGACCGGGAATACGAAGATGGTGGCAGAGGCGATCGCTTCTGCGCTGCCGGAGGGGACGCCCTGCCGCAATATCCGCGAGATGAATGAGTCTCTCTCTGATTATGACTGCGTCTTCATGGGCTTCTGGGTCGACAAGGGCACGGCCGATGATGCATCCAGAAAGGTTCTGGAAAATCTCCATAACCGCCATGTGGCTGTCTTCGCGACGGCCGGCGTCAATCCGGCCAGCAGCCATGCACAGGACTGCCTCAAGAACGGCGCCTCCCTTCTTCCGGAAGGAAAGAAACTGGCAGGCACATTTATCTGCCAGGGCAAAGTCGATCCCCAGCTGATCGAAGCGATGTACAAGCGTTTCCCGGCAGACAATCCGCATGGAAGAAATCCGGAAAGCGAGGCGCGCCACAAGGAAGCTTCCACGCATCCGGATGCAGCAGACCTTGAAAATGCAGCCGCTTTTGCCCGGAATGTGATGAATTTCATCCAGGTTGAAAAGTAAGGAGAGTGCGATGGATTTAAGAAATTATTTTGACCAGCTGACGCCCGAGAAGAGGGTGATGCAGTTCGGAAGGATGACGGATGAGCCGCTCCGTCTGGCTTTCGACAGCAAGAGGGTCGTCCATGCCGCCATGGGAGGGAGCATGGTGCCGCCTCCCATGGCGCAGAAGGTCTGGCGGGATATCATGGCAAAGCCCGTGGAAGGGCATCCGACGCAGATGGCTTATATCCATATTCCCTTCTGCAAGACGAAATGCCTCTACTGCCCCTTCTTCCAGAACGGGACGAACCAGGACGAAGAAGACCACTACATCGACCATCTGGTAAAGGACATCGAGATGGGTGCGGATTCCCCGCGACTCTCCAGCGCGCCGATTCAGGCCGTATTCATCGGAGGCGGCACACCGACCTCCCTCTCTCCTGAAAATGCAGGCCGCCTTCTTTCCACGATCCAGAGATGTCTGCCGCTTGCCAATGACTACGAACTCACCTTCGAAGGCCGTGTGCATGACCTCGTCCCGGAGAAGATGGACGTATGGTTCAGAAACGGCGTGAACCGCATGTCGCTCGGCGTGCAGTCCTTCGATACGAAGGTCCGTCAGGCCGTGGGCCGCATCGACGACGGGGAGACGGTATTCTCCCACCTGCAGGAGCTTCTGTCCTACAACCAGTGCGCTGTCGTCATCGACCTCATGTACGGGCTGCCGTACCAAACGATGGACGTGTGGCACAAGGACGTGGAAACGCTCGTGGAATCGGGCATCGACGGTGCTGATCTCTACCAGCTGAATGTCTTTGAACACAGCGACCTCAATCTGGCCATCCAGAGAGGGAAACTCCCTCCGGCCGCACCGACGCAGGTGCAGTCTGCCATGTTCTCCTTCGGCAAGAATTACCTCGACGCACAGGGATACAAGCGCCTCAGTTTCTGCCACTGGGCAAGGAACAACAGGGAGCGGAGCCTCTACAATACGCAGGCCCGCTTCGGTACGCACCTCTTCCCCTTTGGCTGCGGGGCTGGCGGCCATGTTGACGGTCTTTCCACCATGTTCGACCGCAGGCTTCCGGCCTATGAAAAGGCCATCGATGAAGGAAGAAAACCGATGATGTTCCTGATGAATCAGTCGCCCAATGCCCATCTAAAAGAAGATATCCAGGGGCAGATGAATCAGAGCAGGCTCGACCTTGATAAACTGATCCAGAGGGAAGAAAAACCGGCCAGCATGGAATTCCTGGGACCATTGTCGGAAGACTACGGCCTTTGGAAGCATAACGGCTACCTGTACCAGCTGACCGAAGCCGGTCAGTTCTGGCAGGTCAATATGACGCAGACACTCCTTGAAAGCGTGAACCATCTTATGGGAGAAGAAACGGAAATCCAGCACAGGAGAATCGCCGCACAGGGATAGTGCTGTTTCCTGACAGGCGGTTCGCCTGGAAACATAAAATTGGGGCTGTGGCAAAATGTGCCATCATTTTGCCGCGGTCCTTTTTGATGGGATATATTCTAGCGTTCAGCCAATTAATCAACTTGGATGGCAGATGATAAGCTCAAGGGGAACCACAAAACCGCAGCTCCGCTGCGAGGTAATCAACCCTATCCGCCCTTCGGGCACCTTCCCCGTCTGGGAAGGCAAGTATTAGCGGCACTAGGGAACGCGCATTTTCCGGGATTTTCCATGCCCAAGCCCCATGCCCATCGGTTTGCTATACAGGGGGCGAAAAGTTATAATAGATACACTGTATGGTAAAATACAGCATGGATGATAAAATGATTCTTGACGAAAGCAGGTGATCTCATGGAAGTACATGAAGCAACGGAAATGTATATGAAGACGATCCTTGTATTGAAGAAGCGCCTTGGAACAGTGAGATCCATCGACGTGGCCAATGAAATGGGGTATTCCAAGCCCACGATCAGCATTGCCATGAAGAAATTTCGCCAGGAAGGCTTGATTACGGTGGATGAATCCAACTGCATCCATCTGACGGAGGCAGGACAGACGATCGCCGAGCGGATCTATGAAAGGCATCAGGTCCTTTCCTACATTCTGGAATCCATGGGCGTTTCCGAAAAGCACGCCCTCGACGATGCATGCAAGATCGAGCATGATATCAGCGATGAAACCTTTGCGGCCTTGAAGAAGGAATATGACAGGCTGAAAAAGGAAGAAACGCAGAAATAAAGATTGGACAATAAAAAGAACTATTGCGAAGTGATTTTTCATTTCACAATAGTTCTTTTTGCTTTTACTATAGGGTTCCTTAGTCTCTGGTAAAGAGGTCTCTGGTGTAGACTTTATCCTTGACGTCTTCGAGGTCTTTTTCTTCGCGGTTGGTGAGGATGATGTCGCATTCATCTTTGAGCTGCTGAAGGTCTTTGGTGACGGGGATGCCCATGAAGGAGTCTCCCTTGTAAGACGGTTCGTAGATGAGAAGGGGAATGTCCTTGTCCCTCAGACGCTCGATGACGCCCTGAATGGCGGAAGAGCGGAAGTTGTCGCTGCCGCTCTTCATGATGAGGCGGTAGATGCCGGCTTTCTTCGGATTTCTGGCGGCAATGCGGTCAGCGATGAAGGATTTCCTTGTCTCGTTGGAATCGACGACGGCGCGGATCATGGTTTCCGGGATGCCTTCGAAGTTCGAGAGGAGCTGGCGGGTGTCTTTCGGCAGGCAGTATCCGCCGTAGCCGAAGGACGGATTGTTGTAGAAGTCTCCGATTCTGGGATCGTAGCCCATGCCTTTGATAATGTCAGCGGTCTTCAGGCCCTTTTCTTCGGCATAGGTGTCGATTTCATTGAAGTAGGCAACGCGGATGGCGAGGAAGGTGTTGGAGAAGAGTTTGATGGACTCTGCTTCAGAAGATCCTGTGATGAGGACCGGGATGTTCTCGCGGACAGCGCCTTCCTGTTCCAGGGCTGCAAATTTTTCTGCTTCGGGGCGGAGGGCTTCTTTTCCTTTCGGGATCCCGACGATGATGCGGGACGGGTAGAGGTTGTCGTAGAGAGCTTTGCCTTCGCGGAGGAATTCCGGCGCGAAGAGAATGGAAAGGTCAGGATAGACGGCGGAAATTTCCTGGGTGTATCCGATCGGGATGGTGGATTTGATGACGACGATGGCCTTGGAGCCGACGCGCTGGATCTGGGAGAGGATGGCTTCGACGGCCGATGTGTCGAAGTGGTTCGTCTCTGTGTCATAGTTCGTCGGAGCGGCGATGACGATCAGGTCTGCGTCCCTGTACGCGCTGTCGCCATC
>CDYT01014697.1_pt1 | contig 18890 bp, 17 predicted proteins | sample 557541 | NCBI WGS metagenome assembly CDYT01 (sample SAMEA3182060, study PRJEB8094) | gut metagenome | biome: human; feature: gut; material: Stool; isolation source: human stools | place: Canada | collected 2013-01-15
TGGTGCGGCTGACGGGATTTGAACCCACACGTCGATTCGGACACCAGCACCTCAAGCTGGCCTGTCTACCAGTTCCAGCACAGCCGCAAATGTTTGTCCCCTAAAAAAGACTGCTCGATTATTATAGCGGGAACCAATCGAAATGTCAACCATTTTTCTCAGCTTGTGTGAAAAAATTTCCACAGGGACAAAAAGAGAGCAAACTGCCGGGGCCGCGGACGCGGCCCCGGCGGCAGATTTGCGGTTTACCGCTGGTCCATGGGGGTGTATGCGCGGTGCTCCTCCACGCACTCGTACCGGGGGCGGATCAGCTTGCCGCCCACAGACAGCTCCTCCATCCGGTGGGCGCTCCAGCCGGCGATCCGGGCCACGGCGAACAGGGGGGTGTACAGCTCCATGGGCAGGCCCAGCATCTCATAGACAAAGCCGCTGTAGAAGTCGATATTGGTGGAAAGCACCGACTTGTGCTGCCGCTCCATCAGCAGCTGCTTGCCGATCTTCTCCACGTTGGCGTACAGGGCCAGCTCGTTCTCCAGGCCCTTCTCCTTTGCCAGGTGGTTCACATAGGCCCGGAAGACCTCGCACCGGGGATCGCTCTTGGTGTACACCGCGTGGCCCAGGCCGTAGATCAGGCCGCTGCGGTCGAAGGCCTCCTTATTCAGCAGCTTGGTGAGGTAGTCCGCCACACAGCCCTCGTCGTTCCAGTCCTTCACGTGCTCCTTGATGTCATCCATCATGGCCATGACCTTGTTGTTGGCGCCGCCGTGGCGGGGGCCCTTCAAAGAGGCCATGGAGGCGGCGATGGCGGAGTAGGTGTCCGTGCCGGAGGAGGTGACCACGTGGTTGGTGAAGGTGGAGTTGTTGCCGCCGCCGTTGTCCGCGTGGAGGATCAGGGCCACGTCCAGGGTCCGGGCCTCCAGATCTGTGTAGCTGCAGTCCTCCCGCAGCATCCGCAGGAAGTTCTCCGCCGTGGACAGCTCCGGCTTGGGCACGTGGATGAACAGGCTGTCCCCCTGGCTGAACCGCCAGGCCTGATAGGCGTAGATGGCCAGCACGGGCATATTGCTCATCAGCTGCAGGCACTGGCGCAGCACGTTCTCCAGCCCGATGTCGTTGGGCTTGTCGTCATAGCAGAACAGCGTCAGGATGCCCCGCTGCATGGTGTTCATCAGATCCCGGGGCGGCGCCTTCATGATGACGTCCCGGAAGAAGTTGGTGGGCAGCGTCCGGTAGGAGGCCAGCTGGTCACAGAAGGCCTTCAGCTGATCGGCGGTGGGCAGCTCCCCGAAGAGCAGGAGGTAGGCGGTCTCCTCAAAGGCGAAGCGGCGGCCCTCGGAGCCCTTCACCAGCTCCCGGCAGTCGATGCCCCGGTAGTAGAGCATACCGTCCTCAGGGTGGATGTGCTCGCCCTGCTCCACGCTGTAGGACTGGATCTCGCCCACCCGGGTCAGGCCGGTGAGCACGCCCCGGCCGTCCTCGTCCCGGAGGCCCCGCTTCACATTGTATTCCTTATAGAGCTTTGGATCGATGTAGTTCTTTTTCTCCCACTGCTCCTTCAGAGCCAGAATGGCAGGGGTGATCTCACAATAGGCGTTCTCACGGTTCTCTTTCCAGACCATAGGGGTGCGCTCCTTTCGGCGGCGAAGTCTGCCGTAGTTGTTAAATGCAATTCTAGCATACACAACTTTCATTTTCAATAGGGATTTTCAGAAAAATCAAAAATACAGAAAAAGATTTTGAATTTTTCTAATTAACAACTTGCAATTCAAGGGAAAACGCAGGCAGCTTCCCGCCGGCGGGGAAGCTGCCTGCGCAGATCAATGGGGAAAACCGGTCATACTTGGGACAGCGTCTCCCCGATGGGATCGGTGATGACCAGGTCTGCCGCCAGGTCCTGAGCCACCGGGGACTTGTTGATCAGCACCAGGTGCCGGCCGCCGAAATAGCGGATCAGCCCCGCGGCGGGATAGACGTTCAGGGAGGTGCCGCCGATGATCAGCAGATCCGCCGCCGCGAGACAGCGGACGGCCTCCTCCAGGGTCCCCTGGTCCAGCCCCTCCTCATAGAGCACCACGTCCGGCTTGATGATGCCGCCGCAGCTGCACCGGGGCACCCCCTCCGTGCGGAGGATGTCATCCAGGCCGTAGAATTTCCCGCACCGCTCACAGTGGTTCCGGTGGACGCTGCCGTGGAGCTCCAGCACCTTCCGGCTGCCGGCGGCCTGGTGGAGCCCGTCGATGTTTTGGGTGATGACGGCCTTCAGCCTGCCGCCGGCCTCCCACTCCGCTAGCTTCCGGTGGGCGGCGTTGGGCTTGGCGCCGGGCATGAGCATCTTGGCCCGGTAGAAGCGGAAAAATTCTTCGGGGTTGCTTTCGTAAAACGTATGGCTTAAAATCACTTCAGGCGGATATTTCCACTGCTGGTGGTACAGGCCGCCGGTGCTGCGGAAGTCCGGGATGCCGGACTCCGTGGAGACGCCGGCGCCCCCGAAAAACACGATGCTGCCGGAGCCATCCACCAGTTCTTTCAGCCGCTTGATCTGGTCCGTCATATCGGATCCCCCATTCCATGCAATGAATTTTTGAGACAGGAGCGCAGTATGAATATTCAGATCTTTGGTTCCTCCAAGTCCTTCGACTCCAAAAAGGCGGAGCGGTGGTTCAAGGAGCGCCGCATCAAATACCAGTATATCGACCTGCCCTCAAAGGGATTATCCCCCCGGGAGTACCAGTCCGTCAAGCAGAAAGTAGGCTTTGACGCCCTGGTGAACACGAAATGCCGGGCCTATGAGGACCTGTACATGGCCTACATCACCCCCGACGCCCGGGAGGAGAAGCTGCTGGAGCACCCGGAGCTGTTCGTGACGCCCATCGTCCGCAACGGCAGGGAGGCCACGGCGGGCTACTGCCCGGAGATCTGGCAGACCTGGGCGTGAGCCGGGGGAAAAGCGGAAGAGGCGCGCCTTTTGGCGCATACTATAGAGGTGAGAGAACGAAGAGAGGAGGGACTGTGATGAGGCACCTGCTCCGGCGGGACTGGATGGAACCGCCGAAAAACCGCTTTCTGCGGGGAATCTATCTGCTGATCCAGCGGTTCCTGCGGCACAACGTGGGGATGCAGGGGGCGGCGCTGGCCTTTTACCTGCTGTTCATGATCTTCCCCCTGCTGATCTTCGTCAGCTCCCTGCTGGGCCTGCTGCAGCTGGATGTGGACGCCATCCTGGCGGCGGTAGGGGATCTCCTGCCCCGGGAGGTGGTATCCTTCATTGATGTGTATCTCACCTATGTGGGCCGGAATCCCAGCGTGAAGCTGCTGCTGTTCGGCCTGTTCTTCTCCCTGTACTTCCCCATGCGGGCCACCAACGCCCTGATGCGGTCCGTGCGGATCGCCTACCACCTGGGGCCGCCCCGGGGAGCCCTGACCCAGCTGATCAAGACCCTGCTGTACACGGCGGTGCTGATCGCCGCCATCGCCCTGACACTGACGCTGATGACCGTGGGGGACCGGCTGCTGCTGTATGCGGTGGAGCACTTCGGCCTGCCCCGGTTCTGGGCGGCCCTGTGGGCCCGGCTCCGGTTCCCGGTGGCGGGGGCGGCGGGGTACTTTGCCCTGTTCTTCCTGTACGCCCTGTCCCAGGACGGCCGCCAGCCCTGGCGGAACATCTGGCCCGGCACCATCACGGCCCTGGTGGCCTGGCTGGCCCTGAACTGGCTGTACGCCACGTATGTGGAGAACTTCGCTGACTACTCCCTGCTGTACGGCTCCATCGGCACCGCCATCGCGCTGCTGATCTGGCTGTATATGACCGCCGTCACCCTCATCATGGGGGCGGAGTTCAACGCCACGCTGATCTCCCTGCGGAAGGACCGGGCGGGGGAATCGTAAACGTTTTTTGAATCCCGGCAGCCGCCGCTTTACTTTGCTGGGAAGATGCTCTACAATGGGCTTTAGGTAAGGAAACCCTTGGAAAGGATGGAAGTATATGGAATCCATGGAAGAAAAGCTGCAGGAATACGCCCAGCTGCTGGTGCAGGTGGGCCTGAACGTCCAGAAGGGCCAGACGCTGGTGATCTCCTCCCCGGTGGAGTGCGCCTTCTTCGCCCGCCTCTGCGCCCGGGAGGCCTATGCCGCCGGCTGCCGGGAGGTGGTGATGAACTGGAGCGACGACGAGCTGGGCCGGATGAAGTACCTCCACGCCGCAGACGACGTGTTCGACACTGTGCCGCTGTGGCGGCGCCACTTTTACAACGACTATGCCCTGGAGGGGGCGGCGTATCTGGCCATCTCCGCCAGCGACCCGGAGAATCTCAAGGGCGTGGACCACGGCCGCATCGTCCGGGCCCAGCAGGCCAGCGGCGCGGCGCTGAAGGACTTTGACCGCCTGCAGATGTGCGGCGGCTTCCCCTGGTGCATCGCCTCCATCCCCATCCCCAGTTGGGCGAAGAAGGTGTTCCCGGACCTGCCGGAGGATGAGGCGATGGAAAAGCTGTGGGAGGCCATCTTCCAGGCGGTCCGCATCTCCGGCGACGGCAGGTGCGTGGACAAGTGGCACCAGCACATCGAGACCCTGGCCCGCCGGGTGGAGAAGCTGAACCAGCTGAACTTCAAGTCCCTCCACTACACCAACTCCCTGGGCACGGACCTGACGGTGGAGCTGCCGGAGGGCCACATCTGGGAGGCGGGCAACGACGTGACCCTGTCGGGCCGGACGTATATCGCCAACATTCCCACGGAGGAGGTGTTCACCTCTCCCCTGAAAACCGGCGTCAACGGCGTGGTGTACTCCGCCCTGCCCCTGTCCCACAACGGCACCATCATCGACAAGTTCCGTTTCGTGGTGAAGGACGGCAAGATCGTGGAGGTCCATGCGGAGCAGGGGGAGGAGGCCCTCAAGGCCGCCGTCACCGTGGACGAGGGGGCCAGCTACTTCGGCGAGGTGGCCCTGGTGCCCTACGACAGCCCCATCTCCAACCAGAAGATCCTGTTCTACAACACCCTGTTCGACGAGAATGCCGCCTGCCACATCGCCTTCGGCGAGGCGTATCCCTGCCTGAAGGGCGGCCAGGAGATGAGCAAGGACGAACTGAAGGCCCACGGGCTCAATGACTCCATCACCCACGTGGACTTCATGGTGGGCACGCCGGACCTGAACATCACGGGCACCACCCACGACGGGCGGGAGATCCCGGTGTTCGTAAACGGAAACTTCGCGGAGGGAATTTGAGCAGACAAACGATCAGAGGGAAAAGATAAAAGTTATGGGGCCGGCTCTGCCGGACGGATTCAAAGTATCTTTTATCTCTTATCTCAATATGTACGGGAGGAACAACATGACATACGAACCGAGAAAGACCGACGCAGACGTATTAATCACCGATGGCGTCACTGTAGTGGGCGACGTGCGGCTTGGAAAGGGCGTGAACATCTGGTACGGCGCCGTCCTCCGGGGGGACATGGGCCCCATCACCATCGGCGAGGACACCAACATCCAGGACAGCGCCATCCTCCACGAGGAGACCGTGGTGGGCAGGGGCTGCACCATCGGCCACGGGGCCATCGTCCACGGCTGCACAGTGGGGGACAACACCCTCATCGGCATGGGGGCCATCGTCCTCAACGGGGCGAAGATCGGCAGCGACTGCATCGTGGGGGCCGGGGCCCTGGTCACCGGCAAGATGGACGCCCCGGACGGGTCCATGATCCTGGGCAGCCCCGCCAAGGTGGTCCGGCCCCTGACGCCGGAGGAGATCGCCGGCAACCGGGCGGCCATGGAGGAGTACCTGGAGGCGGCGGCCCACTACCGGAACGAGCGGGAGTCCCGCTGAGACAGGCCCACGGGCCGGAAAGAGAGCTTACCATTCATGGAATGGAACAAACAGAACATCAAGGGCCTGCTGCTGGTGGTGTGCGGCGGCGTGGCGTTCTACTGCGCCCTGCAGCACCTGGACGTGGTGCTGGGGGCTGCGGGCTGGCTGCTGGGCATCCTGGCGCCCTTCCTGCTGGGGGGTGCCCTGGCCTTTGTGCTGAATGTGCCCATGCGGGCCATCGAGCGGCACCTGCTGAAGAACAGCCGCAGGGGGGCGAAACTCCGCCGTCCCCTGGCACTGGTACTGACCCTGGTGGCGGTGCTGGGGGTGCTGGCCCTGGCGGGACTGGTGATCGGCCCCGGCATCGCGGAGGCGGTGATGTCCATCATCCAGGAGATCCCCGCCGCCTTTGACCGGCTGCAGAAGCAGCTGAACGGCCTTTCGGAATCCCTTACGGAATACCTGCCGATGATCCAGGAGTGGCTGGCGGGGGTGGACATCGACTGGGAGAGCCTCTCCCGCAAGGTGCTGGAGTACGCCCGGGCCCTGGGCACCGGCCTCGTCTCCTCCGGGGGCGGCTTCATCGGCGGCGTGGTCAGCGGCGTCAGCACCTTTGTCATCGGGCTGATCTTCTCCTTTTACATCCTGCTGCAGAAGGAAAAGCTCAGCCGCCAGGGCCGCCAGGTGCTCTACGGACTGCTGCCCCTGCGGCAGGCGGACCGGACGCTGGACATCCTGCGGCTGGCCGGGCGGACCTTCTCCAGCTTCCTCTCCGGCCAGTGCCTGGAGGCCTGCATCCTGGGGACGCTGTTTGTGGTGGCCATGACCCTCTTCCGGATGCCCTATGCCCTGCTGGTGGGCGTCCTCATCGCCCTGACGGCCCTGATTCCCATTGTGGGGGCCTTTATTGGCTGCGCTGTGGGGGCGCTGCTCATCGCCATCGACGACCCCTGGAAGGCGCTGTGGTTCATCGTGCTGTTCCTGGTGCTGCAGCAGATCGAGGGGAATCTGATCTACCCCCATGTGGTGGGCTCCTCCGTGGGGCTCCCCTCCATCTGGGTGCTGGCCGCCGTCACACTGGGCGGCAGCCTGATGGGGATCATGGGGATGCTGTTCTTCATCCCCCTGTGTTCCGTGCTGTACGCCCTGTTCCGCAGCTATGTGAAGGACCGGCTGGCCAAAAAGGCGGTCCCGGCGGAGAAGTGGCGGGACCCGCCGCCCGCGCCTCCCAGGCGCAGATAGTGCATCTCACCGGCATATCCCAAGGCCGGCTGCCCCAATCGGGCGGCCGGCCGTTTTTTTGCAGAAATGGAAATTTCTTATTGACAACTATCCTTGTCAATGCTATATTATGTGACAAGGATAGTTGTCAACTTGACTTGGATCGTTGTCAAAATCGGGAGAGGAGCTGAGAGGAATGCCGCTGTACAACCGGCTGAAGGAGCACCGGGCCCGGCTAGGAGTTAACCAGCAGGAGATGGGCGCTCTGGCGGGGGTGTCCCGCCAGACCATCAGCCAGATCGAACGGGGGGACTACTCTCCCTCGGTGACGCTGGCGCTGAAGCTGGCCAGGATCTGCGGGGTGACCGTGGAGGATATTTTTACCTATCAGGAGGATGGAGACCATGAATGATCACGTGAAGCGGGACAACCGCCGGGCGCTGCCCAAATACCTGCTGACGATCCTGCTGTACGGCCTGCTGGGCGGCGTACTTGGTTTTTTCACCGGCGTGGCCGGGGCCGCAGGCGTGGCGGAGACCGTTCGGCAGGCCCTGGACCGGCTGCTGGCGGTGTGCGCCCCCTGGGGCATCGTGGCAAGCGCGGTGATCCTGCTGGGGGCGGGCTGGTACCTATACGCTGCCGCCAAACGGCGTTTCACCGCCTGGGACGGGGAGGATGAGGACACCATGGACGATGTGGAACGGCAGCTGAGCTGGGCTCTGCTGCTGACGGGGCTGATGATCGTGCTGGACTTTTTCTTTTTCGCCGCCTCTATCATCTACGAGCGGTTCCTGCAGGATCTGATCCTCTTTCTGGCGTCTGTGGCGGTGCTGGTGGTGCTCCAGCAGAAGATCGTGGATCTGGAGCGGCGGATCAACCCGGAGAAACGGGGAAGCGTCTACGACATGAAGTTCCAAAAGACCTGGATGGACAGCTGCGACGAGGCGGAGCGGGCCCAGATCGGTCAGGCCTGCTATACGGCCTACAGAATGGGGAACAAGGTCTGCGTCTTCCTGTGGGTGGCCCTGCTGATCTTGAACTTCGTGTTTGACTTCGGACTGCTGCCCATCGCGGCGGTGCTGGTGGTGTGGGGCGTGATGCAGACGGCCTATGCCCTGGAGTGCATCCGGCTCAGCAAGAGGAAGGGGGAAGTGTAATGGACATGGCCCTGCTGGGCGCCGTGGCGGCGGCCTGCCTGCTCTGTCTGCTGCAGAAAAAGAAGGCATAAAGAAAACAGGTCCGATCCGGCCGGCCCGCTTGCCAGCGGGCCGGCTTTGTGGTATCCTAGTCCTATTCGAGGGAAACCGGCGGAAAGGTCGACCTTTTTGGACCGCTCCGCCACAGGAGGTCCTGACGGACGGAGGTGTCCATGATCGAAATGCTGCTGGTTCTGGCGGCGGCGGTCGCCGCCGCGGCCGCCCTGGCCGGAATGGGATACGGGCTGCTCTGCTTTCTGCTTCGCGGCCGGCGGGACGGCCCCGGCTGGGAGAAGCTGACCGGCTGCCGGTACGCCCACCGGGGACTCCACGGCCCCGGCGCACCGGAGAATTCCCTGGCAGCCTTCCGCCGGGCGGCGGAGGCGGGATACGGCGCGGAGCTGGATGTCCACCTGACCCGGGACGGCCGCCTGGCGGTGATCCACGACGGGGATCTGCAGCGGATGTGCGGCGTCTCCGGCCGGGTGGAGGAAAAGACGGCGGCGGAGCTGTCCGCCCTGCGGCTGGCGGGCACGGAGGAGCGCATCCCCTTTTTGGAGGAGGTCCTGCCGCTGTTTGCGGGCCGGGCGCCGCTGGTGGTGGAGCTGAAAACCGACTGGCGCAGCGCCGCCGAGCTGGCCTGCCGGACGGTGGAATGCCTGGACCGTTTCTCCATAGACTACTGCGTGGAGAGCTTTGACCCCCGGCCGCTGCTGTGGCTGCGCCGCCACCGGCCGGATGTGCTGCGGGGACAGCTGTCCCAGAACTTCTGGCGCCACCCCTCGGGGCAGGACCCCTGGAACCGGCTGGCACTGACCAATCTGTTCTACAATGTGCTCACCCGGCCGGACTTTGTGGCCTACCGGTTTGAGGACCGGGACCGCCTGGCGGTGCGGCTGTGCCGCCGATGGGGCGTCCGGACGGCCTACTGGACCCTCCGTTCCTGGACGGAGCTGCTTCTGGCAGAGCAGGAGGGGGCCCTGCCGATTTTTGAGAACCTGGAGCGATCAAAGGAGGAGACCGATTGAAGCAGACAAGGAAAGAGAAGAGACAGTATAAAAAGGCCTTTCAGGAGGCCATGACCAGGGAGCTGCGGGAGCACAGGAGCTCCTTTATCGTGTTCTCCATCCTGCGGCTGCTGGTGGTCGTGGTGCTGGTGCGCCAGCTGATGCTGGCCAACTACGAGGGCGCGTTCTTCTGCATCCTGGCGTTTTTGCTGCTGTACCTGCCCAGCTGGATCCAGGTGAAGCTTCGGATCGAGCTGCCGCCGCCGCTGGAGATCACCATTTTCTGTTTCATCTTCGCCGCGGAGATTCTGGGAGAGGTCAACGCCTTCTACGTGGTGATCCCCGGGTGGGACACCATGCTCCACACCATCAACGGCTTCCTGGCGGCGGCTGTGGGCTTCTCCATGGTGATGCTGCTGAACGACGACGAGCGGGTCACCTTCCATTTGTCCCCGGCGTATCTGGCCATGGTGGCCTTCTGCTTTTCCATGACCATCGGGGTCCTGTGGGAGTTTTTTGAATTCGGTATGGACTTCTTCCTGGGGACGGATATGCAGAAGGACACCATCATCCACGCCATCCACTCCGTGTCCCTGGATCCCACCAAGACCAACAAGGTGGTGACCATCCCCAACATCCAGGATGTGGTCATCAACGGGGAGAGCCTGGGGCTGGGGGGCTATCTGGACATCGGCATCATCGACACCATGAAGGACCTGTTCGTGAACTTCATCGGCGCGGTGGTGTTCTCCGTCACCGGCTTCTTTTATGTAAAGAGCAAGGGCCGGAAAAAGAGCGCGGCCCAGAGCTTCGTGCCCAGCAAAAAGACGGCGGAGCAGGACTATCTCCAGCAGGCACTGGAGGAGGTCGTCCAGGAAGAGGAGCGGCCGTCCGATCAGGAGGGGACCTCCGCTCCTGGGGAACCAGAGGGGGCCTGACAAGGAATAAACGAAAGCCGTCGGGGGTCCGGCGGCTTTTCCCTTTGGGAAACGGCAGAAAAGAGCGGCTGGCCAGATGGCCAGCCGCTCTGTGCTGTGATCACGCGGTCAGTCGTCGATCTCCTGCTCCGCCTTGAGGATAGCTCCCGTATAGGCGTCGATCTCGTAGCTGTACTCCGTCCGGCCCACGTGGAACTCCACCTCGTACAGGGTCTGGCCGTCGTCCCGGTCCAGCTCCACCTGGATGCGGGAGGCGCTGCTCTCACTGACCCCGGCGTGGGCCAGCGCGGCGGACCTGGCCGCCGCCTCACCGATCATGCTGGAGGAGCCGGAGGCGTTTCCGCTGGAGGTATTTCCGCCGGAGGCGCCGTGGGTCTCCCGCTCGCTCTGGAGGATGGCACCGGTGTATAGGTCGATCTCGTATTGGTATTCCGTGGAGCCCGCCAGGAACTCCACCTCGTAGCACTCCGCCCGGCCGTCGTCATGCTCCACCCAGCAGCGGAGATAGGTGGTGTCCCCCTCGCTGATCCCGGCGTCCGCCAGCGCGGCGGCGGTGGCCGCTGCCTCGCCGATGTAGGTGCCGGAGCTGCCGGAGGAGGTGGCCCCGCCGCCGGTTGCGCTGCCGGAGCCGCCCTCCCGGGAGGACTTCACCACCGCGCCCGTGCGGGCGTTGATGTCGTAGTCGTACTCCGCGCCGCCGGCGTAGAACTCCACCTCGTAGACCATCAGGCCGTCCTCGCTGTCGAACTCGATCTCCATCTGGGCCACGCTGCTCTCGCTGACCCCGGCGTGGGTCAGGGCGGCGCTTCTGGCCTCCTCCGCCGTGATGTAGGCCTTGGTGCTGGCGCTGCCCGTCTGGGTGACGGACTGGGAGGCCAGGTGCCGGGACTCGGTGATGAGGGCGATCTCATTCACGGAAAGGGGGGCCAGGGCTTCAAAGGTCAGGGTGCTGTCCTGGGCGATGACCTCCTGGATCAGGGCTGCCTTGCCCACGGAGATGCCGTACTGCTGGGCCAGAGCGTTCAGGTCCGCGCTTTCCGTCACCGTCTGGCTGAGGACGGCCCCGTCCAGGGAGCCGCCCTGGAAGACGCTGTTGATGGTGTCCGTCAGGTGCTGCTGGAGCTGGGCGGACCTGGCGGCGTCCTGGTTCTCCACAGACACCAGGATGGCGTTCTGCAGGTCGCTGAGATAGCCGTTCTGGAGCATGGAGCCGATGAGGGCGTTCACCGCCACGTCCAGGTCCGTGCCCGTCAGGTCCATGTCGCCCAGGATGGTCTCCGCGTCCTGGTTGAAGGGAGTGACGGAGAGCACCCGCTCCTGGGCGCTGACCTCCATGGACAAACTGGGGTTCACATCCAGCATCACCACGGAGTCCACGGTGTTGGCCCCCCGCCAGCTGGTAATGCCGAATGCACCGCCGCAGATGACCAGGGCCAGGGCGGCGGCCGCTGCCAGGGGCGCCCAGCGGCGCTTCTTCCTGGGGGGAGAGAAGGGGATGACCTCGGCCCGCTGGGGGCCGCAGGAGGCCAGAATGCGGTCCAGCGGGTCCGGCGCGGCGTGTTCCACGGCGGTCCGCAGGCGCTGTTCCAATTCGCGTTCGTCCAAGTCAGTCTGCCTCCTTCCATGCGAGTTGGAGCTTTTTCAAAGCCCGGCTGTATTTGGAGAGAACAGTGGGAAGCGGCAGGCCCAGCAGGGAGGCGATCTCCCGGTGCCGCAGGCCCGTCAGGGCGTGGAGGGTGACGATCTGCCGCTCCTGGTCGCCGAGGGCGGAGAGCATGGCCTGCAGCATCAGACGGTCCTCGTGGGTGACGGCGGGGTTATCGGCAAGGCGGTCCTGCCAGTCCTCCTGGACCAGGGGCTCCGTCCGCCCGTGCTCCCGCAGGCGGCTGATGGCCAGATTCCGGGTGATGGTCAGCAGCCAGGCCATGGGCTTGCCCTGCCGCCGGTAGCCGCCGGCGGCGTTCCACACCTGCAAATAGGCGTCGTGGAGCACGTCCTCCGCGTCGTGGGCATTCTTGACAATCGATAACGCAAAACCATAGATGGCAGGACGGGTGCGGCTGTACAGCTCCGCCAGCGCGTCCTTGTCTCCCCCGGCGATGCGGGCGATACAGTCCTCCAGGGCGGCATCCGCACCCGGGTCTGGCTCCGCCACGGTCATGCAGAATATCATGGGGCTTCCTCCTGTTCACACAGACAACGCGCCAGCGGCGCGTTTTATTGCATCGCGGCCGAAAAAATTTTACCGGCCGCGCCCCTATGATAGCACATTCCGGGGGGCTTTCCAACCCCGGGCAGAAAATTTCCGGGACGGCGGCAGCCGTCCCGGAGGGATTCAGGGGAGCATCCGGTCCGCCTCGGTGAGGGGGCGGATGGGGCGGCAGGGCACGCCCGCCGCCAGCACGCCGGCGGGGATGTCCTTCGTCACCACGCTGCCGGCGGCGATGACCGCCCCGTCTCCGATGGTGACGCCGGGCATCACCTGGCAGCCGGCGCCGAACCACACGCCGCTGCCCACCCGGATGGGATAGGCGTACTCCAGCCCCCGGGTCCGCTCCTCTGCGTCCAGGGGGTGGCCGGAGGTGTGGAAGCCGCACAGCGGTCCCACCTGCACATTGTCTCCGAAGGTGACGCCGCCGGCATCCAACACCACGCACCCATGGTTCATGTAGAGGTTTTTTCCGGCGGTGAGGTTCCAGCCGTAGTCACACCAGAAGGGGGGCTCCATCCAGAAGCCCTGCCCGGCGTGGGGCAGCGCCTGATTCAGCGCGGCGCAGGCCGCCTCCATGTCCCGGTAGGCCAGCTGATTGAACTGCTGGCACAGCGCCTTGCAGGCGTTCCGGGCGTCTGCCAGCTCCGGGTCACCGGGGTCATACAGCGCCCCGGAGAGCATCTTTTCCCGCTCTGTCATGTCAAGAACCTCCTGTTTTCTCCGGCGCCGCCGGACGGATGGGTCCATGATACCAGAAGCCGTGCCGGCAGTCAATGGCGGTACAGGCCGGTGCTGCTCTCCATCTCGGTGACGGAGCCGAAGCCGCTGACCTCGATGTCATACCAGGTATCCCCGTTGACGATCTTATAGCTGTACTCGTTCCAGAGACCCTCGCTGCTGACCTCCTGGGCCACGACCTCCCCGCCCCCGGCGGCGTCCAGGGCGATCTGCCGGGCCTCGGCGCTGTCCACCCGCAGGGCAAAGACGGCCGCCAGGGCGACCACGGCCAGCGCCGCCGCGGCGCCGACGCCGATTCCGACCAGTTTTTTCACAGACAGATTCTTCATAGATGATGCCTCCCGCTTTTGACACCGGACACGTGCCCGGCAAATTTTTTTCAGGTTCCACTGTCCATATAACGCGGCTTCCCGCGTTATTATTGCAGGGCGGCAAAATTTTTCCGCCTGGACGGAAGCAGACGGGTGCGCCTGATGGGGCGGCTGGCTGCCGGCGTTGACATTTCTGGCGGTTTCCGGTATGCTTTTGCTATCCTGAATCAAAGGAGGCGCCGCTATGTCGGACCTCACATCCCTGGTTACAGACACCCTGACCAAGTTCTCCATCAGCACGGTGATCTCCGCCTTGGCCACCCTGCTGATCTGCCTGGTGGCCGTCCACCTGCTGGGCAAGCTGCTGCGGCGGCTGCTGGCCCGGACCAAGCTGGACGGGCGCATCCAGAAATACCTGCTGGCGGGAATCAAGCTGATCCTCTACATCGTCACGGTGCTGATCGTGGCGGAGAGCCTGAATATCCCCATGACCTCCCTGGTGGCGCTGCTGTCGGTGGGGTCCCTGGGCGTGACCCTGGCGGCGGAGGACATCCTGGGCAATGTGGCCGGCGGGCTGGTGATCCTGTCCGCCCATCCCTTCTCCATCGGGGACTATGTGGAGGTCAGCGGCGTGGCCGGCACCGTCCATGAGATCGGGCTGAACCACACCAAGCTGGTGACGCCGGACGGACACCTGGTGATGCTGCCCAACAAGGAGCTGGCCTCCTCCCAGATGACCAATTACACAGTGCTGGGAAAGCGGCGGGTGGTGCAGAAGGTGACAGCCTCCTACGACGCGCCTACGGAGACGGTGAAGGCCGCCTGCCGGCGGGCCCTGGAGATGACGGAGAACCTGCTGGAGGATCCCGCTCCCACGGTTTACCTCACCGCCTACAAGGAGAGCTCCATCGAATACACCGTCTACTGCTGGGCCACGCCGGACAACTGGTGGGGCGCCTATCTGGCCCTGGGGGAGCACCTGCGGGACGCCTTCCAGGAGTACGGTGTGGAGATGACCTATGACCATCTGAACGTCCACATTGTGGAAAACCGGAGCTGAACAGACGGAGAGGCCGCCCATCGGGCGGCCTCTTCATGATTCTTCCGGAAAATAGGGTCAGACGCTGCGCTTCAGGTTCGTGTAGCCCACCAGATACTGGTCCACCTCCGCCGCGGCGGAGCGGCCCTCGGCGATGGCCCATACCACCAGAGACTGGCCCCGGCGCATATCGCCGGCGGCAAACACCTTCTCCACGCTGGCAGCGTAGCTCCCCGGCGCCGTGCGGACCGTCCGGTCCGCCTCCACGCCGAAGGCGTCGCACACGCTCTGCTCACACCCGGCAAAGCCGGTGGCGCCGATCAGCAGCTGGCAGGGGAGGGTGTCCCCCTCCGTGGTGACCACGCCGGTCAGGGCGCCGTTCTCCCCGGTCACCAGACTCTGGACCTGGACGCCGAACCGGCGGGGATCCCGGCCGGTGACGGCCTGGGCCTCCTGATGGGCATAGTCCGCCGGCAGCTGGCCCCGGGGGTCCAGATAGTCCGTCCGGGGACGGCGCACCAGCTGGGTCACGGACCGGCAGCCCTGCCGCAGGGCGGTGGCCACACAGTCACTGGCGGTGTCGCCGGTGCCGATGATCACCACGTCCAGCCCGGCGGCGGAGGGGACCGCGGTCTCCTGTTTTCCGAACTGGGCCCGCTCCACGGCGGATTTCAGGTACTCCGTGCCGTAGCACACGCCGGTGACGCCCTTGGTGTCCAGCCCCAGGGGGCGGGGCTCTCCGGCACCGCAGCACAGCAGCACGGCGTCGTACTCCCGCAGCAGCCGCTTGGCGGTGGCCTTGTTGGAGGCGTCCAGACCGCAGACGAAAGTGACGCCCTCGTCGGTCATCAGGTCGATCCGCCGCTGGACCACGTCCTTGGGCAGCTTCATGTTGGGGATGCCGTACATCAGAAGGCCGCCGGGCTTTTCCGCCCGCTCCACCACTGTCACCAGGTGGCCCCGGTGGTTCAGCTGGTCCGCCGCCGCCAGGCCCGCCGGGCCGGAGCCCACCACGCAGACCTTCTTCCCGGACCACTGGGGCGGACGGCGGTGCCGGACCCGGCCCACGGCGAAGGCCTCCTCGATGATGCTCAGCTCGTTGTCCCGGATGGTGATGGCGTCCCCGTAGATGCCGCAGATGCAGGCGTGCTCACAGGGGGCGGGGCACACCCGGCCGGTGAACTCTGGGAAGTTGTTGGCCTTCAGCAGGCGGCTGAGGGCGTGGCCCCAGTTGCCGGAGAGGATCATGTCGTTCCACTCCGGGATCAGATTGTGGAGGGGGCAGCCGAAGGTCTTGCCCTCGTACATCATCCCGGTCTGGCAGAAGGGGACGCCGCAGTTCATGCAGCGGGCCCCCTGCTGGCGCCGGAGTTCCTCCGGCAGGGGGAGGTGGAATTCCTCCCAGTCATGGACCCGTTCCGCCGGATCCCGACAGGTGTCCTCCCGGCGGGTATATTCCAAAAAACCAGTGGGTTTTCCCATGTCGTCCAGCCTCCTCTCAAGCTCTGGTATTGGCGTAGAACGCCTCGATCTCCGCCTGCTGGCGGGTCATGCCCTTCTCCTCATACTGGGCGATGGACCGGAGCATCCGGTCGTAGTCCCGGGGCATGACCTTCTTGAAGCAGGGGATGTAGGAGTGGAAGGCCGCCAGGATCTTCTTGCCCCGGGGGGAGCCGGTGGCGGCCACATGGGCCTCGATGAGGGACCGGAGCTCGGCGATGTCGTGGGGCTCCGTCAGCGTGTCCGTCATCACCTGGTCCTTGTTGAGGCGCATATAGAGGTCGTGGTGCTCATCCAGCACATAGGCGATGCCGCCGGACATGCCGGCCGCGAAGTTCTTGCCCGTGGGGCCCAGGATGACGCACCGGCCGCCGGTCATGTACTCGCAGCCGTGGTCGCCCACGCCCTCCACCACGGCGATGGCGCCGGAGTTGCGGACGCAGAACCGCTCGCCGGCCATCCCGTTGATGAACGCCTGGCCGGAGGTGGCGCCGTACAGGGCGACATTGCCCACGATGATGTTCTCGCCGGGGGTGAAGGTGCTGCCCTTGGGGGGATAGAGCACCAGCTTGCCGCCGGAGAGGCCCTTGCCGAAGCCGTCGTTGCAGTCGCCCTCCAGCTCCAGGGTCAGCCCCTTGGGGATGAAGGCGCCGAAGGACTGGCCACCGCCGCCGTGGCAGGTGATGACATAGCTGTCGTCCGGCAGGGAGTCCCCGCACGCCCGGGTGATCTCGGAGCCGAACAGCGTGCCGAAGGCCCGGTCCGTAGAGGAGACCTGCAGGTCCAGCCGGCCGGTCCGCTTGCCCTTCAGGGTCTTGCCCAGCTTGGCCAGCAGGACGCTCTCATCCAGCGTCCGCTCCAGGTGGAAGTCGTAGACGTCCTTGGGGTCGAAGTGGGAGATGCCGCCCCGCCAGGGGTTCTCCAGCAGCCCCCGGAGGTCCAGTGTCTCCGCCCGGTGGGTGACGAGCTTCTCCCGGACCCGCAGCAGGTCGCTGCGGCCCACCAGCTCATCCACCGTGCGGATGCCCAGAGCCGCCATGTACTCCCGCAGCTCCTGGGCCACGAATTCCATGAAGTGGACCACATACTCCGGCTTGCCGGAAAAGCGCTTGCGCAGCTCCGGGTTCTGGGTGGCGATGCCCGCCGGGCAGGTGTCCAGGTTGCACACCCGCATCATGCAGCAGCCCAGGGCCACCAGGGGCGCGGTGGCAAAGCCGAACTCCTCCGCCCCCAGCATACAGGCGATGGCCACGTCCCGGCCGGTCATCAGCTTGCCGTCGGCCTCCAGAGCCACGTGGCTCCGCAGGCCGTTGGCGATCAGGGCCTGGTGGGCCTCCGCCACGCCCAGCTCCCAGGGCAGGCCCGCCCCGTGGATGGAGCTGCGGGGCGCCGCGCCGGTGCCGCCGTCATGGCCGGAGATCAGCACCACCTGGGCGCCGGCCTTGGCAACGCCGGCGGCGATGGTGCCCACCCCCGCCTCGCTGACCAGCTTCACGCTGATGCGGGCGCGGCGGTTGGCGTTTTTCAGGTCGTAGATCAGCTGGGCCAGATCCTCGATGGAGTAGATGTCGTGGTGGGGCGGCGGGGAGATCAGCGTCACCCCCGGTGTGGAACACCGGGTCTTGGCGATCCAGGGATAGACCTTCTTGCCGGGCAGGTGGCCGCCCTCGCCGGGCTTGGCCCCCTGGGCCATCTTGATCTGGATCTCCTGGGCGCTGGTGAGATAGGCGCTGGTGACGCCGAACCGGCCGGAGGCCACCTGCTTGATGGCGGAGCACCGCTCGTCCTTCAACCGCTCCGCGTCCTCGCCGCCCTCGCCGGAGTTGGATTTGCCGCCGATGCGGTTCATGGCGATGGCCAGGCACTCGTGGGCCTCCTGGGAGATGGAGCCGTAGCTCATGGCGCCGGTCTTGAACCGGCGGACGATGGAGCTGACGGGCTCCACCTCGTCGACGGGGATGCCGCCGTTCGGGTCGAACTGGAAGTCCAGCAGGCCCCGGAGGGTGTGGGGCTTGGCGGGTTCGTCCACCAGGGCGGAGTATTCCTTGAAGGTCTCATAGCTGCCTTCCCGGACGGCCTTCTGCAGCAGCAGGATGGTCCGGGGGTTGTACATGTGGTCCTCCTTGTCGGGGCCGGACCGCAGCTTGTGGATGCCGGTGGAGTCCAGGGTGGAGTCATAGCCCAGGCCCAGGGGGTCGAAGGCCTGGTTGTGGTTCCACTCCACGCCCTCCTCGATCTCCGCCAGGCCGATGCCCTCCACCCGGCTGACGGTGTTGGTGAAGTACTTGTCCACCACATCCCGGTTGATGCCCAGGCACTCGAAGATCTGGGCGGACTGGTAGGACTGGATGGTGGAGATGCCCATTTTGGAGGCGATCTTCACAATGCCGTGGAGGATGGCGCTGTTGTAGTCGTTGACGGCGGCGGTGGGGTCCTTGTCCAGCATCCCCAGGGTCACCAGCTCCTCCACGCACTCCTGGGCCAGATAGGGGTTGATGGCCTGGGCGCCGTAGCCCAGGAGGGTGGCGAAATGGTGGACGTCCCGGGGCTCCGCGCTCTCCAAAATCATGGAGACGGCGGTGCGCTTCTTTGTCCGCACCAGGTACTGCTCCAGGGCGCTGACCGCCAGCAGGGAGGGGATGGCCACGTGGTTCTCGTCCACCCCCCGGTCCGACAGGATCAGGATGTTGGCGCCGTTCTTGTAGGCCCGGTCCACGTTGACGAACAGCCGGTCCAGGGCGTTCTCCAGGGGAGAGCCCTTGTAGTACAGCAGGGAGATGGTCTCCACATGGAAGCCGGGCCGGTCCATGTAGCGGATCTTCATCAGGTCCACGGAGGTCAGGATGGGATTGTGGATCTGCAGCACCGTGCAGTTTTCCGGCTTCTCCTCCAGCAGATTGCCGCCGGAGCCCACATACACC
>CDYT01006894.1_pt1 | contig 18605 bp, 22 predicted proteins | sample 557541 | NCBI WGS metagenome assembly CDYT01 (sample SAMEA3182060, study PRJEB8094) | gut metagenome | biome: human; feature: gut; material: Stool; isolation source: human stools | place: Canada | collected 2013-01-15
GTGGTCCGGGACGGCATCGTGATCCACGAGGGCGTCCTGGCCTCTCTGAAGCGGTTCAAGGACGACGCCAGGGAGGTGGCCGAGAACTACGAGTGCGGCCTCACCGTGGAGAAGTTCAACGACATCAAAGAGGGCGACATCATCGAGGCGTTTACTATGGAGGAGATTCCCCGGTAAGGTCTCCACGGAACAATTCCATTTCTGCGCACAATAGGGGCGGCGACTTCGTCGCCGCCCCTGGTCGTTATGTGAGGATATGAGCCGTAAGAGGGCGTCGGGGTGGTCATCGCATGGAATTGCTTCTCTTTTCGCTACCGCTGGCTGTTCCGCACGGGAGGTAGGTGCACCGGGCCGATGTGGGCATTGGCCCCTACAGAGAAGGAGGGGCCAACCCATCCGCAGGGGCGGACGCCCTCGTCCGCCCGCCGGTACAGGCCGCCATGACAGCCCGGGCAGCGCGTAGCGGAGCGGAACGCGCGGAAAGAGAAGCGGGTCAAATACGTTTTTGCAACCCGATTTTCGTCGATACCCGCGCCGCGGGAACCCGCCGTCAAGTCTGCGCCGCACCCTGCCGCGCCCGTCGGGGAGCCATCGCAAATCCGCAGGCACCATCTCTCGTCAACCCCCGGACAGCAGCTTTGCACGTTCGTGCAAAGCTGCGGCCGAACATTTTTTCTTTTCCACCGGGCGCGGCGCATTTTCTTTTTGATGTCTCAAAAAGAAAATGGGGGGCGCTCCCCTGTGGGAACAGCCCTCTGGCGGGAGCCGGCGCCCCTGAGGCCGCCGTCCGGCGGCCTGTCCATCCCCTGTGGGATGCTCCAATACCAGATCATTCCCTTGCAAAAGGAGGTATTTCTCGATGCCAAGCAATCGAATCGGCCGGATCAATGAAGAGATCCAGCGGGAGCTGGCGGACCAGCTCCGCCACCTGAAGGACCCCCGGGTCTCCCAGGTGGGCATGGTGTCCATCACCCGGGTGGACACCACCAACGACCTGCGGTACGCCCGGGTCTATGTCAGCACCCTGGACAAGAGCCGGGAGCAGGACGTGCTGAAGGGCCTGAAGTCCGCCGCCGGCTTCCTGCGGCGGGAGCTGGGCCATACGCTGCAGCTGCGCTATACGCCGGAGCTGCAGTTCATTGCCGACGACTCCATCCAGCACGGGGCCCACATTCTGGAGATCCTGCGCCAGGTGGAGAAGCAGGACGAGGCCCGGGACGGCGGAGACGCCGGTGAAACGGAGGAATGAGCCATGCTGACGGTCTCCCAGACAGCGGAGCTGCTGCGGTCCTTTGACAACGTCCTGATCCTCACCCACGTCCGCCCGGACGGGGACACGGTGGGCTGCGCCGCCGCCCTGTGCGCCGGCCTTCGCCGCCTGGGAAAGACGGCGTATCTGCTGCCCAACCCGGAGCTGACGGACACCACCGCCCCCTATTTCGTCCCTTACGCGGCGCCGGAGGGCTTCATCCCGGACAAGGTGGTGTCCACAGACATCGCCACCGCGGGCCTGTTCCCGGAGAACGCAAAACCCTACGGGGAGCGGGTGGATCTGGCCATCGACCACCACCCCTCCTTCGAGTCCTTCGGCCGGGAAAACATCGTGCGGCCGGAGGCCGCCGCCTGCGGTGAACTGATCTATGACATCCTGGCCCAGCTGGGCCCCATCACGCCGGAGATGGCCCTGCCCCTGTATGTGGCGGTGTCCACGGATACGGGCTGCTTCGCCTACGCCAACACCACCGCCCAGACCCACGCCGTGGCGGCGGCCCTGCTGCGGACCGGCATCGACTACCAGACCGTCAACAAGGTGTTCTTCCGCACCAAGAGCCGGAAGCGGATGCAGCTGGAGGCGGCCATTTTGAACGAGTGCGAGTTCTATGACGGAGACCGGGTGGCGGTGCTGTCTGTCCCCCTGTCTCTGATGGAGCGGCTCCAGGCCACGGAGACCGACGCGGAGGACCTCTCCGCCCTGGGCCCCCAGATCGAGGGGGTGGACTGCGCCATCACCATGCGGGAGCTGCGGCCGGACGTGTGGAAGATGTCTCTGCGGACCGGCGAGCGGGTCAACGCCACGGAGGTCTGCCGCCTGCTGGGCGGCGGCGGCCACGCCGCAGCCGCCGGCTGCACGGTGGAGGCTCCCTGGGCTGAGGCCAAGCGGCGGATCTTGGGCGCGGTGGCCCAGGTGGTGCCGGACTGCCGGATAGACAACTGAACAAACAGCCCCTGCTTTTGATTGAAAGAACCGGAAAGGGTGATTTTTGTGAGCCTGTGGACCAGTCGGAAACTCTCCAACATCTGTGTGGCCGCGGCGGTCCTCCTGTGCCTGCTGGGCGCGCAGGCCAAGACGGCCGCGCTGTTCGCGGCGGCCATTGTGCTCCTGCTGCTGGACCTGCTCCAGCTGGCCGTTTTTTACCGCTGTCCCCACTGCGGGCGCCTGCTGCCCTTCCGGCAGTGGTCAGGGCCTTTGTACTGCCCCTACTGCGGCAGGGAGCTGAACGCGCAAAATCCGGACCGGTGAGACCGGGCCAGACTTCCCACAAAAGGAGAATCCCTATGCCCAACGGAATCCTCATCATCGACAAGCCCGCCGACTGGACCAGCATGGACGTCTGCGCCAAGGTGCGGGGCATCTTCCACGAAAAGCGGGTGGGCCACGGCGGGACTCTGGACCCCATGGCCACCGGTGTCCTGCCGGTCTTTGTGGGACAGGCCACCCGGGGCGTGGCGTTCGCGGAGAGCGGGCAGAAGGAATATGTGGCCGGCCTGCGGCTGGGCCTGGTGACCGACACCCAGGACACCACGGGGACCACCCTGGAGACCCGCCCCGTCACGGCGGACCGGGGGGCGGTGGAGGCGATCCTGCCCCGCTTTCTGGGGGAGCAGGAGCAGATCCCGCCCATGTACTCCGCCATCAAGGTGGGGGGGCAGAAGCTCTATGAACTGGCCCGGAAGGGCCAGGAGGTGGCCCGGAAGCCCCGGCGCATCACCATCTATGAGCTGGAGCTGCTGGAGCAGGCCGGCGGGACAGACTATCTGCTCCGCTGCCGCTGCTCCAAGGGCACCTACATCCGCACACTCTGCCACGACATCGGACAGCTGCTGGGCTGCGGCGGCGCCATGTACAGCCTGCGGCGCACCATGGCCGCCGGGTTCACCCTGGACCAGGCGGTGACCCTGGAGGAGGTGCAGGCCCGGGGAGAGGCCCTGCTGCTGCCCACGGACAGCCTGTTTGCGGAGCACCCGGTCCTGCGCCTGCCGGCCGGCACGGCGGAGCGGCGGGTCCGCTGCGGCAATCCAGTCTCCCTGCCGGGCACGAGGGACGGCGTCTACCGGGTGTACAGCCAGGAGGGACAGTTCCTGTGCCTGTCCCGGGCCAGCGGCGGCACGCTGACATCCATCAAGAACTTCTTTGGAGCGTAAACCATGAAAGAACGAGTCATTGCTCTGGGCTTCTTTGACGGAGTCCACCTGGGCCACGGCGCCCTGCTGCGCCGGACCGCCGAGGAGGCCGCCCGGCGGGGCTGTACCCCGGCGGTGTTCACCTTTGACCGCCCCCCCAAGGAGGTGGTCACCGGCATTCCCTGCCCCCTCATCAACTCCCCCGAGGACCGGCGGGATCTGATCCGCCGGCTGTACGGTATCGCAGACATACTGATGGTCCCCTTTGACAACGAGATGATGACCACCCCCTGGGACGAGTACATCACCCGGATCCTGGTGGGGCGCTATCACGCCGTCCACCTGGTGGCGGGGCATGACCACCACTTCGGCCACAAGAACCAGGGCACGCCGGAGCTGCTGGCCCAGAAGTGCCGGGAGCTGGGCCTGGGCTGTGACATCATCCCCAAGGTGGAGGTGGCCGGCATCACGGTCAGCTCCACCTATATCCGCCGTCTGGTGGAGCTGGGACAGATCAGCCGGGCCAACCGCTTTCTGGGGCACCCCCACACCCTGACGGGCCAGGTCCGCCACGGCCGGGGCATCGGCTCCAGCCAGCTGTTCCCCACCGCGAACCTCACCATCCCGCCCCATGTGCTGGTGCCCAGCCACGGCGTCTACGCCACCCGGGTCACCCTGGAGGACGGCACCAGCTACAGCGCGGTCACCAATGTGGGGGTCCGGCCCACGGTCCACAACGGCACGGATGTGACGGTGGAGGCGTGTCTCCTGGATTTCCAGGGGGACCTGTACGGCAAGGTCCTCCGGCTGGAATTCTACGAGCACCTGCGGCAGGAGGTCCGTTTTGACTCCCTGGAGGCCCTGCGGGCCCAGATCCAGTCGGACGCGGACGCCACCCGGGCCTATTTCGCGGCGGGCGTCCCGGAGATCCCGTCCGCCGACTGACAGAGACTCCGCAAAAGACAGGCGCGGCACCCCGCGAGGGGTGCCGCGTCTGTTTGGTTTGCCTCAGACCAGCCAGACCGTCAGCCATACCAGGCCGATGCCCGCCGCGCCCATCAGGGTGTAGACCGCCGGGGACAGGTCCCGCCACAGCCGGCTGAGCCGTCCGTGGTCCCCGCCGGCGTAGTTCCGGGCCACCCGCCGGGCCTCCTCCACCAGTTCCCGGGCGGTGACCCCCTCGCCGGCGGCATCGTTCCGCACAATGAAGATGGCCTGCTCGAAAAACCGCTGATCCGGGGAGTCCACCACCACGACCCGTCTGGAAATGCCTTTCACCATCCGCTTACGCCTCCTGCCTCTCACAGAGTTTGATGCTTCCAGTTTGTCTCAGCGGGGGGAAATTTATACCGGTCCGTCACACCTTTTTCACGCCGTCCGGCCGGGGCAGGTACAGCACCTGGATGCCGCAGTCGTCCTGGAGGTTCTCCCGGCGGATGCTCTCGCTGAGGATCAGCCCGGCCAGGGTCTGGGGATCCTCGCCCTCCCAGCCGGCCAGCAGATTTTGCAGCCACTCATCCCGGCCCGGGTCCGCCACGCCGTCGCTGATCATCACCGCGAAGCTCCCGGGCTCCAGAGTGGCCCGTGTCACGTCCGGGACCGCGGCGCCGCCCCGGAGGCCCGCCGGCAGGGAGCCGCCGGTGATCCGCCGCACGGTGCCGCCTTTTTTCAGGTAGCTGGGGGCGGCGCCGTATTTGTAGAAGGCCAGTTCCCCGGTGTCCGGCCGGCAGGTGAGCAGGTCGATGGTGGTGAAGCTGCCGGTGTCCGCCCCCCGCAGGGCCATGGCGGAATTCAGGGTTTTCATGGCAGCCTCCGGCTCGATGCCCGCCTCCAGGAACTGCTCCAGCAGGCGGCAGGTGAGGGCGGACTCCCGCCGGGCGGCCTCGCCGCTGCCCATGCCGTCCGCCAGCAGCAGGCAGAGGAGGCCGCTCTCCGTCCGGAAGGACACCACCGTGTCCCCGCAGACGGTCTCTCCCTCCTTGGGCCGCAGGGCCGCGCCGATCCGGCAGGCTGCGGCCGCCTGCGACGCTGTGGCCCGGACCTCCCCCAGCCCGGCGGCGGTGGCGGTCAGCAGGTCGCTGAGCTGGGCGTACTGCCCCTTGGCGCTGCGGCGGGTCTCCTCCAGCTGCCGCCGGTACTGCCGCCGCAGCAGGAAGGCGGAGAGCTCTCCGTTGACGGCGGTGAGAAAGTCCGGCAGATGGATGCACCGGTCCGCGAAGTAGCCGGGGAAGTCCTTGGCCAGAGCCCGTCCCCGCTCCAGCAGGAAGGGCGTGGCATCGTTCAGGGCGTTGAAGGTGCCGGTGTACTCCCTCTGCCAGCAGAGCTCGCACAGGGCGCAGCCCCGGCACACCTTCTCCGCCGCCCGGTCGAAGATCACCGCCGGGTTCTCCTCCGTGGACACCGGGGCACTGCGGCCCATGCTGTCGTACAGGTCCCGCAGGGCCGCGGCCATCCGGGTCAGCTGGGCCCGCATCCCCTCCAGGGCGGCGGGAAACTCCGCCGCGGCGCGCTGCTTCACCCGCTTGCCGCCAAAGACCCGGCCCGGCAGCAGCAGAAACAGCGCCGAACCCACTGCCGCCTCCGGCAGCAGCGGCGTGGCGAGGCCCGCCGGCAGGGCGGCCAGCACCGCCGCCCCCCAGAAGGCCAGGGCCGCCCAGATTCGCCGGCCGCCGCTGCGGCTTCCGGCCAGCAGCCCCGCCAGTCCGTAGGCCGCGCCGAAGAGGACGCCGCCGGTACCGGAGCAGAAGTCCGCCGCCAGGCCCGCCCCCAGGCCCGCGGCCGCCCCGGTCATGGCGCCCCGCTGATAGGCGGTGTAGACCAGCAGCAGGCACAGCAGCGCCCGGCCGATGGAGAGGCCCGCCAGCTCCACATCCACCAGCGCCAGCAGAATGGACCCGGTGAGGAACAGCAGGCTGTCGGGCTCCAGCCGCTCCTGCCCCGCCTGCAGCAGAGGCTGGTAATACCAGGCGGAGAGCCCCACCAGGACCGTCCCCGCCAGGCAGGGGGCCAGGTTCCGCAGGGGGGACAGGGACTGGAGCACGTAGATGCCGCTGACCGCCAGGAACAGTCCCGCTCCCGCCAGGGGGTGGAACCACGGCCCGTCCAGCAGCTTCAGTCCCTGGAAGGCCGCGGCGGTGGTGAAGATCAGAATGGCGGCGGCCAGAAAGGGCAGGGCCCCGGCAAAGTCCAGAAACAGCACCGCCCCCACACCGGCCCCCAGCAGAGCGGAGATCCCCTCCGCCCCCGGTCCGCAGGCGGCCACACACCCCAGGGCGAAGGGGGCGTAGTCCCCCGGCGTCTGGCTGGCAGTCAGCGCCGCTGTCAGAAAAAATCGGATCCCCCAGGCCAGAGGCCGGGCGGCCTGCTGCCGGCCTCGGATCAACTCCCTGTACTCCACAGCTTGTCCCTCCTGTATTCCGCCGCGAAGTTCACGGCCTCATTGGTTTTTTCCACCATTTTACAGCCCCTGATGAAAAAATCCCGTCGGGAAAAGCAGGCGGCCCATTTCCTGGGAGAACCGGCGGACAGGGAGAGGTGGACTTTTCGGCCGGAGTGTGGTATCATAAACCAACTGATTTTCTCACTGGAAAGGACGGCCCGCCTTGAACATCGGAACTGTCACCATCGATTCCCGCCTGGCCCTGGCCCCTATGGCCGGGGTCACGGACGTCGCCTTCCGCCAGATCTGCGCGGAGCTGGGGGCGGGATACACCATCACGGAGCTCATCTCCTCCAAGGCCCTGTGCTACCACGACAAAAAGACGCTGTCCCTCCTCCAGCAGTTCCCGGGGGAGCACCCGGCGGCGGTGCAGATCTTCGGCAGCGACCCGAGCTGCATGGCGGAGGCGGCCCAGATCGCCCTGGAGCACTCCGGGGCGGACGTGGTGGACCTGAACATGGGCTGCCCCATGGGGAAGATCGTCAACAACGGCGACGGCGCGGCGCTGATGAAGGACCCGGAGAAGGCCGGCCGCATCATGGAGGCGGTGGTGAAGGCCGTCTCCGTGCCGGTGACCGCCAAGTTCCGCCGGGGCTGGGACATGGGCAGCTGCAACTGCGTGGAGTTCGCCAGGATTCTGGAGCAGGCTGGGGCCTCCGCCGTGGCGGTCCACGGCCGGACCCGGGCCCAGGTGTACAGCGGCCAGGCGGACTGGAACTGCATCCGGCAGGTGAAGGAGGCCGTGTCCATCCCAGTCATCGCCAACGGCGACATCTGGAAGCCGGAGGACGCGGTCCGCATCCTCCAGCACACCAAGGCGGACATGGCCATGATCGGCCGGGGCTGCTTCGGCAACCCCTGGCTGTTCCAGCAGGCCAAGGCCGCCCTGGAGGGGAGGCCCATCCCGCCCCTGCCGCCGCTTTCGGAGCGGTGCGACACGGCGGTGCGGCAGTTCGAGCTGGCAGCCGCCGCCAAGGGGGAGCGGGTGGCCGTGCTGGAGGCCCGCCGCCACTACTGCTGGTACCTCAAGGGGGTGCCCCACTCCGGCTATTACAAGGAGCAGATCGTCCAGATGAACACCCTGGAGGACGTATACCGGGTGACGAAAGGGATCAAAAGGGATTTGACATGAGTGAGGAAAAGCGGGAACAGCAGCTGGTGTCCGCTGCCCGGCAGGGGGACATGGCGGCTTTTGAGTCCCTGGTCCATCTGTATGAAAAGCGGGTGTTCGCCCTGACGCTGCGGATGTGCGGCAACCGGGAGGACGCCGCCGAGGCGGCCCAGGAGGCCTTTCTGGCCGCCTGGCAGGGCCTGGCCTTTTTCCGGGGGGATTCCAGCTTTTCCACCTGGCTGTACCGGCTGGCCTCCAACGCCTGCGTGGACCTGCTGCGGCGGGAGAGCCGCCACCGCACCGCCGCCGGCCCCTCCCTGGACGATGAGGAGCTGAATCTGGAGGTGCCGGATGCGATGCCGTCCCCCCAGGACGAGGCGGAGCGGCGGGAGCTGCGGGAGGAGATCGAACGGGGCCTGGCCGCCCTGTCGCCGGAGCACCGGGAGGTGCTGGTGCTGCGGGAGCTCCACCAGCTGAGCTATGACGAGATCGCGGAGACGCTGGACCTGGACGTGGGCACGGTGAAATCCCGGATCAGTCGGGGGCGGAAGCAGCTGCGGAAATTTTTGCTGAAAAGCGGGAACTTTTCTCCGCCGTCTCCGTCTAAAGGGACAGAAAAGGAGGGCTGTCAATGAAATACTGCGAGGACTTTGCGGCCCTGCTGGACCCCTACATCGACGGAGAGCTCTCCCCGGAGGAGACCGCCCGGGTGCGGGAGCACCTGCGGAGCTGTGACGGCTGCCGGGCCTATGTCCAGGCGGCCCTGACCATGCGGGACGCCTTCCCGGAGGCGGAGGACACGGAGGTGCCGGAGGGCTTTGCCGAGGGCGTCATGGCCGCCATCCGGGCGGACGCCGCGCCCCGGAAGCGCCGGCGTCCCCGGTGGCAGAAGACGCTGCTGCCGCTGGCGGCCTGCTGCGCCGTGGTGATCCTGGCGGTCTCCGGCCTGCCCAGGAGCACGGATACTGCGGTGCGGGATACGGCGGAGCCCAGAGTGGCGGCGGAGGAGGCCGGAGAGCCCGCCGAAGCGGAGATGTCCGGCGAGGAGGACGCCTCCATCGCCGATGCTCAGGCGGAGGAGACGCCGCCGGTGGCGGCCGCCACAGAGGGGGAGACCGCCTCCGCAGCCCCCGCGCCGGAGACGGATCCGGTGCCTGCCAGCTCTGAGCCCGCATACGATCCTGCCGCCAAGAGCGCCTCCGCGCCGGAGACGGAGAACGGGGAAGCGGCCGCCGGCGCCGGACCGATGCCCTTTGCGCTGTCCGCCGGGCCTGCGCTGACGCTGACGGCGGAGGAGGCCGGGACCCTTCTGGACGGCTGCACTCCCACCGCGCAGGAGGATGGGACCCTGGCCTATGAGCTGACCGCCTCGGAATACACCGCGCTGCTGGAGCAGCTGGAACAGCAGGGAATGACCGTGGCCGGCGCCGCCACCGCCCAGGAGGCGGAGACGGCGGGCACCGTATGGGTCTATGTGATCCCCGAATGAGAAGAGGGGGACTGCAAAAAAATGCAGTCCCCCTCTTCCTTTTTTGAAAAAGGTGTGATACAATACCTCCTTGACAGGTGCCATCTCCCTGTCCAAGCGCCCTGCGGGGCGTTCGTTCGGCAGTCCTGGACAGACCGCCGTTCTCTAAACAAAAAAATGGAGGTTGCCCGTACCTGACACGGGCGTTTTGCTGCGGCTTCGTATCAAAGGCCTCCGACATCATGCAAGGAGGTCTTTTTCTTATGTCCAAGTCCAAATTCACCACCCGGCAGATGGCCACTGCCGGGATCATTGCCGCCATCTACGCAGTGCTGACACTGGCGCTTCCCATCCCCCAGTACCAGGGCATCCAGTTCCGGGTGGCGGAGGCCATGACGGTGCTGCCCTTCCTGTTCCCGGAGGCCATCCCCGGCCTGGCGGTGGGGTGCTTCCTGGCCAATCTCCTGGGCTCCCCCATGCCGGTGGACTGGATCGTGGGCACGGCGGCTACGCTGATCGCCGCCATCTGGACGTCCAAGCTCCGCCACCGGGCCCTGGCGCCCCTGCCCCCGGTGATCTGCAACATGGTGCTGGTAGGGGCGGAGATCGCCTGGTTCTTCCCCACGGAGGGAATGGGCTTCTGGGCGGCCTTCGGCTTCAACGCCCTGACGGTGGGCATCGGCGAGGCGGCGGCCTGCTTCATCCTGGGCTCCCTGCTGCTGCGGGTCCTGCCCCGGATCCCGGCCCTGAAGGGCCGGATGTCCCCCTCCCGGGTCTGATCGGCAGACAAAAGAGGTCCCGCGTCCAACGGACGCGGGACCTCTCTTTTTACTTGGCGGTGAACTCGTCCTTTCCGGCGCCGCACAGGGGGCACACCCAATCGGCGGGCAGGTCCTCCCACTTGGTGCCGGGGGCGATGCCGTTGTCCGGGTCGCCGGCGGCCTCGTCATAGATATAGCCGCAGAGATCGCATTCGTACTGTTTCATTTGCTTGGTCCTCCTTCTGTTATAAAATGGCGACGCTCGCCAGGATTCCAGTGGAGAGGGTCATTTCAGCTTCTTTCGGATGGCGGCTTTGGCCTCCGGCGAGAGAAGCCGGGCCGCTGCCCGCACCGGCAGGGGAGGCAGGCGGCAGAATTCCCGGCGGACCTGGTCGAAGGGCTCCACCGCGTAGGCGGCGAAGAAGGCTGTCCGGTCCGGGGGCAGGGGGATGGGCGACGCCAGCCGAGGATTGCCGGCGATGGCACGCTCCGGCGGGAAGGGCTGCTTGGCCAGCAGCAGCTGGTCGAAGATGTGGCTGCCGTGGGGGGTGTTCACCAGCAGCAGGCTGACGCCCTTCTCCTGCTGGTCCGGCAGCTCGTCCGGCCGCAGGCCCCAGAAGTCCCCCAGGGTCAGGTCTCCCACCCGGGTCATGGAGGTGTAGGGGCAGCGGTAGCAGCTGGGCCGCAGGAACAGCGCCCGGCCGAAGGCCCGGCCGAACTCTGTGCGGAACAGGGGGGCGGTGTCCACGGTGCCGTCGCCATAGACGGCGGTAAAGTGGCTGTCCTTCCAGCCGGTGACCTTGTTGCGGAACCGCACCGCCTGCAGGGGCTGCTGACGGCGCGCCTCCAGGCTCTGGACCATGTCCTCCCACACGCCGGGGGAGGGGACGCCGTGGCACACCAGGTCACAGGTGGTGAGATTCTCCGGCCGGCCGCCCAGATAGCGGTAAAGGCCGTCCACCTGACAGGGGGTGCCGGAGAACAGCACCGGCCGGTGGTTCAGCCACCGCCGCACCTCCCGGTAGACGGTGCCCAGGTCACTCTGGACGTACTTGGCACCCCGCAGCCGCCACAGGTCCTCCTTGCGGAAGCAGGCGATGTGCCGCAGGTGCTGCTCCGCGTCGAAGGCGGCGCCGAACACCACGCCGCCGCTCTCCAGAATGTACTCCGCCAGCAGGGTGAACACGCCTCCGGAGGTGGAGTCTTTCCGGATGGCGTCATTTTTATTCCAGGCCGCGAACACCGCCGGCATGGGGCCCTGGGGCCGCTGACGCAGGATGGGACAGATGGCCGTGCAGTGCCCGCAGCGGACACAGGCCTCACCGTCGATGACCGGATAGGCAAAGCCCTCCCGGTCCCGGACCATGGTGATGGCGTCCTTGGGGCAGCCGCTGGCGCAGGCGGTACAGCCGGTGCAGCGGGTGCGGTCCGCCAGCTTCGGCAGCGGGCGGTCCACCGCGGCGGCCTCCGGGGACTCCGATGTGCAGGGGCGGTTTTCCAGGGCGCAGCGCAGATAGGCCAGGGAGGCCTGCCGCTCCCAGGTCAGGCGGGCCTCCACGGCGGCCCAGTCGATGGGGGCTGTCAGGTCCGCGGTGTCCCCCTTGCCGATGATCCGGTCCCCCAGGCCCAGCCGGCTCAGCAGGCTGAAGGTGCGGGAGCTCTCCGGTGCCGCCATCTCCGCCGGCGCCACGGAGGTGAAGAAGGGCTTTTGGAACTGGACGGAGAACACCGTCCCGTGGAAGGAGTTGGTGCACACATAGGCGGCGTCCCGGAACAGGCCCAGAAACTCCGCCGGTCCGGCGCTGAGGATGCAGCGGGCTTTGGGGTGGACCTTCTGCCGGACGCCGCACAGCTGCACCACCGGCAGCCCCGTCTCCTCCGCCAGACGGCGGATGTAGGGCGCCAGTGCCCCGGGACGGCTGATGCAGTAGCAGAGGATATAGCCCTGCCCGGCGCCGCCGTCTCTGGCGACGGACGCCCAGTCCTCCCGGGTCAGCAGCAGCGTGGGATCCAGCACCACCGGCACGTCCTGCCCGGTGATGTCCCGGACAATGGCCTGGCCCTGCCGCTCCCGGACGGAGAGGTGGGAGAAGGACTCCAGATAGCCCCGCAGTTCTTCCTCCATGCCGTCGGGGATGCGGGGGATGCCGAAGGAGGGGGCGTAGGCGATCTTCCGCCGGTCCGAAAAGGCCCCGAAGAACACCGGGTCGAACCGGCCGTCAGGAAAGATTTTGGGATTCCAGATCTGGTCGCTGCCGGAGAGCAGCAGGTCATAGGGCAGGTCCGCCTGCCGCAGCTCCTCCAGGCTCTCGTACCGATGGCCGGAGATGCGCAGATGATCCCGGGAGAAGGCCTCGAACCGCTCATAGCGGGCCTTCAGGGGCCCGTAGTGCAGGGCGGTGTGGGCGTCGTGGGCGGCGCTGCCCAGACCGGTGGGCCGCAGGAACAGGGCGTTGTCCTGGTTCACGTAGTAGTCGATGATCTCACACGCGCTGTCCAGGGACTCCACCGCCCGCTCCGTGGCATAGGCCTGGAGCATGGCGCCGTAGTGATGGATATGGTAAAAGGTCAGCAGTCCTGTTTTCAACAAAGGGTCTTCCTTTCCGCAGGGGATTTCCCGCCAGGGGGTCACTGCCTGTCCAGGATGGCGTCGGCGTCCCGGGGGGCCAGGAGGTCGTCCTCCGCCACCCAGTCCTGCACGTCCACCACGTCGAATTCCGTGGCGGTCCGGCGGATCACCACCTCTTTCAGGCCCGCGTTGATGACCATGCGCCGGCACATGGAGCAGGAGGTGGCGTCTCCCAGCAGCTCACCGGTCCGGGCGTCTCGGCCCACCAGGTACAGGGTGCCGCCCACCATATCCCGCCGGGAGGCGGAGATGATGGCGTTGGCCTCCGCGTGGACGCTGCGGCACAGCTCATACCGCTCTCCCCGGGGGACCTGCATGGCCTCCCGGGAGCAGTAGCCCAGATCCACGCAGTTGGCCCGGCCCCGGGGGGCGCCGTTGTAGCCGGTGGAGATGATCTCGTCGTTCTTCACGATGATGGCCCCATAGACCCGGCGCAGGCAGGTGGCCCGCTCCAGAACGGTCTGGGCGATGTCCAGATAGTAGTTGGCTTTGCTGATCCGATCCATGGGGAACCCCTCTTTCTCTCAAGTTACCCTATTGTATCATGGGCCCGCCGCGGTTTGCAAGGATTCTCCCGGCTTTGGAAGGGATTTCTCCGGAACTCACCGCCGGGGGTCCAGGCCCGCCCGGACGGCGATCATCTCCGCCGCCACGGACACGGCGATCTCCTCCGGCGTCTGGGCGCCGATGGCCAGGCCGATGGGGGCGTGGAGGCGGCTGTACTCCGCCTCGGTGAATCCATCCGCCAGCAGCCGGTCCCGGCACAGGGCCAGCTTCCGTTTGGAGCCGATGCAGCCCAGGTATTTCGCGCCGCTGCGCAGCACCTGGGTCAGCACCTCGTAGTCTGCCTGATGGCCCCGGGTCATTACCACCACGTAGTCCTCCGGCGTCACCGTCACCTGCTCCGCCAGGCGGGTGAAGTCCCCGCACAGCGTCCGCTCCGCCCTGGGGAACAGGGCCGGGTCCGCGAACTCCGGCCGGTCGTCGTACACCACCGGCCGGAAGCCCACCGAGGCCAGCACCGGCACCAGGGCCTGGGACACATGGCCGCCGCCGAAGAGGTAGGTCCTCCCGGCCTTCACCACCGGGATGGACAGCCAGCCCTCCGCGAACACGGTCTCATTCCGCAGCAGATGGTCCGGGTCTGCCGGCGGCGGGTCCAGATGGCGGCAGCCGGTCCGGTCCGCCAGCCCCATGGCCGTCACCCGCTCCCCTTGGATCCGCCGCAGGAGCCAGGTGTCCCGGCTGCCGCCGTCCGCCTCCATCAGGTCCTGCAGGACGGCGATGGCATGGGCGTCGCCGCCGGGGAGGTACTGGAGCTGCACCGTGAGGCCGCCGCCGCAGACCATGCCCAGGCTGGCGGCGTCCCCCAGGACAAAGCGGAACTGCCGCATAGCGTCCGCCCCCTGTGCCAGCAGCTCCGCTGCCAGCTGCTGGCACTCGAATTCCACATTGCCGCCGCCGATGGTGCCGGTGGTCCTGCCGCCGGGAAAGACGGCCATCATGGCTCCGGCGCCCCGGGGGGTGGACCCCTCGGAGGCAGCCACGCTCACCAGCTCCGCCGGCTGTCCCGCCTCCAGGGCGTGGACGATCTCTCTGAAAAATTCCCGCATAGACACGCTCCCATCGATTTCAAAGACCGGGGTGCGTCACAGGACACCCTGGTTTTTCAGTTCCTCTCCCAGCAGGCGCACCGCCTGGTCCAGATAGAACTGGAGGGGCTGGGGCTCTCCCACCGCCAGGCGGATGCTGCACCGCTGGGAGGGCAGCAGGATCTTCACCGCCTCGCTGCCGCCGATGGCCGCCGCCATGGCGGGGGAGACCTCCCCCAGCAGGCCGTTGGGCGTCAGCACCCCGATGGGGCCCAGCAGCACGTCCGCCCGGTGAGCGTTGAACACCACGGCGTTTTCCCCGGTGGCGCCGTCATCCGCGCCGGAGCGCAGCATGGCGGCGGTGGCCAGGGCGTTGGTGCCCAGGGCCCGCACATGGAGCTGGGGCCATTTTTTTTTGACAGCCTCCACCAGGCCCCGGCCCATGCCGCCGCCCTGGCCGTCGATCACCGCCACGAAAGGGGCTTCCTGTCTCATTCCTCTGTTCCTCCCATTGCTGTATTCCCTTTCAGGATACCCATTTGACGCCGGATTGTCAATCGCCTTGGGCGGGCCGCCCTTGTATTTTTGACCCTGGGCCGCTACAATGGGAGACGGTTTTTCAAAAAAATTTCCCAGCAGTTGAAGAAAACCAGCCCGCCCCACCGTAGTATGGGTGTCGGACGGCAAAAGGAGGTGGCGGCACGGCGTGGGATACAGCACGAATGAGATGTTTTCCGGACTGGTGGAGCAGTATGAGCGGCTGGTCTACACGGTCTGCTTCCAGCTGGTGCGGGACGCCGCCGCGGCGGAAGACCTGACCCAGGAGTCCTTCCTCTCCGCCTACCTCCACCGCACCTCCATCCCGGAGGGATACGAGCGCCAGTGGATGTGCCGGGTGGCCGCCAACAAGGCCAAGGACTACCTGCAAAGCGCCTACCAGCGCCACACCCTGCTGCCGGGGGAGGATGGCATCCCGCCCGGGCAGGCGCCGCCCGCGGAGGAGACGGCCCTCCGCCGGGCCGCGGCGGAGGAGCTCCGGGACCTGATCCTCCATATGAGAGAGCCCTACCAGCCGGTGTGCCGCCTGTGCCTGCTGGAGGAGCGAACGCCGGAGGAGGCGGCCCTGGCGCTGGGCCGGCCGGTAAAGACCGTCCATACACAGCTGCTCCGGGGCAAGAAGCTGCTCCGGCAGGCATTGGAAAGGAGTGGAAACGATGGTATGCTTTCGCCCTGACGGGCATCTGACCGACGAGGCCCTGACGGCCCTGGTCCGGGGAGATGCGCTGACGGAGCTGGACCGCCTGGAACTGGCGGAGCACCTGGCCTACTGCGACCAGTGCCTCCAGCGGTACACGGAGCTGCTGTCGGCGGGGCCCCTGCTGGTCCCGGAGCACTCCTGCCGGGAGTCCCTGCGGCGCCGAATCTGGCGCCGGGCGGCCCAGCTGGGCATCAGCCGGTACGCCACGGCGGCGGCCGCGGTGGCCCTGGCCCTGACGCTGCTGTGGGGCAGCGCGGGGCTGTCCGGGCGGATCGCCCAGACGGAGCCCACCCTCATAGAGCGGGCGGGCACCGCCCTGACGGAGTGGACCGATACCTGGCCCCAGAGATGGGAGAACGCCCTCTCCGGCCTTTCCAATTTATTTGACGACTTCGGCGTCTCGCCGCGAAATGATCTGACACAAGGAGGAACCCATCCATGACCCCTAAAAACGGATTTCTGCTGTTTCTCACCTCCTGCCTCTCCGGCTGCGGGCAGATGTACCAGGGCTATATGAAACGGGGCCTGTCCCTGCTGCTGGCCTTTTTCCTGGTGATCTTTGTCTCCACCTATTTCTACCTGGGGACGCTGGCGCTGTTCCTGCCGGTGATCTGGCTGTACGCCTTTTTCGACAGCTATTCCCTCCGCAGCCAGCTGGCCGCCGGCACCGCGCCGGAGGACGCCTTCCTCTTCGGCCTGTCCGACATGGACAGCAAGCGGCTGGGAGAGCTGCTGCGCAAGCGCCACAGCCTCATCGGCTGGGTGCTGGTGGCCGTGGGCGTCTATATGCTCTACGATATGCTGATGGGACAGCTGAGCAACCTCTTCTTCGGATGGTTCGGCGAATGGCTTTACAGCCTGCTGCGCTACGGCCTGCCGCGGGTAGTCATCACCGTGCTGGTGATCCTGCTGGGACTGTGGTTTATCCGGGGCCCCAAGGCCAAGGCACCTATTGACGACGACATCCCGCCATTTACGCCGCCTGCCGCCGGCCCTGCCCCCAGCGCCGGAGCGGACCCGATGGAGGAGACCGCGGCGGACAGCTCCGCCGCCGTGAACGCCCCGGAGGGAGAGGAGGATCGCCATGACAAACAGCCCTGAACAGGCTCCCGCGTCCCGTCCGGCAAAGGAGCGGCGGGTGGGCACCTTCACCTTCGGCGCCGTGCTGGTGATCTGCGGGGCGCTGATGCTGGTGAGCATGTTCTTCCCGACCCTGGACCTGACCCTGGCATTGCAGCTCTCGCCCCTGATCCTGGTGTCCCTGGGCGTGGAAGTCCTGCTGGCCAGCCGGCGGGAGGGGAAGCTCCGGTACGACTGGGTGGGCATGGTGCTGTGCTTCGTCCTGGTGACGGCGGCGCTGGTGTTCTTCGCCATCGCCTGGTGCCTGGTCTACCACCCGGAGACCGTCATCTGCTACTGAACCGCGGAATGAAACGGGAGGCCCCGGCACACGCGCCGGAACCTCCTGTTCTTTCTCCTTGGCTTTCCGGAGGGATTCCTGTATAATGGAGGAAACCACCGTTGAAAGGAAGCCCGCCCATGTCCGATTCATTTGAAATGCGCGTCATCGCCCGGATCCACAGCGACTTCGGCTCCAAGTTCGGCGTCCCCCGCCAGAGCGGCCTGGTGGACGCCCTGGAGGCCGCCGTGGTCTTTGAGGAGCCCTACCGCAATCCCGACGCCCTGCGGGGGCTGGAGGGCTTCTCCCACATCTGGCTGATCTGGGCCTTCCACCAGTCCCAGCGGGCGGAGTGGTCGCCCACGGTCCGGCCGCCCCGGCTGGGGGGAAACCGGCGGGTGGGGGTGTTCGCCAGCCGGTCCCCCTTCCGGCCCAACCCCATCGGCCTGTCCTCCGTCCGGCTGGACCGCATCGAATACACGGACGATCTGGGCCCGGTGCTCCGCGTCCGGGGGGCGGATCTGGTGGACGGGACGCCAATCCTGGACATCAAGCCCTATCTCCCATACGGGGACAGCCATCCGGAGGCCGCCGGCGGCTTTGCCAGCGAGCCGGCCCGGCCCACCCTGGAGGTGGAGATCCCGCCCGTCCTGCTGGAGCGGCTGCCGCCGGACCGGCGGGAGCCCCTGCGGGAGGTCCTGGCCCTGGACCCCCGGCCCCGGTACCAGCAGGACCCGGAGCGGGTCTACGGCTTCTCCTTTGCCGGGCACGAGGTGCGATTCACCGTGGACGGCACGGTCCTCCACGTCACGGACATCCAATAGACGGAAACCGTCCCGGAAGAAAACTCCCGGGACGGTTTCCATTTGTCCGTTCTCAGCGCATGGCCAGCGTCACGTCGCCGGTGGCCGCCAGCTCGCCGTGGACGTAGATCTCCGCGGAGCAGGTGGCGATGGCCTTCTCCGCCCGCTCGGAGGCCAGCTTGGCGCGGATCTCCATGGTGTCTCCCGGCAGGATCTTCCGGATGAACCGCACGTTGTTGATGCCCAGGAACAGGGGGATCTTGCCCGCGTACCGCTCTGCGGACAGCAGCAGGATATCCGCCGTCTGGGCCATGCACTCCACGGAGTACACGCCGGGCAGCACCGGCTCGCCGGGGAAGTGGCCCTTGAAGATCTCCCGGGCCGGGTCGATGAAAAAGGTGGTGACGATGTGGTCGCCGGGCACCATCTCTTCCACGGTGTCCACCAGCAGCATGGGATCCCGGTGGGGGATGATGGCTTTGATCTCTTCTTTGGAAAGCTTCATGGGAGGTTCCTCTCTTCCGTGTCAAAGATTCTGTGCGCGGCTGCGCACGGCCTTTCCTCTCTATTGTACCGCCTGAAGGCAAAAATGCAAGGCGGATTTTTCCCGTTCCCGGCCGGGATCTCCCCGGCGCAAAAAGAGAGCCGCCCGAACGGGCGGCTCTCTGATGTTGCCGGGAGATGCTTACTTCGCGGCCTTGACAGCCTTGATGGCCTCGATCAGCATGGGGGTGACCTTGAAC
>CDYT01012178.1_pt1 | contig 18537 bp, 21 predicted proteins | sample 557541 | NCBI WGS metagenome assembly CDYT01 (sample SAMEA3182060, study PRJEB8094) | gut metagenome | biome: human; feature: gut; material: Stool; isolation source: human stools | place: Canada | collected 2013-01-15
GAAGTCAGGGACGGAAACGCCCGGCCCTTGGGGAAACCTTTGGCCCGGGGAAGTTGGGGATACCTTCAGCCTCCCTCCCCGCTGCCGCTGGCTCTTCCGCACAGGGGCGTGAGCGGCAGCGAAAAGAGAAGCAGAGGCAATGCGTTAACCACCCCGACGTCCTCCGCACCATCCGCCACGGGACGGCAGTTCCAAAAACCGCAGAAGGCCCAAGCGTGCCCGACGGTCAGCCCAAATCGGAGCAGGCACCGATCCGCCGACCCCCGTGCGCACGGAGGGCCACCGCACCGGAGTGCGCCAAGCGTTTTTCTCTTTGGACCGTGCACGGCCCGTTTTCTTTTCGGCCAAGACCGAAAAGAAAATGGGGGGTGCATCCCCGCTGGACAAGCCCCCTGCGGGAGCAGAATCCCCCGTGGCCGCCGTTCGGCGGCCCATCTCAGGTTACCTCCGCTTGTCGCTGCGCCCCACCAGATAGTCGATGGTGACCCCAAAGTGGTCCGCCAGCTTCCAGGCATTTTCCAAATTGGGGAGGTTGACCCCGCCCTCAAATTTCTGGTAGTGCTGTTCCACGATTCCAATCGCCTCAGCAACCTGGACCTGGGTCTCCTTTTTCTCCTTGCGCAATTCTCGCAATCTTTCTTTCAAAAGCATTTCTATTCCTCTTGACACACCAAATTAACTGTGTTATCTTTTTATTATAGCACAGCGAAAATGGTGTTTCTTAGAAAGGTGGTCTATCAAATGTCCGACTTCATGAAATGGCTCCACGAGCACTATATCAAGCCCTATCTGGACACTGTCCCAGTGGGCGACTATAGCTTCCACATGGATATGATTCATAACGAGTTGGGCTATCACGCCTTGGAAAGCTATGAAAAGAACCTGGAGTTCACCGCCATCCACGCCTTCCTGCTGGGCCTGCGCACCGGCCGGGGCCTGCCCCGGGAGTGATTCACCGTCCGATGCCCAGCTCCCCCAGGATGGCTTCCTCCCGCGCCCGCATCTGGGCCTTCTGGGGCCCCTCGTCCAGGTGGTCGTACCCCAGCAGGTGCAGCACCGAGTGCACCACCAGATACGCCAGCTCCCGCCGGTTGGAGTGGCCGTACTCCTTGGCCTGGGCCGCCACGTGCTCCATGGAGATCACCATGTCCCCCAGGGGCACCAGGCCGGTGCCCGGGTCCGCGTCCTCGGCCCCCGGCAGCTGGCCGGGCGTCAGGTCGAATTCCGGAAAGCTCAGCACGTCCGTGGGCCGGTCCACCTGCCGCATCTCCCGGTTGATGGCGTGGATGCCGCTGTCGTTGGTCAGCAGCACGTCCACCTCGCAGGGGAAGTCCACCCCCTCCGCCGCCAGGGCCGTGCGGATGACCTTGCGGATCAGGGCGCAGTTGCCCTGGCTGGCGGCGCCGGGCACGTCCGCCGTGACGGGGATATAGTGCCGCTTTGCCATCACTTCCGCCCCTTTCCGCCGTTTTTCGCGGTCTCGTATCGCTCATAGGCCTCCACGATCCGCTGGACCATCACGTGGCGGACCACGTCGGCGTTGGTCAGCTCGCAGATGCCGATGCCCTCCACGTCCCGCAGGACCCGCATGGCCTCCTTCAGGCCGGAGGGCTTGCCGTCCGGCAGATCGATCTGGGTCACGTCGCCGGTGATGACGATTTTCGAGCCAAAGCCCAGCCGGGTCAGGAACATCTTCATCTGCTCCCGGGAGGTGTTCTGGGCCTCGTCCAGGATGATGAAGCTGTCGTCCAGGGTCCGGCCCCGCATATAGGCCAGGGGGGCCACCTCGATGTTGCCCCGCTCCAGGTACTTCTGGTACGTTTCCGCCCCCAGCATGTCGAAGAGGGCGTCGTACAGGGGCCGCAGATAGGGGTCCACCTTGCTCTGGAGATCGCCGGGCAAAAAGCCCAGCCGCTCGCCGGCCTCCACCGCCGGGCGGGTCAGGATGATTCGGTTCACCTGCTTGTCCCGGAAGGCCTGGACAGCGGCGGCCACGGCCAGATACGTCTTGCCGGTGCCCGCCGGGCCCACGCCGATGGTGACGGTGTTCTTCAGGACGGACTTGATATACTCCTTCTGGCCGATGGTCTTGGGCTTGATGGGCCGGCCCTTGGCGGAGATGCACAGCACGTCGCCGGTGAGTTCGGTGATCTGGGCCTCCTTGCCGCTGCGCACCAGGCCGATGACGTACCGGACGTTCTGCTCCCCGATGGCCTCCCCCCGGGAGGAGAGGGTCAGCAGGGTCTGGATGGCCTTCACCGCCAGCATGGTGTCCTCCGGCTCGCCCTCCACCCGGATCTCTCCGTCCCGGTTCACCACCGTCACGTGAAATTCCTGCTCCAGCAGACGGATATTGCTGTCAAAGGAGCCAAAGATGTTCACGGCCTGCTCCAGCCGCTCGATGCTGATTCGCTGTTCCAAGGTATCACTCCTGTATCTTCCGGGCATCAGCCGCCCGGTTCTTCTGTGGGCTCTGTGTAGATGGGTACGGTCTGGCCGATCTGCTCCACGCACTCCGCCGACAATGTCACCAGCAGTCCATCCGCCGTCTGGCGGGAGGTGCACAGGGTGGAGCTGACGGTGCCGTAGGGGTCCACCAGGGTGTGGAGATACTCCGTGAGGATCTCCTCCCCCCGCGCCTCCGCCTGGGCGGCGGAAACTTGCGCGGCGACCGGCTCGTAATACCGGTAGGTCTCCACCACCGCCGTCACCGGCAGCGGCAGGCCGAACAGGGACCACTGGGTCCTGTTGGTTATTTTATCATAGTTTCCCGTCTCGATGCTACTGTTTGAGAAGAATTTTACCCGATTTGTCCCAAAGACCAGGGACAGGCCGTGCTTCTCCTCCCCGGTGTACCGCTTTTCCTCCTCGGTCAGGGGGACGACGGTGGAGAGGGTGTACCAGGTCCGGGCCTCCACGGTCCCCATGCCTGCCATCACCCGGGCCCCCACAGTCTCCGTGTCCTCCACGCCGGAGATCAGCAGCTCTCCCGCCTCCACGGAGGAGCCCGGCAGCACGCATTTCACGCCGTCCAGGGCCTGCACCTCCAGCACCAGACCGCCCCGGCGGGCCACCACGTTGGCGGGTTCCCGCTCGTTCACCGGTTCCGGCACCTCCTCCCGCTCCCGGACCTCCACATAGGCCCGGCAGCCGGAGACGTTCACGGTGATCCACACCAGCTCCGGGATGTCCAGCAGCACGTGGTTGCGGATGTCCTCCGTGTCCAGGGAGATGCCGAAGGTTCCGATGGTGACCCCCTGCCGCTGGAGGGCGCGGAGGATCTCCTCCTCCGACACCCGCACATTGCCCTCCACGGTGAAATCCCAGATGAAGAAAGAGCCGAAAAACAGCATCGTCCCGCACAGCAGCGCCCCCGCCGCCAGGGCGTGCCGCCGCCGGAACCGGCCCAGGAAGAAGGGCACCCCCTCCTTCCGCACCACCGTCAGCGTGCAGTCCAGCTTTTTCACCGCCCGGCGCAGAGCATAGAAGTCCCGGCGGCTCATCCGGCAGGTGAAGGCGGTGTCGGACTCCCAGGCCATGTCCCAGAAGGCCAGATTCCGGGCCCCGCACAGGTTCAGCACCCGCTCCGGGAAGGGCGTCTCCACCCGGATGCGGACCTGGCCCTGCAGACGGTTGACGATCTGATTCAGCATGGTCTCACCTCACCCACTCCACGGCGGCGATGCTCCCGCCGATCCGCAGCTCCTCCGCCGTCATGGCCAGCAGGGCCAGCCCCTCTCCCCGGACCCGCAGCACCCCGCCGGTGGTGTTCACGTCGATCTGCGTCTCGCTGTAGGACAGGATGCCCGTGTGGTGCTCCAGATACAGCTGGCGGCTGCCCACCATTTCCAGATGGGGCAGGCCCGCCACCAGGTCCGCCGGCAGGTCAAACAGCTCCGCCACCGTGTCCAGCACGCCGCCGTTCCGGTCCTTTCGATTCCGTTCCATACGTTCACCTCTTTGGAACTGTATGCGGAAAAGGGACAGAACTTGCGTGTCCATGCCGGAGTACTTTTCCCCAGGCCCATCAGGCGTCCTGGGAGCCAGGCCAAAAAGAGTATACAAATTTGGCCGTTGACAAATCATTATAATTTATATACAATGGCCCAAACGCTCAAACCAGCCATATTGTCCGCATCATCTGACCAGATCACGAGAGGAAAGGGAGGGCTCCGCCATGACGTTCACGCCATTCTGGCTCACCCGGTTCACCTTTGCCAACATGAACCCCTTCACCGGCTTCGACGCGTTCCTGCTGCACAACCTCTTCTGGCTGGCCGTCGGGGCCGGTCTCCGCCTGCTGATCTCCAGAAAGCTGCCCGCCCGGATCGTGGGGCTCGTCCTGGCGCTGGGTTGGGTGATTCTGGAAATCATTGCAGATTTCGCCGTGCGGACTGAGATCGGCTACCCGCTGACGGAATTGTCCGTCACCTGGGGTCCCCGGTTCCTGATGGCCACGCTGGGATTCCTGCTGGCCTGCCTGGTCTGCCGCCTGCTGAAAAAACGTCTCCTGACCTGATCGCCGTCCCCCGCCGATTGGCGGGGGACATTTTGTCCCCGCTCCGCATACCATCCCCTCCCGCCGCATAGGGTGTTGGGGGGTGATGGAGATGCGGATCCGATGGCGGATACTGGCCTGCCTGTGTTTGTGCGGCCTGCTGGTGTGGTTCCTGGCGGGCTCCGACCAGGTGCGGGCCGTGATGCAGGAGGGGCTGGCCCTCTGTGCGCGGTCCGTCATCCCGTCGCTCTTTCCCTTTATGGTGGTCACCTCCCTGCTGCTGTCGCTGGGGCTGGGTGAGCTGGCCGCCCCCTGGCTGGCGGGGCTGATGGAGCCGCTGTTCCGCGTCCCCGGCGCCGGCAGCGCGGCGCTGCTGCTGGGGCTCATCGGGGGCTATCCCATCGGCGCCCAGACGGCGGCAGAACTCTATCGCGGCGGGCTGGCCACCCGGGCGGAGGCGGAGCGGCTGCTGGCCTTCTGCAACAACTCCAACCCGGTGTTTCTCATCAGTGTGCTGGGAGCGGGGGTATTCGGCAGCGTGCGGGCCGGGGTCTGGCTGTGGCTGATCCACGTGCTCTCCGCCCTGCTGACCGGGCTGGTCTTTCGGGGGACAGGCGCGGACGCCCGCGCCTGCCGGACCGCGAAGCGGCCGGTCTTTCGGGCCGCAGGGCTGATCCCCGCCTTTGTGGGGGCCGTCCGCTCCTCCGTCTCCGGGATGCTGTCCGTGTGCGGGTTTGTGCTGTTCTTCTATGTGCTGGCCCAGCCCCTGGCCGCCTTGGGCGGGCGGCTGGGGCCCTGCCTGGTGGGGATCACGGAGCTCTTCTCCCTGACGCCGCTGCTGACGCCGGACGCCTTCGGCTTTGTCCTGGCGGCGGGGGCCGCCGGGTGGGGCGGCGTCTCCGTGCTGTGCCAGACCCTGGCGGTGCTGGAGGGCAGCGGCCTGCGGCTGCGGAACTGCCTGCTGGGCAAGGCGGTGCAGTCCGCCTTCTCCCTGCTGCTGGCCGCCTTGCTGGCGGGATATGTGCTGGGATGAAAAGAGCCTCCCTGCTGCCGGGCAGCAGGGAGGCTCTTCTCTGTTGTCTTGTCGTCAGGTCCCGCTCAGGCAGCGGCTCACCGCTGGCCCTTGTCGTAGGGGATGCCCTCCGCCTTGGGGGCGCGGGACTTCTGAGAGGTGAAGGCCAGCACCACCAGGGAGATGATATAGGGCAGCATGTTGTACACGGAGCTGGGCAGGTTCAGGCTGCTCAGCAGATCGAAGCCGCTGTACACATTGCCCAGGGCCCGGAAGAAGCCGAACAGCAGCGCCGCCAGAGCGATGCGGGTGGGCTTCCACTGGCCGAAGATCATCACCGCCAGAGCCAGGAAGCCGAAGCCGGCCACGCCGTTTTCGAACTTCCACTCGCTGACGCCGGCGATGATATACACGATGCCGCCCAGGCCGCCCAGCACGCCGGAGATCAGCACACCGGCATAGCGCATCCGGTAGACGTTGATGCCCACGGAGTCCGCCGCCTGGGGATGCTCGCCGCAGGCCATCAGGCGCAGGCCGAAGCGGGTCTTGTACAGCACCACGTAGGCGATCACCAGGGCGATCACCGCCAGCAGCATACACCAGTTGAACTCAAAGCTGCCGATGTTCACCAGGAAGGCCTTCCGCCCGTCCAGATACTGGATGGTGGAGGACACGTTGTCCGGATTGGCGGAGGTGTTCATGGCTTTCACGAACACGGTGGCCGCGGCGGTGCCCAGCAGGTTCATGGCCGTGCCCACCAGGGTCTGGTCCGCCTTGAAGTTCACGGCCGCCACCGCCAGCAGCAGGGAGTAGATCATGCCCAGCAGGATGCTGGCCAGCACCGTCAGCAGCACCACCACAACGGCGGAGGTACCGGCGGGCAGGAACTTCATCATCAGCGCGCCGCCCAGGGCGCCCATGACCATGATGCCCTCCAGGCCGATGTTGATGACGCCGGAGTGCTCCGAGAAGCAGCCGCCCAGGGCCACCAGCAGCAGAACGGAGGCGAAGATCAGCGTGTATTGCAGCAGCAGTAACATTACGCCTCTCCTCCTTTCTCAGCGCCGGCTTGGCCCCTCTTGGCCCGGCGCTTTTCCTCCCGCCGGTCCAGCCAGCCGTTCATGGACACCTTGAAGAACAGCACGAAGCCGCACAGATAGATGATCAGCGCGGAGATCAGGTCGGAGATCTGGGCGGAGTACATGGTCTTGTCCACGTAGGCGCCGCCGTTGGTGATGTGCTGGATGAAGTAGGAGGAGAAGATGGCCCCGATGGGATTCAGCCCGCCCAGGAAGGCGGCGGCAATGCCGTTGAAGCCCATGGCGGGCACCGCGGACTGGGTGGTCTGCCACTGTTCGAAGCCGGAGAGGAACAGCGTGGCCGCGCCCATGCCGGCGAGGCCGCCGGCGATAGCCATGGTCAGGATGATGTTCCGCTTCTCCTTCATGCCGCAGTACTGGGCGGCATACTTGTTGCAGCCGGTGGCCCGCAGTTCATAGCCCAGCTTGGTCTTTGCCAGCAGCACCCAGATGCCCACCGCCACCAGTACCGTCAGGGGCAGGGCAATGGTCACATACTGGTTGTCGGAGAACAGCGCCCCCAGGCCCAGAGAGGGCATGATGGCGTCGGGATTGGTGCTCTCCAGGGTGTAGGTATAAGGGCTGGCGGTCTCCTTCACCTTGGTCAGCAGGGCATTCACCAGATACAGGCTGATCCAGTTCAGCATGATGCAGGAGATGACCTCGTTCACGTTGCGGTAGGCCTTCAGGATGCCGGAGATGGCGCCCAGCACCGCGCCGGCGGCAATGGCCGCCAGCAGGCAGACGTACCAGGGCATCCCCAGTCCCAGGGCCACGTACAGGGAGGCGCCGGCGCCCACCACATACTGGCCGGCGGCGCCGATGTTGAACAGGCCCACCTTATAGGCGAACAGCACCGACAGGCTGCACATCAGCAGCGGCGCCGTCTTTACCAGGGTGTTGCCGAAATAGCGCAGCCGGGCGGCGGCGCTGGGATAGTACAGGAAATTCTCCACAATGGTGCGGATGGCCTCCCACGCCCCGGCGGGGTTGATCAGCAGCAGCACGATGTAGCCGATCAGCAGGCCCAGCAGGATACACAGCAGAGATGCCAGCAGGGACTGCACCCCCTGGTTCCGCAGGAGGGGTGTCTTTTCTGATCTCATAGTCACTCAAGCTCCCTTCCGTTTGGCGCCGGCCATATACAGGCCCATCTCTTCCGCCGTGGTGGTCTTGGGATCCAGCTCGCCCACGATCTCGCCCTCGTAGATCACCAGGATCCGGTCGGACAGGGCCATGACCTCGTCCAGCTCCAGGCTCACCAGCAGCACGGCCTTTCCGGCGTCCCGCTGGGCCACGATCTGCTTGTGGATATACTCGATGGCGCCCACGTCCAGGCCCCGGGTGGGCTGCACGGCGATCAGCAGCTCCGGGTCCTTGTCGATCTCCCGGGCGATGATGGCCTTCTGCTGGTTGCCGCCGGACATGCTGCGGGCCACGGTGATGGCCCCCTGGCCGGAGCGGACGTCATACTGATCGATCAGCCGGTTGGCGTACTCCCGGATAGCCTTCCGCTTCAAAAAGCCCGCCTTGCTGACGAACTGGGGCTCAAAGTACCGCTGGAGCACCATATTGTCCTCCAGGGTGTAGTCCAGCACCAGGCCGTGCTTGTGCCGGTCCTCCGGGATGTGGCTCATCCCCAGCACGGACCGCTGGCGGATGGGCGCGTGGGTAATGTCGTGGCCGCAGAGGGTGATCTTGCCGGCCACCAGGGGCTCCAGCCCCGTCAAACCGTAGACCAGCTCCGTCTGGCCGTTGCCGTCGATGCCGGCGATGCAGACGATCTCCCCCGCCCGGACGGAGAAGGACACGTTCTTCACCGCGTTGTTGCCGTGGAGCTTGGAGGCCACCGTCATGCCCTCCACCTGCAGGATGGGCTCCTTGGGCTGGGCGGGCTCCTTGTGGACCACGAATTCCACGTCGCGGCCCACCATCATGCGGGAGAGCTCCTCCCGGCTGGTGTCCGCGATGTTCACGGTGCCGATGTACTTGCCCTTCCGCAGGACGGTGCAGCGGTCCGCCACGGACATGATCTCGTTGAGCTTGTGGGAGATGAACAGGATGGATTTGCCCTCCGCCGCCAGATTCTTCATGATCTGCATCAGCTCTTCGATCTCCTGGGGCGTCAGAACCGCCGTCGGCTCATCGAAGATCAGGATCTCGTTGTCCCGGTAGAGCATCTTCAGGATCTCCGTGCGCTGCTGCATGCCCACGGTGACATCCTCCACCAGCGCGTCCGGGTCCACCTGCAGGCCGTACTTCTCCGACAGGGCCAGGACCTTCTCCCGGGCCTCCTGCTTCTGCAGGAAGCCGTGCTTGCAGGGCTCCACGCCCAGGATGATGTTGTCCAGGATGGAGAAGCACTCCACCAGTTTGAAGTGCTGGTGTACCATGCCGATTCCCAGCGCGTTGGCGTCATTGGGGTCCTTGATCTGCACCACCTGGCCGTCCTTTTTGATGACGCCCTCCTCCGGCTGGTACAGGCCGAACAGCACGCTCATCAAGGTGGATTTTCCGGCGCCGTTCTCGCCCAGCAGGGCATGGATCTCGCCCCGCTTCAGCTGGAGCGTGATGTTGTCGTTGGCGACAATTCCCGGAAAGCGCTTGGTGATATTCAGCATTTCAATCGCATACGGCTGTTCCAAGCTTACCGCCCTCCTTCTCTTGTATGGTACCATCTATTGTACTATATGTTCCTCAATAATTCAAAGAAAAAATACGCGGCGGCTCCGGTTTCTTTTGTAAATCCTGTAAAAATCGGGCGCGGGCAAAAAAGAGGACGGGATCGCTCCCGTCCTCTCTCCTGTTTGGTGGCTGTTTTTACTTGATGTTGCCCGCGAAGTTCACGGTAATGGTGGTCTCGGGCATGGCGGAGGTATCGTTGGAAACGGTGACCTCACCGTCGAACATGGCCTTCACCAGAGCCTTGTAGTCGTCCTGGGTGAAGCCGTCGCCCCACTGGGTGGTCTCCATGGGCAGCTGGACATAGTTGGCGGTGGGATCATCGCCGCTCACCAGGCCCAGGGTCTCGATCTTGCCGCCGTAGTTGGCGAAGTTGCCGGCCAGGACCTCGCTCAGCATGTGCTTCACGGTCTCAGCCAGGCCCTTCATGGCGGAGGTCACGCACATGCCCTCGCCATAGGTGTCGATGTTGGCGGACTGATCCACGTCCACGCCGATCAGCTTGCCGCCGACCTTGGCAGCCGCCTCAGCCGCGGAGGTGTAGATGCCGCCGCCGGAGGCAAAGACAACCTCCACGCCCAGGTTGGCGAACCAGTTGTCCATGTAGGCGGTGATGTCGGCGTCGCCGTAGAACTGGTTGCCGTAGACATACTCCATCACGACCTGATCGGCAATGCCCATCTCCACGGCAGCCGCGTCAGCGCCCTGAACAAAGCCATAGCCGAACCGCTGCACGGCGGGAACGGCCATGCCGCCCAGCACGCCCAGGTGCTTGTAGCCCAGCTTCACAGCGGCGTAGCCGGCCATGTAGCCGCACAGCTCTTCCTGGTACACAGCGCAGTACACGTTGCTGGGCAGGGTATAGCCCTCCCCATTGGGGTCCAAATCACCCTGGGCCACATCCAGCGCGATGAAGGTGACATCGGGATACAGTTCCGCAGTCTGCTTGATGGTCTCGGCAAAGGCATAGCCGGGCATCACGATGACGTTGTAGCCATCGGCCACAGCGGCATCCACCTGGGCCACGCGCTCAGCGGTGGAGTCGCCGGCGGGCTTGTAGTACTCGAACTGCAGGCCCTGGGCGTCGCAGAACTCCTTGCAGGCCTCGTAAGTGGTCTGGTTGAAGGACTGGTCGGTGATGTCGCCGTAGTCGGTGATCATGGCCACCTGATAGGCCGCGTTCTCAGCGGTGTCGCCGCCCTCCTGATCGGTGCTCTCGCCATCGGTGGCGTCATTCCCGCCGCCGCAGGCGACCAGGGACAGGGACATCACCAATGCCAGGAGCAGTGCAAGAAACTTCTTCATTGGAATCTACCTTCCTTCGTTTTGTTATCCGTGGGAGATTCCCACAAGATGGCCCCAACGGGTCAGGCCCATTATATCAACACTTTTCTACGATTGCAACCGGATTTCCAGATTGTTTTCTTTTTCGCCACAATTTGTGGAATTTTTTATGGATTTCACTGAGATTTTTTTCACTTTTGTAAAATTCTCATGGGGAAGTGCCGAAATTTGACAGCCGTTGTCACCGGTTTGTTCCCGGTCTGTCATCCTCTCGTTCCCTGTGGACCGCCGGGGCAATCAAGCAGGAAGGGGGCGCAGTCCCCCGCCCGGCGGCTTCGCGCCGGGCCTTCCCCTTCCGCCTTCGGCGCAAGCGGCCGCTGCGGCGGGTGATTTAACGGAAAGGGGGGCTCAGCGCCCCCCTTCACACTTCCCCCGCGCGGCCGCGGAGGTTCATCCTTCTCTTTTGAAAGCGCCTTACTTCTTCGCCATCTCCACAGCAACACCCAGGGCGATCTCCATCATCTGGGTGAAGGTGGTCTGGCGGTCGGCGGCGGGCAGCTCCTCGCCGGTGACCAGGCTGTCGGAGATGGTGCAGATGGCCAGGGCCCGTTTGCCCGCCTCGGCGGCGTTGCAGTACAGGGCGGCGCTCTCCATCTCCGCCGCCAGCACGCCCATCTTGCCCCAGTCCAGGGTGTTGCCGGCCTTGTTGTAGAACACGTCGGAACTCAGCAGGTTGCCCACCGCGGGCTCGATGCCAAGTCTCCGGGCCACGGCGATGGCGGTCTCCAGCAGGGTGAAGTCGGCGATGGGGGCGAAGGTGCCGCTCAGGCCGAACTGGTGGGCATAGTTGGAGTCCGTGCAGGAGCCCTGGCCGAACACCACGTCCCGCAGCTTCAGCTTCGGGGAGATGGCGCCGGCGCTGCCCACCCGGATGATGTTGTCCACATCATAGAAGTGGAACAGCTCGTGGGAGTAGATGCCGATGGAGGGCATCCCCATGCCGGAGGCCATGACGGACACCGGTGTGCCCTGATAGGTGCCGGTGTAGCCCTGGACGCCCCGGACGTTGTTCACCAGCTTGGCGTCCTGGAGAAAGGTCTCCGCGATGAACTTGGCCCGCAGGGGATCTCCGGGCATCAGAACGGTCTTTGCAAAGGCGCCCTGGGGGGCCTCATTGTGGGGAGTTGCCATGTGTGTTCCTCCTTATTTCTGCTCCATGGCCTTCACGGCCTTGACGATGCGGCTGGTGCCCAGGCGGGAGGCCCCCAGGTTGATGAAGTCCTCGGCGTCCTTCAGGTCAGCGATGCCGCCGGCGGCCTTGATCTTCACGTTGGGGCCCACGTGTTTGGCAAAGAGGGCCACGTCCTCCCGGGTGGCGCCGCCGGTGCCGAAGCCGGTGGAGGTCTTGATATAGTCCGCGCCGGAGGCGGTGACGATCTCGCACATCTTGATCTTCTCCTCGTCGGTGAGGAAGCAGCACTCGATGATGACCTTCAGCAGCTTGCCCTTGCAGGCGGCCTTCACGGCCTTGATCTCGGCCAGCAGGTCATCCCACTTCTGGTCCTTCACCCAGCCGATGTTGATGACCATGTCCACCTCGCTGGCGCCGTTGTCCACGGCGTCCGTGGCCATGAAGCACTTGGCGGCGGTGGTGTCATACCCGTTGGGGAAGCCGATGACGGTGCAGATGGGCAGCTTCCCGCCCACATACTCCGCCGCCTGCTTGACATAGCTGGCCGGGATGCAGACACTGGCGCAGCCGTACTTCATCCCGTCGTCACAGATAGCCTGAATCTCCTTCCAGGTGGCCGTCTGGGCCAGCAGGGTGTGGTCGCACTTGCTCAAAATCTCTTTCACGTCCATGGAAAGCACTCCTTTATATCCTTTATATTTTGTCGCCTGCTCCGGCGAAATATACCCGTTTGCCGGCGGTCTCCCGGCAGTGGATCTGCCCCCGGGCCTCCAGGTAGTCCAGATGGGCCAGGGCCTCTCCCACGGCGAAGAACTTCTGGGTCAGGGGGAACTCCGTCCAGTTCCGGCAGCGGATGCTCCAGGCCATCCGCCCGGCGATCTCATAGGCGGTGAGTCCCGGCGTCTCCGCCACCGTCCGCAGGGCGTCGGCGATTCGACGGGCGTGGTGGGCCTTCAGCTCCTCTGTCCGCCGCCGCAGGTCCCCGGTCTCCGCCCGGTGGGCGGGATACAGCTCCGCCACATCCAGAGCCGCCGTCCGGTCCAAACTCTTCAGGTAATCCCCCAGGGAGTCCCGCACCCCCTGCCACCGGCAGATGTTGGGGGTGATATGGAACAGCACGTGGTCCCCGCAGAACAGCCGCCGGCACTCCGGGTCATAGAGGCACAGGTGCCCCGGCGTGTGGCCCGGCGTCAGCACGCACCGCAGAGTGTGGCCGCCGTACCGGAGCTCTCCGCCGTCCGGCAGCGGGGTATACAGCCCCTCCCTCCAGGGCGGGGCCGCAGTCTGGGCCGGATTGTCCCCCCACAGGGTCTCCATCTCCTCCCAGGTGAAGCCGTTCAGCACATACTCCCGGTAGAGCCCCTGCCAGAAGGCCGGGTCCGCCGCGTCCCTCACCCCGGGCTCGTCGATCTCCCCGATGAAGATCCGGCAGCCGGGGCGGATCAGCTCCGGCGCCAGGCCGGTGTGATCGCTGTGGAGATGGGTGCAGAAGATGTCCAGCCGGTCCCGGTCCACGCCGATCTCCGCCAGCTGGCGCTCCATGGCCTCCCGGCAGGGCTGCTGCCGGAAGCCGGTGTCGATCAGCAGGCTCCGCTCCCCCAGGAGCAGATAGCTGTTTAAGTTTTTCAGGGGATTTCCCACCAGGGGAATGTCCAGCCGCCAGAGATCGCTTGTCAGTCGTTCCGCCATGAGCCGCTCCTTCTTGGGATGGCACCAGTATAGCAGATGTTCCCCCGTATGTCCAGTGAAGAGGGCCTTGTCATTCTCCCGCCGGGGTGCTAAAATGGGGGCGATTTCAATGTTCGGAGGCGATTCCCATGAAAAAACGACTTGCCGCGCTTCTCTGCGCGCTTCTTTTGACGGTGAGCGGGCTGCCCGCCGCCTCTGCCCTGGAGGGAGAGGCCGCCCGGGCGGCGGACACCCTCACCACGCTGGGGCTGCTGGATGCTACATACGATCTGGACGCCCCTGCCACCCGGGCCCGGGCGGCGGTGCTGCTGGTGGACCTGGCCGGGGCGGCGCGGGCCGCCGCGGCGGATAACTGGATCGCCGGATTCCTGGACCTGCCGGCGTCCATCGCCCAGGAGGTGAACTACGCCGCCCGCCAGGGCTGGATCAACGGCGTCACTCCCGTGGCGTTCCGCCCCGACGGTGTCCTGACCGCCAACGCCTGGAGCGCCTTCCTGCTGCGGATGCTGGGCTGGTCTGACGCAGACGGCGACTTCACCATCTCCGACGCCGCGGGCTTTGCCCAGCGGATCGGCCTCTTCCCCATCGCCTATACCGGCGCCCTGACCCAGGGGGACCTGTTTGAGATGGCGGCGGACGCCCTGACCTTCTCCTACCAGGACGGCAGTGCCACAGTGATCGGCCGCCTGGTGAGCCAGGGAGCCGTCTCCCGCTCCGCCGCCAACGCCCTGGGGCTGCTAAATCCCGCCCTGACAGCCCGCCAGGCGGCGGACCGCTGCACCGCCGCGGTGTTCCGCCTGGACACCTATGAGACGGAGGCCTATTGGAAGGACGGCATCTCCACCGGCGAGGCCAGCGGCTTCTTCATCTCCGCCGACGGCCTGGCGGTGACCAACTACCACTCCATTCAGGACGCGGTGCGGGCTGCCGCCGTTCTCTCCACCGGCGACGTGTATGAAGTGGAGTCCGTGATCTACTATGACCCGGGCATCGACATCGCGGTGCTCCGCGTCTCTCAGACCGCCCTGAAGGGCCATGACACCACCGCCTTTGCCACGCTGGAGCTCGCCCCCTCCGGCACCGGAGACCTGCGGGTGGGCGACACGGTCTACGCCATCGGCAGCCCTCTGGGTCTGGGACTGGCGGTCAGCTCCGGCATCGTCAGTGCCACCCAGCGGGAGGTGGACCGGTATGACCTGCCCTGCGTCATGAGCACCGCCGACATCTCCGAGGGCAGCAGCGGCGGCGCCCTGCTGAACGTCTACGGCCAGGTGGTGGCCGTCACCTCCGGCGCCTACGTCTACGGCAACAGCATGTATCTGGCAGTGCCCATCGACCCGGTGCTCTCCGCCGACCTCACCGGCCAGGGCCAGACCCTGGCGGAGGTGCAGGCGGCAGAGTCCGCGGCCTGAGCTATCCGCGCAAAAAAGAGACGCCTTTTCAGGCGTCTCTTTTTTCATGTTCCTCTCAGTGGGTCAGGATGAACTGCTCCAGCTCCTCCGGCGTCCGGACCACCGCCACGGCGCCGGCCTCCGCCAGCTCGCCGGGGGCGGCGTAGCCGAAGAACTCCACGCCGGCACAGTCGATGCCACAGGCCTTGGCCCCCAGCACGTCGAACTTCCGGTCTCCCACCATCAGGATCTCCGGCTTCTGTTCCTCCGTCAGTCCCAGGCGGCCCATGGTCTCCCGGATCACGTCCGCCTTGGTCCAGTCCCCGGTGGGCGGGCTGCCGGTGATGACCGTCAGGGACGGCGTGAAGCCGAACCGTTCACAGATGGGCACGCACAGGCTCTCCGGCTTGGAGGAGGCCAGGGCCAGCACATAGCCCCGGGCCTTCAGCCGGGCGCACAGGTCCGCCATGCCGGGGGCGGCCATGTTCTCGAACTTGCCCACAGGCTCATACCGCTCCCGGAAGGTGTCCACGGCCTCCGCCGCCCGTTCCGCCGTGAAGCCGCAGAACTCCACAAAGGAGTCCTGCAGGGGCGGGCCGATGAACTTGATGAGGGTGCTCTCCGGCGGCACCGGCTCCCCCAGCTTCTCAAAGGCATACCGCAGACTGTTGAGGATGCCCTCCTTGGAGTCTGTCAGCGTGCCGTCCAGGTCAAAGAAAATATAATGGTACATGCACTTCTCCCCCTACGTTTCGCAGGGGCAATTTTATCATGTTTCGCCCTGCTCCGCAAGAGGGGGCCGCCGCTTTTTCCAAGCAATCCCCGTCCACACCGCCAGGACAGCGGCGGAGATTCCCCCGGCAGCCAGAACCCCCGCCTGTAGCCATTTCCAGGGGGCCACATCCGCCTCCAGCCGCTCCCGCAGGACGATCCAGCTCTCCGGCAGCCCGTCCCGGATCAGCTCCTCGCCGTACTCCATGATCCACGGGGCCAGAGCCAGGTCCAGTTGGTTTTCCGCCAGGAACCACAGCCCCACCAGAACCGCCACCCACATCAACCACACCAGCCAGATCTGCCGGGTCCGCCGCAGGAATCCATCGCCCTGGCGCAGCGACAGCCGCAGCCGCTCCGGCACCCACAGAAGCGACGCCTCTTTCCCCGCCCGGCGGCGCAGGGCCCACTCCAGTATAGCGCACAGCACCGCCAGACCCACGGCGAAAATCAAGGGCTTCCAGGTATCCCCGGCGTAATAGAGCCGCATCCCGGCATCATCGATCACCAGGTCCCCGATCCGCACCAGCCGCAGCAGCGTCCACCACTGGAGGGCGGAGGCGATCAGCAGCTTGCGGTACAGGTTCTCCCAGGTCCCGGTGTCCAGGGCCACATCGCCGTACCGGGCCGGGTGGGCGGCCAGCACGTAGCCAATCCACAAGAGGCCAACCGATACCGGCCAGGCCGCCAGGCTCACATACTCCACCCGGAACCATGCCAGAATGCCCAGGGCCACGGCCCCGGCAAAGCAGATATCGAACCGGGTCCGCAGCCGTAGCAGAAGAAGGCGCCGCCGGGCCGGGCCCTCGGTCTCCGCCGGACGGCCCCGCAGGGTCTCCCCCGCCAGAATGTCGTCGGCAGTGACACCGTACAGCTCCGCCAGGGCCGGCAGCACCGTGATGTCCGGCAGTCCGGCGCCATTTTCCCACTTGCTGACTGTCTTGTTGGAGACCCCCAGCTGGTCCGCCGCCTCCTGCTGGGTCAGGCCCCGGGCTCTCCGCAGATCCGCCAGATACGCCCCTGTCTTTTTGGCATCCATAGGCCGCCCTCCTCTCTGCCTCCAGTATACCGCAAACCGAGCCGTCTGCCCATCCCCTGTTCCTGGATTTTGTCTGCGGAGCGTGGAGTTGGGCCGGGACAGCAAAACAGCAGGGCGGGAAACCCGCTCTGCTGTTACGCCTCCCTGTCCGGGATATAGCGCATAATGTCCCCCACCTCACAATTCAGAATCTTGCAGAACATCTCAATAGTGTGGGTGCTGACGCTCTCGTTCCGCTTCAGCCGGGTGATCTGGGCCGGGCTGATGTGATAGTTCTTGATGAGCGCATACTGGGAGATGCCTTTTTCCCGCATCACGTTCCATAGATTGTCATAGGAGATCATCGCACGCAAGCCTCACTTTCTGCTTGCATGTTAACCGAAATCGATGTATAATCAGATTAACCAATATCGGTTAATACCCAAACCAGGCCAAACGCTGATCCCCGGCAGTCATGATCCAAAATACTATGCAGCCAGTTAATTGTTTTTCAATTTCGCCAATATATAATTGAGCTATACGAAAGTTCGGGTATAGATCGGTAATCACTCAAATCGTTAAGCACACCTTTTCGGAGGTCGTGCGGAAAGAAAGGTGAATCAAAATGGCGGATAAATGTTGTGTCTGTGGAAAAGAAATGAGTATTTGGTCAAGAAATATTTCCAGCCTGATGATCAAAGACACGAATCGCAAGAATCATTGGATCTGTCGGCCATGCTATGAAAAGACGATGGCCCACGGAGGTCTTTTAACATGGCATGACGATGGTACTGCTACCATTCCATTCGATAAACCAATCGAAATCCGAAATAAATGTAATGTCTGTGGTCACGTATATTGTTATAGTCTTCTTGATTTGGAGCGTAATAAGAAAGCGGCTAAAGACGCACTTTTATCAAGCGCAGCTTCCCTTGGTCAAACCTTGGGCGGTTCTGCTGCCGCAGGAGCAGTTTATAGTGGCAATGCTCAAAACTCTATGGACAAGGTTGTGGACTATACCAGATGTCCAAAATGCGGGTCTATGGACGTTCGACAGTTAAGCGACGAAGAATGGGAGAGTGATCAAGCCGCCGCACAACAAAGTTCTCAGCAGACTTCCGCCGCTGATGAGATCAAAAAATTCAAGGAGCTTCTGGACATGGGCGCCATCACCCAGGAGGAATTCGACGCCAAGAAAAAGCAGCTTCTCGGTCTGTGATTCCCATCCAGGGGCAAAAATTCCCCCCGGCCTGATGGCCGGGGGGAATTCATATGTTTGCAGTCTTGAATTAGCCGAAGTACCGCTTCAGCAGGCCCTCGAAAGCCTTGCCGTGGCGGGCCTCATCGCGAGCCATCTCGTGGACAGTGTCATGGATGGCGTCCAGGTTGTACTGCTTGGCCAGCTTGGCCAGCTCGAACTTGCCCAGGGTGGCGCCGTTCTCGGCCTCGACCCGCATCTCCAGGTTCTTCTTGGTGGAGTCGGTCACCACATCGCCCAACAGCTCAGCGAACTTGGCGGCGTGCTCGGCCTCTTCCAGAGCGGCCCGGCGCCAATACTCGCCGATCTCGGGATAGCCCTCGCGATAGGCGACGCGGGCCATGGCCAGATACATGCCGACCTCGGTGCACTCGCCGGTGAAGTTGGCGTTCAGGCCGTCCAGGATCTCCTTCTGGACCTCAGCGGGAACACCCTCGCCGAAGGACTTGCCCACGCCCACAACGTGCTCGGCAGCCCAGCTCAGCTCGCCCTTCTGCTCAGTGAACTTGGAGCCGGGAACACCGCACTGGGGGCACTTCTCGGGGGGATTCTCGCCCTCATACACATAACCGCAAACAGAACAAACCCACTTCTTCATTGCAAATGTCCTCCTTTTATACTTATCTTTTTTTGAAAGCCTTTTTTCCTCAGTCCTCTTGGGAC
>CDYT01010897.1_pt1 | contig 18101 bp, 16 predicted proteins | sample 557541 | NCBI WGS metagenome assembly CDYT01 (sample SAMEA3182060, study PRJEB8094) | gut metagenome | biome: human; feature: gut; material: Stool; isolation source: human stools | place: Canada | collected 2013-01-15
ATGATGTGCTTGGGGAAGCGGTTGGTCTTGCTGCCCAGGGGACGCAGCTTCTCCATCTCCCTGTTCACCGCCTGGAGGGTGTGGATGCCCCGCTCGTGGAGCATCTTCCAGAAGGGGATCAGCATATAGCCCACGGTGGCGGCGTCGTCGCTGGCCCGGTGGTGGTTGAAATTGGGCAGCTCCAGCCGGTCCGCCACGATGTCCAGCTTGTACTTCCCCAGGTCCGGCAGCAGGTTCTGGGCCAGGATCAGGGAGTCCACATAGGTGGGCGAGAACTCCAGCCCCACCTTCCGGCACCCCGCCCGGATGAAGCTGATGTCGAACTCCGCGTTGTGGGCCGCCAGGGGACGGCCATCCACGAACTTCAAAAATTCCGTCAGGGCCTCTTTCAGCTCCGGGGCGTCCTTCAGCATCTCGTCGGTGATGCCGGTGAGGCCGATGATCTCCGGCGTCAGGTGCCGGTTGGGGTTGACGAAGGTCTGGAACCGCTCGGTGATCTCGCCGTTTTTCAGCACCACGGCGCCGATCTCCGTGATGGCCTCCCGGTCCACCTTGAGGCCCGTGGTCTCGATGTCGAAGCACACGAACTCCCCGTCCAGGGGACAGTCCTGGGGGCCGTGGACCACCACCCGGTCGTCGATGTTGTTGATGAAGTAGCCCTCCACGCCGTAGAGGATCTTGATCTTGTCCCCGGCGGCGTGCCAGGCGTCCGGGAAGGACTGGGCCACGCCGTGATCCGTGATGGCGATGGCCGGGTGGCCCCACCGGATGGCCTGCTGGACCACCTCTTTCGTGTCCGTCAGGGCGTCCATGTTGCTCATCTTGGTGTGGAGATGCAGCTCCACCCGCTTCTCCGGCGCGGTGTCCTGCCGTTCGGCGTGCTCCGCCAGCTGGATATGGTAGGGGTTCAGCTGGATGTCCTTGCCGTCCCAGGTGGGCTCCATCTTCCCCTGGACCAGCAGCCACATCCCCACTTTGATGGCGCTCTCCAGTCCCTGGGCCTCCTTTTCCGTCAGGTTCTTCTGGACGGTGACGGAGTTGGTGTAGTCCGTCATGTCGAAGCTCAGGCGCCACATGCCGGGCCGCCGGGTCTCCCGGCACTCGAAGGCGAACACCTTGCCCGCCACGGTGGCGTTTCCCATCTTCAGGTCCAGGATTTTCATGGGCACCGGCTGGACCCGGATAGGCTTGCCCATCAGGACCTTGCCGGGGGCGGCCTTCTCTCCCTTGCCGCCGGCAGGAGCCGCCGGCACGGGCGCAGAATGGCTCCCGCCGGGGGCGCCATGGGACGCCGGGGCCTTGCAGATGACCTCCACCGCCACCTTCTGGAAGCCGTAGACCCCCATCAGCAGGCGTTTCAGCTCCTCCAGCTCCGCCTCCCCCAGCTCCGCCCGGGTGGTGAGCCGCAGGGACAGGGACAGGCTGGCCTGGTCGATACAGGCGCCGTTCACCACCGCGCCAGCCAGACGAAGCCGCAGCTCCCCGGAGAGCTGCAGCTCGGTAAACATCTCAAAAAAGGGAATATCTCTGGACATGAAAACCTTCCTTCAATGCGGAACACTTTTTACAGCTTGAAGCGTTGCGCGCGGAGACGTTGTGTCCGGCAGAGGGATCCAAACCGTTGGTCACCGGCAAATCCCATACTTCACGCCGAACGCTCCACTCTTCACTCCAATTTTTCAATTTCCTCCATCAGCTTGTCCACAAGCTGCTCCTGGGGCACTTTGTAAAGGATTTCTCCTTTTCGGAAAAGCAGCCCCTCGCCCTTGCCGCCGGCGATGCCGATGTCCGCCGCCGCCGCCTCGCCGGGGCCGTTGACGGCGCAGCCCATGACGGCCACGGTGATGTTCTTCGTACAGTTCATCAGCCGCCGCTCCACCTCCTCCGCCATGGGGATCAGGTCGATGCGGGTGCGGCCGCAGGTGGGGCAGGCGATCAGGTTCACGCCCTCTTTCCGCAGCCCCGCGGCTTTCAGGATCTTCTTGGCGGCGTAGATCTCCTCCACCGGGTCGGCGGTCAGCGTCACCCGGATGGTGTCGCCGATGCCCAGGCACAGCAATCCCCCGATGCCCATGGCGGACTTGATGATGCCCATGGAGGGGGTGCCCGCCTCCGTCACCCCCAGGTGCAGAGGGTAGTCCGTCCGCTCGCTGAGCAGCCGGTAGGCGGCCATGGTCAGCGGCACGTCGGAGCACTTGACGGAGATGCAGATGTCGTCAAAGTCGAACTTGTTCAAAAGGGCCACATGGCCCATGGCGCTCTCCACCAGGGCCTCGGCAGTGACGCCGCCGTACTTGGCCCGGAGCTCCTTTTCCAGGGACCCGCCGTTGACGCCGATGCGGATGGGGATGTTCTTCTGGCGGCAGATGTCCGCCACCGCCTTCACCTTCTCCTCCCCGCCGATGTTGCCGGGGTTGATGCGGATGGCATCGATGCCCCGCTCCGCGCACTCCAGGGCGTACTTGTAGTTGAAGTGGATGTCCGCGATCAGGGGGATGGAGATCCGGGACTTGATCTGGTCCACCGCCTCCGCCGCCGCCTGGTCCGGAATGGCGATGCGGACGATCTCGCAGCCCGCCGCCTCCAGGGCGTGGATCTGGGCCACGGTGGCCGTTACGTCGTCGGTTTTCGTATTACACATGGACTGGATAGACACCGGGGCGCCCCCGCCCACGGCCACCGTCCCAACCATCAAACGCTTCGTCATGGTGTTTCCTCCCTCAAAAGGGCGTAGATGCAGCTGTCCAGCATCTCCCCGTTTTTGTACACGCTCCGCCGGAGGGTGCCCTCCAGCGTAAAGCCCGCCTTCTCCAGCACCCGGCGGGAGGCGGTATTCCGGGCATAGACCTCCGCATAGATTCGGACGATGTCCCAGGTCCCGAACCCCTCCCGGCACATGGCCGCGACGGCGGCGGTCATAAGCCCGCGGCCCCAGAAGGGCTCCCCCAGAAAATAGCCCAGCTCCGCGCTGCGGCGGTACACGTCGGTCCCCAGGGTCAGGCTGATGCTGCCCACCGCTTCGCCGTCCATCTCGATGGCCCGGCACAGCTGGCCCCGGCCCTCGTTTTGGACGCAGCCGGCCACAAAGTCCACCGCGTCCTGACGGCTGTAGGGCCAGGGGAACACGTCCCGCAGATTGGCCGCGATGTTTGGATTGTCCGCGTACCGGGCGAGAGCGTCCTCGTCCCCCTTCCGCCAGGGCCGCAGGGTAAAGTCCGTCATAACCTTCTCCTATCCGAACAGCTTGAACACGTCATGGAAGGTCACCAGCAGCATGAAGCCCATCAGGGCCACAAAGCCCGCGGTGTTCACCGCCGTCTCATACTTCTCCGGGATCTTCTTCCGGAACAGCTTCATGGTGATCTCGTCGATAATGAGGAAAAAGATCTTGCCGCCGTCCAGGGCAGGGATGGGCAGCATATTCATCACCGCCAGATTCACCGCCAGCATGGCCCCGAAGTAGAGGATGTTCTCCACCGCGGCGCCAATGGTCTCCGACGCGGTGCCCACCTGGGTGATGGTGGAGACGATGCCCACCGGTCCGCTGAGGTCATCCATCCCCGCCTCCCCGGTCACCAGCATCTGCAAGCTCAGCCGGACGATGCGGACAAAGTCGATGGTGTTCAGCCAGCTGGTTCTGAGGATGGTCCAGAGATTGGCCTCCACTCCTGTCGAATAGATGCCTCCCCCCCGATAGGTGCTGCCGTCTACGCCTGTGTAGATGCCCAAGGTCAGGGATTCGTCCTCGAGTGTCACCTTCTCCCCGTCCCTCAATACAACAATATCGTGGGTGCCACTGCTCAGACTTAGCAGCAAATCGACGTCGCTGAATAGATATACCCGCTCCCCGTCGATGGAATGAATAATGTCTCCTGCTTGTAGGCCGCTGACGGATTGGTCAAACTCCGGGGCAAATCCCGCAACTTGGGTGGTAGCAACCGTATCCAGGCCGCTGTTGAGTGCCAGGATGATGAGGAACCCCGCCAGGAAGTTCATAAAGGACCCGGCGGCGAAGATCACCAGCTTCCTGAAAAAGCCCTGGCGGTTCAAAGACCGCGCGTCCTCGGAGGTCTCGTCCTCCCCCTCCATGGCGCAGAAGCCGCCGATGGGCAGCAGCCGGAAGGAGTATTGGGTCTCCCCCGTCTCCTTGTGCCAGATCAGGGGACCCATGCCGATGGAGAACTCATTGACCCGCACGCCGCAGAGCTTTGCCGCCGCGAAGTGGCCGAACTCATGGACGGCGATCAGAACGCCGAAGATCAGGATGGCTGCCAGGATATACACAATGGTCATGGAAAAACTCCCGTCATGTTATGGAATGTCGCTTATGCCCGGGCCAGCACTGCCTGCCGGGCCGCCTGGTCCGCCGCCAGGATGTCCTCCAGCGACGGGGCCTGTTGGACGGCCACCGCCGCCCGGGCCTCCGCCACCAGGCGGGGAATGTCGGAAAAGCCGATCTTCTCCGCCAGGAAGAGGCCCACCGCCTCCTCGTTGGCGCCGTTGAGGATGGCGCAGGCGGTGCCCCCCTCCTCTGCCGCCTCCTCCGCCAGGCGCAGGCAGGGGAATACCTGCCGGTCCGGCTGGGCGAAGGTCAAAGGCGGGCAGGTCAGCAGGTCCAGGGGCTCCGCCGGACTGTCCGCCCGGTTCGGCCAGGTCATGGCATAGCGGATGGGCAGCCGCATGTCCGGTGTGCCCAGCTGGGCCAGGATGGCCCCGTCCCGGTACTCCACCAGGGAGTGGACGATGCTCTGCCGGTGGATCACCACCGACACCTGCTCCAGGGGCAGGCGATAGAGCCGCATGGCCTCGATAACCTCCAGGCCCTTGTTCATCAGCGTGGCGCAGTCCACGGTGATCTTGGGGCCCATGGTCCAGTTGGGGTGGCGGAGGGCGTCCGCTCTGGTCATTTTGCCCACTTCCTCCGCCGTCATGCCGTAAAAAGGCCCGCCGGAGCAGGTGAGGATCAATCGCTTGATCTCCCGCCGGTCGGCGCACCCCTGAAGGCACTGGAAGATGGCGGAATGCTCCGAGTCCACCGGCACGATCTCCGCCCCATAGGCATCCGCCGCGTCCATCACCAGCTGTCCGGCGCAGACCAGCGTCTCCTTATTGGCCAGGGCGATGCGCTTCTTCTCCCGGATGGCGGCCAGGGTGGGGCGCAGGCCCACCATGCCCACCACGGCGGTGACCACCGTGTCCGCCTCGGGGCAGACGGCGGCCTCCAGCAGGGCCTCCGGCCCCCCCAGAACGCGGATATCCGTGTCCGCCAGGCGGACCGCCAGGTCCTTTGCCGCCGCCTCGTCTGTCAGCACCGCCAGCCGGGGGCGGAATTTTCTCGCCTGGGCCTCCAGCCGCTCCCCGTTGGAATGGGCCGTGAGGGCGGCCACCCGCAGCCCCAGCTGCTCCGCCACGTCCAGGGTCTGGCGGCCGATGGAGCCGGTGGCCCCTAAAATCGAAATCGTCTTGCTCATAGCTCTATCCTATTCCCAATAGCTGAAAACAATCCTAAAATCAGAACCAACGCAGCAGCACTTGCAGTGTCAGCCACACGGCGGGGGCCGCAAAGGTGACGGAGTCGAACCGGTCCAGGATGCCGCCGTGGCCCGGCAGCAGATGGCCGTAGTCCTTCACCCCGAACTCCCGCTTGATGACGGAGAAGCTCAGGTCGCCGATCTGGCTGATGGCGCTGCCGATGATGCCCAGCACAAAGACCGCCGCCCAGGAGAACTGCGGACCAGCCGCCATCTCGATTGGCGGATAGACGTCCACGGAAAGCACGGTGCTGTCAGCAATCAGCTTGAAGAGCGTCATCCCGATAACACCGCCGATCAGGCCGCCGATGGCGCCCTCCACGGTCTTTTTGGGACTGACCTTGGGGGCCAGCTTGTGCTTGCCGCACAGCATCCCGGCGAAGAGGGCGAAGGTGTCGGATCCAAAGGAGATGGCCAGGGGCAGAAACACCAGGGCCGGTCCCAGGTTTCCCAGCAGCCGCAGACGCAGCAGGCAGGAGAGCATCAGGGGGAATACCAGCCCGGCGAAAACCGCGCAGGTGACGGCGGCAAAGGGGATGCCCCGCTCCTCGTCATACCGGTGGATGGCCAGGGCGAAGATCACAAAGACGAACACCGCCCCCAGCAGGGCGGTAAAGGGCAGCACCGGCAGAGCGGTCAGCGCCGCGTTGGCGATGGACTCCTCCAGATACACGCACACCGGCACCAGGGCTGCGGCGGCCACCGTCAGGGGGATAAGGGGCTTCCCCTTCTCCCCTGCCGCGGCGTGCATCAGCTCCCAGGCGCCGATGGCGCACATCCCCGCCGTCAGCACCATGGTGGCCCAGGACGGGGCCCAGCCCAGGATCAGGATCAGAAGCGGCAGGCCCACCACGGCCACCATTACGCGCTTGAACATCGTATCAACCCTTCTCTTGTTTTCTGTAAAGGCTTATTTCTTCACACCGCCGAACCGCCGGTCCCGGTGGTGATAGGCCGCGATGGCCCGGTCCAGCTCCGCCTCGTCGAAGTCCGGCCACAGCACATCGGTGAAGTAGAACTCACTGTAGGCGCACTGCCACAGGAGGAAGTTGGAGAGCCGCAGCTCCCCGCTGGGGCGGATGATGAGCTCCGGGTCCGGGATGCCGGCGGAGTCCAGGTAGGAGGAGAACAGGGCGTCGTCCAGGTCCTCCGGCTTTTTCTCCCCGGCGGCGCAGTCGGCGGCGAACCGCCGGGCGGCCCGCAGGATCTCGTCCCGACCGCCGTAGTTCAGGCACACGTTGGCCTGGAAGTCATCCTTGGACAGGTGTTCCGTGATCTCGTCGGTCTCACGGGCCAGGGCCCGCAGGTCCGGGGCGATGGGGGTCATGTCCCCGAAGAAGTGGAGGCGGATGTGGTCCTTTTCCATGGTGTCCACCGCCTCCAGCAGGTACCGCTTCAGCAGGGCCATGATGGCCGCCACCTCGGTCTCCGACCGCTTCCAGTTCTCCGTGGAAAAGGCGTAGACCGTCAGGTACTTCACGCCGATGTTCTTGCAGTAGGTGGCGATGCGGCGGAAGGTCTCCGCCCCCGCCTTGTGGCCGGCGGTGCGGGGCAGGCCCCGCCTGGTGGCCCAGCGGCCGTTGCCGTCCATGATGATCGCAATGTGGCGGGGCGGCGTCAGGGCCTGCCCCGCCGGGTCGTGGATAATATCTGACATGATGGATTCTCTCATTTCGTGAATTGGATTATTGAGGAGCCGCCTCATAGGAAGCACAGGTACTTTCCCGGCGGTCAGCACTGCATGTTGAGATGGTCACTGCCTGGGTGCAGCTAGGCGGGAAATCATCACCGCCACGCAGATGGCACTGACCGCCCAGCAAAGGCCGAACAGTCCGATGTTCACCGAGTTGGAGATGGAGACGATCCCCAGTTCCACGCCCAGCCAGTTGGCAAACAGACTGCGGATCAGGAAGAAAAAGCCCAGCAGCATGGCAGCCACGTGCCCGATGAACAGCCCCCGGACGTCCTTTCGACGCCGCAGCCCCAGCCAGCCCATGAAAAACTCGATTGCGCTGACCGCAATCACGCCTCCGATGAACAGAGGAATCACTTCTGCTTCAAATGACATCTGTATATCCTCCTTTTCCATATTGGGGGAAATCACTCAGCCAATCAGCCCTTTTCCCACCAGCGGTTGGGCTTCCAGGCAAAGTGGAAGCCGCAGGCACGGCAGTATTGGGTCTCCTCCATGGGGAACCAGGGCAGGATGGGGCGTCCGCAGTTGGGGCAGCGGAGATGGCGCAGCTCGATTCCCGTAAAAATGGCTGCCGCAGCCATTCCCAGCACCAGGAACACCAGTCCCAGTCCGCCCCGCACACCGCCTGCCAAGCATAAAAGCAAAACCGTCGCAAACAGCGTTCCTCTGGCTGCCGAATACCACTTGGGTTCCAGTTTCATAGAGACACTCCTTCCGTCAATAAACCTCAGATGCTCTCTCCGCAACCGCCCGGCCAGCGGCAGCGGAAATCGGCGCTGGTCCATACGACGACCACCCCGACGCCCTCCGCACAATCCGCCACGGGACGGCAGTTGCAAATTCCCAGAAGGCCCAAGCGTGCCCGAAGGCAGACCCAAATCGGCGCTTGCACCGATACGTCGACCCTCGTACAGCGCGGAGGCACGGAGGTGCCGAAGCGCAACCAAAGCGGCCTTTTCTTTTGGACCGTGCACGGCCCGTTTTCTTTTCCGCAAGACGGAAAAGAAAATGGGGGGTGCATCCCCGCTGGGCAAGCCCCCTGGCGGGAGCCAGACTACCGTGGCCGCCGTTCGGCGGCCCACATTCCCCCAGGCGGCCGTAGGCCGCTCCGGCCCCCGAAAGGGTCCCAACACCTCAAAATGCGCAATGCCCCCGGCGGGCAGCCGTGCTCCCGCCGGAGGCCCCGGCGGTGCCGCTTACACCGCCATCAGTTCCTTTTCCTTTTTGGCCAGCAGGTCGTCCAGCTTCTTGCAGCTGTCGTCCGTCAGCTTCTGCAGGTCCTTCTCCGCCTGCTTCAGGTCGTCCTCGGTGATCTCGGAGGACTTCTCCTTCTTCTTGAAGGCCTCCATGGCGTCCCGGCGGATGTTGCGGATGGCCACCTTTCCCGCCTCGGCATACTTGCGGATCTGCTTCACCAGCTCCTTGCGGCGCTCCTCCGTCAGCTGGGGGAAATTCAGCCGGATGCTGGCACCGTCGTTCTGGGGATTGATGCCCAGGTCAGAGTTCTGGATGGCCTTCTCAATGCCCTTCACCGCCGTCTTGTCCCAGGGGGAGATCAGCAGGGTCCGGGCGTCGGGAGAGGAGATGGCCGCGATCTGCTGGATGGGAGTGGGGCTGCCGTAGTAGTCCACCATGATCCGGTCCAGCACGGAGGCATTGGCCCGGCCCGCCCGGACAGAGGCGAAGTCCGCCGCCACCGAGTCGATGCTCTTTCTCATCTTGTCCTCATAGACTTTGTATTCTTCCTTCAGCATAAATAGGTCCTTCCTTTCACAGTTGTGTATGGGGAGGCGCACTGAGGCGCAAGAGATCCCTTATTCCTTGACGATGGTGCCCACGTTCTCGCCGCACAGGGCCCGGATGATGTTCTTCGGGTCCTTCAGGGCGAACAGCAGCACCGGGATGTGGTTGTCCATGGACAGGGACGTGGCGGTGGAGTCCATCACCGCCAGGTGCTGGGCCAGCACGTCGTCATAGGTGATGGCGTCGTACTTCACGGCAGTGGGATCCTTCACCGGGTCGGCGCTGTACACGCCGTCCACGTTCTTGGCCAGCAAGATCACGTCCGCGTCGATCTCCGCCGCCCGCAGGACGGCCGCCGTGTCGGTGGAGAAATAGGGATTGCCGGTGCCGGCGCCGAAGATGACCACTCTTCCCTTCTCCAGGTGCCGGATGGCCCGGGAGCGGATGTAGGGCTCAGCGATGGCCCGCATCTCGATGGCGGTCTGCACCCGGACGGGGATGCCCTTCTGCTCGCACACGTCGGCCACCGCCAGGGCGTTCATCACCGTGGCCAGCATACCCATGTGGTCGGCCCGGGTGCGCTCCATGGCGCCGCCGCTGTTCTTGGCGCCCCGCCAAAAGTTGCCGCCGCCTACCACCAGGCCCACCTGGACTCCCATGTCCAGGCACTCCTTGATGACGTCGCAGACGCTGCCGATCATCTCAAAATCCAGGCCGGTGTGCTTGTCTCCGGCCAGGGCCTCGCCGCTGATTTTCAGCAGGACCCGCTTATAGACTGGCTTTGCCATGATAAAATCCTCCGTCTGTCTCTGCACAGAAAATGTCATTGTTATTTTAGCGTATTTTTCCGCTTTTGCATAGGGGGTAGAAAAAGATTTTCCGAAAATCGGCAAAACTGCGGACAGCAGCAGAGAGGAGCGGGCCCGCAGGCCCGCTCCTCTGATTTGCGCCTATTCACAGGCCATCGTCAGGCGGCGGATCAGCTCGTCCTTCCCGTCCCCCTTTTCCGCGGAAAAGGGGATCAGGAGGTCCGATTCCGTCAGCTCCAGGGTCTCCCGGATCAGTGCCAGCGCCGGCTCCACCTGACTCTTTTTCACCTTGTCCAGCTTATTGGCCACCACGATCTCCGGGCAGCCGGTCTGGCGGAACCAGTCGTGCATGGTGAGGTCATTGGCCGTGGGCTTGTGGCGGATGTCCACGATCAGCACCCCGGCGGTGATCCGGTCCGCCTCCTGCTGGAAAAAGCTCTCCATCAGTCTGGCCCACCGCTCCTTCTCCGCCTGGGACACCCTGGCGTAGCCGTAGCCCGGCAGATCCACCAGATAGGCCCGGCGGTCGATGAGAAAGTAGTTCACCTGGGTGGTCTTGCCCGGGGACGCCCCCACATAGGCCAGGTTCTTCCGCCCCACCAGCCGGTTGATGACGGAGCTCTTGCCCACGTTGGACCGGCCGGCAAAGGCAAACTGAGGCAGGCCGTCCCGGAGAAAGTCCCGCTGGGTGCCGGCGGAGCGGACAAACTCCGCCTTATTGAAATTCAGCGCCATAGCTGCTCTCCTTTACTGCCGCACGGCGTCCCGGCCGCTGTCCCGCCCCGCCGGGGCGAAGGCCGCCACGTGGTCCGCCACCTCTTCCCGGATGGGGTCCCGCTCCGGGCACAGGGCGGCGGCGAACACCTGGTCCACCGTCTCCACCGGGACGAAGTGCAGGGCCGCCCGGACCGTCTGGTCGATCTCCTCCAGATCCCGGACATTGTCCTTGGGGATCAGCACCGTGCCGATGTGATTGCGGAGGGCGGCCATGGTCTTTTCCTTCAGGCCGCCGATGGGCAGCACCCGGCCCCGTAAAGTGACTTCGCCTGTCATCGCAACGCCTGCCTTGATCTTCCGGCCCGTCAGGGCGGACAGCATGGCGGTGGTGACGGCGATGCCGGCGCTGGGGCCGTCCTTGGGCACCGCCCCCTCCGGGAAGTGGACGTGGATGTCCTTGGTCTTGTAGAAGTCCGCCTCAATGCCCAGCACCGCCGCCCGGCTCCGCAGGCAGGAGAGGGCCGCCTGGGCGGACTCCTTCATCACGTCGCCCAGGTTGCCGGTGAGCTCCAGCTTGCCGGAGCCCTCCATGACGTTGACCTCCACCTCCAGGATTTCGCCTCCGGCCTCCGTCCAGGCCAGTCCGTTCACCACGCCGATCTCCTCCCGGTCCGTGTGGAGGGACGGGGGGAAGGGCTGGCAGTCCAGGAGCTTGGGCAGGTCCGCTTCTGTAACGGTAATCCGCTTGACAGTGCCTTCCAGCAGGCGCATATCCGCCTTGCGGCAGATGGCGGCCAGCCGCCGCTCCAGCTGGCGGACGCCGGACTCCCGGGTGTAGTCCCGGATGACGGCCCGGTACACGTCGTCGCTCATGCGGACGGCGCTCTTCTTCAGGCCGTGCTCCGCCAACTGTTTGGGGAACAGGTGGCGCTTGGCGATCTGGAGCTTTTCCTCGTCGGTATAGGAGTTCAGCTGGATGACCTCCATCCGGTCCAGCAGGGGCCGGGGGATGGTCTCCGTGGTGTTGGCGGTGGTGATGAACATGACCTTGCTGAGGTCCACGGGGATCTCCAGGAAGTGGTCCCGGAAGGCGCTGTTCTGCTCGCTGTCCAGCACCTCCAGCAGGGCGGAGGCTGGGTCGCCCCGGTAGTCGTTGCCCAGCTTGTCGATCTCATCCAGCAGCAGCAGAGGGTTCATGGACCCGGAGCGGCTGATGGCCTCGATGATCCGGCCGGGCATGGAGCCGATGTACGTCTTGCGGTGGCCCCGGATGTCCGCCTCGTCCCGGACACCGCCCAGGGAGAGGCGGGCCAGCTTCCGGTTCAGGGCCTTGGCCACGCTGATGGCGATGGAGGTCTTGCCCACGCCCGGCGGCCCCACCAGACAGAGGATCTGCCCCTTGGCGTCCGGGTTCATCTGCCGGACGGCGATGGTCTCCAGGATCCGCTCCTTCACCTTCTCCAGACCGAAGTGGTCGTGCTCCAGCACCTTCCTGGCGGCGTCCACGCTGACCCGCTCCTTCGTGGTGGTGTTCCAGGGCATCTCCAGACACACGTCCAGGTAGTTGCGGATGACGGCCCCCTCGGCGGAGCCGAAGGGCTGCTTGGCCAGCTTGTTGACCTCTTTCAGCAGGTGCTTCTCCGTCTCCTCCGGCAGCTGGAGGGCCAGGATCTCCTGGCGGTAGGCGTCGATCTCATCCTCATCGCCCTCGTCGGTCTCCCCCAACTCATTCTGGAGGACCCGGATCTGGGTCCGGAGGATCTGGTCCCGCTGGTTGCGGACCAGCTGGTCCCGGACCTTGCTCTCCATCTCGTGCTCAAAGCCCAGCACGTTGTTCTCCCGGGCCAGGAAGGTGTTCAGCTTCCGCAGCCGGGCGAAGGGGGAGAACTCCTCCAAAATCTCCTGCTTGTCGGTGTACCGCAGGGCGATGTTCTGGGCGATGTAGTCCGCCAGGAAGCCGGGGTCCCGGCTGTCCATAACGGTGGTCACCACCTCCTCCGGCACGCCGCTGGCCTGCTCGGCGTACTCGCCGAACAGGGTGTAGGTCTGCCGCAGCAGTGCCTCCGTCCGGGGGCTCTTCCGCATGGCCTCGGAGGCGGACTCCTCCGGCACCGCCTCCACGTTGGCCTGGAGGAAGGGCTCCGTCTGCCACAGCCGCCGCAGATGGGCCCGCTGGCGGCCCTCCACCATGACCCGGACGGAGGACTGGCCCAGCCGCAGGATCTGGGAGATGTGGGCCACCGTACCGATGGTGTACAAATCCTTCTCCTCCGGCGCGTTGACGCCGATCTCCCGCTGGGTCACCAGGAAGATGTCCTGGTCGGTTTCCATGGCCCGCTCCAGGGCCGCGATGGAGATCCGCCGCTCCACGTCGAAGGTCAGACTCATATGGGGAAACACCGTCAGGCCCCGGAGGGCCAGGACGGGAAGGTTCCATGTGGTCAATTCCATGTGCTCGTTGTTCCTTTCTGAGGGGTTCACACGCATTTTAGAGAAATGCAGGAGGGAGAGGCGCGCCAGCGTCCCTCCCTCTTGTCAATTAAGACGCCGACGCGGGGGTGGAAGAGCCGTGCTGGGGCCTTCCCTCTCCCTTGCCGGTGTTCAATTTCACGGAATAGTTGATCTTCTTGGGGTCCCGGGTCAGCTCGGGACCGGCCTTGCCCTCCACGCAGTCCTTGGTGATGACCGCTTTCACCACCGTGGGATCGGAGGGGATGTCGTACATCATGGGGGTGAGAATCCCCTCCATGACGGCCCGCAGGCCCCGGGCGCCGATGTTCCGCTCGATGGCCTTGTCGGCGATGGCCTCCAATGCCTCCGGCTGGAACTCCAGGTCCACCTCGTCGTACTCCATCAGCTTCTTGTACTGCTTCACCAGGGCGTTCTTGGGCTCCGTCAGGATGCGGACCAGGTCCTCCCGCTTCAGCGCGTTCAGGGAGGCGATCACCGGCAGACGGCCCACCAGCTCCGGGATGATGCCGAATTTCAGCAGGTCATGGGGCTGGACCTCGTGGAGGATCTTGCTGATGTCCTTGTCCTTCTTCCCCTGGACGTTGGCCCCGAAGCCGATGGACTTCTGGTCCAGCCGCCGCTCGATGATCTTCTCCAGGCCATCGAAGGCGCCGCCGCAGATAAAGAGGATGTTCTTGGTGTTCACCTGGATGAACTCCTGGTGGGGGTGCTTCCGGCCGCCCTGGGGAGGCACATTGGCAACGGTGCCCTCCACGATCTTCAGCAGGGCCTGCTGGACACCCTCGCCGGACACGTCCCGGGTGATGGAGGTGTTCTCGCTCTTCCGGGCGATCTTGTCGATCTCATCCACATAGATGATGCCGTGCTCCGCCCGCTCCACATCGAAGTCCGCGGCCTGCAGCAGGCGCAGCAGGATGTTCTCCACATCGTCGCCCACGTAGCCGGCCTCCGTCAGGGTGGTGGCATCCGCGATGGCGAAGGGCACCTTCAGGATCCGGGCCAATGTCTGGGCGAACAGGGTCTTTCCGGAGCCGGTGGGCCCCAGCAGCAGGATGTTGCTCTTCTGGAGCTCCACATCCTCATCCCCGCCGAAATAGATGCGTTTATAATGGTTGTACACCGCCACGCTCAGGGCCACCTTGGCCTCGTCCTGGCCGATGACATACTGGTCCAGGACCTCCTTGATCTCCCGGGGCGTGGGCAGCTGGTCCGGCAGGTCCTCCAGTCCGCTGGAGGAGGTGTCCTCAAACCCGTCGTTCAAAATGCTCATGCACAGCTGGACGCACTCGTCGCAGATGCGCACGCCGGGCCCCTGGATCATCCGGTGGACCTGGCTCTCGTGCTTGCCGCAGAAGGAGCACCGCAGGCCCTTCTTGCTCTCGTCGCTCATGATAATACCTCGGTTTTGGAAATTTGCGCAAAAACCATGTCTGCGGGCCGGGCCGAAGCCCGCCCCAGACGGAACTTACTTCTTGTTGGTGATGATCTTGTCGATCAGGCCGAAGTCCAGCGCCTCCTGGGCGGTCATCCAGTTGTCCCGCTCGGAAACCTCCTTGATCTGCTCCGGCGTCTTGCCGGTGTTGTTGGCCAGGATCTGGTTCAGGTTCTTCTTGATCCGCAGGAAGTGCTCCACGTCGATCTCCATATCCGTCACCTTTCCCTGGGTGCCGGCGGAGGGCTGGTGGATCATAATCTCCGCGTTGGGCAGGGCGATCCGCTTGCCCTTGGCGCCGGAGGACAGCAGGAACGCGCCCATGCTGGCGGCCATGCCGATGCAGATGGTGGACACGTCGCACTTCACGTACTGCATGGTGTCATAGATGGCCATGCCGTCCGTCACGGAACCGCCGGGGCTGTTGATATACAGCTGGATGTCCTTGTCCGGATCCTGTGCCTCCAGGTACAGCAGCTGGGCCACCACCAGACTGGCGGTGGTAGCGTTGACCTCCTCGCCCAAAAAGACGATCCGATCGTTCAGCAGGCGGGAGAAAATGTCGTAGGACCGCTCTCCGCGGTTGGTCTGTTCAACTACATAGGGGACTAAGCTCATTGGTAAAACCTCCTTGATTTCCGGGCCGTCATCCGGCTCGGATGACCGTTCTGTTCCTCCCAAACCCGACGCGCTCCCTCCCCGCAGGGGCAGGTATGGCAAAAGCGCCCGGCCCGTCTGGGGGCCGCCGCGCCTTTACCAGCCCACGCGCCCGTATCATACCACGGGTGCCCCGGGGAAATCTGTCAATCGATGTAGAGGGGCCTCTCTGCCGTCGGGAACACACACGTCCCGCCGGAGATACCGAATCTTAGTATACCCGGAATTATTTGGTTTCAGCAGAGGTCTCTTCTTCTTTTTCCGCCTTCTTGCGGGTGGTCTTTTTGGCGGGCTTCTTCTCCTCGCCCTCGGCGGCGTCCTCCGCCTTCTCGGCCTTCTTGCGGGTGGTCTTCTTGGCGGGCTTCTCCTCAGCGGACTTCTCCTCGCCCTCGGCGTCCTCCGCCTTCTTGGCAGACTTCTTGGCGGTCTTCTTCTCCGGCTTGGTGGCGGTGGCGCTGTCAGTCACCACGGCGATGGCCTTCTGGCTCTTCAGCTGGTCCTTCACCTGGTCGGCCAGGAGATACTTCTTCACCGTCTCCAGATCCATGCCGTACTGGTCGGCCATGCGCTTGTACTCGGCCTCCACCTCTTCGTCGGTGGCATCGATGTTCTCCGCCTTGATGATGGCGGCCATGGCCAGGTCCATGCGGACCTGCTTCAGGGCGGGCTCCTTGGCGTCATCGATCAGCTTGGACTCGTCCATGCCGGTGGCCTTCATATAGTCATCGTACTTGATGCCCTGCTGGGCCAGCTGCATCTTGAAGTTGTCCAGGAACTGCCGGGCCTGGGCCTCCACCATGGCGTCGGGCACGTCGGCGGTGATGTTGTCCGCCACCTGCTCCATCAGGGCGTCCTCAAAGGCGCGCTTGGCAGTCTCCTCCCGCTCGGCGGTGATCTTCTTCTTCAGGTCGGCCTTCAGGTCCTTCAGGGTGTCAAACTCGCTGACGTCCTTGGCGAACTCGTCGTCCAGGGCGGGGACCTCCTTCTCCTTCACCTCGTGGACCTTCACCTTGAACACCACGGCCTTGCCGGCCAGATCCTGATGATAGTCCTCCGGGAAGGTGATGTCCAGGTCCTTCTCGTCGCCGGCCTTCACGCCCACCAGCTGGTCCTCGAAGCCGGGGACAAAGGTGTTGGAGCCCAGCTCCAGGCTGTAGTTCTCTCCCTTGCCGCCGTCAAAGGGCTTGCCCTCCAGGAAGCCCTCGAAGTCGATGACCACGGTGTCGCCGTTCTTGGCCTCCCGATCCACACTCACCAGGCGGGTGTTCCGGTCGGTGAGGGCCTTCAGGCGCTCGTCCACGTCAGCGGCGGAGACCTTGACCTCCTCCTTGGGGGCGCTCAGGCCCTTGTACTGGCCCAGAGTGACCTCGGGATACACCGGGGCGGTGGCCTTGAAGGTAAAGCCGTCCTTCGTCACCTGGCCCTCGATCTCCACAGTGGGGTAGCCCACCACCTGGAGATCCTGTTCCTTCACCGCAGCCTCATAGGCCTCGGGGAACGCAATATTCATGGCCTCCTCGAAAAACACCTCGGCGCCGTACATCCCCTCAATGATCTTCCGGGGGGCCTTGCCGGGACGGAAGCCCGGCACATTGATCTTCTTGCGCATCTTCTGATAGGCTTTTTCGATGGCAGCTTCAAACTCCGGTGCACCGACCTCGATGGTCAGGACGACCTGGCTCTTTTCGATCTTTTCGCAGCTTTTCACACTCATCTTGTTTATTCCTCCGTTCATCGCCGGTCATAAGCCGGTGCGAAATGGTATTTTACCATATAAAACGCGAAAATGCTATAGGTTTTTCCGTTATTCGCAAATTTTTTTTGGGACAAAGCCCAGATAGTCGGCGGAAATCAGGGAAAACGCCGTTCCGTTCCGCTCTCCCTCCAGCCGCCGCTTGATGGCGTAGCCGTGGAGATGGCCGTAGCAGCACCGCTCCACCGGGTAGGCCGCCAGCAGCCGCAGGATCTCCGGGCACTCGTACCCCTGGTACAGGGGCGGGTAGTGGAGAAAGCAGAGGATGGGCCTCCCCTCCGCCGCCTTCAGGGAGGTCTCCAGCCGCCCCACCTCCCGGTTCAGGACCTTGGCGTTGTGGGGCTTCTGGTCCTCCTCCAGAAACCAGCCCCGGGTGCCGCACAGGGCATAGTCTCCGTAAAAGGCACAGTTGTTGTGGAGCACGTCCAGGGTGGTGAAGCCCTTCTCCGTGAAGAAGCTCTTCATCTTGGAGGCGGTGGACCACCAGTAGTCGTGGTTGCCCTTCACCAGATATTTCTTACAGGGGAACTGGTCCAGGAAGCGGAAGTCCGCCTCCGCCTCCTCCAGGGAGATGCCCCAGGAGGTGTCTCCCGCCAGGATCAGCACGTCGTCTGCGGTCAGCTGGCCCAGGGACGCGCCGATCCGGGCTGTGTAATTCTCCCACGCAGGGCCGAACACCTCCATGGATTTGTTGGCGGTCAGGGAGAGGTGCAGGTCCCCGATAGCGTAGAGGGCCATACGGCACCCCTCCTTTCTTTTATTGGCATCCCAATGGGGGATGCGCCCCCCATTCTCTTTTTGGTCTCGCCCAAAAAGAGAATGCGCCGCGCCCGGTGGAAGAGAAAAAGGCGCTTAGCGCGCTCCGGTACAGTGGCCCTCCGCGCACGACGGAGGTCGGCGTATCGGTGCAAGCGCCGATTTTGCCTGGCCTTCGGGCACGCTATGGTCTTCTGCGATTCCCCTGACTGCTGTCCCGCGGCGGATGACGTGGAGGTCGTCGGGGTGGTCGTCGCATTGAATTGCTTCTCTTTTCGCTGCCGCTGGCTGGTGGTTGATGAAGGTCTCAGCGATGGGTTGATGCAACAGCTCCTACGACCGCCCCGGCAACGCGTAGCGAAGCGGAACGCGCCCAACGCTTTTCTCTTTGGACCGTGCAATCGCGCAGCCGTTGGCGGCTCTGCCGCCTTACGGATGCGGCATACTCCTTGCGGGTACAGCCCGTTTCTCTTTTGGCACGACAAAAGAGAAATGGGGGGGTGCATCCCGCTGGACCAGCCCCCTGCGGGAGCAG
>CDYT01006533.1_pt1 | contig 17953 bp, 15 predicted proteins | sample 557541 | NCBI WGS metagenome assembly CDYT01 (sample SAMEA3182060, study PRJEB8094) | gut metagenome | biome: human; feature: gut; material: Stool; isolation source: human stools | place: Canada | collected 2013-01-15
TAGGGGCGTTTGAAAAACTCCTCCAGCAGGTCGCCCATCAGCATGGTTTTGGTTCGTCTCATGGCTGTTCGTCGGTTGATTCGGGTTGTACGGATCGCTCTTTTTCCGCGCCTTTCGCGGAATCTTCCGTTGTATTTTCCGCGGCGTTCTCCGGGGTGTTTGCGGCGTTTTCAGCTGCATTCCCGGCCGGGCCTTCCGCCGGATCTTCCGCCGCGGCCCGCTCCTGCGTCACGGCGCCTTCGGCGACTGAAAAGAGCGTGTAGTCGCCGCCCGCCTTGTCGAGAATCCGTTTCAGGCGTGTCGGGTTGCAGTCGGTGATCAGGATTTGCCCGAAGGTGTCGTCCGAGACCAGCCGGATCAACTGTTCGACCCGCCCGGCGTCGAGCTTGTCGAACAGGTCGTCCAGCAGCAGGATCGGGCGTTCGCCCTTCGTCTGGGCGACGACGGCGTACTGCGCCAGTTTGAGGGCGATCAGGAAGGATTTCTGCTGTCCCTGCGACCCGTATTTGCGCAGGGGATAACCTCCGATTTTCAGCACCAGGTCGTCGCGGTGAATGCCTGCCGTCGTGAATTCGTTGACGATGTCCTTCTGCCGCGCATCGAGCAGTATCTCCTCGAACGGACGGTCGTTCAGCTCCGATTTGTAGTGCAGTTCGACCTGCTCCCGGTCGCCCGAGAGGATGCTGTAATAGGCCGCGGCCACGGGTTGCAGCCGCTCGGCGAACTCCTGCCGCCGGGCGTGGATGGCCTTGCCGTGTTCGCACAGCTGCATGTCGTAGATTTGGAGCATGGTTTCGTCGGGTCGGGTTTTCAGCAGGCGGTTACGTTCGGCCAGCACGGCGTTGTAGCGCATCACCGAACCGAGATAGGCGCGGTCCAGCTGCGAAATGAAGGCGTTGAGATAGCGTCGGCGCTCGTCGGCGGCGTCCGAGATCAGCGCGCTGTCGGCCGGCGACACGATCACCGCGGGAATCAGTCCCACGTGGTCCGAAAGCCGTTCGTACTCCTTGCCGTTGCGCTTGAGCACCTTGCCGCCCTTGCGCGAGAAGCTGCACACGATGGTTTCCCGCTTGCCGGCATCGCTCGCATAGGTCCCTTCGACGAGGAAGAAGTCGGCGCCGTGGCGGATGCTCTGCCCGTCGGTCATCGGCAGCGACGACTTGCACATCGAGAGGTAGTAAACGGCGTCCACGACGTTGGTTTTGCCCGCGCCGTTGTCGCCCACCAGGCAGTTGATGCCGGGGCACAGCGCGAGTTCCTCCTGGGAGATGTTTTTGAAATTCAGCAGCGCTATTTTCTTCAGATGCATAGGACAAAAATACAAAAAATCCGGACACGACATTGCACATTGTGAATAGTTTTGTATCTTTGCAAACTATCGTACGAATTATAAACTAATAACACAATAAGCAATATGGCAAAGCAGAACGTCGCCGAGCAGGAAACCCTCGGCGAAGCAATGAACAAAACGGAGTTGTTTTTCGAGAGGAACGGCCGGACGATGTCCTACGTTTTCCTCGGTCTGCTCGTCCTCGCAGCCCTCGTTTTCGGCTACCGCTCGCTGATCCTCCAGCCCCGCGCCACGAAGGCCGCCGAGATGATCGCCGAGGCGCAGAACCGTTTCGAAGGCGAGAACCCCGATTTCGAGACGGCGCTGCTGGGCGACGACAACGCGGCCGGTTTCCTCGACGTGATCGAGAAGTACGGCTCGACGCCTTCGGGCAACCTCGCCAAGCATTATGCGGGCATCTGCTACCTGCGTACGGGCGATCTGGAGAACGCCGCCAAATACCTGGCGAAGTTCTCGCAGCTGAAAGGTATCCCCGGGGAGCTGATCAACGCACAGAACTACGGTTTGCAGGGCGATATCGCCGTCGAGCAGCAGGACTACGCCAGGGCGGTGAAGTTCTACGAGAAGGCCGTGAAGGCCGCCGACAACAACCTGACGGCCCCGATGTACCTGCGCAAGGCAGGTCTTGCGGAGCAGGCGCAGGGCAATGAGCAGAAAGCCGCGGCTTTCTATGAAGAGATTTTGACTTCGTATCCCGCCTCGATGGAGGCCCGCGATGCGGAAAAGCTGCTCGGCAGCATCAAATAGCGAAAGACGATGGCGACCAAGAATCACAACCTTTCCAAATTCGACTCACCCCTGCCTTCGGCCGCTGACATGCGGTTCGGTATCGTCGTGGCCGAGTGGAACCGCGAGGTCACCGAGGCCCTGTTGGAGGGAGCCGTGCGCACGCTGCGCGCCGCCGGGTGCCCCGATATGAATATCCAGGTCAAATATGTCCCGGGCACGTTCGAGCTTTCGCTCGGCGCGCAGTTCTTCGCGGAGTATACCGACGTGGACGCCGTCATCGCTCTCGGATGCGTTATCCAGGGCGACACGCGCCACTTCGATTTCATCTGTCAGGGTGTGACGCAGGGCATTACGCAGCTGCAAATCCAGTGGAACATGCCCATCGCTTTCGGCGTGCTGACGGTGGGCGACATGCAGCAGGCCCTCGACCGCTGCGGCGGCCGTCACGGCAACAAGGGCGACGAGGCTGCGGCCACGGCCATCAACATGGTGAAGTTGCAGATCGACATGGAGGCGGCTTCGCCCGACCATGAACCCGACCGGCGCAATATCAACTGATTGCCGCTTTCTGGCGGCGATCTTTCGCACATCCTTTAAACGAGGCGGATGGAATGTACTTCGGTACTGTCCATCCGCCTCGTTCTTTTGCTGTCCGGCGTTCGTTCGTCTGATCCGTTCCCGCCGCTCGCCCGGACTTGTTCAGCTGTCACCGCTTCGGCCGGTCATTGGGCCTTTTCGAGCGTGATGCGCTCCGAATAGCGGCGTCCGAAACGGTCCGTGGCGACTACCTCGATCGTCTGTGCCGAAGCCGAAGGACGCGCTTTGAAATAGAAGTCCGAGATGCGGGGATGCTGCGATTTGGCGAGTTTCCGCCCGGCGTTTTTCAGAGAGTCGAGATGCGCCGCATAGTCGGGGTCGACGATCTGGATGCGCTGCATTGCGCCGCGGTAGCGGCCGTCCTCGTACCAGACGACGGTCCAGCAGGGGTCCCAGTTCCAGATTTTGGCCACGACGCTTCCGGGAAACGCTTCCACCTGCCCGGGCTGCCATACCCGCAGTTGCCGTACGGCCGGAGACCCGAGGCTCCGGTACTCCCACGAGAACTCTCCGCCGCACTCGCGGAAGAGCTGGTAGCCTTTGGGCGTGCCGTCCTTGTTGATCGGGTCGTACCACAGATTTCCGCAGATCTGTGCCACGTTGTGCTCCACGACTCCTTCGCGGATGTCGTAGTTCGAGTTGACGTGCGTGTGTCCCGTGATGAAATGCAGTTCGTGGCCGGCAAAGGCGTCCATCAGCCTGGCGGCCGACTCCATGACCTGATTGCCTTTCCAGGCCTTCATGGCCGGGGCGTGCATGGCCACGCAGACGCGCGACCCGGCGGGCAGCCGCCGGGCGTATTCCGCGGCCCAGGCCAGTTGCAGCGAGTCGATCTGCTCGTCGTATTTCTTCGCTCCGTGGTAGACGATGTCGTCGAGGACGATGTAGTGGGTCCGTCCCATGTCGAAGGCGTAGTAGGTGGGGCCGAAATGGTTCCGGTAGTTCTCCGTGGCCTCCCGGTCGGTGTATTTGTTCCGGTCGTGGTCGTGGTTGCCGATCACGCCGTAGACCGGTATTCCGAGCGATGCGAACTGCTCGCGGACGCCGGCGAACAGCTCCGGAGAGTCCCAGACGATGTCGCCGAGCAGCAGCGCCGCCTGTGCCGTGCCCCGTTGCTTCCCGAGGGCGGTCGCGCGTTGCAGTTCGGGGATGATCTCGGTTCGGAGCCGGTCGAAATGCGCCGCGGTTTTGGGCTGCGGGTCGCCGATCGCCAGCAATTCGTAAACCTCGCCCGTGGCCGGCCACGGACGCAGCTCGAAATCGTAACGCTTCGTGGAAGCGGCGTAGGGCCGGAAGAATTGCGGGATGTCCTGCTCCATGGGGGCCAGGTAGCCGGAAGGGGTTACGATGCTGATGAACAGCGCGTCGTCGTCGGCGTCGAGGGTGAAAGTTCCGTCGGCGCCGCTTTCGGTGAAGGAGTGGCCGTCCGTGACGGTGACGCCGGAGACCGGCGTCCCGGCGCATTTGACCGTGCCCCGGATCGGGCGGGCCGTAACGGCTGCGCCGAGGCAGCAGACGAGCAGCAGGACAATGAATCGTTTCATGGTTTCGGTAGGTTTTGGGTTTCGTTCTGATCGGTGCGGGCCGCTAAAAGAGGCCCAGGTTATCCAGGAAGATCAGCAGCAGCACCGCCGGGCAGACGTAGCGCACGAGGAAGATGAACACCCCGTAGATACGGAATTTCAGCGTGCCGTTGTTGCTGATTTCGGCCTTGAGTATTTTCCGGTCGAGGCGCCAGCCGACGAAAATGCAGGTGAAAAATCCGCCGGCGGGGAGCAGGATGTTGGCCGTGAGGTAGTCGAGCGAGTCGAAAATCGTGAGTCCGAAGATGTTCCATCCCTTCAGAACGCCCAGCGACAGCGATGCCACGGCGGCCAGCGCCATGCAGGCTCCGGTCGTGGACCATGCGGCGACCCGCCGGCTCATGTGCCACTCCTCGTGCATGTAGGCCGTGATGACTTCGTGCAGGGAGATGGTCGAGGTGAGCGCCGCAACGACCAGCAGCAGAAAGAATACCGACGACCAGACCATGCTCAGCGGCATCGAGTTGAAGATGCCCGGCAGGGTGATGAATACGAGCGACGGTCCCGACGAGGGTTCGATGCCCACGCTGAACACCGCCGGGAAGATCACCACGCCGGCCAGCACGGCTACCAGCGTGTCGAGGATCGTGACGTTGAGTGCCGTGTGGCGCAGGTTGGTGTCGGGGTTGAAGTAGGAGGCGTAGGTGACCATCGTGCCGATGCCGATCGAGAGCGAGAAGAAGGCCTGCCCCAGCGCCACGAGCACCGTCGAGGGCGTCACCTTCGAGAAGTCGGGCCGGAACAGGAACCGAAGCCCCTCCTCGCCGCCGGGCATCAGCAGCGAGTGGATCGACAGTGCGATCAGGATGACGAACAGCAGGGGCATCAGCACCTTTGCCGAGCGTTCGATGCCTTTCTGCACGCCCATCGCGATGACGAAGTGCGTGGCCAGCACGAACAGCGCGGTGTAGAGCACGGGCCGCCACGGGTTCTGGATGAAATTCTCGAAAACGCTCTTGTATTCGTCGGCGGTGGTGTACCGGGCAAGGCTTCCCGTCACGGAGTGAACCATGTATTCGGCGGTCCATCCCGACACCACGAAGTAGAAGCCCAGGATCAGGAACGCCGCCACGACGCCGTTGTAGCCCAGGAAACTCCACTTGGGGGCGAGCGCCCGGTAGGCTCCCACGGCATTGCGGTGCGAGGCGCGCCCGACCGAGAATTCGGCCACCATGATGGGCAGTCCCAGCAGCAGGACGCAGAGAATGTAAATCACCAGAAAAGCTCCGCCGCCGTTGTCTCCGGCGACATAGGGGAACCGCCAGATATTTCCCAGCCCTACGGAACTTCCGGCCGCGACGAGCACGGCGCTCAATTTGCCGCCCAGCGTTGCGCGGCCGTGTGAATGATGCATATATCGGTTCTATTTGAAAAACTGCGCGCACGCAGCCGCGTGCGCGCAGTTTTCTATTTCTCCAGTACGACGCTCACCTTCTCCAGTTTGCCGCCGAGCGGGGGCGCCAGTTTCGAGACGGTGCATTTTACGTGCCGGACCTGCCGGAACGAGGCGTAGACCGCCTCGATGATGTTCATCGCCACGCGCTCGATCGTGCGCTGGGTAATGCGCATCTGGAGCGAGACGACTTCGTAGACCGTGAGGTAGTTGACCGTCTGTTCGACGCTGTCCTCGGCGGCCGCGTCGCCCAGGCAGGCCGTGATCTCCAGGTCGACCGTGAAGCGGTTGCCGACCTTCCGTTCGAGTTCGTAGCAGCCGTGCAGCGCCCGGAACTCCATGCGCTGGAGAACGATCCGGTATTCCATCCTATTCGGCGATCACGAGGTAGTAGTTCTTCTTGCCGCGCTGCACGAGCAGGTATTTGCCCGCGATCAGGTCCGCGTCGGTCACCGGGCGCATCGCGTCGGCCAGCTTCTCCTTGTTGAGCGACACGCCGCCGCCCTGCACCAGCTTGCGGCACTCGCCTTTCGAGGCGAAGATGTCGCTTTTCTCGGCGCAGAGGTCCACGAACGGGATGCCGGCCGCGAGTTCCGTGCGGGCCACGCGGTACTGGGGCACGCCTTCGAACACTTGCAGCAGGGTCTGCTCGTCGAGACGGTGCAGAGCCTCCGACGTGGCGCCGCCGAAGAGGATGGCCGAGGCCTCGACGGCCTTTTCGTACTCTTCGTGCGAGTGGATCATGCAGGTGATCTCCTCGGCCAGCCGTTTCTGCAATACGCGCAGGTGGGGAGCCGCGTCGTGCTCGGCGATGAGTGCGTCGATGGTCTCACGGTCGAGCAGCGTGAAGATCTTGATGTAGCGTTTGGCGTCCTCGTCGCTGACGTTGAGCCAGAACTGGTAGAACTTGTAGGGCGATGTGTAGCGCGGGTCGAGCCATACGTTGCCGCTCTCGGTCTTGCCGAATTTCGTGCCGTCGGCCTTGGTGATCAGCGGGCAGGTGATGCCGAAGGCCTCGGCCTCTGCGCCCAGCTTGCGGCGGATCAGCTCCGTGCCGGTGGTGATGTTGCCCCACTGGTCGGCGCCGCCCAGCTGGATTTTGCAGTTCATCGTCTCGTAGAGGTGCAGGAAGTCGTAGCCTTGAACCAGCTGGTAGGTGAATTCGGTGAACGACATGCCGTCGCCCTCGCCGTTGAAGCGTTTCTTCACGGAGTCTTTGGCCATCATGTAGTTGACGGTGATGCACTTGCCGATGTCGCGGATGAAATCGAGGAACGTGAATTCCTTCATCCAGTCGTAGTTGTTGACCAGCGCGGCGGCGTTCGGGGCGTCGGAGTCGAAGTCGAGCAGTTTGGCCAGCTGGCGTTTGATCGCCTCCTGATTGTGACGCAGGGTCTTTTCGTCGAGCAGGTTACGCTCCTGCGATTTGCCCGAGGGGTCGCCGATCATGCCCGTCGCACCGCCCACGAGGGCCAGCGGACGGTGGCCGCACATCTGGAAGTGCTTGAGGATCATCACGCCCACCAGGTGGCCGATATGCAGCGAGTCGGCCGTGGGGTCGATGCCCAGGTAAGCCGTCGTCTGTTCTTTTTCGAGTTGTTCCTTTGCTCCGGGCATGATCGTGTGGATCATGCCGCGCCATTCGAGTTCTTCGATGAAATTCTTTGTTGCCATTATTGCGTTATTTAATTTTCACTTTGTTTTTCGGTGGAAGCGCAGTTCGGAATCTGCTTCCGTCTGACGCTCCATCGCCCATAAATCCCGCTTTTTAAGCGGGTTACTCCACTTCCAAATCCAATGCTTTGCGGAGTTCCGCGATCAGCGGATTCTTTTCTGTCATGTATTTCACCCGGTCTTCGAGTTTGATCGGGCGTGCGGCCCGAATTTCCTCGTTGACGACCACTTCCAGTTCGATCGCTCCCGTGATGCCCGCCAGTTCGGCGATGCGCATCAGCATCCCTGTCTTGCTGCGGAGTATCTCTTCGCGCAGTTCGCTCGTCGGCACGCTCAGCGAGATCGTGTTGCCCTGCACCCTCATCAGTTCGAAGGCCGGGACGAACCGCGGACGTCGTTCCCGGATGAGGTTCAGGATCTTTTCCCGGGCGCGTTCCAGTTTCCGTTCGCACTCGGGGTCGATCGTCGCGACCTCCGGTTCGGCCGTTTCCTGCTCGGAAGGCTCCTCGTCCGGATTGCTGCCCGCCGAGGCGAGCAGTTCCGAAAGGGAGGTTCCCGAGATCAGCGGCCTCCGCACGGGCTGGGGCGCGGGTTTGGACGCTTCGGGCCGTGCGGCCGGAGCGGGAGCGGGTCCCGGGGCGGCTGCGGATTGCGCCGGCGTTTCCGGCCGGGGTGCGGCCGGCTGCGGAGCCGGGGCGGGAATCGGCGCGGACGCCGGTTGTGAGGCCTGTCCGGGTTGAACCGCTGCGGATTGCTGCGGAGCCGCCGGAACGGGATTCGGACCGGGGCGGGTCGCCGGGTCGGGCTGCGGTTGCGCCGCAGGCGTCGCCGCGACGGCCGCGGCCGCCGTTCGGGGTGTCAGTTCGGGAAGCGGATACTCCCCGGAAGATGTCAGGGGGTCATTTTTTTTTTGACCGAGTCCGGCGATTTTCATCAGGCCCAACTCGACAAGCAATCGCTGGTTCGACGATTGCCGGATCTTCCCGTCAAGTTCCGTCAGTACGGAGATGGCTCCGAACAGGAACTCGACACTGCAGGCGCCCGCCTGCGTCCGGTATCGTTCGAGCAGCGTTCCGGTCATTTCGATCAGTCGCAGCGTGTCGGGCTGCCTGGCCATCAGGAGATCCCTCATGTGGCGGTTCATACCGGACATGAAGGTCTGGCCCGAGAAGCCTTTCGACAGCACGCTGTCGAAGGCCACCAGCACGTCGACGTAGTTGCCCGCGAGCAGCATCTCCGTCACGCTGAAATAGGTGTCGTAGTCCAGCACGTTCAGCGTCTGGGCCACGTTGCGGTAGTCCAGCGCCGTGCCGCAGAACGACACGGCCTTGTCGAACATCGACAGCGCGTCGCGCATGCCGCCGTCGGCCTTCTGCGCGATGAGGTTCAGCGACTCTTCGTCCGCCGAGATGCCCTCCTGGGAGGCGATGTATTTGAGGTATTCGACCGAATCTTCGACGCGGATGCGGTTGAAATCGTAGATCTGGCAGCGCGAGAGGATCGTGGGGATGATTTTGTGTTTCTCGGTGGTCGCCAGAATGAAGATGGCGTGGGCGGGCGGCTCCTCCAGCGTCTTGAGGAAGGCGTTGAAGGCTGCGGCCGAGAGCATGTGGACCTCGTCGATGATGAACACCGAGTAACGGCCCACCTGCGGGATGATGCGCACCTGTTCGATCAGCGTGCGGATGTCCTCCACGGAGTTGTTCGACGCGGCGTCCAGCTCGTGGATGTTGAGCGAACGTCCCTCGTTGAACGAGCGGCACGATTCGCACTCGTTGCACGCTTCGGCGCCGTCGGGTGCGAGGCAGTTGATGGCCTTGGCGAAGATGCGGGCGCAGGTGGTCTTGCCTACGCCGCGGGGACCGCAGAAGAGGTAGGCGTGGGCCAGCTGGCCGCGCTCGATGGCGTTCTGGAGCGTCGAGGTGATATGTTTCTGCCCGACGACCGACCGGAAGGTCGCGGGGCGGTATTTGCGTGCGCTGACGATGAAATCACTCATAGTGTTGCAAAGATACGAAATATGAATTAAGAATTAAAAATTAAGAATTAAAAATTATGTGCCGTGCTCCGGCACGACAAATTGGCGGTTGTTGGCAGTTGTTCTGTGACAAATAATGACACTATGTCCTGGATTCGGAGTTGGCAGGGGTTTTGCGGAATAGTCTTGCGAATGAGTTGTTTCCGCATTCCGGACGAAATCCCGGTCGCGTTGCGACTAAGCCCCCGCCGAGGCGGAGGTTTGGGGGTGGGTCAGACTTGTAAACGCGGCGGGACGCCGCGATAACGGCGTTCGGAAACGGAATTGACAAAATGAAGAACAGAAACAATAAATTAGCATTACTATGAACATCAACACTCTTACCATCAAGGCGCAGGAGGCGCTGCAAGCGGCGCTCTCGCTGGCGCGGGAGCGGGGACAGCAGGCTGTCGAACCGCTCCACCTGCTCGCGGTGCTGATCCGCGAGGACGATTCGCTCTCGACGTTCCTGCTGGGGCGCGTGGGAGTGAATGTACGTTCGCTGCGCGACGAGGTCGGCCGGGCCGTGGCGTCGCTGCCGCGCGTCGAGGGCGGCGGCGAGCAGTTCTTTGCGCAGGACACCTCGAAGGCGATCCAGCGCGCCGTGGACTTCACGAAGAATTTCGGCGACAAATACGCCTCCGTCGAACACCTGCTGCTGGCCCTCGTGGCCGAGCGCGGGCAGGCCGCCGACATCCTCAAACGCAGCGGCGCGACGGAAAAGGAGCTGATTGAGGCGATCCGCACCTTCCGCAAGGGTGCGACGGTCGATTCGCAGACCTCCGAGCAGCAGTTCGACGCGCTGGGCAAGTATGCCATCAACCTCAACGAGCAGGCGCGCTCGGGAAAACTCGACCCGGTCATCGGGCGTGACGAGGAGATCCGCCGCGTGCTGCAAATCCTTTCGCGGCGCACGAAGAACAACCCGATTCTCGTGGGCGAGGCCGGCGTCGGCAAAACCGCCATCGCCGAGGGCATTGCCCGCAGGATCATCGACGGCGACGTGCCCGAGAACCTGAAATCGAAGGTCATCTACTCGCTGGACATGGGTGCGCTGATCGCAGGCGCCAAGTACCAGGGTGAGTTCGAGGAGCGTCTGAAAGCCGTCGTGCAGGAGGTTACGGCCAGCGAGGGCGAGATACTGCTCTTCATCGACGAGATCCACACGCTGGTCGGCGCCGGCAAGTCGTCGGGTGCGATGGATGCCGCGAACATCCTCAAACCGGCCCTTGCGCGGGGCGAGCTGCGGACCATCGGAGCCACGACGCTCGACGAGTTCCAGAAATACTTCGAGCAGGACAAGGCCCTCGAACGCCGTTTCCAGAAGGTGATGGTCGACGAGCCTTCGCAGGAGGACGCCATCTCGATCCTCCGCGGCCTGAAGGAGCGTTACGAAAACCACCACCAGGTGCGGATCAAGGACGAGGCCATCGTGGCCGCCGTCGAGCTTTCGACGCGCTACATCACCTCGCGGTTCCTGCCCGACAAGGCCATCGACCTGGTGGACGAGGCCGCCTCGCGGCTGCGTCTGGAGATGAACTCCGTGCCCGAGGAGATCGACACGCTCGACCGCCGGGTCCGCCAGCTCGAAATCGAACGCGAGGCCATCCGCCGCGAGAAGGACAAGGAGCGCGTCGAGCACCTGACCAAGGAGATCGAGGAGCTGAAGGCCCGTGACGCCGAGATGCGTGCCAGGTGGCAGGGCCAGCGCGATCTGCTCAAAAAGATTCAGGCCAACAAGGATAAGATCGAGTCGCTGAAAGTCGAGGCCCGGCAGGCCGAACGGCAGGGTGACTACGGCAAGGTGGCCGAAATCCGCTACGGCAAGATTCAGGAGGCCGAGAAGGAGATCGCCGCTTTTCAGGAGGAGTACCGCCTCGCTTCGGCCAGCGGTTCGATGATCAAGGAGGAGGTCGACGCGCAGGACGTCGCCGAGGTGGTGTCGCGCTGGACGGGCATTCCCGTGACGCGCATGCTGGCCTCGGAGCGCGAGAAACTGCTCCACATGGAGGACGAACTCCACAAGCGCGTCATCGGGCAGGAGCAGGCCATCGCGGCCATTTCCGACGCCGTGCGCCGTTCGCGCGCCGGGCTGAACGATCCCCGCAAGCCGATCGGTTCGTTCATCTTCCTCGGTACGACGGGCGTCGGCAAGACCGAGCTGGCCAAGGCGCTGGCCGAGTTCCTGTTCAACGACGACCAGATGATGACGCGTATCGACATGAGCGAGTACCAGGAGCGGCACGCCGTGTCGCGGCTTGTCGGGGCGCCTCCGGGATACGTCGGTTACGACGAGGGCGGCCAATTGACCGAGGCCGTGCGGCGCAAGCCCTATTCCGTGGTGCTGCTCGACGAGATCGAGAAGGCGCATCCCGACGTCTTCAACATCCTGTTGCAGGTGCTCGACGACGGCCGGCTGACCGACAACAAGGGCCGTACGGTGGATTTCCGCAACACGATCATCATTATGACCTCGAACATGGGTTCGCAGGTGATCCAGGATAACTTCGCCGAGGCCTTCGACGGCAGGAAGCTGCCCGAAGAGGTTGTCGAGCGGACCCGCCTCGCGGTGATCGACCTGCTGAAACAGCAGCTCAAACCGGAGTTCCTGAACCGTATCGACGAGATCGTGATGTTTGAGCCGCTGACGCACAAGGACATCGAACGCATCGTCGACATCCAGTTGGGCATCGTGCGCAGGATGCTTTCGGAGAACGGCATCCGGCTGGAGTACAGCGACAAGGCGCGCGAATGGATCGCCTCGGCGGGTTACGATCCGCTCTATGGCGCACGTCCCGTGAAGCGGGTCATCCAGCGCTATGTGGTCAACGACCTTTCGAAGCGGATTCTTGCCGGCGAGGTCGACCGCTCGAAGCCGATCGCGATCGACGCCGGGCAGGACGGGCTGACGTTCTCGAACTGACGCCGCCCGGCAGAGTGAAAAAGGGTTCCGAATCATCGGAACCCTTTTTCGTTTACCGGACGTATCTGCTGAAAAACTTCCACAGCTCTTCGCCCGTGTCTACGCCCGTCTCTTTCCAGGAGTGCTTTCCGCCGACGGTCTCGTAGAGCCAGACCTCGTTTCCGTCCGTGCCCTCCGTGTAGCGGTGGGCGATGACCTGCAAGCCGCCGGGGCGGGAGGGCAGGGTGTCGACCCGCTCTGCGAGGCATTTGTTCTTGGCGGCCCAGTAGCCGACCGCGGTCGGGACGGAGACATAGGCGCCCCAGCCCCCTTCGTTGCCGAGGTCGCCTTCCCAGCGGGTCGTCCGGTCTTCGGTGCCGTGGATTTCGAACAGCGGAATCGGATGCGGATTGCGGTCCGAACGGAGGATTTCGACGGACATGAACCCGGCGACCGGTCCGAGGGCCGCATAGGTCTCCGGACAGCGCGAGGCCAGCAGGTAACACATGTCCCCGCCGTTCGACATACCCGTGCAGAAGACGTTGCGGCGGCTTAAACCATGTTTTTTCTGAAGGTGCCGGATCAGTTCGGAGAGGAACCGCACGTCGTCGACGGCCATATCGGCCTGAAAGGGGTAACCCACGTTCCAGCACGTCTTGCCGCGGCCGTCGCGTTCGCCCTGCGGGTAGCAGACGGCGAAACCGTGGCGGTCGGCAACGCGGTTCATGTCGAACCGTTCCGGGTCGCCCTGTCCTCCGTAGCCGTGGAGGACAATGACCAGCGGTGCGCCGTCGGGCAGCCCTTCGGGCAGGTGTAGGCGGTAGGTGCGGTCGATGCCGCCCGAACGCAGCGTGTGGCCGGGCGTCTGCGCGAGGCAGGTTCCCGCGGCGAAAAGCAGCAGGCAGGAAAGGGTGTGCAGGAGGTATTTCATCATTTTGAGTATTAGAGTCCTTTGCGGGCGAGGCGCCAGGCCAGCGCGTTGTAAAGCCGGATCACGGGACCGCGCCAGCCGGCGGGCAGGGCGTTCAGGGCGCGGACCTTGCGCAGCGTGCGGCGGTAGGTCCGCGTCCAGGCGAAGAACCGGGCGGCGCGGGCGGCCTCCTTCGTGCCGCCTTTGGCGCTGATGATAAGCGCTTTTCCCAGTGCGGCGCGGGCCACGAACTCCCGGTCCTCCTCGGGGGCCAGTGGGTCGTACAGCTCCTCGAACGAATGGACGGTCTTCTCGGGCGTGTAGCTTGCCGCCGAGCGGTTCGAAGCCACCCGCGAGTAGCGGACCAGCCGTTCGGGCGAGAAGCAGACTTCGTAGCGGCGGGCGATCCTGATCCACATGTAGAGGTCTTCGGCGATCTTCATGCCCTCGGGAAACAGCCCCACGGTGTCGAACACGCGCCGCGGGATGCAGCTGGCCGACGGGATGGCGATGTAGCGGTGGGCCGATTCGCGGAAGAAATTCGCCACGACGCCCCGCTCGGAGGGTGTCGGGGCCGGATAGGTCCCGTCGTGGCTTATTATTGAAAACGCCGTGCAGTAGAGTCCGCAGCCGGGGAACTCGCGGATCATGGCGGCGATTTCGGCCAGAAACCCCGGCTCCCAGGCGTCGTCGGCGTCCAGCAGGGCGATGTATTCGCCCGTCGACTCTGCGATGCCGCGGTTGCGTGCGGCGCAGACCCCGGCGTTGGACTGCCGGACGAGCCTTACGAGCGGCGAGCCGATCGCACGCACGACCTCCGCGCCGCCGTCGGTCGAACCGTCGTCCACGACGATGATCTCCTGCGGGGGGCGGGTCTGCGCCAGGGCCGAGCGTACGGCCGCGCCGATTTCCAGCTGCTTGTTGTAGAGGGGTATGACGACCGAAATGGTGGGTTCTGACATCTGTTCTGCCGGGTTTTGTTGCGAAGATATTGATCTTTTGCTACTTTTGCAAATAAAACCGTACCATGACCGTATTCGAAAAAACCGACCGATTCCTGCGCAACCTCTATGAGACGGCGTTTTACTTTGCGGTGATGGCCGTGAAGGAGAATTTCCGCAACTACGTCGGCCGTGCCGGAACGGTCGGCGCGCCGAAGCCGTCGGTCCTGATCCTCGGCAACGGCCCTTCGCTGGCCGAAGACCTGCCGCGGCTGATCGCCCGGGGCGAACACACGGCAAAGGACATCATGGCGGTCAACTACTTTGCGCTGGACGAACGTTTTACGACGGTCCGGCCGGCTTATTACGTGCTTTCCGATCCGATGTTTTTCCGCGACAGCGTCTGCCGCGACCGTGTGGCGGAACTCTACCGCACGCTTGCCGAAAAGGTGACGTGGCCGATGAACCTCTACGTGCAGTACTACAACCCCGAGCGGTTCGACTACCGTGTCGCGCTGCCCAACCCCAATATCCGCATCGTGCGGTTCCACACGCAGGTCTACCGCGGGTTCCGGGGCGTGGAGTTCTGGCTCTACCGCCACGGTCTGGGAAGCGCCAACTTCGGGACTGTGGTGCAGGTGTGCGAGTACGTCGCCCTGCTGCTGGGTTACAAGACGCTGGAACTCTATGGGGTGGATCATACGCTGCTCGACGGGCTGTCGGTCGACGACGAGAACCGTCTCTGCCGGGCCGACAGGCACTATTACGACGACACTCCGGCCGTTCCGAAGCCGATCTTCCAGAAGGTTCCGCACCGTCCCTATACGATGGCCGTTTATCTGGCCGAGGTCGCCGAACTGTTCCGCGGCCACGAGGCGCTGCGCGATTACGCCCGATCGCTCGGGGCGCGGATCATAAACCGGACCGAGGGGTCGATGATCGACGCCTACGAGCGGGAACGAAAATAGAAAAAGGGCGGTTTTGAAAATTCGCAGGGTCGGAAGACTCATTTTTCAGCAATTCGGCTCTGTTTTCAGGCAGCTGCTCGCGGTGGCCTGCTATGGAGCGTGCGGAATAGCAGGCTTCCGCAAGGCGGAGCTGCGGCCTGCCGATTCGCCTCCGGCAAATCGAAAATCTTCCGAGTCTGCGAGTTCGCAGAATCGGCTTTTATTTATCCCGGCAGGTTCCGGCTCGCCGCGATGATTTCGGCCATGGCGAAGTCCTCGGGGTAGTCGATGTCCAAACCCTCGATGCGGTCCACGACGGCCATGTAGGGACGATCGCCGATGCGGCGGCCGCGGCCGCACCACAACTCCCGCGAAAAGATGAAGAAGGCGCTGGTCTCGATGTAAACCGGCTCGATGGTCTGCGTGCGGGGGATGTTGTCGAGAGCGTAGTTGAGCGGACGGCCTTCGAACCAGGCGAAAGTCTGGATTTTTTCGGCGCTGAACGCCGAGTCGTATTCGCCCGAACGCACTTTGCCGAGCGCATCGGCAAGGGTCGCGGCGCGGATGAACGGCGAGGTGGCGTGGGCGAGGATGTAGAGGTCGGCCCCGACCCGGGCGGTGAAGCTGTCGTAAATCTCCCGTCCGAGCGTCGTGTCGCTGTCGAGCGACGGGTCGCGGAGCAGCAGCCGGACCCCCTCGGGCAGCAGCGCGCGGATGCCTTCGTCGCTGCAAAAGACGTAGACCTCGTCGATGCCCTCCACTTCAGTCAGGGTTTTCAGGATATGACACATCAGCGGCGATCCGTCCAGCGGGCGGAGGTTCTTGCCTGCGACGCGCTGGCTGTTGAGCCGGATGGGAACGAATGCTACGGTTTTCATGGAGTCTGATAATTTGTAAAGGGGTTCGTCGCGACACTCTGCCGCTTGCGGCGTTCAACTTCCCGCCCCGGGCGGGGAGTCAGGGGTGGGGCGGATTTGCAAACACGGCGGAACACCGTGGGAACGGCATTCCGCGCTGCGATGCGTTGCCGATATTTCAACCGGCATTTCATTGTACCAGAAGATTGCAGCCCCGGATGTCCGAATGGTCGATACGGCCTTCGATGACGAACGCGCCGTCCGCGCCGACGCGCCCCACGTCCTGTGTCTGGATAAAGGCGCACGACCACCAGGAAGCCAGATCCGCGATGTTCAGCCCGCCGCGTGCGCCTGCCGGGAGCGGGTCGAACGGGTCGTTGACGTCGCGTGCCGTGACGCGCATCCAGCCCGGGCAGCGGAACACGTTGCCTCCCTGCGAATAGGCCTGCGAGGTGAGTTCGGCCATGCCGTATTCCGAATGAATCTCCCCGACCCCGAAGGCGTCGCAGAGGATTCGGTGGAACTCCTCTTTGGGAATCTCCTCGCGGTAACCCTTCATGCCGCCCGTCTCCATCACCACCGTATCGCGGAGCTTCGGAGCGTACCGCTCCGCGAGGTCCCACAGCGCATAGCTTACGCCCAGCAGGATTTTCGGCTTCGGGTCGCGCTCCATCGCCGCCAGCAGTCCTTCGCAGTCATCCAGATAGAATCCGCCCGATCCGCAGTCGGCGATCAGCCGGTCGGCCATGTAGACCAGCGACGAACCTTTGCGCCGCAGGTAATTGGGCAGCAGGGCGTAGAGGCTCAATCCGGCGGGGTCGCCGTAGAAGTTGCGGAATGCCGTGCGGAACGCCTGCTCGTAGAGCGCCAGCGAGCGCATCGGGTGGCGCGAGGGCGTCATTCCGGTCGTGGCCGACGAAGTGAAGACCGCCTCGGGCGGAGTCTCCCCGCAATAGACCGTATGCGTCTTGAACAGTTCGATGGGCAGGTACGGAATCTTTTCAGGCGTGTCGACATGCTCCGCCCGGACGCCGATCCGGGCGAGGTATTCGCGGTAGGGGGCGCATTCGCGGGCCTGGCGGCGGAATATTTCCAGCGCCGCGGCGTCGAAGGCCGCTCCGTCCGCAATGCGGAATATGTCGTCGGGGGTGATCATTACATGCAAAGTTACCAAAAAAAACGGACGATTCCAAAACCGAATCGTGTCCGGTTCGGCAAAAGGTTTCGACTTCTGAAAGGGGCGTAACGCCCCCAAAGGTAATGAAAAAATTGAAACGAGACTCTTCCCGAAGCGTCGGTTCCGTCGCCTGTAAACGCAAAAACAACAACCCGCGGTCCGGATGCATCCGCCCCGCAGTCGTTGTTTTCGCATTTGTACTTTTGGCCCGCAATGTTTCGGGGCGTTATTTACGTCTTGTCTCGCTTTGGCGAGACAAGACGCGCTCCGTGAACAGCTTTCGCGGCTCGACAAAGCACCGCTTCGCTGTAAACGCAAAAACAACAACCCGCGGTCCGGATACATCCGCCCCGCAGTCGTTGTTTTCGCATTTGTACTTTTGGCTCGCAATGTTTCGGGGCGTTATTTACGTCGCATGTCTCGCTTTGGCGAGACAAGACGCGCTCCGTGAACAGCTTTCGCGGCTCGGCAAAGCACCGCTTCGCTGTAAACGCAAAAACAACAACCCGCGGTCCGGATACATCCGCCCCGCAGTCGTTGTTTTCGCATTTGTACTTTTGGCTCGCAATGTTTCGGGGCGTTATTTACGTCGCATGTCTCGCTTTGGCGAGACAAGACGCGCTCCGTGAACAGCTTTCGCGGCTCGGCAAAGCACCGCTTCGCTGTAAACGCAAAAACAACAACCCGCGGTCCGGATACATCCGCCCCGCAGTCGTTGTTTTCGCATTTGTACTTTTGGCTCGCAATGTTTCGGGGCGTTATTTACGTCGCATGTCTCGCTTTGGCGAGACAAGACGCGCTCCGTGAACAGCTTTCGCGGCTCGGCAAAGCACCGCTTCGCTGTAAACGCAAAAACAACAACCCGCGGTCCGGAT
>CDYT01034647.1_pt1 | contig 17552 bp, 15 predicted proteins | sample 557541 | NCBI WGS metagenome assembly CDYT01 (sample SAMEA3182060, study PRJEB8094) | gut metagenome | biome: human; feature: gut; material: Stool; isolation source: human stools | place: Canada | collected 2013-01-15
ATACAGGGGGACTTGAGGCTGATGGGAGCTAAGACTGATTGGGGAGCAGATGTTTCGTGATCGGGAACACTGGAAGATTTACGTTTCCAATAATTGTACGTGGAGTAACTGACATGTTCACGTTGCAGAAATTTCACAAGACTCAGACCGCTTAAACGATGCAGTTCCTGTAAAGAGCTAAATTGTTCTTGTGTCATAATGAAAATATGTTAGAAGTTCATGCAATATTGCAAAGGCAAAGGTGCAATGAAAATATAACAAAGAAAACGGGTACTTTATCGGATGCTTACGGTGAATGCTGGTTATGGTCTTCTACTGAAGTGGAAGGGCAAAAGGAGAATAAAGCATGGCTTTACTCTATGCAGTCAGGAACTATTCAGGAGACACCGAAGATTCAAGAGCATAAGTTCAGGCCTGTCATTTCTTTATATAAGACAAAATAGATTAAAAGTCTAAATATAGTTATCTATCGAAGTTCAGATACTATATTTAGACTTTCAACTTTACTGAGATTACATCACTCAAATTATACTACAAATAAATGCTCACTTCTCTTCTATGGATCTCATCCTATAACATATAAATCAGTTCAACCAATTTTCTTTAATAAATCTGACTATCTTATCTCTACGTTCTTCTATCTGTGTTTCATTCCATTGTTTGTCTCTTTTAAGTGTTTCATATATTTCTTTATGTGAATAGAAAATACTATTATACATTTCCATTACATCATTATCTGCAGGATTATGATTTTTCTTGGAAGAGTTATTTCCCCATGTAAGAAGAGACAAATTACCTATATTGTTAAGATAGTCATTACAAAATTCATCAGAATATTCTGTAAAATCAGGCGTTTGTGGGGTAATATGGTCTAATGTATTTGATACAGAAACATCACGAAAAACATTAGTGCATTCATCAGGTGACAGTAGAGGCTGACGTGCTTTTACACGTAAATTGTTTTCATATTTATATAGAACATATCTCAAATCTCTATGATAATGATACTTATTTACAGTAAAGTATCGCAAACAATCTCCATTAAAATTCCAGTACCACTTAAATCCGTGGAGACTCTTGTCTGTGAGTTCTGATATGAGATTTTCATATCCATCAGATTTATAATTCTTGGCTATGGTTATTAAATTATTGGTACGATAACTCCCCAGTGTATAAGTCATTTTGAATAATATTTTCTCTACCAATTTCAGCGCATTATCAATTGCCGGAATGTTTTTCACATTTGTTCCGTTACTATTATAATGACATAATTTAAGTACCAATGGCATAGAATTAGCTTTGTCAAGGATGCATACGTCTGATATAGGACTATTAAATAGGTGCCAAGTATTCTCGATTTCACACATCAAAGAATAGGATCGGCATAATTCACTTGTAAAATCGTTAATCCACTTAGTTTTATCATTTGCACGCAACAAACTATCCCTTATTGCATCTAATGGAGAATCATAACTTGAAAGGAATGCTGAACAATGATAACCTAAAACTGTGTCTTCTTTGGTTTCAAGTTTTTCTATATAATTATAAATTGAAGCAAACTTAGCTTCTATTGAATGGATGTTGCTAATTACATTAGTGGTATTGTTCCTATATATCTGATGCATAAGAAAGGCTTTCAGTTTCTCTAATGTAGTCAACCCTAAACCTCTATCATTCTGAAAAGCAAATATTTGTGTAGCTGTAAGCTTTGCTGATTCACCGCTCAATAAAAATGTTGTAATTATGGCATTGTCAATTACATAAAACCATCTGAAAAGAGCTTCTTCGTTTACTTGTGTAGCCATTTTTTCTTCAAAGAATCTTGTAGCCTCACGAATACGTTGCTCTGACTTTCTTCCGGTTTCTACCCTATAGTCATTTCCACATTTAATAATTAATCGGTTAAAAAAAGAAGAATCTTCAGGAACAGTCTCAAACTTTTGGTTCCCATACCGTGGTTGCAGGTAACGCTCATATATTTGCTCAGTAGCATATTGCATATTATTATACTCGAATCTTACGATGTCACGTTTACGTAACTCTTTAACCAAACAGCTCATAAAAATAACTGTTGTTGTCAGTCTTTGCTGCCCATCAATCAACTCATACCTATTCCCTTGAGTTTTCTCAAAAAGATAATGTCCCAGAAAGTAGTTAGAACCATCTGGTTGGTCAATTATGTCATTTAAATACATATCCACCTGACCAATACGTCCTTCTTTTCCAACTCTCCAAGAATAAGCCCTTTGATAGCTTGGTATAATAAAGCTTATCATATCTTCGCCAAACAAGCGTCCAATAGTTGTTTGATTGTCCATAATTCTATTATATTTTTATTTATTTTAGTTTTGAGTTAATAGCCGTTATTTTCTGATTCTGCAACAAACATCTGATCACTTTCATAATTATCATAAGGTTTTATCCTCCTGTCACTCAAAAAGATATGATTAAGCGTATATTCTAGTGATTTCAAAGTCTGTTCACGTATTGCAGGCTTTAATTGACATTCCCATACAGTAATACAGTGCCATCCCATAGAAGCCAGTTCTTTTTGTTCTTTAATGTCACGACCTTTATTTTTCTGGATTTTGTCCTTCCAAAACTCTGAATTTGTTTTCGGTAATACAAAATATTTGCATCCGTCATGGCCATGCCAAAAACAACCGTTTACAAATATTACAGTTCTGTATTTCCGCAATACAAGATCAGGATGCCCAGGTAGACGAGGATGATTCAGACGGTAGCGGAAGCCACGGCTGAACAAGAACTTACGGACTAGTAATTCTGGTTTAGTATTCTTGCCACGTATTGCAGACATATTTTTATGACGCTGTTCTTTAGTTAATCTATCTGACATCATTAATTTGTTTTTTAAATATCCTCCATTAAAATCTCACTAACTTTATTGTATTATTATTTGATAATAATACAATAAAAAATATTATTAGTTGCACTATATTATTTCTGCATAGACTTTTATTCTGTAAACCCTTTACTACGCAATCGCTTTAAATTGGAATAAAAGCCATATTTCATCCGGTCATCAAGCTGCCTTTTTCCTTTGACAACATCATCCATAACCTTCCATTGCCAATCCTTTAATACCCGTTTACGTCTATCCCAATCTACCATCTTTTGAACTAATTCAATAGTTATGAGCTCAAGTATTTGACTTTCTTCAGTTGTTGGCGTTTTCTGTGGAGCTTCAACATTTGCTAGTTCGTCTGCTTCTAATAATAATTCAATATTTTTTTCACATACTATATCATAAATAGCCATTGCTCTTTGCCGATCATTATCACTAAACTTACGATTAAATTTAAGTTTATGTGCAATATCCATCGCTGTAGATTGATAGTTAATGGATAAACTATCTGTATCCCGCCCCCATTCTGAAATTTTAGACCATAACTGATGAGGTATGGATGTAATTATCTCCATATCATGTTCTACAGTATTATCTTGTTTGTCTCCGAAAAAAATTTCTTTACGAATTATCGGTTGAGAATCATCAACTAAATCTTTTTCTATGTCTAATATATTATAGGCCCAAGTATGCTGCTTAATCTTTTCCCAACATTCTTCTTTCTTAGACCATTCTATATAATGAGAAACAGGCGATTCCTTTAATATGAAATTATTTACTTGTTTCATTAAATCATATAAAAAAGAAGATAGTTGCTCTGAAATTGACTGCTCTTTCCAAATCTTATAAAGATTTAAACGATTATTTGTCAGAATAGTAAGCAATGATATTGTATATGGTACTACAACCTGTTTTAACTCGCCTATATTTGTTTCAGATTTCTTTGTACCATAAAGTTTATCCATAGCTCTAAACAATATAGCTTTAGCAATAGTATCCTCGTAGTATATATTATTAATTTTACTAAGTGCACTTGGTAAATTATTATTTATAAACTTTGCGAAGTTTTTCTCATTACCTTTTACAACAATATGTGGTCCAATAACAAGCTTTTTACCTTCATACACTTCAGCATAGGCATTAATATATTTAGCTAATTCAACTTTCGTAAACATTTGATTTTTAGGATATTTAAGGTCAAAAGCTTTTTGACGTACTTTTGTAAATCCTTCTTTCATACGAAGATTCTTATACTGACCTCTTGCACGCTCAAAAAACCAATATGTTTGATTGACCGAGTTCTCGGTTCTCGGAGTCAAAACACAACGGGACAGTTTCTCAAGTGCAACTAAATACGGATTATTCGCAGTAAAGTCAGCATCATTTACCTTATTCTGAGTATTGGCATACCGAGATATGCGAGATACTATATTACTATACTCTTCAATCCGTTTAATAACAGAAACTTTTGCCTGAACAAAAATTTTAGATATATCTGCTTTATCTTTCTTGAATGTATGATAAATAGACGCTGTTGTCTGTCCACCATTAACAATCTGAAGATTAGAGATTTTTGTTATATATCTATTATCTTCATCCAATTCAATATGGTCAGCAGTAGCAGCCAGACCATTGTTGAATGCCAGAAACATATGTGGCTCTTTTTTTATAGTATCTCTTATACCTTTATTTATTTTTCCTGAAAATTGTAAGAATGAACGCACATTCTGTTCTAGTAATCTAGCACCATAGCGCTCATATAAATTAGCTAAACAAATACCAGGAATAATGGCGATAAAAGACTGATAATCTTCATTATCAGATGATGCCGGCAAACAAGGAACAAGAAAACCTTCTTCCTTAAAATCAATTTCAATTGGAACATGAGATTCTTCAGAAATCTGGTAAATGTATTTAATATCAACAACTCTATAAAAGATTTTATATCCACATATTTCCGCATTATCCGGTATATCTCCTTTATATTCACCATTAGTTAATATACTTACATTTACACGAATTAAGTTGTCTTTTAATTCTCCATAATTAGCCAGTGTATGTGCAAACTCAAATATTTCAGAAGATTCAGCTACTTCATTAACATAATCATCATAAACAGCTTTTCTAAAAAAATTTGTAATACGAGTTGCGGCTCTTGTAACTTCACTTTTCTGAACTGTATATACTTGCTCTTCGACTTCATAGAGAGATATGAACAAATCAATGGTTTCATAATTGTCAGATATTGCAAAACCATTGATTTTGTGTTGCTTCGAGGTTCCCAAAGCTTTCTCATCAAAGGCTACAGCTGCATTCTCTGTCTCCCCAGCTTCTGATAATAGGTCTAAGACATAACGTGTAAATGCCTGTTCCTGAGTTTCTCCATCTTCATTTGCAAGCTGTCTGGAAACAATCTCCTGCATAAATGATGAATAAAATTTATCTAACAAATTCATAGTTGCTTTATTATTTGTAATAATTTATTTTCAGATATTAAAAAAGACCCACACACATCAAGCATTATTGTATATGTTACATCATGTACTCCTTTTCTTAAATCATCTTGAACAATTCTTGGGAAATCTGATGTCACACTATACAAATCCCTTTTCTTTATATTATAGTGTCTTAATTCGTATTTAGTTCTGTCTTCCGGCATATACCCGGCCAACATTAATCTTGCCCGAAAATAGTTAAGAATCATTTGATCATATTTTAGCAAGTTCTCAATTGCATCAATTAATTGAGGTAATGTTAAGCCATTAGCATTATTTCTCTCAATAGAATAATGGCATAATATCAGATGTTTAAAAATATTACTATCCAACTGAGTTTCCCCATTTATCGTCACCTTATTTTTCCTGCCTATGGATGACTTTACTTCTACTGCCCACTCATTTCCCTGAAAATCTTTATTTGATTTCTCAACTCCCATCCATGTATGCAATACATCTAACTGTCTTGTGGGTAATACCTGTAACATATATTGCAAGAATGTCAATTCTCCAAAAAGTCCTAATTGTTCACTCTCTGACAATTCTTTCTTTCTTGAACATTCAAAAAGATTTCGCCATTTTTCTAATTGACAAAGAATTGACCTAACTAAGATTTTTTCGTCAGATATATTACCAATAGATGAGATCAGATCTTCGCACAAAGTAGCAAAAACAAACAAATTACCTGAATCTATTAACTGTATGCATAACATCTGATTCTGTGGTAATGAGGCATCATTTATTATTGAAATATCCAACTCCTTTAGTCCTGAAAATGAAGATATATCTAATTTTATATTACGATTAAATGACACACTTATACCATGAAGATTTTCAGGATACTTATATATTGCATATATATTTGCACTTAAATTACTGTTATACAATTGCTTGACCAAACCATAAGTCTTATTTGACTTCAGGCTATTCCATATTACTTGTATTGGTATATTAGTCGCCATATGTGTTGTCGTTTTCATTATCAAAATTATCTTCAATGTCAGCATACTCTGCCACCATATTTACCTTGTATGAAACTGCACAATTTGTATTGGTGTGAGGAAATGAAATGGCAAATCCGACAAAAGGATCATCTTCTGCTGTAAAGATAGTTGTACCTGGCACAATATTACCATTTTCATCCTTAACATTTGCATATTCAGGATTAAGTGGGTAAATAATTAGTAACGGTTGATTTATCGGTCTAAACTTCGACCTAACAACTATTGGCTGTGGATATGTGTGTTTCCATTCAATCCCTTTCTTTTTATTAAGTTCGATTGTTTCTTTTAAAGCTTCATTTAATAAATCATCATCAAGATCTATTAATTCATCGCTAGGATTTCCGACAATATGATTCTTTCTTATAAAGTATGTTTTATAATTGCTGGAATCTACAGCACGGCTACGATTAAAACATGATACAGAATAAGAGCCACAAAAAGTATGCTTCTTTATAGTTTCTCTAGCATTCGACCGTGTTGTCTTATTCATTAATACAACACTCCACTTTGTGAGTTCTCCTTTAGATACTAATTCTTGAATATATTCACAAATTAACTCCATGTTGACTTTTCTGAGTCCCTCAGCTACACTGAAATTACTGAAATACTCACAGACATCAACCGGAGAAACATTAGTCCACAGATAATTCTCGTTTTTTGTTAAAGGCTTACCTAACTTACTGAGAAAATTATCTGTTTCAACAAGATTCTTATTCTTTAAATCCTCATTCAGTGGTAACTGATATGTTTCAATAAGTCTTTCAGCCCATGATACCTGAATTTCATGTGAATTACGCATTTTATTTAGAGCAGTAATTTGAAGACAACCTGGATGGGTACGAACTCTTAAACCATAAGTTTCTGGAGTACTTCTTGATTCCGCTAAATAATCAAATTCATCAAGTAGCTCAGATGAAGCTACAGCAATATGCCTATACCATTCATTAAGTTCGCTACTAGTAAACAAACGGCACAAATCAACATAGCCAGGACGATAACCAAACCATCTTCCCATCTGCATAAGAGTATCATACATCTTCGAAGCTCTTAGAAAATAACTTACCGATAAACCTTCTAACGTTAAGCCTCGAGATAACTTATCTCCACCAATTGCAATAACTGAAATACCGGTTTTAGAATTTAATTGGTAGTCAACAACATCACCAGAGGAACCATTAATAGATTTTACTTCAATTTTTTGAACTGCTTGGTATAATAATGGCTTTATTTCATCCCATTTATGAACTGTTAAGTCCTGATCAATCTTTGAAAGAGAAGGAGACCCCTTAATTTTTTCTGTTATCTGTTTATACGATGGACACCCGTTTACATTTCCTTCTAATAAAGCCCGAAACTCGGCTAAAACAGCGGGATCATTAGCTTCTATTTCTTGTTTATAGTACCTGAACTGTTCGTTCACAATATCCCGAATTTCATTTTGCCAAACCTGATATCTTGACACATGTATTAGCATGGAATTATGCTTGTTCTCCTGTCCTCTGGCTCTTCTAATTGCGCATGTTAAAATAAAACATTTAATAGCAAGCTTCAAAGACCCAGGAATATCACTTTTTGTTGGTTTTTTATCATCCTTTTTATGTCCATCAGGTATAAAAGCCTTATAATCATCAATAGGAATGACAATAGGCAATACATCATCCTCTTCTTCAGAAGTTTCAGAAGATGTGCCAAAAACCTTATTTGGCCCAATATAATTATCTGGAGCTGGCAAATTTATTATAAAGTCCCTTGGAAATAAGTCTGTTTCGTCCTGTGCTATAAATATATTCGCAAATGGAGTTGCTGTATATCCTACATATGCAGAGCGATTGAACAGTTGTATAATCTTACGAATATTATCATTTATGGCAGTTGGATCTGTATCCTTATCTTTTTTTGTATTAATGGACGCATTATCAGCTTCATCATCAATTAACAAAAGAGATTTATTTGATATTTGTTTCTTACCAGAAGTTTGTGCACAAAGCCATTTATAAAGACGTTTAAGTACAGATGCATTTTTTTTCACAACCAAGATAATAGGCTGTGGTGCATTAAAATTAAATCCAGCCGTATTTGCAGCCCTACTATTAAAGTCTCCTTTATCAATACTTGTCGTATATGAATTTGCAATTGCTGAATCAAATCCAGGAATAAGACCAACACCTATTTTAGTTGTTGAGTTTATTGAGTATGCTCGCTCGTATTGTGTATCAAAACCTAAAAATCCTTCATCAATTCGACTTTGTGTCTGACTTCTTAGATTATTATGAATACCTGCTAATACGATGATAAAATTAAAACCTGCATCAGCAGCTTTACAAATCAAACCTGTATAATTTGCTGTCTTCCCTGACTGCACTTGCCCTACAACAAGCCCTTTTTTATCTATTGAGATATTAACTTGTTGAGGATTAAACAAGTTATCTAATATTCTATCAGTGATTTCATCTAATTGATTTATAACTGCCGGAGCATATCCTTTCTGCTCTGAAAGATATAACTTGTATCTTGTCCAAAAGTTCCAATTAGATATTTTATTTGCTTTAAATTCTTTAAGCCAAGGTAAACGTCTGTCGTTTCCTTCCAATATTTGAAAATCTTGAATTCTTACACCATAATGGGCAAGTAGTTTCTTTTTTAATATGTGTTTATCCAACATTTTAAAATCTGGCATAAAAGAGACTTGCTCTATAGCGGTATTAATCTGTTCATCAGTTACAACAGGTATTGCACCAATGAATAAACGGCAAATATTTAAGGCTTTATTATATAATTCTTCCATATCACAATTGTTCAATAAGTTCTTCAAATGAATTTAATGGCTCAATAGTCATTATATATGCTTTAGCTTGTTCTGAAGTCATATTGGAAGCCATTAGATTCTGATACATTCTTGTAATCATATCTTTTACTACAGAAGTATCTGAACCTTCAAATGGTTCTTTATGAGATTCTTCACCTTTTGCTTCATTGATATAAATTGTCTTAACAGGTATAGTTTCCTCTATAAGACGTAATAAATAATTAAAGGCTTTATCGGAATCTGTGTGAGCCATATCTTTTAATTGCTGAATCATAGCATTATCTCGATTTATAACAAAAGACCATTTATTGTCTTTCCTTTTCTCATTCCACAGCGGCTGAAAACTTTGACCTGCACGTTGTTTCAGTATCTTTCCTCTATGACGATAAACCTCACATCCTATTTTCCTCACATCCTTTGCATATGCTTCAAGTTGATTCTGGCATTGTATAGGAGGATACGCCTTTGATTTTTTAATATCAATCTGCCATTCACTATCTAATGTATTAGGAATATCTACCTGAATGCGGACTAATTTATAATGCTCTTCTTTTCTGAACAGTCCAAGCCAATCCCCAGCTAACAATAAACGTTTCCCTCTATATACATAAAATCCTTGTTGAGCTGGCCAGCCGTTAATGCCTTCTGCCACATTATAAGCCTTCTCTGAAGAAAAGGCACTTTTATGTGGCAATACATATCCCTTCAATTTAATACCTCCAACAATTCCTTCTGTAGGTCTTGACTGAGTTTTAGATTCACTTATACAAAAGGGATTCCAAGGATCTATTTCATGAGCACACCAAAATATCTTTAAAGATTTTTCTTCAAGAAATCTGTGAAAGGTCATTGCTATATGTTGACGGACACGGTCTAAAGAATTGGAAAACTTTTCCTTTGCATTTATATCATTTTCGGAAGTTCCTTTTCTAACGACTTTATCTAAATCTGACCATATTACAAGAGTTCCATGTTCAATATCATCTACAGATTCGTCCAAATATTCAGGAATCCATTGTAAAAGAGTCCATTCATTGGTTTGTGCTACATAATCCAAGTCCCAAGTCCAGTATGCACTATGGTATCCGGATTTTTTACTAAGGACAGTTAATTTTCTACATTGTGAAAATGATGCTGTTTTCAGACCTAATCCAAATCTGCCAAGATCTGTTTTAGAGCGTTCTTCTAATGGGCTATGGCTTCCAGGACGCATTGCATCAATTATTTCTTGACTATTCATACCGCATCCATCATCTTTAATTGTTATGAAAGATTTATCTCCATGCCAATGTCTTGTGACCCACACATTTTTCGCATTTGCAGATATTGAATTATCTATAATATCTGCTACTGCAGTTTCGATATTGTACCCTATTGCTCTAAATGTTTCAATCATTGAAGCGGCACATGGTATTGCATTCGCAGTTCTGAGACTATCGTAATCTATCCTCATTTTTCAATAACTTTTTTATTTTCAGGCCAATTTTTTCTGCTAATACAACAGGTACAGCATTTCCTATTTGCTTAAAAGCTGCACTTCGGCTTCCCTCAAAGAAGAAATCATCAGGAAACGATTGTATTCTAGCTGCTTCTCTTATTGTTATTGAACGAACATTCTCTAAAGTAGGAGTTTCGTTGGGATATATATAGTAATGTCCATCCATCGCAATGTGAGCCACAACGGTATGACAAACTCCATTGGGATCAACGACACAAAAACGATTACAAAAAGATTCTTTATTTTTATGTTTTTGTAAGGCTGGATCGAGTTTTGCATAATTAAGCCTTTTACCTGTTTTCCACATCAATACAGCTTGTCTATATATTTCCCTATCATTATCATTTGTTGGTCTTGCAATATGTTGAGTCGTAAAATTAAGAACACCTCTTATTGCTGTTTTCCTAAGATACTCCATTTCCTCCAAGGGTTTTGTATATTCAACAATACCACATAATTCACCTTCTCCAGCTTTTCTTTCAGGAAGATCACAAAACAAATCCTTCATTATAGAATATGGCATATCTTCTTTTTCAAGGGTTGGATAGTTATAAGTTGTAGGAATATCGCTTCCTGAACGATTTATTTTCCAACCAACAATGATAATCCTATGTCTTTTTTGTAAGACACCATGCTCAGATGCAATTTGTTCTACCGGTTCCATTTTATATCCGAGGTCATTGACCAGTCTCTGTAAGTCTCTGAACGGTTCACCTTTTTTGGCTGTTTTAATTCCAAGAACATTTTCAAAAACAAACATTTCCGGACTGTATCGCTTCAGAAATTCCACATAAAATTTATATAAATCATTTCGTGGATCATCTTCAATTTTTTTCCCTAGTCTAGCTCGTCCGGCAATCGAATATGCTTGACAAGGGGGACCTCCAATTATAATATCGACCTTTTGACCTTTGCACAGTCTATCAACTTTTTTAAAAATCCCATCAATGGTTTCTTTACCTATTGCTTCTTGAATAACTGTGTCAATAACTTCTTTTGGCACTTGATTCCACAACCAAGCACCATCAGTTTTTTCTTTCTTTGTCCTTAAATATTGTTCATATATTGATAGTTTATTATTTGCTTTTAAGTAATGGTACGCAGCACGTGTTTTTAAGGTATCACATGCATAATGATCCATTTCTATATGAGCTATCGGTTCAAAGCCAGCTCTAATAAAGCCTTCAGACAAACCACCAGCTCCAGCAAATAAATCTATAAACTTATAATTCTTATTTTGATTCATTTATTTCTTTATTTTACATACTAAAAAATTATAGCATAAACGCCAACTTATATATTGTATAGTTCATTAATATTGCGTAGTAGCAAACATTTTTGCAAGCATAGTTTCAAGTTCATGAGTCAACGAGTGATCTGTATCCATACACACCTTCTCGCCAACTGTCAAATCTTGATAAATATACTATATCTCTAGCCTAACTACCATCACAGCAAAACATATCCATTTTGAACTCTTTGGTCATTTTTTGCAGACTTTCAGGATATGTATTTGTCTTGCCACAACAAGTTATAATGAACGTATTTGCCATAACATATCAATATTTTGATGTGGTTGTTAGTTTTGTACCAACAAGCAGGTCTCTAATATCAACCTCTAAAAGTTGTGCAATTTGTTCCAATGTCAGTAAATCTGGTTGAGTAGTATTCTGACACCACTTACTTACTGTGCACGTAGACTTTCCTAACTGATCAGCCAACCATTTACCTGTTTTTTTTTGTTCTACCAGAACTACTTTAATTCTATTAAGGTTGCTCATATATCTTTTATTTATTAAACTAACACGCAAACTTATATAATTCTGCCAATAATAAAAAATTTAATACTATAAATCTTCTAACTTCTGCTTGAATTTAATATTACCAAAGTACTTTATTTATTCAATGTGAAAACTACCGGATGACTTGCTTCGTATCTACAATACCAGGCAAGTTTCAGCCGACAGGTTTATACAACCATACAGATAAATCAGGACAGTTGCCAAAGACAGAACCATTAAGGTTGCGCTACTCTTCACTTCAAAGACTCTGACATTGGCAACTGATTATCGATAACATGTCTGAAAACGAAAACAAGCAGGCCGTTCCGATGATGCAGGCTAAAGCTTGCAATGCCGGAACGTCCTATATCCCTGAATACTCGTCTTAAAATACAGGCAAGCTGTTCCGACTGTTCGTATTTCATGCGATGCCGGAACAACTTGCCTTATGCTACGGAAACTAACCGGCTGACTTGCTTCGTATCCCGATACTAGGCAAGTTTCACCCGACAGGTTCATACAATCATGCAGATAAATCAGGACAGTTGCCAAAGACAGAGCCTTTAAGGTTGCGCTGCTCTTCACTTTAAAGGCTCTGACATTGGCAACCGGTTACCGGTGGTTTGTCTGAAAACGGATACTATGCTCTTCAGAAATCTTTGAATACTGAATATCAGGAAATCATTGGAGCATCATAGCCGGAACCGTTTCTTATGTGCAAAGGTACTGCGGACTGGAGAAACGCCAAGTGACGCTTGCGCTTTCAGTCGGAGGACTTGACGGCAGCCTTCCGCAAATTTTCTCATACCTCAAAAATTTGGGTATTCCGTCTGCATTCTCTGACTTCACACTTGTCTTTTTCTCCCTTTAGTCCGCAGTCACGGATGCACATAAAACGGTTTATCCCGGCCATGAAGCTCAATGAGCTTTACCAAAGGGAAAAGAACTGGAACTTCAAAATTCAAGTGTTATGCGAGCAAGAAGAATGGGTACCAAACAATCTTTTAATTTTTTACTGATATGTGCAGATTGATGACAACACAACTGGCGGAAGCTCTGGAGGGTTATCCGCTCTATTCCCAGGACGGCAAGGGAAAAGAGGCTGTTTGCCGTGCGGTTTTTGCCCTTGGTTCTGTAAGGTGGTTTATCCTTGAAGGAAACAGGGAGGATGACGATGTGATTCTATTCGGTATCGTAATCGGACTCATGGAGGATGAATACGGGTATATTTCCCTCAATGAGCTTTCGGATGTGGAGCTTGACCTGAGTGCTCAGGGACTTGGCAAGCTTCAGGTAAGACAGCAGCAGGACTTTAATCCGGTTCCGCTGAAACAGATTCAGGACAGCAGGCTTCAGGAATTTCTTGCAAGGTTTGAATAGGCTGTATGAAAACAGAAGTGGCCGGTCCTATCCGTCACGGACAAGACCGGCTGCTTATTATAGCAGGTAAATGAAAACAAAACTATAATTGTATGGTAAATGGAAAATTGTCGTAATATTTTTAATCTCTCTGCCCGGCATGGGTGGAGCGTTTCTATGGAAAACATGGATGGAATCCGATTTCTCAATTTCAAACGGAAGACTTCGAGCGGTGTACCGTTCTGCTTTACCATTGAAGCCGGTGATGGTACAGCCGGCTGCATAGCAAAAGAAATATTCTCTTTTGTCAGTGCCGCTGTTCCTGAACAATGTGCAAGGGAATGGATGATTCAGTCAGGAGCAATGGAAGCGTCGGAGTTCCTTCAGGCCGTGGCTGACATGGAGGATGTCAGGCTAAGGGCAAGGCTGCTGGCTCTTGAACTTGCAGCTATGAATGCCAAATGTAATCTTTTGGATACCATTCCATGGGACAGACTGAACTAACGGTGTTTCTTACGCTTGCGGCCACGTTTGGGCAGACCGGTTTCCTTGTAGGCTATCAGGTCAGTTCCTCTGAACACCCTTTTTGCCTTGTCAGGTATCTTCAGGAAAGCCAGCGGCTTTTCCAGATAACGGATATAGGCATAGATGGTGCAGCGGTGAACACCCAGGTAGCGTGCTGCCTCCTTTACTGAATATGTCTTTTCCGGAACAACTTTCATTATTTCTCATGCTGGTTAATCTTTTCGATTATGGGATACCGCAAATGTAAATAACTGATTATTAGCTGTCAATACGTCAAATATGGGATTATTCCGGAGATTGTGGGATTTGTATGGATTATGTGTTACCTGTCATATTCAATATGGCTGGGTTAAGGCGGTTGATAACTAATCTGTTTTACGGAAATCAGGAAGGCATATATTTGATGGTTGACAGCGTTGACAGCAAATCCAATGAAAATCCGGCATAAAGTCTATCTGGGAAGTTGCTGTAATACAGTATATTATATTCTTTCTGATTTTTCTTATAAAGAATAGAGTATTATAGTGTGTCAACGTTTGGCTATGGATTTTTAGCGGACTGAAAATTGTGGCTACACTTGTCAACGTTTGTCAACGCATGATTTCTATGTGAAGTATCTGATACACTGACAGATACTCTCTGTCAACACTGTCACCCCTGAAACGGGTGCATTTTATTATCTGAAAACATCTGATGCGAAAGGGATACATGGTTATCCTAATGTACCATTACAGCCACAGGTTTGTTCAGCATGCCTCTTCAGATATTTTTTTGCAAAGGTATCTCCGGCATTGCAAACGTCAAACACAGGGCTGAAAATCTTCCTCAAACGGAGTTGAGCGTATTTTCAGCTTCCCTTGAAGTTTGCCTTATTGAATGCCTGCGCTTCTGAGAACTGCAAAAAATATCCTTCGGGCAAGCTGAAAAACTTGCTGACAGAAGGGAAAAAAATCAGAGCGTATGGTACAGATGGACGAAAGCATCAGAAAGCAGTTGGAAAAGCCACAGACATGGTTCTGCAAGTATTTTCCCAAACGTATTCAGAATGTGGGCGAGAAGGAAATCGCCGACAGACAGTTGGTTTATGACTTCAAGGACGGAAGGTCTCATGAAGCAGTGGCACAGATGACGGCTGCAAGGATGATTGAAGAGCACGGCAGCAGATGCTCAAAGTTGGTATTCATTCCGGTTCCGGCATCATCTGTAAGAAAGAATGAAATCCGGTATATGGACTTCTGCAAAAGGGTATGTGAACTCACAGGAGCAATAAACGGATATGACCATGTAAGGGTATGCGGAGAAAGACTTGCTATTCATGAAAACCGTAAGGCTGAAAAGGAAATCAGAAAGGTGAGCGTCATAGAGTTTGATGAAGAGTGGTTCAGAGGAAAGGCAGTCATAGTCTTTGACGATGTAATCACACGCGGAATCAGTTTCGGTATGTATGCGAATCAGTTGGAGAGTTTCGGAGCAAATGTCATTGAAGGCATCTTCCTTGCAAGGACCCATTATAAAGTATAGAACTATGAACGGAATATTATCAGAAAAATCAAAGTCACTGGCTTTCACGGGACACAGAACTATTCCCATAGAAAGGCTGAATGAAATAAGGGCACGGCTTGTTGAATCCGTGTCGCTTGCATGCAGGTCAGGCATTACCTGTTTCTTCTCAGGCATGGCCATGGGATTCGACCTGATGGCAGCTGAAACTGTATTATCACTGAAGGGAAGGTATCCTGATATACGGCTCATTGCCGTTGTTCCTTTCAGAAGACAGAGCTGCCGGTGGCCTTCCATGGAAAAGGAACGTTATCAGAGAATAATTTCCCAGGCTGACCAAGTTATCATATTGAGTGAACACTATTTCAAAGGATGTCTTCTAAGACGCAATGACTTCATGCTGGAGCATTCATGTGGCGTGATTGCCTATTATGACGGCAAGCCTTATGGAGGAACATTCTACACCTGCAGGGAGGCTGTGAAAAAAGGCATGGACATAGTAAATCTGTACTGAAAACCAGTCCGGATTATAGTGAAAATGTTGTACAAAACAGATATGCAATTTTCTTGCATATCTCATTTATAACGCTTATATTTAGATAGTTAAACGAGTTATAAGAGGTAGTTTTATGAATAACATCTACAACCGCTACATTTGGCTGTTGCATACAGTCTATCAGGAAAGAAAGGTTACTTTTGAAAGGCTTTGTGAGATATGGAAGCACCACTTCCTGTACAATGGAAAGCCGCTGAGTCTGCGCACATTCCATCATCACAGAAAGATGATTGAGGAGAACTTCGACCTAGTCATTGCGTGCAACAGAAAGGATTATACATACTATATCCAGAATCTGGATGAAATACTCGGTGACAGCTGTCGGAACTGGCTGTTCAACAGCCGTATCATTGATGTGGCTTTGAAAAGCAGTCCGTGTCTGTTCCATCGTGTTGTACTGCCTGGCATGTCAAGTGGTATTGAATACCTGCCGGATATATCGGAATGTATCAGCGATGGACATGAGCTGTACATATTCTACACGAATGACAAGGGCAATGAAGTGGAAGGCCGTTTCCGACCTGAAGGCTTGAAGCTGTTTCATGACAGATGGTATCTGCTTGGGTACAGGAACGGATTAGAGTTCTGTGCCGTTCCTCTTGATACACTGACAAGAATCTATCTCAGCGGAAACAGGTTTCAGACTGACTACAGGTTTTCGCTGGCCAAACGTCTTTCAGATTCCATTGGTGTTGTAGCTCCGACCGGACAGCAGCCGGAAGAGGTTACACTACGGGCTTATGGTCCATTTGCAGATTATCTGAGAAAGCAGGAGGTGTGTCAAAATGCGCACCTTCTTTTTTTTAAGCACAAAGCCCCAACTTTCACAAGCTGGGGCTTTGTTATTACCTAAAGATTTTGTATCTTTAGGCATAAGATTTTCACTATGACAAAGATACATTTTCGTCCTTACAATTCCAACCAAACAGTGCTTTTTCCTCAAAGAATTGACGAGGATATTGCAGAGCATGATCCAGTTCGGATGGTTGACGCTCTGGTTGAGAGCCTGAACCTTGAAAGTTTCAGGAAGTTGTATAAGGAATGCGGCCGCAGCCCTTACCATCCCAGGATGATGCTCAAGGTCATTCTCTATGCCTATATGAACAACGTCTATTCCTGCCGGAAAATTGAAAAGCTCCTTCATCGTGACATCCATTATATC
>CDYT01017805.1_pt1 | contig 17004 bp, 12 predicted proteins | sample 557541 | NCBI WGS metagenome assembly CDYT01 (sample SAMEA3182060, study PRJEB8094) | gut metagenome | biome: human; feature: gut; material: Stool; isolation source: human stools | place: Canada | collected 2013-01-15
GAGCTCCAGGATCTGGGCCTGGATGGTCACATCCAGGGCGGTGGTGGGCTCATCCAGCAGCAGCAGCTTTGGCCGGGCCGCGATGGCCGCGGCGATCATGGCCCGCTGCAGCATCCCGCCGGAGAGCTCGTGGGGGTACTTTCCGTACACGCCCTCCGGGTCCGGCAGCTCCACCGCCGCCAGGGCCTCCAGGGCCCGGCGGCGCCGCTCCTCCCGGGAGAGGTCCGTGTGGATCCGCAGCACCTCCTCCACCTGGCGTCCGATAATCATCAGGGGGTCCATGGCGCTCATCGGCTCCTGGAACACCACGCCGATGTCCTTCCCCTGGACCTGCCGCAGAAGTGCGCGGTCCGCGTGGAGCAGTTCCACCCCGTCCAGCAGGATCTCCCCGGAGAAGTCGCACTGCCTCCGGGGCAGCAGCCCCGCCACGCTCATGGCGGTGACGGACTTTCCGGACCCGGACTCCCCCACCAGCCCCAGGATCTCCCCGTCGTGAATGGTAAGGGACACGCCGGCCACGGCCTCCCGCTGCCGGGTATGGAATTTCACGTGCAGATCTTTGATCTCCAGCATCAGGCCACCTCCCCATCCCGGCGCTGGAGCCCCTCGCCGATGAGGCCCACGCCGAAGATCAGCAGCACGATGGTGCCGCCGGTGCCCAGGGCGTACCAGGGGGCGCTGGTCAGCATCCCCTGGGCCTCCGAGAGCATGTAGCCCAGGGAGGCGTCCGGCGGCGTGACGCCGATGCCCAGATAGCTCATGGACGCCTCCGCCAGCACCGCGTTGTTGAAGCCGATGGTCAGGGCCGGCAGCAGCACCTGCATGGTGTTGGGCAGGATCTGCCGCACCAGGATGCGGCCGCTGGAGGCCCCCATCAGCCGGGCGCTCTTCACATAGTTCACGTCCCGCAGGGCGGCGAAGGCCGTGCGGGTCACCCGGGCAAAGCTGGGGATGAACACCAGCCCCAGGGCGATCACCACATTGTATTTGTTCCCCGGTCCCAGGATGCTGATGAGCACCAGGGCCAGCAGGATGCTGGGAAACGCCGTCATGGCGTCGTTGAAGCGCATCAGCACCTCGTCGATCACGCCGCCGAAGTAGCCGGTGCAGGCGCCCACCGCCGTGCCGCACACCGCGCCGATGGCCACGGTGCTCAGGGCGATGAGGAAGGTGGTGCCCGCCCCCCGGAGGACCCGGCTGAAGATGTCCCGGCCAAAGCTGTCCGTCCCCAGCCAGTGGGCCAGGGAGGGGCCCTCCAGCTTGGGGCCCGCCATCAGGGCGTCCGGGTCATAGGGCGTCCACACCAGCCCCAGCAGGATCAGCGCCGCCATCAAGCCGGTGACGATCAGCCCTGCCAGCAGGTATCCGTTCATCCGCCGTCTCATGACGCACCTCCCAGCCGCAGGCGGGGGTCGATCCGCTGGTTGAGAATGTCCGCCGCCGTGCCCGCCAGCACCACCCAGAAGGCCAGGATCACCACGATGGCCTGCACCACCGGGTAGTCCCGGTTGGAGATGGAGGCCACCAGCAGCCGCCCCAGCCCGGGGATGGCAAACACCTGCTCCACCACGATGCTGGCCGCCACGATCTCCGCCATGGTCTGGGCCAGGAAGGTCACCACCGGCACCAGGGCGTTGCGTAGCACATGGTGCCACAGCACCCCGGAGCGGTCATTGCCCCGGGAGATGGCGGTGCGGACATAGTCCTTCCGCATCTCCCCCTGGATGGTGGAGCGGAGCATCCGCACCGTCATGGCGATCCGGGGGATGGCGATGGCCACAGCGGCGAAAAACAGGTATTGGAGCGCCCCGGCCGGATCCGTCCCCAGGTCCGGGAACTGGCCGTGGACGAACCAGTGGAGGGTGATGCTGAACAGCCAGGAGAGCAGGATGCCGGTGAAAAACGGCGGCACCGCCATGCACAGCTGGTCCAGCACCGTCCCCACCGCGTCTCCCAACCGGCTCCGCCCCCGGGAGGCCCACAGCCCCACCGGGACAGACACCACGGCGATCAGCACAAAGCTGATGAGGCTCAGCCACAGGGTAATCCCCACCTTGGGGGCAATCAGCTCCCACACCGGCTGGCTGTAGCTGTAGGAGGTCCCCAGGTCTCCGGTGAAGAAGCCCGCCAGCCAGGAGACGTACCGCACCAGGAAGGGCCGGTCCAGCCCCAGCTGGGCCTCCAGCTCCGCCACCCGGTCCGGCGTGGCCTGGGTTCCCAGCATGATCTCCGCAGGGCTGCCGGAGATCAGATCAAAGGCCGCAAATGCCAGAAAGGAGACGATGACCATGGTGACCAGCAGCATCAAAATCCGCTTGCATACGTACTTCATGGCATCATCTCCCCTCCGGGACCGCGGCAAATTCTCCGCCGCGCATGGAACTTATGCGGTGTAGTGGACCGTAGACAGGTCCATCACGTAGATAGGATAGAACCGGTATCCCTCCAGTCCCTTCCGCAGGACCACCAGGTCCGCCAGGTCCTGGATGTAGACGTTGGCGGCGTGCTCTGTCAGATTCCGCTCCATCTGCTTGTAGAGCTCCGTCTGCTCTGCGTCGTCCGCGGTGGCCTGGGCCTGCTGGAACAGGGCGTCATAGTCCGCGTTCTGATAGTTGATAAAGTTGTTATCCGCCGTGGAGACGAACCGCTCCAGCAGGGCCCGGGCGGTCATGTTGGAGGCGTCCACTCCGATCACTGTGGACTGGAACTGGCGGTTGGTGTAGGCCTGATCCACCCAGGTGCCCCAGTCCACCAGCTGGATCTCCGCCGTGATGCCCACGGCCTTCAGCTGCTCCGCCAGCACGGTGGCGGTGTCGATATGGGGCTGGTAGTTGGAGGGGACGGTGATGGTCATGGTGAACCCGTCGGGATACCCCGCCTCCGCCAGCAGCTCCTTGGCCCGCTCCGGGTCGTAGGAGTAGTAGTCTGTCAGGTCCTCCACGAAATACTTCTGGAAGGCTGGATACATGCTGGAGCCGATGGGGCTGCCGTACCCGTCAAAGGCCAGGTCGATGATCTGCTGCTTGTCCACAGCGTAGCACAGGGCCTGGCGCACCTTTTCATTGTTGAAGGGCTCCACGGCGTTGTTCAGATACAGGGCCTGCACCAGGTTCATGGTGCCCTCCAGCACCTGGAAGTCATCCCCCAGCTGGGCCACCTGGGTGCTGGTCAGGTGGGTGAACATATCGATGGCCCCGCTCTGAAGGCTCATCACCAGACTGTCCGCGTTCTCGATGATCCGGAACGTCACCTTGTCCAGCTGGGCAGGGGTGCCCCAGTAGTCGTCAAACCGCTCCAGGACGATGGAGTCCTGGGCCGTCCGGGACACGAATTTGAAAGGTCCGGTGCCCACCGGGGCGGTGGCCTGGTCCGGATAGTCCTCCGGCAGGATGGCCAGGGTCATATAGGACAGGAATTCACTGTCCGGCTGATCCAGGGTGATGGTCAGCGTGGTATCGTCCGCCTCCATGGCGGAAATAGCAGAAAGCGCCGGGATCAGAGGCGTCCCCTCCGAATCGTCGGCGCAGCGTTCGATGGAATATTCGACATCCCGCATCTCTACCGGGTCCCCGTTGTGGAACATGACACCCTCCCGCAGGGTAAAGGTGTACGTGGTCTGATCCTCAGAGATCTCATAGTGGTCAGCGACGGCGGGAATCAGGTCTCCCTCGGGGGTGGGCTTCACCAGCCCCTCAAAGACGTTGAACATGACTTCCTTAGTTCCTGCCGCCACCGCCAGGTGAGGGTCAAGACTCTCGTCCAGGTCCTGCGCGATGCCCACCACGATCTCATTCGTCTGGGCCCGCGCTCCGGTAGAGCCGTCCGCTGTCTGTCCGTCCTCTGCTGCCTGCTCTGTGCTGCCGCCTCCGCATCCGGTGAGTGCGGCGCTCAGGAGGCCCGTCAGAAGAAGGAGCGCCAAAAGTCTCTTCTTCATGGTGTTCTCCTTTGCATCACTGCTCATTTCGAGTCAGTGTTGGGCGGAAGCTGTCCGCCCCGACAGAAATGTTCGGCTCTATTCAATTGTTCAGGAGCCTTGCGGAAGGTTTGTTATTTTTGTAACTCTCTTCCTGCAAGGCTGTATTGTACACGAACAGGGGCAGAATTGCAAGGTCTTTTTCCAAAAAAGCCCCCGCGCTTCCAGCGCTTCCGGAAATTTTTTGCACCGCAGCCAGATTTGCGGAATTGCAATCCGCAGATCGCCGTGCTATACTATTTCCCATCGTTTTGGATGGATGCGTCCATCTTGTCAGGAGGTATCTTCCATGGAGCTGCAGAAGCTGCTCTTTATCGTCAATCCCCGGGCCGGGCGGAACAAGCCCCATGGTCCGCTGTTCGACGCGCTGTCCGTCCTCTCCCAGGCGGGCTATCTCATCCGAATCCGCCAGACCGCCGCTCCCGGGGACGCCGCCGAGATCGCCGCCCGGGAGGGCCCCGCGTATGACCTGGTGGTGGCCGCCGGAGGCGACGGCACCCTCAACGAGGTGATCTCCGGCCTGATGCGGCTGGAGTCCCCGCCGCCCCTAGGCTATCTGCCCCAGGGCACCACCAACGACTTCGCCGCCAGCCTCCAGATCCCCCGGGACCCGGCGGCGGCCGCGGAGGACATCGCCAAGGGCCGTCTGCGGGCTCTGGACATCGGCCAGTGGAACCAGCGCAATTTCATCTATGTGGCCTCTTTCGGGGCCTTTACCCGCAGCTCCTACACCGCCTCCCAGGCCGCCAAGAACGCCCTGGGCCACTTCGCCTATATCCTGGAGGGCATGAAGGACCTGAGCACCCTGCGCCCCTATCGCATCCGTCTCACCGCCGACGGGGAGACGCTGGACGGCGACTACCTCTTCGGCGCCGTGTGCAACTCCACTTCTATCGGCGGGCTGATGAAGCTGGACCCGGAGCGGGTGGTGCTGGATGACGGAAAATTCGAGATGCTGCTGGTGCCCAGCCCCAAGACCGCCCTGGACCTGCAGAATCTGGTGCTGGCCCTGCTGAACCAGCAGTATGACAGCCAGGGCCTGGTGTTCCGCCACGTCTCCTCCATTCACCTGGAGACGGAGGAGGACCTGCCCTGGTCCCTGGACGGGGAGTACGCCCCCAGTGTGCCGGTGGTGGAGATCGCCAACCGACAGCAGGCGCTGAGGATGTTGCTATGAGAGAGCTGGATCGCCTGCGCCGCCAGTACGGCGGCCACACGCCGGGGCTGCTGGGTGCCCGCCACAGCTACGCCGTGCTGTGCCCCCTGGTGGAGCGGCCGGAGGGCCTCCACCTGCTCTATGAGGTCCGCTCCGCCGCCCTCCACCGCCAGCCGGGGGAGGTGTGCTTCCCCGGCGGCCGGGTGGAGGCGGGGGAGACGCCGGAGCAGTGCGCCCTTCGGGAGACGGAGGAGGAGCTGTCCATCCCCCGCCGGGAGATCGAGGTCCTGGGCAGGCCGGATTTCATCTGCAACCAGGCGGGATTTCTCATGCAGCCGGTGCTGGGCCTGGTGTCCGCCGGAGGCCTTGCCGTCCTGTCTCCCTCCCCGGCAGAGGTGGCGGAGGTCTTTACCGTTCCCCTGTCCTTCTTCCGGGAGACCCGTCCGGAGGTCTACACCTATCCGCTGCTGCCGGAGATCCCGAAAGACTTCCCCTATGGGGCCGTGGGCATCCCCGCCGACTATCGCTGGGCCCAGGGCCGGGTGGAGGTCCCCATCTGGTACTGGCAGGGCCATGCCATCTGGGGCATGACCGCCCGTCTGACCCAGGACCTGATCCGCCATCTGGACTGACCCAAAAGCGGCCGGGCCGGAGCAGCTGCTCCGGCCCGGCCGCTTTTCGACGCTTCGATTCCCCCGTCGGGTTTTCCGCGCGGTCACGCGCCCAGGAACTCCGGGTCGTACCCGATGTCCTTTTCCCAGGCATCCCCGTCCGGCGCCGGGGCAAAGCCGAACTCCCGGTAAAAGCCCGCGGCGGCCTCCGTCTCCGGCGGCGGCAGCCGCAGATGGTCCCGCTTCCGGGGGCGGTAGTGCAGCACCGCCTGGCCGATCAGCTGGACGCCGTAGCCCCGCCGCCGCCAGGGCTCCGCCACTGCCAGCAGGGAGATCCAGCCCCGGCCCCGGTCCGCCTCCCGGCGGTCGTCAAAGGCCACCACGCCCACCGGCGTCTCCTCCAGATAGCCCACCAGTGCCCCGTCCATCCGCTCCGGGGTCCGTCCGGCGCACACCGCCGGGAAGTCTGCCTGCTCCGGTCCCAGCGGCCGGAAGTACAGTCCCGGCTCCAGGCCGTTGGCCCGCTTTTTCACCGTGTCCCCCCGGATGAAGGCCGGGTCTGTCAGGTGGGACACATCATCCCGCCAGACCACCTCCAGCCGTCCGTTCTCCGCCCGCAGCAGCGACACGGCGGTGTTGCCGCCGGTGGGCGTCCTGCCCAGCTCCTCCAGAGGGATCCCCTGAACAGCCGCCAGCAGCAGCCGAATGGCGCAGCCGTGGGAGAACACCGCCGCCGTCTTTCCCTCGTTGGCCGCCGCGATGTCCCGCACCGCCGCCAGCAGCCGGGCCTGGACCGCCTGGGGCGTCTCCGCCCCCTCCACGTGCCACAGGTGCAGGGCGCTGTTGAAGTTCCGCAGCTGCTCCGGGTCCTCCCGGGCGATCTCCCCCCAGGTCTTTTCCTCCCAGACACCCACACAGATCTCCCGCAGGTCCCGCCGCCGGTGCAGGGGCAGCCCCTTGGGCCGGTAGATGGCGCTGGCGGTGGCGCAGGTGCGGTAGAGGTCGCTGGCGTACACCGCATCCACGGGAATATCGGCAAACCGGCGCTCCAGCGCCTGGATCTGCCGCCAGCCCCGGTCCGTGATGATGCTGTTGGCCTGCCCCTGGGCGATGCGGTACAGATTTCCCTCCGCCTCTGCGTGGCGGATCAGATAGATGGTGGTCATGGCTCCCTCCGTCTCGTCAAGTCTCGATTTGGTTTCATTATACCGTGTCTGACGCTTTTTGGCAAATCCGCATCCGGCGGTTTTTTCCCGCAAAAGCGGTCATACTACGGCCAGGCCGAAAAGGAGTGACTGATATGAGAATGAGTACCGGATTTTGGGTCGGTATCGGCGCCGGGCTGATGGCCGGCGCGGCAGTCGGGATGATGGTGCCCTACGGCAGGGATCCCATGAAAACGCAGGTGGGCAAGAGTATCCACAAGCTGGGTGTCGCCGTGGACCATGCCGTGGACAGCATCGTCTCGGAAATGCGCTGACGCGCGGGGCGGAGAGCCTGAGGCTCTCCGCCTTTTTTCGGAAAAAGCGGATTTTGGGGCTTGACAATCCGAAAACCTCTGGTATAATAATAACGCTGTCGCTTTTGGCAGGTCTTTTGAATCATCAGAATTTCCTGGAGCAGCTATGGAGAAGTCGCCTAGTTGGTCGAGGGCGCATGATTGGAAATCATGTAGGCCCCTAAAGGGTCTCGAGGGTTCGAATCCCTCCTTCTCCGCCAGAGATAACCACATCTTCGGATGTGGTTATTTTTTTGCGATGTGCGATACAATCAGGAGTCTGAAGCACGTCCTCACCCTCCCATCCCCCGGGGAACGCCGGAACGGATGCCCCAAATATATCGGGAGGCCACCCGATCAGCCAAAGGCCGCCCTGGGCCTTGAAATACCGGGGAGCGGAGCGGGCCATCGGCCTGCGAACCCCGAAAAGAAAGACACGCTTTTCAGCGTGTCTTTCTTTTGGGAATGGACGGTTAAAATCGATATTTCTTAATCGAGAAAAATGCCGCCCGCAGGGCGGCCCACCAACTGCGAGCCCAGCGCAGCGGGTCGCAGTTGGAAAGGAGGAGCAAGGGAGCGGGCGGATGACATCTTTTTTGCCTCAGGCATAAAAAGACGTCGGAGCAAAGCGGACTTTGCTCCGACGTGGAGCGGCTGATGGGAGTCGAACCCACCTATGCAGCTTGGGAAGCTGCCGTTCTACCGATGAACTACAGCCGCATCGGGAAGCTGGAGCCTATTATAGCAGACCCGATTTCATTTTGCAACCCAAAAATGATCCCCGGCATGAATCCGCCCGCCCGGACATAGATTCTACCAACGAAGCAAAGGGGGATCCGTATGAAAAAAATTGTCGCGCTGCTGTGCGCCCTGCTGGTGATGGGCGGCAGTGCCCAGGCGCTGGAGGTGTCCGCCCCGTCGGCGCTGCTGATGGAAAAGGAGACGGGCACTGTCCTCTTCGCCAAGGACGAGCACGCCAAGCTGGAGCCCGCCAGCGTCACCAAGGTGATGACGCTGCTGCTGACCATGGAGGCCATCGACAGCGGGGCACTCCACTATGACGACGTCATCACCGCCTCCGCCCACGCCTGCTCCATGGGCGGCAGTCAGATCTGGCTGAAGGAGAACGAACAGATGACGGTCAGCGACATGCTGAAGGCCGTGTGCGTGGTCTCCGCCAACGACTGCGCCGTGGCCCTGGCGGAGACAGTGGCCGGCAGCGAGGAGGCCTTTGTGGAGAGGATGAACCAGCGGGCGGCGGAGCTTGGGATGGCGGACACCCACTTCTGCAACGCCACCGGCCTGCCGGCGGAGGGCCACGTCACCTCCGCCTACGACATCGCCCTGATGAGCCGGGAGCTGATCCGAAATCACCCGGACATCCGCCAGTACACCACCATCTGGATGGACACCCTGCGGGACGGCGCCTCCTCTCTGGTGAACACCAACCGCCTGATCCGCTTCTACGAGGGCGCCACCGGCCTGAAGACCGGCTCCACGGACAGCGCCCTGTACTGTCTCTCCGGCACGGCGGAGCGGGACGGCATGGAGCTGATCGCCGTCATCATGAAGGCCCCCACCTCCACCCAGCGGTTCAACGACGCCACCGCTCTGCTGAACTACGGCTTCTCCACCTATACCCTAAAGACCGTGGTGCCGGAGTCCGCCCTGCCGCCCATCCCCGTGTCCCTGGGGACCCAGGCCACGGTCCAGCCGGTGCTGGGAGAGGACACCCACCTGCTGCTGGAGAAGGCCCAGGCCGGGGACCTCCGGCAGACCGTCTCCCTGCCGGAGTCCCTGGAGGCGCCGGTGGCCGCGGGCAGCCAGATCGGCACCCTCACCGTCACCGCGGGGGAGGAGATCGTGGCGGAGCTGCCCATCCTGGCCGGCGAGGAGATCCCCCGGGTCACCTTCGGCCAGATGCTGGCCCGGATGCTGCGGACCGCCTTCCTCTGCGCCTGAGTCGGGCGGGGACGCAGGGCGTCCCCGCCCCCTCCGCCTCTCCCGTCAGATTGCGACCGCTTTCCCTTGTGTCCCGTTTCCGGGCATGGTATAATGAGATCACAAATCTCCGCAGTTTTACGAAAGAGAGGCCTTTCACGATGTTGGATGTCAAATCCTTTCAGCTGCAAACCTTCCTGCCCCTGCCCTATGAGGAGGTCCTGGCCCCCCGTCTGAAGCGGGCCCATGAGAAGCTCCAGAACGGCAGCGGAGCCGGCGGGGAGTTCACCGGCTGGGTCCACCTGCCCCGGGACTACGACCGGGCGGAGTTCGCCCGCATCCAGGCCGCCGCCGCCCGCATCCAGGGCAATTCCAAGGCCCTGGTGGTCATCGGCATCGGCGGCTCGTACTTAGGCGCCCGGGGGGTCATCGACTGCCTGTGCTCTCCCAACTACAACCTCAGGCGCAAGGACACCCCCAACATCTACTTTGTGGGCAACGGCCTCTCCTCTGACGCCCTGGGAGAAGTGCTGGACCTGGTGGCGGACGTGGACTTCTCCGTCAACGTGATCTCCAAGTCCGGCACCACCACGGAGCCTGCCGTGGCCTTCCGCTTCTTCCGGGAGGCTCTGGAGAAGAAGTACGGCCCGGAGGGCGCCCGGGAGCGGATCTACGCCACCACCGACAAGGCCCGGGGCGCCCTGAAATCCCTGGCGGACAGCCAGGGGTGGGAGACCTTCGTGGTCCCGGACGACGTGGGCGGCCGCTACAGCGTTCTCACCGCCGTGGGCCTGCTGCCCATCGCCGTGGCCGGAGTGGACATCACCGCCCTGATGCAGGGCGCGGCGGATCTGATGGAGGTCTGTCAGGACGCCTCCTTCCAGTGCCCCGCCTGGCGGTACGCCGCCATCCGGTACGAGCTGTACCGGGCGGGCCGGTCCATCGAACTGCTGGCCTGCTATGACCCGGCCTTCCGGTTCATGGCGGAGTGGTGGAAGCAGCTCTTCGGCGAGAGCGAGGGCAAGGAGGGCAAGGGCCTCTTCCCCGCCAGCGTGGAGTTCACGGCGGACCTCCACTCCATGGGCCAGTATATCCAGGAGGGCAAACGGCTGATGTTCGAGACCGTGGTGCGGCTGGGGCCCTCCAGCCGCCAGCTGTCCGTGCCCGCCGACGAGGCGGACGGCGACGGGCTGAACTTCCTGGCCGGCAAAACCATGGACTTCATCCGGGACCGGGCCATGGAGGGGACGCTCCTGGCCCACACCGAGGGCGGCGTGCCCAACCTGATCGTGGAGACCGCCGGCAAGACGGCCCGGGACCTGGGCCAGCTGATCTACTTCTTCGAGTACGCCTGCGGCCTGTCCGGGTATCTGCTGGACGTGAATCCCTTCGACCAGCCCGGTGTGGAGGCATACAAGAAAAACATGTTCGCCCTGCTGGGCAAGCCCGGCTACGAAGACCGCCGGGCCCAGCTGGAGAGCAAGCTGGAGAATTGATCCCGCCCCGGCGGCGGGGCAAAATCCCCTCCGCTGTCAATCTCCATTATGAACAAAGATTAAATCTTCATTTCTGCATTGTTTTTCACCGGATCTTGTGGTATGCTTAACATACCGAATCTCCCCCAGCGACTTTAATTGACAGGAGTGATTTCATATGGTCAGACTGATTATGGGCACAAAGGGGTCCGGCAAGACCAAGCAGCTCATTGAACTGATCAACAACGCGGCGAAGGACGAGCCCGGCAACGTGGTTTGCATCGAGGCCAACCGCAACTTGACATACGACATCCACTACCACATCCGCCTTATCGACGCGCAGGAGTACAAGCTGAACAGCTACGATATGTTCCGCGGCTTCATCAGCGGCCTGTACGCCGGCAACTACGACATCTCCCACGTGTTCATCGACAGCCTGTGCCGCGCCATCGGCCGGGATGTGGACAAGGACACCGAGGCTTTCCTGGACTGGCTGGACGCCTTCGGCGAGAAGAACGGCATCAAGTTCACCGTCACCATCAGCGCCGACCTCTCCCAGGCCACCGACGGGATGCAGAAGTTCCTGTAAGCGGCCTCGCGGCTTCCGTAAAACCGTACAGCGCCGCCCCTGTCAAATGACAGGGGCGGCGCTCTTTCTGTTTCTCAGGTCCTCAGGCGGCTGTATTGGCCGCAGCCCCGCCCTCCAGCAGGCGGTAGTTCTCGTAATCCGCCACGGAGGTCAGATCGCTGAGGCAGATCTGGTCCACGCCAAAGAGTGCTGCCATCCGGATCCGCTCCAAGGCGGCCTCGCCATTCAGATACCACACCACGGTGCGGCCGTCATCTGCGGTGAGATAGGCACAGGCGTAACGGTCCGAGTAGTAGTCCCGGGTCCGGGGGCTGTCCAGCAGGTCCTCGATCTCCTCTGCCGAGAGCGCTCCCGTGTGCCGTCCGTTGCTCCAGCCGGAGCCGGTGGTGGTCAGCAGCAGGCAGAGCTTGCCGCTCTCCACCTGGTCCTGCAGTTCCGCCAGGGCGTAGTAGACCTCCTCCAGCGGTTCCAGCGGTGCCACGGGGATGGCCCCCTCCGTGTTCTCATAGGCGGCCACCCGTACCACCAGCCGGTCCGCGGACTCCGCCAGAGCGGCATAGTCGTACCCGGTGTATGCCGTGCCCTGCCACACCGGCGCCTCTACCACCACATAGAGCAGCTGATCCCCCAGCTGGTCCCGCAGGTCCTCCACCAGATCGGTGAACGCCTCCCGCTGGGCGGAGGGCAGCTCCGCCAGATCCAGGAACAGCCCCTGGCAGCCGCTGTCCTTCACCGCGGCCGCCAGCATCTCCGCCGTCTGGGCGGGCTCACCCTTCAGAACAGTGGAGGTGCCGCTGACCCGCAGCAGCGGCGCCGCTCCGGCGGAGGTGACGGTCTCCAGCAGGGCCGCCGCCGGTTCTTCCTCCATGGTGCCGGTGAGCCGGGCCTCCCCGGCGTAGATCAGCCGGGCGCTGCCCACCGCCACCGCGTCATAGCCGGTCAGGTCCGTCAGGCCTTCGGCCACGGGCGCGATGCCCACCTTGTCCGGCGCCGCCGTATGATAGCTGTCATACAGGCGCATCAGCATGACGGCCGCCTGCTCCCGAGTGGCGGTCCGGTCCGGGGAGAAGGTGGTGGAAGAGGTGCCGTTCACCAGCCCCAGCTCATAGGCCATGGCCACATAGCCCGCGTTGGTCTCCACATCCCGGAAGGGGATGGGCAGCTCCTGGGCCAGCCCCGCGATGGTGCCGTAGCCCATGGCCCGCACCAGCATCACCGCCAACTCCTCCCGGGTGATGGGGTCCTCCGGGCGGAAGGTGTCCGTCTGGTGGGTGATGGCCCCGTGGGCATAGGCGGTCTCCACCGCGCTGTAGTACCAGGTATCCGGGTCCTGGTTATCCTGGTAGGACCCCTTCTCCGGGGTCACCGTCTCCCACCCGAACAGGCGGCACAGCGTCACCACGGCGGCGGCCCGGGTCATGGGCTGCCCCAGGCCGAAGCGGGTCTTGGTCTGCCCGTGGAACAGTCCCAGGTCCACGGCCCGGCGGATGGCGTCCGCCGCCCAGTGGCTCTCCGGCACGTCGGAAAAGCCCGTGGAGGACGCGGCCGCAGGTGCCGGCAGCGCCGCCGCCAGCAGCGCGGCGCACAGCAGCACACAGGAACAAATCCGTTGCAGTCGTTTTTTCATGTTGTCGTTCTTCGCTCCTTTGGCGTCAGATTTCTTCCGGATTTTGACAGAGGCGACCGGAATCGCCCCCTGTCGGGATGACATTGTACCAGATTCTGCCGCCGCCGTCAAACGAACGGTGTCGGAACGCAGAAAGTCCTTTACGTTTGCCCCCTTGCCTGCTATAATAATTTAGTTATGATGGCAGTTTATCACCCTTAGAGGGGAGGGAACAGGCTTTGAAATTCAAAAAGTGGAACATCGGTGCGCCGGCGGAGCAGGACGTGGCCCTCCTCCGGAGCGCCGGATACCCCTATCTGCTGTCCACGGTGCTGGCCGCCCGGGGCGTCACCACAGCCGAAGCGGCGGCCGAGGCGCTGGAGCGGGATCGGAGCCTGAGCATCTCCCCCATGCTGATGCGGGACATGGACAAGGCGGTGGCCCGGATCCAGCAGGCCATCAGCCGGGGGGAGACCATCGCCGTGTTCGGCGACTACGACGTGGACGGCATCACCTCCACCGTCCTGCTGATGGACTATCTCCGCAACTGCGGCGCCAAGTGCCTGCGGCACATCCCCCGGCGGATCGAGGAGGGCTACGGCCTGTCCAAGGACGCCATCCAGGGCCTGCGGGACCAGGGCGCCACGCTGATGATCACCGTGGACTGCGGCATCACCGGAAATGAGGAGGTGGCCTTCGCCGCCTCCATCGGGCTGGACGTGGTCATCACCGACCACCACGAGTGCAAGGAGGAGCTGCCCCCGGCCCTGGCGGTGGTGGACCCCCACCGCAGCGACTGCCCCTATCCCTTCAAGCACCTGGCCGGCGTTGGCGTGGCGCTGAAGCTGGTGCTGGCCCTGGGGGGCGAGAGCCGGGAGGACGCCCTGTTCGCCCGGTACTGCACCCTGGCAGCCATCGGCACCGTGGCCGACGTCATGCGGATGGATGGGGAGAACCGCACCATCGTCTCCTGCGGGCTGGAGGCCCTGCCCCACACAGACTTTGTGGGCATCCACGCCCTGCTGAAGGAAGCTGGGCTTCTGGGCAAGCCCATCACCTCCATCCAGATCGGCTTTGTGCTGGCGCCCCGGATCAACGCCGCCGGCCGCATGGGCGCGGCGGACCTGGCCGCGGATCTGCTGGAGACCAGCGATCCCGCCCGAGCGGAGGAGCTGGCAAAGGCGCTGTGCGACCTGAACCGCAAGCGCCAGGAGGTGGAGCAGGCCATCTGCGCCGACGCCACGGAGAAGATCGGAAAGCTCCGGGCCGAGGACCGCAGCGCCCTGGTCCTCTCCAGTGAGGACTGGCACCAGGGGGTGGTGGGCATCGTGGCCTCCCGCCTCAGTGAGAAATACGCCTGCCCCAGCTTCATGATCCATCTGAAGGACGGCGTGGGCAAGGGCTCCTGCCGGTCCTACGGCGGATTCAACCTGTTCTCCGCGCTGGAGGCCTGCTCCGACCTGCTGGAGGGCTTCGGCGGCCACGAGCTGGCCGCTGGCTTCACCATCTCCGAGGAGAACATCGACGCCTTCCGGGCCCGGATGAATCGATACGTCCGCTCCGCCTCCGGCGGGGAGCCCCCGGTCTCCTGCCTGGATGTGGACGCCCCCCTCACCTGCCCCGGCGAGGTGACGCTGGCGGAGGTGGAGGAGCTGGACCAGCTGGAGCCCTATGGCGCGGGGAATCCCCGTCCGGTGTTCGCCCTGCTGGGGGCCACGGTGGACGCCATGCAGCCCGTGGGCCAGGGCCGGCACCTGAAGTTCCGGCTGTCCAAGGGCACCTGCCGGTTTGACGCCATCTTCTTCTCCATGACGGAGGCGGAGAGCGGCGTGGCCGCCGGGATGCGGGTGGACGCGGCCTTCTATCTCCAGGCCAACACCTTCCGGGGCAACACCACCCTGCAATTACAGCTCATCGACATTCGCCCCTCCCTGACTCCCAGCCGCCACGAGGCGGCGGACCTGGACCTGCTCCGCCGCCTGATGGCGGGGGAGCCCCTCACCAGCCAGGAGCGGACCCGGCTCCTGGCGTCCCGCAGCCAGTTCGGCGCCTTCTGGACGGTGCTGGAGCGCCGCCTGCGCCAGGGCAAGGCGGAGACGGACACCCTGCCGCTGCTGCGGCGGCTGTCTGCCCGCTCCGGCGGGTGCGAGAGCTTCCTCCGGGCCGGTCTGGCCCTGGCGGTCTTTGCCGAGCGGGGCCTCATCACCCTGTCTGCCCAGGGCGATCAAATCACGCTTTCTCTGAATCCCATCCAGGGGAAGGTGGACCTCTTCGCCTGCCCCTATCTGTCCCGGCTGCGGGAGGATTCCGCCGGCCGGAATGGAGGTGCTGTGTCATGACCATCCAGGAACAGTATGAAAATCTGGTAAAGACCATCCGGGGCTACAACCCCGCCGCGGACTTCCAGCATATCCAGGCCGCCTATGAATTCGCGCGGGAGGCCCACAAGGACCAGAAGCGCAAGAGCGGCGAGCCCTATATCATCCACCCCCTGGCGGTGGCCCAGATCGTGGCGGAGGAGCTGCGGCTGGACAGCGAGTCCATCGAGGCCGCCCTCCTCCACGACGTCATCGAGGACACCGCCGCCACCCACGAGCAGGTGTCCAAACTCTTCTCCCCCACCATCGCCGACCTGGTGGAGGGCGTCAGCAAGCTGACCCGCATCCAGTACGCCACCAAGGAAGACGAGCAGATGGAGAACCTGCGGAAGATGCTCATTGCCATGAGCAAGGACATCCGGGTGATCCTCATCAAAATCGCCGACCGGCTCCACAATATGCGGACCATGGAGTACCAGTCTCCGGCCAAGCAGAAGCAGAAGTCCCTGGAAACCATGGAGATCTATGCCCCCATCGCTCACCGGCTGGGTATGCAGCGGATCAAGTGGGAGCTGGAGGACCTGTCCCTCAAATACCTGGACCCCATCGGCTACGAGGAGATCGTCTCCAAGCTGGAGGCCAAGCACCAGGAGTACGAGGACTTCATGCGCCGCATCCAGATCCAGATCGACAACCGGCTGAAGGAGCTGAACATCGATCACATCGTCTACGGCCGGATGAAGCACCCCTACTCCATCTACCGGAAGATGTTCAACCAGAACAAGAGCCTGGACGAGATCTTCGACCTGTTCGCCTTCCGGGTCATCGTCAACTCCGTGGGAGACTGCTACAACGTCCTGGGCGTCATCCACGATCTCTACAAGCCCATCCTGGGCCGGTTCAAGGACTATATCGGCACCCCCAAGCCCAACGGCTACCAGTCCCTCCACACCACGGTCATCGGGGCGGATGGCCTGCCCTTCGAGGTGCAGATCCGCACCAAGGAGATGCACGAGGTGGCGGAGTACGGCGTGGCCGCCCACTGGAAATACAAGCAGAACGGCCAGGGCGCCGGCACCGAGGGCAAGTACGAGTGGGTCCGCCGCCTGCTGGAAAACCAGGAGGGCGCCGACGCCGAGGACTATATCCACTCCCTGAAGGTGGATATGTTCGCCGACGAGGTGTTCGTCTTTACCCCCGGCGGCGACGTGCAGAACCTGCCTGCCGGCGCCACCCCCATCGACTTCGCCTATGCCATCCACTCCGCCGTGGGCAACCGGATGGTGGGCGCCAAGGTGAACGGCCGGATCGTCACGCTGGACCATGTTCTGAAAAACGGCGACATCGTGGAGATCCTCACCTCCAAGAACGCCAAGGGCCCCAGCCGGGACTGGATGAAGATCGCCAAATCCAGCGAGGCCCGCAGCAAGATCCGCCAGTGGTTCAAAAAGGAGAAGAAAGAGGAGAACATCGCCAACGGCCGGGCCGCCTTCGAGGCGGAGCTGAAGCACTGCGGCATCTCCATGAAGGATGTCCTCTCCCCGGAGATGCTGCCGGTGCTCCTCAAGCGGGTGTCCTACGGCTCTCTGGACGAGATGTACGCCGCCATCGGCTACGGCGGCTTTACCGCCCAGAAGGCGGTGAGCCGGATCCAGGGAGAGCTGAACCGGGTGGCAAAGCTCCACCAGGCGGAGAAGGCCGCCGAGGAGCTGGCCGAGGCCAAGCCGGCGGAGCCCGCCAAGCAGCCCCCCGCCCCCAAGCGGGTCAAGAGCGAGCAGGGCATCATCGTGGAGGGCCTGGACAACTGCCTGGTGAAGTTCTCCAAGTGCTGCACCCC